>Ga0105239_10005144_pt1 | contig 15449 bp, 6 predicted proteins | sample KBSC44metaG_FD_92761 | JGI IMG/M metagenome (GOLD analysis project Ga0105239, IMG submission 92761) | Corn rhizosphere microbial communities from Kellogg Biological Station, Michigan, USA - KBS C4-4 metaG | ecosystem: Host-associated > Plants > Roots > Rhizosphere > Soil | place: Michigan, USA...
GAATGCGCAGCACCCCAGTCGGTCATCAGCACCCCTTTGAAACCAAATTCTTTGCGAAGTATCTCCCGGTCGAGGTAGTCGTTCTCAGAACACCAGTCGCCGCGAAATCTGTTATAAGCAGCCATCACCGTATAAGCGCCGCCTTCCATCACAGACGCTTTGAAACCGGGCAGGTAGATCTCCCGCAGGGCCCTTTCGCTCATATACACGTCGATAGAATCCCGGTGCTCCTCCTGGTTGTTGGCCAGCCAGTGCTTCACGCTGACAGCCACATCTTTGGACTGCAACGCCCTGATATAGGCAACGGCCATCTTTGAAATAAGGAATGGGTCCTCGCTCAGGTACTCAAAATTCCTTCCGCACAGCGGCGAACGGATAATGTTGATGCCGGGACCCAATAAAATATCCTTCTTGCGATAACGGGCCTCCTCTCCCAGCACAAGCCCCCGCTCGTAAGCCAGCTGGGGATTCCACGTCGCCGCAAGCGCCGTACCCGGCGGGAAACAGGTCGCCGAATCATTTGTCCATCCGGCATACCCCCAGTCGTCCCGGTCGATCTCTGCCCTGACCCCATGAGGCCCGTCACTCAACGCCCACTCCGGAATGCCAAGCCGCTTGATCCCTGCTACATAGAATTTAGAATTGGCATGCAGCAGGCTCACTTTTTCCTGCAGCGTCATCTGCCCGATCAACACCCGGATCTTTTCCTCCTGGCTATTGTCCCCTATTACCTTTTGCGCATTGGCAACACCCGCTGTCATCAGCAGAAAAAACAGTATAAATTGGTTTTTCATTTTTTGATTTATTCATTTTTATTCTGTCCAGACCAGTACCGCGGCGGGCTTCAGTGTCTTTTCTCCAATTAAGATCTTCCCTGTCTCAGGAATATTCATCGTGTAACTCTCCGACGAATAATTGACGGCCACAAAAAAACCATCCCTCCAATAAACATATACACCCTTCGGGTAGTCTTCCGTCACAGCCCCGGCTTTTTCATAAACAGCCCGCAGGACATCCTTCTCCAGACGGGAGTCATCGCTATTTACACCGATATACGTGACCGATCCCTTACCGGTCTTTCGCGTCACCACGGCCGGCGTGCCGCTGTAGAACTGATTATTGTAAGTTGCAAGAACCTCCGTGTTCTTATCCGCAACCAGCAGATCGCCCCAGACATTCCAGCTATAGCGGGTCGCCCCCATAAGAACCTCCCCTCTAGCGCTATTCGTAGGCATGTCCGTTGCTTTGACGTGGGCCCCGATCAGGCCGGAGATCGGTGCGGCAATTTCAGCTTCCGGGAAATGTCCCATGCGGTCCTTCGTCGCCGTCCGGCAGGTGATGACCAGATGCCCGCCAGCCATGGCGTAATCGCTCCATTTCTGCACCAGTGCCGGATCAGCCATTTCATAGGCCGGGACAATAACAACTTTATATTTCGACAGATCGGCTGTTTCCGGGATCACATCCACCGGGGCGCCGAATGACTTGGCTATCTCCAGGAATTTTACCGGGTAATTCCACGCATCCCACTGCTGATTGTTCTTTTGCCTGTCGATAGTCCAATAATTCTCGAGGTTCCAAAGGATCGCCGTCGACCGCGCAGCCAGTTTTTCCGGCATCCTGGCGCCCGGCTTATACTGTTTCCGCAGCTCCTTTATTTCCTTCATGAATTGCATATAGTCCTCGCCACCCTGCGAAGGCGTCACCCCGTCCGTTCGTATTACACCCGAATGATATTGTTCCGCACCATAAAGGATTTGCCGCAAACGGTATGAACACGCAACTTTCCCGCCTGCTCCCAGGTTGTGATATAGCCACATCCGCACCGCGCCAGGCAGCAGAAGAGGGCTCGAGCTGCCCCAATTCACCTGGCCCGGCTGGATTTCCATTACCCCCGTTGCCCCTCCGACAGACTTATAGTATTCAGAAGCAAAAAGGATTAGCCTGCTATTGCCGAGCCTGAATCCGAGATCGCCCAAATTATCGCCTCCTCCATTGGGATAGGCGGTGTAGGTCGCAAGATCGAGCTTCTTCGCCCGCCGCGGGTCGGCGCCCGTAGACACCGCCAGGTAGTTCGTGGTGATGTATTGATCCTTCGAAATGCTGTTCCGCAGAATGCCCGCCTGGAAATCCAGGAATTCAGCCTGTGCATCCGCCGAATATCTCTTGAAGTCGAGCAGCGCATGAGGATTATTACCCCACCATTTCACAATATTCGTGTTGGGAATAATGACCTGGTCGAAGTTGTTGTACCACTGGCTCCAAAATGCCGCTCCCCAGGACGCATTCAGGGAATCGATGGTCTTGTATTTGTTCCTTAGCCATTGCCTGAACGCCTCCTGCGAGGACGGGCTGTAGTCCGGCTTGGCATCGGGCTCATTATCGAGCTGCCATCCGATGACATTCTTATCCCGCCCGTAATGCTTTGCCATTTCGGTCACGATCCTTTCTACGAACTTCCGGTACACCGGATTGACGATCGATCCCAGCCCACGCGTACCATGCTCGCCACGGATATAATGACCGTCCATTATAAAGGTCTCGGGATAGTTCGTCCGCATCCAGGCCGGCGTGGTGGCGGAAGGCGTACATAAAAGCACCTTCACCTTGTATTTAGCACACAGACCCACCACTTTGTCCAGCCATGCAAGATCGAACCTTCCTTCTTCCGGCTCCATCCTGAACCACGCAAATTCAGCCAGGTGGACGAACTCATAGCCCATGTCGGCGATCTTTTTTATATCCCGCTCCCACTGGCTTTCGCTCCAGTGCTCGGGATAGTAATAGATGCCCGTCGTCACCAGGTCCTTTTCAGGGAAATATGAGTTGGCACGCTGTGCTTTTACGGATAGCCCTGCAGCGAAAATCGCCAGTACAGACAGGGCCACAAACTTTCCTATTCTGATCCTTGTCATATCGAAAACCAATAATTGAATTTTATAAGAAAAATATTGCTGGGAAAGACGTCCTGCAAGCCGCTCATCAATTTTCCCGGATCCTGTCCACCCGGCTGAACGAACGCCGTCCTGTCCTGCGACCAGACAAAATTGAATTGAGATCCGGGGCGATACTCCCAGCGGACGACCAGGTTAGACCTGAACTGGCTGAAATCGAAATTTGGGTTTGACCAACTATAGTCGACCGAAGCATTCCCCGCCTCCGACACCTGGTAAGTATTCCCATTCAATACGGGCTTTAAGTCTAACCAACGGTCATGGTAATTGCCCGCCCCGGGGTTAACAACCGCCTTAAATGCCGAATATTTCCCTGCCGTAGCAAACGGACTTCCATAGTACTGGATCGACAGCTCAGGAGTTAAATTATAGTCGACCCTGAAAGTGACAGACACCGTTCGCTGGTCGATCCTCCCAAGGATATACCGCTGCCCGCTGCCACCGGAGGCCGCAGCCACATACTGCAGATCGTTTCTGTTGCCGGAAAAATTAAAGCTCGCGGATAATTTGATAGTGTTGATCGGCGTGAATCGTATTCCCGGCTGAACAGAATAATACCGGGCGCTGTTGTACCCCGACGCAGACAATTCGGAATTCAGCTCGAAAAATAATTTCCTGGAAGGGTCGGTCTTCACATAAAGATTGTTATCCAGCACAGAGGGAACAAGCATGGCGCTGCCCCCCCGCAATATCCTGGTATCTAGGGACTGCGGAGTATAGCTGGCCCCGGCGCTCAAAGCCCATTTATTCAGGAACTCGAGATAAACGCCGGGGTTTATGCTTGAGGCGAGATACCGAAGCCCGAAATCCCAGTTATTTGTTTCGGACAACGTAAAATTATAGGTCCGAAAAATAGAGACCGGCCTGTTCACAAAGAAATAGACCGAGTTTTTTTGCTTGACGACATCGGCCATTTGCATATAGCCCATATCATTGAGATCAAAGCCGGGCGAACGCCACGTCAATTCACTGGAATAACGCCAGAACCCTTTACTGCCCTTTCCGATCTTGATGCTTCCGCCAGTACCCCTCAGCGTATTGGCGGCAGGATCGAAATGCAGATAATGCGCATCCGGTCGCTGGTAATAACGCGCCGATGACTGCTGAAGGTCGATCATGGCGTCCCGGCTGCCGGATATACTGCTCCCCGCCAGCTTCGCATCTAAATAAAATTCCTTGTCATGCCACTGATGAAGCAAGTCGATCCCCCCGGTATAAGCATTCCGGTTCATAAGATCCAGCTGCGGCGCGTTTAACATCCGGTTCGTAGAAGTAAATATTCCTCCCAGCACCGTATTTCCCTGCCTGTAATCCTGCTGAACCCTGACAAGCGCGTAATTCGTCAGCGGTTCTACTTTTATCTTCCTTCTGTAGCCCGACGAGTCTATACTGGCATATGCCGATGCCGTAAGGCTCTGCAATGCTCCAATTGAAAACCCCCTGGAATTTTTACCGCTCAGTTTCGCCGCGCCTAATATTGCCGTATTGTCAGGATAACGCATCCGCTCATTATTGCTCAGGGCAGGATAAAAGGAAGGAGCGTGCCCGATCCGGCGGCTGTAAAATAGGCTCGAACCATCGAAATCCCAGCTGAAAATGTTTTTCCCCTCGAGGAAAAAAGGCCGCTTTTCCTCATAAAAAGTTTCGAACGCCGAAAGATTCATCACGGATGGGTCCGACTCCACCTGTCCAAAGTCAGGGTTTACAGTAAGATCGACCGTAAAATTGCTTGCCACACCGATCTTTGCATCCAGCCCCGCATTCCCATACCACCTCCTGCCCACGTCGGCAAACGGATTGCCCTGCTCTCTTTTAAAAGTACTGAGTTTCCCTACCGTATAGGGCATGATCTCCAACCTTCGTGATCTCGATAATCCCCGTAGCCCCTGGAGTTCACCGAATAGATACAACATGCCCGGCCCCGTCGAGGACTGCGGCTCCCAGTCGCTTTCCTGCTGCAGACGATCGATCCATCTCCAGCTGTGAAGTCCCCACACCTGCAATGAATCCTTACCGTAACGAAGCTGGCTCAATGGTATCCTGAATTCCGCCGTCCAGGCAGAATCTTCCCTGGACGTCTTTACATACCACACCGCATTCCAGTTGTTGTCGGCATTCGTCGGGTTGGTTATGAGCAGGTCGATCTTCTGTCCCGCGGCAGTAACGTCAAACTCGAACCCTGTCCGGCGATCGTGATAGCTGTCAAAACAAACCCCCACCATATCACCGGTAGATTCATCCCTCCTCCCTGCCTTACGGATGATCTTTCCCGGCAGGCTGTCAAATGCACGGATAGCTACATAAATATTTTTATCATCATAAAGGATCTTCAGCTGTGTGGGCTGCGCCGGCCGCGCGCCTTCATTCGGTATCCACTGCGTATAATTACCGGCCCACTCCCCGGCTTTCCAGCAGTCATCGGTCAGTCTGCCATCGATAACAGGCCTCCCCGAAAATAAGATACGCTGTGTACGATAGATCCTCAGCGGGTTTTTCGTCGGATTAGGCAATTTGCCCTGAGAAAAAGTTTCCTGTACGCAGAAAAGAAGCAGGATAATATGAACTATTGTTTTAACCATATCAATTGATGACCATCACTGCCTTTTTTAATCCGTCCCCCGTGACCGTGAGCGTTATTTTTCCCTGACGGTGCGTACTGCGTACAACCGCCAACGCCCTGCCATGCCAGGCCTTCCGGGTGTCCCCGACATATTTATCCATATCCGTCATATCTGCATTACCAACCCCCGCCAGCATCGCTGGCCCCTCCACCTTGAACACAAGCCGGTTGTCCGCATTAGGATCGATCACCCCATCCTTGTCCACTATTTCAACCGCGATATACGACAGATCCTGACCATCCGCAGCCAGCTTCTTCCGGTCCGCCGACAACCTGATCGCCACCGGCTCATCCGCGGTCTTCAACACCACCGGCTCACCCGCCGTGTGCAACACCCCGGCATCCCCTCCACCAACCGCCTTTAGAACACCCGGAGAATACGGCAGCGTAAACTTCGCTTTAAATTCCTCCGCCTCCGTACAGCTCTTCTCTCCCACGAGCTGGTCATTCAGATACAACCTCACCTTCGGATATCTCGAATAGACCTCCACCTCCATCTCCTTCCCCTCCCTCCCCGGCCAGGTCCAGCTCTCCCATGTCGGCCAGACCGACCACAAGGTCTCCTGTATGCTCCCCGTGTCAGGCTTCGGCTCCCGCACAGCCATATATAATTTCTCCCCACCAGTATTCAGTATGTTCCGGTAATGAGAGACCGGCTTCCTCCATCCCGTAATGTCCAGGTCGCCGCAGTAAGCGCCATGCCACGGGAACTGCTCCGCCTGCCAGAATTCCTCCTTCGGCTCGCCGGGATAGTTGTTCTTTCCGATACCCGACTCGCCCAGGTAGTCCATCGCCGTCCACACAAAATCACCGATAACATAGGCATTATCCCGGATGATCTTCCAGTTCATAAAAGCGTCTCTCGCATAAGATTCGGTTTGCACGATGATCCGCGAAGGCACCCGCTTGTGATCCGAAGCCGCCCTGAACAGCTGGTAATTATACCCCCCGATATCCTGCACCGCAAATAGCGGATCATACATCTCCCATTCCTTGTCCCAGGTCGTCATCGCCGACGTCACCGGCCGCGTCATATCATATTGATGGACCGCCGCAACCAGCTCGCTGGCCGTCCGGATCGCGCCGGGCGACTTGCGCTCGAGTATCTCATTTCCCACGCTCCAGATAATGACCGAAGGATGATTCCGGTCCCGCAGCACCATCGACGCCAGGTCCCTCCTCCGCCATTCGTCAAAGAACCGCGCATAGTCATTGGCGTTCTTCGCCTCCCGCCATCCGTCAAATGCCTCATCGATCACCAGCACTCCAAGCCGGTCGCAGGCATCCAGCAAGGCCGGCGACGGCGGATTGTGCGAGGTCCGCAAAGCATTGAAGCCCGCCGCCTTCAGGAGCTCCACCTTCCGCTCTTCGGCCCTGTCGATCGCGACCGAACCGATACAGCCATTGTCGTGATGTATACAGCCCCCATATAGTTTTATCGTCTTCCCATTCAGGCGAAAACCGTTGTCCACCGAAAACTCGATCTTCCGGATACCAAACGTGCCGACATACTCATCCTTCTTTTGGCCATCCCGTCTCAGCACTATCTTCACCCGGTACAGCCACGGGCTGTCCACTGACCACAACATCGGCCGCAAAACAGTCATCTTCCGTTGAACCGGCGTCTCCCCTTCCCCCTCCAACCGCATCCGCACGCTATCCCGGGCAACCACCCTGTCCCGACGGTCCACGATAACCGTCGACAACACCACATCTCCCACCACCCCGGAATCATTCTTCACGACAGCCGCAACCTCCACCAATGCCTTATCCAAACCAACGACAGGGGTGGTGATCGCCACCTGCCACGGATCGATATGCAACGGGGCCTTCACGGCGATCCGCACATGCCGGTAGATCCCCGAACCACTGTACCACCGGCAATTCACCTGCTGCGAATTGTCCACCCGCACCGCGATCACATTCCGCCCACCCCAATCCAAAAACCGCGTAATATCATAGTAGAACGTCGAATACCCATAAGGATGGACACCCAACGACCGCCCGTTCACAAACACCTCAGCGTTCATATACACCCCCTCGAAAAGAATGGACACCGTGTTCCCCCTCCAGGAAACCGGCGCCGTGAACGCCTTCCGATACCAGCCCACGCCCGTGGGAAAATACCCCCCCGCTCCCCTGGAAGGATTCTGCCGCTCCGGCGCACCTTCGATGCTCCAGTCGTGCGGCAATTCGACATTCCTCCAGCCATTGTCGTCAAAACCCTTCTCTGACGCCCCCGCCTGCTCCCCCAACGCAAACTTCCAGTGATCGTCGAACAATACTCCAAAGCCCTGAGCACCAGCACAACACCAACCCATCGTCAAAATAAAAAATAGCGCGGTTATTTTATTAGATACCATAATTGTAAAGTTAACATTTATTCGGGTCGGTCGGTTTTTTTGTCACGCGGCTTCACCGTCGCTACAAATCCACCCCTCGGCAGACAGCTCACGCTGACCCGGCTGCCTTTTCTTACCGTCAGCTTCTTCATCGCAAACCCCTTGTCGGTCTCCCCATCCGCTATCAGCTGCAGCTCGTATTCCCCGTCCCCCAGAAACCCGAACCTGAGCTCGGGCGCCTGCGCCTGGTCCTCACCATTCAGCCCCCCAATATACCAGACCCTACCACGGCGCCGAGCCATCACCACCCGCTTCCCAGGAAAACCGTCGACCAGCCGCGTGTCATCCCAGGCCACAGGCACCGTCATGAGGAACCGCTGCACCTCGGCCGGCAACGCATTGAAGGCCTCCGGCCGGTCGGCAAAATGCTGCAGCCCCGACTCGAATACCACCGACAAAGCCAGCTCGTGCGCATAGGTCGTCGTATGCGGAAATGCCGCATTGGAGAAAGTCACCGGCGTATAGTCCATCGGCCCGATCACATTGCGCGTAAAAGGCAACGTCGCATTATGGCTCGCCCCCGACTTGGTCAGCGTCGGAGCATACGCATACCACTCGGCGCCATAAACAGCCTCCATCGTCATCAGGTTCGGATACGTCCGCTCCCACCCATGTGGGATCGTAGCGCCATGAAAGTCCACCATCAAATGATATTTAGCAGCATCCTCCAGGATGTCCGTATAGTACGCCATCTCCTTCTGACGGTCGTCCTCGAAAAAATCCACCTTGACGCCGTACACGCCGATCCGGTTGAGCCATTCGAATTCCCTGCACCTCGCCGCATGCGTCTGCAGCCTCCCATAAGGGTCCAGCCCCGCACTCGAACTCGCCGAATCCCTCGAGTTATACCACATCAGCGGCCTTATCCCCTTGCTGAGCGCATACCCCACAGCATCTTCGATAGTTCCCCCATTACCCATCCGGTCCCACTCCCAGTCGATCAGAACATAAGGCCAGCGCATCCGCTTCGCCAGGTCCACGTATTCCACCACCTTGCGGTAGTCCTTTGAACCATGGTTGTACGCCCAATACACCCAGGCTACCGCACCCGGCCGGATCCAGTCCGTCTTGTCCTCCCTTGACGGTTCGCTCACATCCGCCACCAGCGTAGACTCTACGACGTCCGATAGACTACCGACCATGATCACCCGCCACGCCGATCGCCAGGGCAGGGCGGCCGCTACCTCCTTTTCAGGCATCATGACCCTGTAAACCTCCCCATCTTCCCGGTTGCAAAGCCGCGACGCACAGTTCACCCTCGTCACATCCGCCTCCGTAACAAGCACCCATACCGGCTGGTCCTTTACCTTATACAAGGCAGGGAACCCCCATTCCCGCTGATCCTCCCCGTCCCCCTTCCCGCTCGTGCGCAAAGGATAAAGCCCCTCATATGAGCTGGTATATTGCTGCATCCACCGCTCAGTCCCCTCAGGGATCGCAAAGCTGGTCCGCTCACCCGTTACCCGGCAGCTGTCGTCACCGTTCCCCCCGGGAAAAACATATCTGAACGCCACCCCGTCGTCATAAGCCCTGAAGACGATGTCAACTACCTTCCCATCATTGTTCCTGAACCGGAACACCTTCTCCCTCGCGGCATTCCTGCAATAGGCCCGCTTGCCATGGATCATCCGGTATTCATCCACCACCTTTCGCTCGCTGATCAGCCGGGCGTACTCCAAACCCCGGGAAAGATCTGCGTCAACCCTGCTGATCCCCAATTCCGAGCGGGGCACCGCTACTACAGCCCTCCCTCCCTTCACATAGTTTACCTGGTAGGTCAACACCCCCCGGCCGTCCAAACCCAGGTCCACCCGTATAGCGCCGTTAGGCGATACTACCCGCAGGGCAGGCGCCGGCAAAGGCGCCTGCGCGTACAAAAAACCAGTGCGTAAAATACTTCCTGTAACCCAGACCAACAATCTAAATATCCGTTGTCCCATAACCAGAATATATGCACCCTTCCTTATTTGGAAAGCCGGCGCAGATTAATAAAATACACGTCATTTTCCCTGAGGTCCAGCACCTGCGAGCACCTTCCATCCCGCCCGACGCTCACCTCGCGCTCCACCACCGGCGCATCGCTGTTCTTCTGCCGGACCACCCGCACCTGCTCCCGCGTCAGCTGCGAAGGCGCGCCAAGGTCGAGATACGTGTCGTACGGATCATTGGCCCTGTACCCCGTACGATACACCGCCAGACTGTACTTCCCCGGCGCCAGGTGATCGACCACAGCCCGCACCCTTCCCTTCGGCCGCGCAGGCAGGTCCCGCTTGTAATAGACCTGGTTGTTCACGCCGTCACCCGCCGGACTGTTATTGGTAAGATCCCAGAACAGCAGCTGGATACCACCACGGTCATCCCTACACGCCCAGCTCGCAGCGTCGTTGACCGCCAGCTCGGCCCCGCCCAGCCGGTTGAGATACTTATAGGCATAATACGCGGGCTTGGCGATATCCTCGTAGTTGACCAGCCCGAACCCGCCATGAAAAGGCGTATACCTCGGACCCGCCTCTTCAAAAATATCCGTGAACGTCCAGTAAGACATCGAATTGGCAGCCGCTCCCGTCTTCCTCAATTTGTCCAGCACATACGCCGCCTCCTGGTAGCTGTCGTGCAGCGGATCGCTCGGCGTATACGACGAGCTCCACTCCGTATAGTGCAGCTCCAGACCCGGCAGCGCAGAATGTTCGATCTGCCCCCTGCTGCGCAGCACCTCGCCCCAGATCGAACTGTCATTCCTGCTCAGCACCGTCCCCCTGTTGCCGCGCTCATCCAAAAATCCCTGGTCCACTCCATAGGTATGCGTGCTCACAAAATCCACAGGCGCCTTATTACGCGAACAATAATCCACGAACTCCGGGATCCACGCATTCCCTGCCGTTGCCGGCCCACCCACTTTGAACCGCGGCGACACCGCCTTGATCGCCCTCGCCGTCACCCCGTAGAGCTTGAAGTATTCCGCCTGGTCCCCCGTCCAGAAGCCGTCCTTCAGGTTGGGCTCATTCCACACCTCGAAATACCACTGAGCCACCTCTTCCTCCCCATACCGCTGCACCCAGTGCCGGATCAGCGCCTGTATCAGGTCACCCCACCGGTCATAGCTATTCGGCGGCGTAACATTCCCCCTCCACCAGAAGATCGTCTTGCCCCCGCTGGCCAGCGCCGCCGGCATAAAACCCAGCTCCACAAAGGGCCGCACGTGTATGCTCTCCAAAAAATCATACAGCTCATCGATATATTGCCAGTTATACACCACACGACCCGAGTCGCCAGTACCACACACCCCCATATCATCACTAAGCAGCCCGTGCATCCGGATATACCGGAAGCCCAGCTGCTCCTTTACCATCCTCAGCTGCCGCTGCCAGTCCGCGCGCAACCCCTCGTTCGCCCTCCCGGCCCCCACACACATATTGAACATCCGGTTCAGCGGCCCCTTCACAACCGCCGCATCCACTACCACCTCCCGCTCTCGCTGTGTGATCCCCTTCCACTCATCGGTCCTGAACGGTACCGCAGGCAACCCTTCCTTATTCTCCAGGTTACAATCCGGATTGTCCGCCCACGCATACCGCACCGCTATCGGCTTAGCTACCTGGTCACTATGAACAACAATATGATTACCTTCCACAACAGCGTCCGCCCAATAGAACCGCCGGTCTGCCCCTGCAACTGCAAAGCCGGTGATCGGCCTGTCATCCCTTGCCCTGAGCCCCGAGCCGGTATTGGACAACCGGATCAGCACCCGGTCACCCCGGACGACATAGCTTTCATACATAGGCCCCGAGGCAATACCACGCCGCCCATATACAAGATTCTCCGCCCCCAGCGCGAGACGAAACCCCACATCCTGCTTGTCGGTAGGATGAATGCTGGCCCCATCGCCGACATCGATGGTACAAGCCATCGCCGTACGAGGCAACGACAGCGCCATAGCCTGCGCCTCCCTCAGCTCAGCCCATTCGCTTTCAGCAGGGGCATTCTTCCGGCCCTTGAAGTTGGCGAGCTGCACGAACAGAAATGGCAGATCGCCCCTACCCCATCTTTGCCGCCAGTCGGTGATCATCATCGGGAACATCTTCCGGTAGTCGTATGCCACCGTATCATTCGCTTCCCCCTGGTACCAGATGAATCCCGTATTGCCATAAGGGATCAGGGGATTCACCATGGCGTTGAACAAAACAGAAGGATAATACTGGTAGTTATGTACAGGAGCCATGGGCTCGAGGTCTTTCTTATACCGCCATTCACCGGCCAGCGATATTTTGGCATCGCCATCACTAAGATATATCTCCTCAGCCGGCGGCTTCAGCCCTCCCCCACCCCACAGCATCGCCATCCTGATCGCTACCGTATTCTCTCCCTTTCTCAGCAGATCCGGCGGAATAGTATAAGAATGGATGGGACTCGCATTCCAAATGTTTTTACATATCTCAACGCCATTGAAATAAAGCGAATAGTTCATCTCCGGATGTCCCAGGTCGAGCACCAGGGACTTCCCGGCAAAAGCATCAGGCAGCTGGACCTTCTTGCGCAGCCACATGATCCCCTCATACCTCCCGATCCCGAAATCTTCCATCGTTCGGGGCATCCCGACGCTGCCCCATCCCGAATCATCATACCCAGGCATCGAAAAGACCTTGTCCGCACCATTCTGCGGATGATAGACCACATCCCAGAATCGCACAAAATTTATGCTGTCCTGCAACAGCTGACGTTGGCTTAGCGTATCCGTTGCCCGGACACCGTCTCTCGTGATCGGCGACGAGAGCAGCTTCTCCCGGCTCGTCCACGCCTGTATCGGCGTCCCTCCCCACGTAGGCTGTATGATACCGATCGGCACATGCTCGTCCCCGTGGATCTTCCGCGCGAAAAAATAGGCGACAGCAGACCATCGTTTTACACTGACGGAGTCGCAGGCTTCCCAACCCCTGGTCACAATATCCGTTGCCGGCGTAACCTTCTTAACATGGTCCACAACAAGGCAACGGATCTGCGGATAGATCGCCTTCGATATCTCCCGCTCCGCATCCTTCGCCTGCTGTACCTCCCACTCCATATTGGATTGACCGGAAGCTATCCACACATCCCCGATCAGGACATCCTTAAATTCCACGCGGCTTTCCGGCCTTCCCCGCTCTGTTATCACAAGGGCATAAGGCCCCCCGGCGCCACGCTTCGGAAAATGTACCATCCACTTCCCTTCCCCGTTTGCCTTCGTAGCCACCACCGCATCCCCCAACTTCGCGGTTATCCCGGCGCCGGGCCTCGCCCAGCCCCAGACGGGAATAGGAATACCCCGCTGCAAAACCATCTTGTCTCCAAATACTCCCGGCAACCTGAGCATCACGTCTCCCCGCGACCTCATCGCTCCCGCCAACCCCATCGCCCGGGCGACCGCCTGGGCCCGGCCAAACACCGGCAGCATCCCGACGATCATTAATAACGTACGGACCTTCATCTACTAATCATTTTATTTTAACCAAAAGATACTTTATTGTGCACCTTTCATTACAGCATCGACAGTGCGCTGGTCGATGACCGTATTATTTACCCTGTCAAAAACACCCCCGGTCTCCCAGATAAATGGCTTCGCGCCAATAGCCAGACACTGCTTTGTCAGATAAGTATACCAGGCGTCTACCGAGTTGTCATGTTTTACCATATCCAGTGGTATATGAGTCTCCCACGGCTGCGTAATGCTCCGGCGGTTAGTGCTGTACTCACCCATTACCAACGGAATACCCTTGTCGATATAGTTGGCCTTCAGCTTGGTGTAATAGGCCAGCTGCTCGGCCTCTTCACCATAGGTAGCGTTCCGGTAAGACGAGTCGATCGTGGAATGATTTCCCGCCCCCCAGTAGTAAAAAATATACCCCCATCCGCCTTCCGAAGGGTCCTGGTCCAGTATCGCAAAATTGCTCGGAGTGTAGTTGTGAAACTCGAACGCCAGACGATCAGGCGTAGCATCGGTAGGAAAATACGCCCCCGGTTTGATATACTCATCCGGCCCCTGAATGGCTATCGTTCGATAGGTGTTGCGCCCGCCGGTCGAACGCACAGCATTGATACAAGCCTGATGATAAGAAACAAGGTTTTTTGCAGTCTCGCCATCATTAACATTGAACGGCTCATTGGCACTTGCAAATAGCAGGTGTTCGTCAAAATCACGCATCGCGGTGGCAATTTGCTCCCAGTATGCTTTTTGACGCGCCTGGACAGAATCCTTTCTTGCAGAAGAAGCATTACCGCTTCCCTCCAGCCATCCGCCATCCCAGTGGATATTCAGCATCACATACATATCGTTGCTCACACACCACTGCACCACCTGCTTTACCGAATCCATCCACGCCGCCGGGATCTTAGCCGTAGGATTATTACCCCCATGCAGATACCACCCGCACGGCAGACGCACGGCATTGAAGCCGGTTTGCTTTAAGAACTGGATGTACGCCAGCGTGGGATAGGGCTCGACATTATTCAGCTCAAGCGTATTGCCGATATTAGTGCCCAGGTTCATCTTCGCGATCAGCTGAGTGGCCGTGCTGCTCATACCCGAAGCATCCGGCGGAATGGGAGAGGTATTGTAAGTCGGATAGATCTGCGCATACTGGTATACCCTGACTCTCCTCCCCTGCCCGCTCGAAGAGCTCAAATAGATCAGCTTCGACCGCATTGCCCCCGTAGCATTGGTATCGGTAACCGTTATCTGAAGGACAGCGCTTCCACGGCCGCCCGATACCGGGCTTACCTTCAACCACCCAAATTCCGTCGTATCGATACTCCAATCACCATCGCTCGTAAAATTGATCGTCTTCGTGCCACCCGTCGCCGCAATGGTATCGGTGTGGTTGGTCAATGAAAGCAAAGGCGTCGAACCCGCCTTCCTGCAAGCCCCGATTGAAGCCAAAGCAACCAGACATACCGTAAAAGTTATAACGAATTTACCTTTCATCTCTATTGATTTCTATTTGATATTTACTGCTGTTTTAATTCAATAAGATCCGGCTCATACGGCGGGATCACAAATCTTCCCGTATACTCCTTATCCGAGAGAATACTCCGGGCGCTGCCCTCGAGCCTTATCTCTTTCGGATCACCGCTGACATTTAAATAAAGCACATGGTCCCTGTCGATCTGCCGGGCCATAACTCCGACCGGCGCCACGGGCCCCTTCCGCAGGGAAAGCTCCGCGATCAGCTGATCCACCACCGGGCCCATTATGCCGCTCTTCGCAGAAAGTCCTACATAGACGGCCCTGCCCTTGCCATACCGGTTGCTCGTTACGATCGGGTAATCCTTGCCCAGGCTGGTAATGGAGCCCAGCACCTCCGCACCCTGCGGCTCGATGACCTCGAAATTCGCCGATTCCGTGCTGAGCGAAGCCCCCTTGTACACGCACTGCAGCGCATTCCCCTTGACCTGCTTCCGCGACAGCTCGTTCATAACCGCCGTCTCCTCATAGCCAGCCAC
>Ga0105239_10005146_pt1 | contig 15448 bp, 22 predicted proteins | sample KBSC44metaG_FD_92761 | JGI IMG/M metagenome (GOLD analysis project Ga0105239, IMG submission 92761) | Corn rhizosphere microbial communities from Kellogg Biological Station, Michigan, USA - KBS C4-4 metaG | ecosystem: Host-associated > Plants > Roots > Rhizosphere > Soil | place: Michigan, USA...
AGCCGAGTTCCATCAGCAACTACATCTCCACCGACAAGCATCTTTTGCCCTTATGTGTTGTCATCAACATCTTCAACTTCATTGACCGCAGCAATATTGGGAATGCTCGCTTGCTGGGCATGCAGCACGATCTGCAACTATCGGGTACCAAGTACAACATTGCTGTTATGTGTATTTTCATTAGCGGATCCGCGATCGAAATCCCAGCAAGCATTCTCCGCAAGAAAATCGGCGCCAAAGTCTGGTTGCCGACAATAGTCTTCACATTTGGTCTTATCACCACTTTGATATCATTGACGCAAACCGCAGGGGGTCTCTATGCTGCACGCTTCTTCCTTGGAATACCTGAAGGAGGTGTTTCACCTGCGATCATCTGGTTACTCTCTCAGTTGTAAGCTTCGCCGCCCCGATCGAGGCTCTCCCAGCGAATGCTGACAGACGGAGCTAGCTATCGCCGTTCTGAAATGGGCCTCCGAGGTTGGCGGAGCAAATTCGTCGTTGGAAAGACTATGTGACTGATCTAGTAGCAGGGACTAATTTCCATCGCTATTGGTATTATAGCTTTCCGGGTCATACCTAATGGCCCAGACGACGCCAGATTCCTGGGTCAAGAAGAACGATAAACGTCTGTGAACTGTCTGAAGGTCGATGCTGCTGGCACAAACGAAGGTGGCAAAACCAAATGGAAGCATATCAAGCAGGCCCTACAAAGTCCACATGTTCTCGGTAGCGGCTTGGGTCTGCTTCTAGGAAAGTGAGTAGTATAGCAATTGAGCATAATCGTGCGACTAATCCTTGTCAAGCGTGGCGCAAAACGCCTGTGCAGTCTTCACGCCGACCATAATCAGCGGCTTTGGATACACGCCCGAGACATCTCAACTCCTTCCGGTTGGTCCTTATGTATGTATGTCTACTACTCGCAGAAAACCTGGTGCTAAGTCATTCAGGTCGTGGCTTGTGCACTGTCAATATTGGTCGGGTGGCTCTCGGACAAATATCGGACACGATCGCTTGGAATCATCTGCTGTTGCCCCCTGTCAATTGCAGGCTTTTTTATGCTCGAATTTGTCCCACCAGCCCACCCATGGGTCAAATACGGAGCCATCTACCTGGCATTGCCCGGCTTGTTTGCATGCCTACCATTATATATTAGCTGGTGCGTCAACAATTGCGCTACAGCTACCGTACGTGCAAACGCTTCGGGTACGCTCTTTGGAATCGGGACTCTCAGCGGCCTCATCGCACCGTGGGTATATTTGTCTAGAGATGCACCAGCTTACAGGACCCGAAACGGCATAATGACTGCAATGGTCTTTGCCACTTGGCTGACTGCCATCATTCTACGGCTCTACTGTCAGTGGGAGAATCGCCAACGTGATTTGGGACGGAGGAATCACTTGTTGGAAGGACTGTCGCCAACCGAGGAGATGGAATTGAGTTCCAAGCACTCCGCTTTCCCTTACATTGTTTAAAGGTGTTTAATTTCAGAACGCTACGAAGGTGGACTGAGACTTAGGGTTGATTGTTCATGAGCCATAAGGACAGTCAAAATTTATATAGTTAGCAGCGGCCGAGAGCGTGGGAAGGGAATGTCTGACTGCGATTGAAATATGCATGGCAATCTTTGCCGGTATCAGACGGACACTGTAGGGTCAGAAGCCCAGCAGAACCTAGCCTATCTTCCTGCTCATGACCTTAAACCCAAGCTTCTGGAATTACAAGGACGAAACCATTGACATTCTCGACCCAGTCGACGAATGTTTCACGATGGACCCTCGCGAGGTGACTCAAGATCTTCGTAACCGTCTTGAATCTAAAGAATAGGCACCATGAAGTATGACACACGATAGAAAAGTATGGACGACTTTGCAAATGCGTTGAAGTTCTAGATCTCCGTAGAATGAACATGTTGCATTACCAATGGCACATAAACTGACTCAAGGCATGATCCCAGTGCCGCTCAAAACGCTAATTGAGGCGAGAAGGAGATGAGGACTTGAGGACTTGACTATCCATTTAGGTACAAAGACTCTAAAGACTATTTCCCTCTTATTCCTCCCAATCAACTTTCCAGACATTTCGAACCAACGCGCAGCTGTTAGATATTCACTGTTAACACTATGCTCATACTACTATGCCCATTCCCAGTCCTTGTCTATCCTACTCAATTACCGAAATAAATTCTGCAAAAAATCTATTGCCTGGGCGATTCCCTGACTTGACCTGAGTGGAGTAGCTCGACAATCTCATCTGCAGTTCTGTAGCCAGATTCTACTGCGCCTTCCATGTATCCCCGAAAACTGGGCCCTGATTCGGTGCTCACAAAATTCATGTTCTTGAAGAGGGGCAGGGGCATGGTCCACCGTCCGATCGCCGAGGCTAATCAAAACCCACTTCCAGATGCTGCGCTAAAAGGTCCGGATCTTGTGGAAACCCCCATTCAACAATATTGTGAAGAAACGTATAAGCAAGAGTCCTGGCACTGCTCCGCTGAGAGAGAAATCATCATCCAGAACGTCTGAGTCACTTTTCAACTCCCGGTTCAACACCACAAGAAGGCTGCACAGCATGGCGCCTCCTATGAACGAACCTGATGCGGTCCAGGTGACTACCACCCCTCCTGGTATTACCACCATCACGATTAACCGCAATCATCGTCGTAATGCGGTTGACGGTCCTACGGCGAAGAGACTCTACGACGCTTTCATCGCATTCGAAAACGACCCTACCCAGAAAGTGTGCGTGTTTTATGGCGCCAACGGCAACTTCTGTGCTGGTTTCGATCTCCATGAAGTCTCGAAATGGGGAGATGTTGTTCCTGAAGAATACCGTGGTCCCATCGTGGATTCAAGCCACCGTGTTGTCGGACGCAACCTCGGACCAATGGGGCCATCTCGTCTTGACATCAAGAAGCCCGTCATCGCCGCCGTTGCGGGCCACGCCGTTGCTGGTGGTCTAGAACTGAGTTTGCTGGGGGACATACGGGTCGTAGAGGAAGATGCGATCTTTGGAGTATTCTGCAGGCGTTGGGGAGTGCCTCTCATCGACGGAGGCACTGTGAGACTGCAGGCCATCATCGGCCTTGGCAGAGCGATGGACATGATTCTCACCGGTCGTGGGGTGGAGGCAAAGGAGGCACTCGCCATGGGATTGGCGAACAGGGTTGTCCCCAAGGGCAAGGCACTGGAAGAAGCTACTCGACTGGCTGAGTCTCTTCTTGGTTTTCCTCAGCAGTGTATGAACGTGGACCGTGCGAATACCTACTATAGCGCCTACAACGCTTCGTCATTTGAAGATGCACTCCGTAATGAGTTTGAGGCGGGTCGCGAGGTCATATCGCGCGAGAGTGTCAAGGGTGCAGATCGTTTTAGCAAGGGCGCTGGTCGACATGGTACTTTCAACCTTTAGACCAGTTAGTCCTGACCACAAATTCAGGTTCGCTGTGGTTCGACCCTGATGGGACCAACTCGAAGGACTGGCGGGTAACGAGAAGTTCCATAAATCCAGATTGACGCGACCACAACTGTCCGTGCTCAGGTCAGGATAGGGAAGTGGGAAGTGCCTTCTCGAGGGAATAGCAGTGGCCTTACTTAATACTGGGCGGATAAGAATCCGCCGAATAAAGCTAGCTAACTTGAGTCTAGACTTTTTGTTATATTTCTCGATGTATGAACGGATGATTGATGACTAGCCTGATCTACTGAGACTTGAAGCTACCTTATACCGGCACCGTAGCTCCTTGGCAACAAGTACATGAACCTATAAATCAGCAAGTCAGTAACTCCTGTAATTTACGGACCCCGATGCTTCCACTCCCTCGCTATGTATACCCACACGCACTACCACGTGAAAGGAATAGGTCTTTGGATCATTGGTCTTAGGAGACGGAATTCCGTGACGGATAGTATGATGGATCATTCTGGTGTTGATGTTTGTTCTCGTATCGTGGAAGAGGTGCAGCGTCACCGCTCCAGGCATGGAGCACCACGAGGAACAGGCGTTTCAATGGCTTCCAGAAGATTACCAATGAATTTACCTGAGGCACGGAGTATGAGATGGATCTAAACTACTTTTATGTTCCACTCCCAGATGTTGATTTCACATGTGCGCGGAAGCGTAGGGGAGGAGGCTGTCAGAGAGCTTGACCCTGGTCGAAAGGGCCTCGGTAGAGCCTTGTCAGATCCCACCCATGCATGGGCTTGTGAAGAAAGAGAGAGAGCGTGAGTCGTGAGTCGTGACATGGCATTTGATGGCCAATATGGAGCGAAAGTGGAAACTTGGTGCTGACGTTATGTATTTCCCTTGGAATTGGCCCCCAACAGCCCGAGTACGGGTTGTCCTCGGTGGTATCGCGGTCAAGGAACATGGATCTGTTCAATTGACCAATGGCCACGATCAGGGATAACCTTAAGTACCAAAATACCCTCGCAGGGCCTGAAACGAGGTCCTTCGATCCTTGGCCGCAGAAACTCCGTATCGAATGTACGTCTCCCGTATTCAATACTCCGTAATTTTACGAGATGATTTTCCAAGGAACCTGTAACGATCCCCCGCCAATTGTAACGTTGGTAATCCCCAGTAATTAATTACCAATTTCCATGGGCCACCCAAAATGGGCGGAAAGGCCCAAACGGGCCGAAACATCGTCAGACTCCCCCAAACTCTGATCTGCAACCTCTTCTCAGCTTCAGCTCCAACTACTCGTCACCTTCTTGGTGCTTCGAACCATGAGACGACACCTCTTCTTCCAAACATTTCATGAGTGTTCTTGGCCAGGTATTCCCATACGAACTTCCTAGTAGCGCGCAGCCTGATTGAGGCCCTCGCTCTCGCCCCAGTCTTCGGATAGCCATTCGTATCTAACGACACCTGACAATTCTAAATCTGGCTATTCTACCCAGCCACCCCACCCAACTTGGATTCCTCTTCAGCCTCGTGTCAGTCAGCTTCGGCCGGGTCTGATTACATCGGCGACAACCAAGGCCTTCCGGGTCTTATCGCCGACTTGGTCATTACGACAAATACATACCCACCAGGGGGCCCATGAGAGTCTTTTCGGAAGGCTACAGACTACAGAGTACGCCGTGCTTTGTCTCAAATCGAAAGACATCGACATCCTCTTATTGGAGCAACTCAGCTGCCGTCTTCAGCCTTGTATCAGCCACCACAGTCCACCCCCCTCCCCTCCCCTCCCATCCGTGGTGACCAAACAACAGAGGATACATTTCCAGATCTCCATCATCCAAGATGTGGGCCAATTCACCATCCACATATCAACAACCTTTTGCGCAGCCCTATGCGCAACAAAACCATCGCCAGTCAATGATGAGTGACACGCCGTCGGTGGGATCGCACCACTCCGGGAACGTCAACGTTGGCACCATGACCAACAACTCACAATACAATCCTCACTACCACTACGTCCTCTCACCAGCTCCACCCCAACAGCAACTACAACCGCACTTGCAACAACAACAGCAGCAGCAGCAGCAGCAGCAACAACAGCAACAACAAGGCATAGTCAGCCATCTCCCATCGCTCACCAGCATTCTACTCAACAACTCTCCCGGCCAATTCCAAACCGCGACGCAACACCCATTCCTCCGCCTAGCCGGACTGGGCCAGCTCCCCAAACATGTGCTGTCGCGATGGCTATCGCAGGACCGGCTCTATGCCCAAGCATACATCAGCTTCATCGGAAGTCTCCTCTCGCGGGTTGACCTCCCATACGTGTTCATCGCCGATAAGCCGTCCAGTCTACGCTGGCGCATCGTGAATATGTTGACGAATTGCTTGACCAACATCCACCGCGAGCTCGACTTCTTCACCACCACGGCGCAGAAGTACGGCCTGGATCTGCAGGCTCCTGTCCGGCCCGGCGATTCGCAATTCACCGCCAACACGGCCACGAAGCAGTACATCGATCTGTTCCGCGCCTTCTGGACCGACCCCAGTATGTCGCTGCTCGAGGGCCTCGTCGTGCTGTGGTCCACTGAAACCGTGTATCTGAGGGCATGGAGCTACGCGGCATCGTACATCCACGCGCCATATACCACCGAGACGTCGTCGCCCAGACCACCATTGGTGCCATCACGGCCCAGCTCACAGTTCTCATTCACCAATACCCCGATCACCGGCAACAATGGCAGCAACAGCAACAACATCGCCGCCAACCCCTCCACGCCCGCCCCAACCTTCCCACCGGCCCCAACATCCAACTACGCACCCAGCCAGGCGGACTCGGAAGGGCCCATCCCGATCCTCACGGCCGACGACCTGCCCACGTCGCACCCGCACCGCAACAACACCAACGCCTCGCGCTCCTCGTACCACACCAACCCGCCGCAAAGCCCCGGCGTGCCTTCCAACAACGCCAACTCGAACCCCATGGCCAACGCCCTGACATCATCGTCAAGCGACCTGGACGGCGGCGCGCTCCGCAACGAGTTCATCCCCAACTGGACGAGTCCCGAGTTCGAGGCCTTTGTGCGCGAGATCGCCGAGTGTACGGATGAGCTGGCGGCCCGGGAGGATGCTGTTGTGCGCAGGCTCGACGTGTACAAGGCTGTCTGGCGCCATATTCTGGATGTCGAGGCGCGGTTCTGGCCGGCGGTTGAGTCTTGACAATGGAGAGGGTTCGCTGTTGGTGAGGGGGCGGGGGTCTAACTCCTTAGTGTCGCTGAGGGATGTTGGGGGAATGTGGAGCATCGGGGCTACCGCCTCTAACTACTATTTACTGGACATGTCGACCTTATGTTGATGATGGTGATGGTGGTGGTGATGGTGCTGATCGTTGGGTTATCAAGGGGTATGCGTAACGTGACGATGGATGCGGATGAATGTCGGCCCTCTTGCTAGGACCACGACCAGAGGTGTGAATGAATTATGCGACGACAGCAATCAAGACGTTTTTCGCTCGAAGAAGGCTTTGGCTTCTAGAACAGAGAAAAAGAGAAGAAACAAAGGCCCCAAATCGATCAATCAATTCTGCTCTACGTATCTTCAATTATCAAGTCATGGCTGTATCATTGATCTCGTGCACATCCTCCCCCTTCCTCAGGAACACAATGTATGTGTAATCTCATCGTTCCGGTTGCCATCGTCAAGAGCAGATTCAATTCACTCTGGAAAGCTCCCATCCATCGGATATCCATTTCTCGTAGATTATGACCCGCTAGTTGGTATGCTCGACAAACCGGTGGGTCGATGTTGAGGGGTATATCTAGCATTTGTTGGGCCAGTGAGTCCAGCTGGACCGGGCAGTTTGGTGCAAATATGGTTGCCTGTCATCGGCGGAGTGCAAACACACAGGAGACTGCATAGAAATTCCTGCGCCCGTCATTGCGGGTAGCTGTGATAGATTGGTTGATTGCATGGTGGTGGTGACGGCCCAACTTCCAAAATTGAAATCGTGAATTCGCTCAACTGGCGAGTGCTTCCACAGCGTGTCTTTTGTTTCTGGTCGCGTGAAGAAAGCATCAATCGAAACCCCTCGTTGGACGGACATTATCGGCTCTCCAGAAACCCATCACCGCACCGGTTTCACTCATCCAGTCCTTTGCACCATTGACGGCAGCCTTGGCCATTCCAGTGTTCCTCCTCTTATGGCCCTTCTTGAATCCGACGCCATCTCTTTCACCCGTCGCATATTCCGAGCCCATACTGGGAAGGACATTTTCGCCTGCGCTGAGACTAACAAACAAGGCGAAAGGGACCAGCCAGACACACAGCCCAAAATACGACGCGATCTCAGTGAATGTCGGTTGATCATACGCAGGCGTAGAGTAGTAGTCCCTCCGCGCACTGGGAATACCCCTGTACGCGACAGGGGCGCTGAAATGTCTGAACCACAACCAATGGTTGAGGATGACGAGGCCGCAGCTCGACAGGAAGAACGGGTCTGTTAACTTGACAATCGGGAAATGTCGCAGGTTGGTCGCGTACACGGCGTGGCTGCCTACACCCAGTACCGTCAATTGCCAGGGGAAGTTGTCGACCAGACATAGCAGAATCTGCACTGCGACGACCACCCAGACCAAACGTTTCAGTAGCTTCGCACTCAGCACCGAGTGCTCTTCCACCAGCTCTGACAGGTAGTAGAGGCCCGACGCAATTGAGAGTGTGAGGAATGCGAAGCCGAGCACTAGGCCCGCGTAGCCGAGGAGGGGCAGGATGTACATCGTCTCTGTTTATTTTGTGGGGGGGAATGGGAACGGGCGTAATCGCAGGATGAAACTAGTAGGGGATGGTTCTTTGTTGAAGATCCGATACGCGAAGATCCAGCTTTATCCTGATGGAGGACACATCAGATGAGGAGAGTTCAGCATAGGCATTGTTTATATAGCAAGGGGAATAAGGAGAAGGAAAAGTCTGGAACTAGAACCAACTCCCCAGCTGTCACTTTGCTGCGTTTATTCTTCGATCCACCCAGTGAAGGGCGGCGTGCGCAGGAAGAGGCCACCTTCGGATAACAGAAATCCCCCTTGTTGGGATGACGTCAATTACGCGAACACTTGGCATCAAACACGTGATTCTCACCTCAGCCTCGCGAGGCGGGAGCCCCCTTTCAGTGGTAGGACCAGGATTAGTTGTGACACCACATTAATTTTCGGTGCTTTCTGATCTTGCTCTCTGCGATTTCCACGACACATGGGAGGAGACTGCCGTGTCGAATCATCAATATTCGGCCACTTAAACTTGGCCGGTTTTATGCACCGCACCAATATGTAGTCCCCTGAAGGAATGAAAGTGAGAACCATAGTTCATTGCAGCCCCACGATACCACCCTTGATTTCCAGAAGCCTTTCCCTCGCCTGCCAACTGGCGAATTCATCCTTCACTACCAAACCAAGTCACTCCCATCATAGCTCAAGAACTTCCCTCCGGATTTCTCCCTGGTGGCCGCATCAACAACCTTCAAAACGGCAGCCGCACTCTCTTCCGGAGTCAAAGGAACAATGTCTTTGCTAACCCCCCATTCTTCTGCTGCATGCCATCCCATACGTGTTCGGACCCACCCTGGATGGACCGCGACAGCAACGAAATTTTGCGCCGCCAACTCCAGGTGCAGACGAGTAATGAGATAGTTGGCAGCGGCCTTGCTTGATCCATAGGCTAGACAACCAGGTACTAGCTCCGTAGTACCCAATGAGCCAACGGAGGAGGAGATTAGAATAAACTTCGAGCCATCGACTGTCAGAGTCCCACTGGTGGCATCCAGGCCCAAGAGTCCTTTCAGCCCTTGAACGAGCTTGAGTGGGCCGCCGAAGTTGACGTCCATATGTTTCTGGACCTCATCCCAACCGGTGCTTAGGGCAGGTTTCATCCCATCCACCATTCCGGCAGAGGCTAGGACGACGTGGATTTGGTTAATACCATGCTGTGTGCGGAGGTCCTCCGCCAACTTGGATACGTCTGGTTCGCTGTCCGTAGCATTGTAGTGGTGGGTGTAGATAGTGGACGTAGGATGAATGTCAGAAGCTGAGAAGTCTGCAACGGTAGAGGTAGCCCGATGCAGAGCAATCACCGTGGTAGCGGGACGAGACAACAGGAGAGGTAGAAATGCGGCACCGATACCTGGGGTGATGAGCGGCAGCACCAAAGGCCGGGGTCAAAACTGCTTACCGTTTGAGGCCCCGGTGACGAGCCAAACACTATTTCCTTCGCGGTGTGCGTTGGCCATTTTGGGTTGTTGTGTGGATGTGGGATGCGATTGAGATTACCGAGAAAGAAAGGACTGCTCCGCGGTGTTGAAAAGGAACTCACAATTACTTTGGGTGAAGGAGAAAAACATCAGGGAAGGAAGAAGCCAGAATAGTAATTGACCTATTTATATATGCAAAATCAGCCAATGCTACGTCAACTCTTTCCTCGGATAATAACGCCAAGTTGATCACGGATTCAGCTCCGCTCATCATCTGAGCAGCACCAAATTCCACTATTTTGAGCAGGTCACTGAGACGTCTCCCGGGGCGGAAGGGAGTCTTTCGGTCCCAGAGGAATGGTGCAGGTCCTGTGTGGTAAATTCAGGCATCTTCTCAATCCTCCTGGATGCAGAGCATTGCATTTCCTCATCTTTCCTTGTCGCACAATCCGGATTTCTCATCTGAATACTCCTCTGCGCAATGCTAGGTTGTGCCCCACCTCGCAATTCCTCATCTGGGAATTCGGCGGCTTCCTCTCCGCCAATCATGGCAATGCAATTCACGTGACTTGCCTGGGCGTCAAAATGGTCGCCTTGTAGTACTAAGTAGTATACCTATGTTGTACATACCTTGATAGGGATGATCTTTGGCAGACACAAATGGATTGGACATTATAATAGCGGAATCTGTGAGCCATATTGGAGATGTGGTCCCGCTCTCAATCCTACTCCATCCAGCACAACTCCAATAAGCATGTACCTGTTTCACGAGAAAAGCGATTGACTGGTAATGTGCTAATGTTGTATCCTGTGGTATGCTTTGGCAGTCGCGAAGGCGTATCGGTGCTATTTGAGGGAGACATAGATCTGTACCATCAACCCTCATTGGGGCCTTTCTCTCCTCCACCTATGTGGGGTGGAGATATTTGCAGCTGCATCTGTCATACCTCGATTCCAAGAAAAAGATCGGTACGCTTCGCTATACCCTATACAACATGCCTCATCGTTGTAATAAAACATTGCGTCGCTCCCACGCATACCATCCCCCTAGCAGCGCAAGAACGAGGATTGTCAGGGGCAAACTCGTTGCAAGGAAATACCACCAACGCGAAGAGACGTGGAACTTTTCGATTCCAGTTTCGTCAAAAGTAATGGAAAAAAATGGCATATCAAAAAATCCCTATTAAAGTGTGAGGAGGTGAAGAAGGCAAGTAGTAGATCCTGTTCAATTCTTGGAACTTACTGTGGTGAACGCCGCTGGTAAGAAGAATAACGTCAAAATCGCTATGACTCTCATAGAAGTGCTGTCTCTGGCACTATCTAGCGCAATGCTCTGAGTAGAAGTCTGGAAAGCCTTTCGATCGTTAGTCAAGACATATTGCATCACCAATGGGAATAAGTTGACAATGACCTACCAGATTGATGAGAATATTGATCCTGTCTCTGTAGTTTGCCGCCCACCGCTTTGAGAACTTGCATCGAGACGAAAGACATTTGAACTGTTCAGTGACATGTTGTGTAATTTCTGCAAATTGAGGTAATCGGTAAGCTATAGAGCTATGTTGTAGTAGTCGACATGCTCGAAGAAGGAATTGAATATGTGTCTGAAGGTCACCGAAATCTTCGATATACATGTGCATGGATTTGGATAGTGAGTGTAATTCCTTGATATGGCGCTTCTGGTCGACCGAGAGCCATTTCTGGTGGTGTTCCTAAGCTGCGTCAGTCGTCGTTCAAGGCTGCTAGGAAGATCTACTATACGTAGCCCATCAATGTTTCTCGGGAGTTTGCAGCATGGTCATCAAGGGCTTCCAGGCATTGCTGGAGAAGGAAAGCATGCAAGTAGGCAGGATGCCTTAGAAGAGCCCTAGCGGCATGGCTTTTAAAACGGTGATGGAGGGCTTGGATAAGTTCCAGTGAAGCGTGCACATAAATATGTAAACAAGTGTTCGTGGCAAAATTGAACCGTGTGAAAACGTAGCCACGGCCACTGATCCTTGCCTCGTTACAACGGTAATGCCGGTAGAAGATTTCTAATTAGTTTATCGTCAGTAGCTCGTCTAAGAGGATGGTGTGTTTTCCCGCCTATACCTAGATTGGCCGGAGCTCCACTGCCTTGCTGGACAAAGAAGCCTTCTCCACATGAGTGGACGTTGTACCTCCGATCAAAAATTGCAGCAACGAAGATAGCTGGAAGTTGAAGCACAGTAGCCAGATCTCGAAAGGATGACTCTGTGACTGGCATTGGAAGGCAAAGGGCATCAACATAAGAATTTGCCGGAATGAAGCTAGCATACATAAGCAGACGAAATTACAAGTTCCGTTACCAATCGAAAGAGTAGTCATACATCATTGCATTCGGCTTCCTCGGCCTCTGGGAATAGTCCAAGAGCTTTTGAAAGAATGCATTGGCATTCAAGGGTTGTAGCTCTATGACACTTCAGAAACTGCTTCAACTGAATTTGCATTCAAGGAGGAAGAAGCACCAAGACATACCTTCATTTTCTCTATCCAAATCAATCCAGTAGACGGATGTTTTGGATGAGAAGCTATCTTGAAGCTCTAAAACAGCCCTATTCACAACATGCTCCACATTTTGTCCAAAAATGTCCTCATCATGAGGTCGAGGAACGTCTATGCCGTAAGGAGGTCCGCCGACGGCAGACATGGCAGATCAATTTAAACCTTTGCCGTGGCCGTTCTCGTTGATGGAAAGCACCAGGAGGCTAGGTGGTAAATGGGGATCTCGAAGGACGGAAACACCTGTTGCAAAATGTTTCAGCCGTGAGACAATAAGAGCTTGATAGAACGTCGCTTAGTCCACCAAGACAAGCATATTTTATTAGAGCTTGATCTTGTGATTGCTTGTGTTGGATCAAAAACCAGGACTCAGAAGACTAAAAGGTCGTCACAGACATTTGTTCTAAGGCTTGAACAAGGCAAGACGAGTCCTTATCTACATGCCGTTTGAAAGCCTGCTGCAGAGATATTGTCTTCAGATCTCCTGACTTCAAGCCACAAGTCAATGCCAAGAAGCATTTGTTAACCTGCAGCACACATACGAGAAATGCGGGCGTCGGCTGATGGGCAATGACCATGCCAGCTCATGCACCTGCGTGAAAGAGGAGTCTTCATTTGAGATGCTTGTTGCCACTGTCATCCCACTGATGCAGCCCAATATCGATGAAGCTTGTTCTCTTTTGGAGGAAGGAACCCTGTTCCAGCCTGAACGCAAATCAATCTTTGGAAGCTATTCGCGAATGGGGTGGTAATTTTGTACTGACTGTAATACCCTCAATAATTCACCAACAGAAAATTGTTTCTATGATATTGATTATCCTAATGGCTAGTTACTCAATCTTCACTCAAATCCAATATATCTTATTCCTCACTTAGTCAAAAGTTAATAATATTGTTATTATTGCTTTGGTGGTTGCCCTAGGCTGTTCGAGGGTACACCAGTCCTTCCCAGTCAGTACGGTATTTCTCTTAGACTTGCCAATCGCTGGACGGATGTGCCATTCGCGAATGTACGGTAATTATTTTGCATTTGGCAGTATTCTTGCTTGGAGCGCAACATCTCTACTGCCCTGGTTGCGTAGAATTGGAGGCAAACATCGTTCAGAGCGACTCATTGAGATCCAAACTTCTCCCCCGTCTATCCGCTGCGTATCAACTTCAGGGGTATTTTGCACAATTTTGTGGAAAGATGACCCGGTGGCGGAGTACTGAGGCTTGTTGACGGGCTTTAGAGGTCGGTTGGCGCATGTAGCCAAGTATTGGCAAGGTTGATTCACTTCACGACTACAAGGTCCCTCATTATAAACTCATTATCGGGGGTGGAGTTCAATGTATGTCCCGTGTATGCTAAGCTCAACCTAGACTGACCCTCAGTCGTGTAGAGGCACCGCCTCTCGCGTAATCTTCGCTCTATCTCAGCCTGACAATGAGCCTCGAAAATATTTATCCTAGGTACTACGTGGCAGCCCGGAGACATCTCAACTAGGCTGAAATCAGCACATAGTTGAGACTGATATATTTACCGGTACAGATAAAACCCCGCATTGCTCTGCTCTCGCCTTTTGCTATCAATTCTTACTGTACGAGCCCAAAGCATCCTCAGTCTTATGGGCTTGCCGCTTCCTTGGTCTTGAAAACAGTCAGCCGCCAACATCACAAAAGTTTTGCCATGAGAAGCACAAATGTTATCAAGCGGAAGCCTGTACCTACCACTCCAAAAGATCCTGTCCACTTGAGCGTGAGCGATCAGTCACCAGCACCGAATGACCCAGTATGTGAAATTCGAGATCACCGGTCACCAGCTCAAGATAAGACAGAAGATGGGGGTGCTATTGACCTGCCCCGATCACAACTCAGTGTTTGGCAAAATATAACCCTTGTAGCCATTATGTTTAGTTGTACGCTGGTCATCTGGGGCACCATCGCCTATCGCCTATCTGATATTTCTATGGTTTGGTGGACGATCGAGGACAATCTGGAGATCGATCGTGGTGGCAAACTGGGCAGCCACTTCTGTAGCAATCTGTGGGATTATCATCAAGTGGATGACCGGCTTTCAGATGGTTCTGTGCACATCCATATTTGCCTGGAGAATATATGGTCATGGCAGTGAACTTAAGTAGATTCCCCGGACAGCGAGCCTTCGCTTCAGCAATGCCGGTCCGTTGGATCTCATATTCTTACTTTCTGCTCAGATAAGGCCTATCAGTCGATTCCAAACAATGATCCTGGTTTTACTTTCAATCACGGCCCGTTTCATGGTCCAGTTGACATCTACACTATTGCTATCAGACCTGGCGCCAGCTCCCGTTGAAACATTCCCGGTGGTCTCATCCAGCAACTTTGTGTCAAAATCACTTAACGGCAGCAATATTGCCACAGAATTCTATACAGATCCTTGGCTGTCCACCCCTCTGAGCTTTCCATTATTTGTCAGGTGAATCAGGTTGATGATGGAGTGGTTGACACGGGTTGGTCGACTTCAGAGAAAGGTCGAAAGCGACAACCTGGAAGCCATAGTGGGGGATACAGAGAATGGAAGGTACAATTTTAGCTGGAGAACCGCTACATATCATCAAGTTGGGAAATATCTGAAGGAAAGAGGTTTGAAGGGCCAGGAGTTCGTGCTGGTGGAGGATCATGAGAAGGTAGATGCTGATTTCAGGCCAAAGAATTGATTTACATGACCCAGCACACTCCTGGTGAGAATTTGGCGTAATGATAATGATAATCGTGAAAGACAGTGTCATACTCTTCTAAGCCTTAAACTTGGGCCCTATTGTTCGAAAACGAACCATACCGTGGGTCGGAGTATTCATGTCGACCTACAAGGCTGCGCTCAAAGGGTACTCCGTAGTCTGGGTTGAGCCGAAGTGGAGCCGACCAACCCGTAAAGCGGCAGATAGAGAGCCCCAAGAGAGCGAGAGAGAGAGTTGCCCGTCATTTGAATCGAGGCATATTTGAATCAATGATGCGCCGTACAACCTGTGACTTCCAACATCCGGGTTTCCGCCAATCATCGCTTCCCCGCAGTCTACCCTGCTGAGTGCCGACCATTTGGATCCTCCACAAAAATTATTCTGCGCCGTCCATCGCCAACTTCATCAAAACATGCGAAATGGCTTTCACAGCCACAACAAACCAAATCTAGGGATTTAGTGCCTCGGGGCTGTATAGGCTCTTGTACCACTAATAATCCACTCCCAATCACTCACCATGTCGCGCCCCGAAGACATTCTGCCCCCAGACCTATACTACAACGACAATGAATCCGCGAAATACACC
>Ga0105239_10005149_pt1 | contig 15440 bp, 13 predicted proteins | sample KBSC44metaG_FD_92761 | JGI IMG/M metagenome (GOLD analysis project Ga0105239, IMG submission 92761) | Corn rhizosphere microbial communities from Kellogg Biological Station, Michigan, USA - KBS C4-4 metaG | ecosystem: Host-associated > Plants > Roots > Rhizosphere > Soil | place: Michigan, USA...
CCATCGGCCGCGCCTGCGACCCGGCCTGGCTGGCCGCGCTCGACTGGGGCCTGGAGGTCAAGCCGCAGGCGCGCCCGCAGAGCGTCGCGCAATGGCGCGAGGTGCTCGCCGGCCGTGCACCGATCCCGGTCACACTGTCGCTGCCTGAGCCGGTCGTCGAGGCCGCAACAGCTGCCCAACCGGCGCAGCCGAAGCCGAGCGCCACCGGTGCGCCGGCCACGCCGGCTGCCAGCGCTGCGGCAAAGCCTCGGCCACGGCCGCGCCGGCTGACCTTCCGCGAAGCGCTGCCGTGGGCGCTGTGGGTGCTTTCCGCGATCGTGGTCGCGGGGGTGGCACTGTACTTCAGGTACACCGGCGAGCCGCCGCCACCTTCGCTCTCGGGATTCGGCTTCCAGTCGAATGCGCCGGCGGCTCTGCCGGTCGATCCGATGGCGCAGCCACGCATCGCGAGCGGACCCGTGCCGGCCGCGACGAGCGGGCCGGCTCCGGGCGCGCGGCCGGGCTCGATCGAAGAGCCGCCCGCCCCGCCCGCGCCGATGGCATCGAGCATCCCGCCTGTCCTCGCCGCGACGCCCGGTGCGGCTGCGAGCGCCGCCCCGCCGCTTCGTGCCTCGGCCGCATCCGCGGCCCCGGTCGCGGGCACCGCCTCCACGCAGGATGTCCACAGCGCCGCACGGCCTTCGTCGCATGGCAGCGAAGCCCCGGCCGCAGCGGCGCCACGCCGCGCCGTGCCCGGCGAACCTGCCGCCGAAGGTTCCGGCCCGCGTGCGGCTTGCAGCGGCCGCCTGCAGAGCTCGCTCGACAGCTGCATGCGCAGCAATTGCCGCTCGAGCTTCTGGAGCAAGCATCCCGATTGCGTGGCCTGGCGCCAATCGGACCCGTCGCGCCGCTGAGGCGGATGCAGCCGGGCGCAGCCCCGCCGTGGACGCAGCGGCTCAACCCTCGACCATCACCTCGAAGCCGCCGTAGATCATCCGCTTCGCATCGAAGGGCATCGCCGAGAGATCCATCATCTCGGCGAGGCGCGGGTCCTTCATCACCTTGGTGTTGACCTCGTCGCGATGCGCACGCGATTCGAACGAGATCCAGGCGAAGACCACCGTCTCGTCCGGCCGCAGATCGACGCTCTGCGGAAAGGAAGTCAGCTCGCCCGGCTTGACGTCTTCGGCCACGCACTCGCGGTACTGCAGCGCCCCGTACTCGCGCCATATCGCGCCGGCCTTGCTCGCCATCTCGCGATAGGCATCGAGCTTGGCCTTCGGCACCGGCACCACGAAACCATCGACATAAGCCATTGTGCTCTCCCGCGGAGTGGATCGAACGCGGTGCGAGTCGCCGGGTTCGCCCAAGGTTCCGCCGGACTTACCCTCGGCCGATCTCGCCGGCCGAGGGCAGCTCGGCCCAGGCTCGGGCTTCGACCGCCTCGGCCAGCATCGTGTCGGACCGCCGCGTATCGATGCCGCGCTCTGCATACCAATCGGGGTTGTAGTAGCTGTGGGCGTAGCGCTCGCCGCTGTCGCACAGGATCGTCACGATCGAGCCGCGCTGCCCGGCCGCAAGCATGCGGTGCGCGAGCTGCAGCACGCCGATGAAGTTGGTGCCGGTCGAGCCGCCGACGCGCCGGCCGAGGCGCGCGCTGACCAGGCGCATCGCGGCCAGGCTCAGCGCGTCCGGCACCTTCAGCATCGCATCGACGCAGCCCGGGATGAAACTCGCTTCGACGCGCGGCCGGCCGATGCCTTCGATGCCCGAGCCGCGATCGAGCCTCAGCCCGCGATCGGGCGCGCCGGCGAGCGCGCTGCGATAGAAGTCGAAGAACACGGAGTGCTCGGGATCGGCGCAGAGGATGCGTGTCGGATGGCGCCGGTAGCGCACGAAGCGCCCGAGCGTCGCGCTGGTGCCGCCGGTGCCCGGGCCGCAGACGATCCAGCGCGGCACGGGCTGCGGCTCCTCGGCCATCTGCTTGAAGATCGACTCCGCGATGTTGTTGTTGGCGCGCCAGTCGGTGGCGCGCTCGGCGTAGGTGAACTGATCCATGAAGTGGCCGCCGCCCTCGCGCGCCAGGCGCTGCGACTCGGCCTGGATCGCACCCGGCTCCGCGACGAAATGGCAGCGGCCGCCGTAGAACTCGATTGCGGCGATCTTGTCGGGCGAGGTGCCGGCCGGCATCACCGCGATGAAGGGCAGGCCCAGCAGGCGCGCGAAATAGGCTTCGGAGACGGCCGTCGATCCGCTCGACGCTTCGACCACGGTGCCGCCTTCATGCAGCCAGCCGTTGGCCAGCGCATAGAGGAAGAGCGAGCGCGCCAGCCGGTGCTTCAGGCTGCCGGTCGGGTGGCTGGACTCGTCCTTGAAGTACACGTCGATGCCGGGGAAGGCCGGCATCGGCATCGCGATCAGGTGCGTATCGGCCGAGCGGTTGAAGTCGGCCTCGATGCGGTGGATGGCTTCGGCCAGCCAGGCGCGTTGGGTCATCGGTCGAGGAGCATCATTTCGGCATGACGTCGAGTACCGCGAGCGTCATGGCTTCCACCCCCGTCTTGATCGACGGCTCGGGCACTGGTGCGAAGAACGGCGAGTGGTTGAAGGGCAGCGGCTTGCCGCCGGGTTTCATCGAGTCCGCGACCTGCTGCGGATCGGTGACACCGATGAAGAAGAACATCGACGGCACGCCCTCGTTGACGAAATCGGAAAAGTCTTCGCTCGCGGTGATCGGCGGCACGCGCAGCACGTTCTTCGCGCCGAAGGCCGCCCGCAGCACGCCCTCGGTGCGGTTCACCAGCGCATCGTTGTTGATCACCGCCGCGCCGCCCGCGGTCAGCTTGACCTCGGGCTCGGGCGCGCCGGCCATCATCGCCGCTGCATTGGCGGTGCGGCGCACGCCGGCCAGCAGCTTCTCGCGCACCGTCGGGCTGTACGACCGGATCGTGCCGCGCAGCACGACACTGTCGGGAATGATGTTGCCGACCGTGCCGCCCTGGATCGCGCCCACCGTCACCACGCCGAACTCCATCGGGTCCTTCTCGCGGCTCACCACGGTCTGAACGTCGACGATGAAGTGCGCCGCGATGGCGATCGGATCGATCGTCTTGTCGGGCGCCGAGCCATGGCCGCCGCGGCCCTTGAAGCTGATCTCCATCGCGTCCGAGTTGGAGGTCATCGCACCCGAGTTGTAGGCGATCGTGCCATAGGGGCCGGGCGAGGTGTGCAGCGCGAAGGCGTAGTCGGGCTTCGGGAAGCGGGTGAACAGGCCGTCGTTCAGCATCATGCGCGCGCCGTCGGTGGCTTCCTCGGCCGGCTGCGCGATGAACATCAAGGTGCCCTGCCACTGGCTCTTCATCGCCACCAGCGTGCGCGCGGTGCCGAGCCAGCTGGCCATGTGCACGTCGTGCCCGCAGCTGTGGGCGACGAAGGTCTCGCGGCCGTTCCAATCGGCCTTCTGCCGGCTCGCGTAAGGCAGGCCGGTCTTCTCTTCCATCGGCAAGGCATCGAGCTCGGTGCGCACCATCACGGTCGGGCCGGTGCCGTTCCTGTAGATCGCGACCACGCCGGTCTTGCCGACCTTCTCGGTCACCTCGAAGCCGATGGCGCGCATCTCGCCGGCCAGCTTGGCGGCAGTGCGCGTCTCGGCGAACGCCAGCTCGGGATGCATGTGGATGTCTTCATAGACCTCCTTCAGCGCCGGGTACATGCCGGCCACGAGGCCATCGATCTGCGGCTTGAAGCGGGCTGCGCCGGGCGGCGCGTCGGCGGCGAGTGCCAGTCCGCTCGCGCAGAGCGACGCGATGGCCAGGGTCCTCAACGAGGTGCTTGGTGTCATGGCTGTCTCCCTTGCCGCCGGTGAGGCGGCGAGGAGCGAGTTTAGGCGAGACGCAAGGCCGTACGTCGAGGCAGCGGGATAATGCCGAGCCATGAAACTCGCCACCTGGAACATCAACTCCCTCGCCGTGCGGCTGCCGCAGCTGATCGACTGGCTCGCGGCGAATCCGGTCGATGCGATCGTGCTGCAGGAAACCAAGCTGACGGACGACAAGTTCCCGCATGCCGAGCTGCAGGCCCTCGGCTGGCGCGTGCACTGGTTCGGCCAGAAGACCTATAACGGCGTCGCGCTGCTGAGCCGCAACGAGGCGAGCGACGTGGTGAAGAACATCCCCGGCTCGACCGATCCGCAGGCGCGCGTGATCAGCGCGACGGTCGACGGCATCCGCATCGTCGGCGCCTACGTGCCCAACGGCCAGGCGCCGGGCACCGAGAAGTTCGCCTACAAGATGCAATGGCTGGGCGAGCTGCGCGAATGGCTGCGCAGCGAGCTGGCGGTGCATCCGCACCTGGCGTTGATGGGCGACTACAACATCGCGCCGGAAGACCGCGACGTCTACGACCCGATCATGTGGGCCAACCAGATCCTCTGCACGCCCGAGGAGCGGGACCAGTTCAGGCAGCTCTGCGAACTCGGCCTGCACGATTCCTTCCGCCTTTTCGAGCAGCCGCCGAAGAGCTGGAGCTGGTGGGACTACCGCATGCTCGCCTTCCGCAAGAACCAGGGGCTGCGCATCGATCACATCCTGGTCAGCGAAGCCTTGAAGCCGCGCGTCACGGCCTGCGTGATCGACAAGCTGCCGCGCAAGAACGAACGGCCGAGCGACCATGCACCGGTGATCGTCACGCTCGACGGTGGCTGAGCAAGCGCTGACGAGGTCCGAAGAAGAACCTCACTCCGGCTTGCGCAAGGTGCGCAGCATCTGCTCGTGCAGGCCGTCGACCGCCGGCGACTGGCGCGACGCGCGGCTGCGCACCACCGCGACCTCCATCGACGGCAGGGGCGGCAGGCCGTGGCGGGACTGCAGGATCTGCAGCCCGGGCGGCACGCTGCAGCGTGTCAGCACCGCGACCGCAAGGCCGCTCTCGACGGCCGCCAGCTGGCCGGCCAGGCTCGAGCTGTTGTAGACCACGCGGTAGGCGCGCCGCTGCGCCGCCAAGGCCGCCAGCGCATCGCGCCGCGCCAGGCTGCCGGCCTCGTAGACCGCGACCGGCAGCGGGTCGCGCCGCCAGGCTTCGTAAGGCATCGCGCCGACCCACACCAGCGGCTCCTCGAACAACAGCGTGCCGCGCTGGGGCTTGTCGCGCGAGACCAGCGCCAGGTCCAGCTCGCCGCGCTGCACCTTCGGGATCAACGCGGTCGACTGCTCGCAGTTCAGCACGATCTCGACGCCGCCGTGGCGGTTCGCAAAGCTGCGCAGCACCGGCGTCAGGTAGCTCGCGGCGTAGTCGTCGGGCACCCCGAGCCGCACCTGGCCGGAGAGCATCGGGCCGTGCAAGGCCGCGAGCGTTTCGCCGTGCAGTTCGAGCAGCCGGCGCGCGAAGCCGAGCAATTCGTGGCCGGCGGGTGTCAGGTCCAGGTGCCGCGGCCCGCGCGACAGCACCGGCCGGCCGACCGCCTCCTCCAGCTTCTTGATCTGCATGCTGACCGCCGATTGCGAGCGATGGATCAAGGGCGCCGCCGCCGAGAGCGATTGCGCATCGACCACGGCGACGAAGGCACGCAGCCAGTCGAGTTGAAGATCGGCAGCGGCCATGGTGCGCTCCATCGATGTGGAAATCGAATATTAGCCTTTTGAACTATTCGCTTCACGGGGGGCCGCGGACCGGCGAGGATCGCCGGCATGTCGACCTCCTGCGCACTCGCCTCCTCGCCCGCCAGCAGCGACGAGCCTTCGCGTCGCGAACGCCACGGCCAGTGGCTGATGATCGGCGGCGGCCTGCTGCTCGGCACGATCGGCGCCTTCGTCGAGCAGGCCGGGCAGGACCCGCTGACCACGGTGTGGTGCCGCTGCGCGTTCGGTGCGCTGGCGCTGACGCTGTGGGGCTTGGCGACCGGCCGCTGCCACGAGCTGAGGCTGCATCGCAGCGCCTGGCTCGCCGCGATGGCGGCGGGCGGACTCATGATCCTCAACTGGGCGCTGTTCTTCGCCGCCATCGATCGCACCTCGATCGGCGTCGCGACTGTGGTCTTCCATGTGCAGCCGCTGTGGGTCATCGCGCTCGGCGCGTGGTGGCTGCGCGAGCCGGTCGGCACTGCGCAATGGGGCGCCGTGCTGGCGGCTCTGGCCGGGCTGGCGCTCGCGACCGGGCTGTTCGACGGCGGGCACGCCGGCACTGCGATCGACGCGCGCTACATCGAAGGGCTGGCGATGTGCCTCGGCGGTTCGATCAGCTACGCCGGCGTGACCCTGATCGCGAAGTGCGCACGCTCCATCAGCTCGTTCGCGCTCGCCTGGTGGCAATGCGTGGTCGGCATCGCCGCGCTGGCCTGGTGGCCGATGCTGCACGGCTGGCCCGCGGCACCCGCCGCCTGGGCCTGGCTCATCGGGCTCGGCGTGCTGCACACCGGGCTCGCCTACGTGCTGCTCTACGCCGGCATGTCGCGGCTGCCGGCCGGGCGCATCGCCATCCTGCAGTTCGTCTACCCGGCCGCGGCGATCGGCGTCGACTGGGCGGTCTACGGCCGGACGCTCAGCATGATGCAGATCGCCGGCGTCAGCGTGATGGCGCTGGCGCTGTGGGCGGCGCGCCGGCCGGCTGCGGCGCGAACATCGCTGCCAGCAGGCGCTCGACGATCGTCGCCATCATGAAGGCCGAGCTGGTGAAGAAGCCCGGTCCCCACAGCAGCATGTTGGCGAGATAGATCGAACGCGAGCCGGCGGCGCGGAAGCTCTGCATGTCGACTTCGGCGCCTTCCAGCGGCTCGTCGCCCCGCCGGTACGAGCGCAGCCGGCCCTGCGCGCGCAGCGCCTCGACCCAGGCCGGCTGGCCATCACCGTGGATGCGGCGATCCACTGCGCCGGTGGCGTTGAGCAGCACGCCGGCATGGTCGACACCGTGCGCATGCTGCAGCCGGTAGCTTCGGCCATCGCTGGCCAGGCTCACGCCAGCGGTGCCGCGGCGCACGCTCAGCCGACCGGCCCGCTGCAAGGCCAGCAGGCGTTCGGCCGTCGGCAGCGGGCACGGTGCGGCATAGCTGAGCATCGCGGTCTCGGCCTGGCTGCGATAGCGCCGCTCCTCGCCGGGCGGCAGCCAGCGCGCGGCGAAACCGTCCCACAGCAGCAGCTGCGCATCGTTCACCAGGTCGACGAGGAAGTTGGCCGGGCCATCGCCTCGTGCCGCGGCGATGTCGCGCACCAGGATCCCGGCGGCACGGCGCTCGACCGCTTCGGCCGTCTCGCAGCCGCGATAGGGCTGCAGCACTTCGGCCCAGTCGACGCGAGTGCCGTGCAGCGCGGCTTCTTCGTCGACCAGCGCGGCGATGCGTTGAAGGTCGAGCCGGCCTTCTTCGGCCAGTGCCGCGAGCACCGGCGCGACGAGGCGGCTGCGGCGGATCGGCATCGGCCGGCGGCTTTCGATCTTCTTCAGCCGGCCCGAACGCGAGCAAAGCAGCACGCGGCGCCGGTTCGGGCCCGGCTGGAAGACCAGGGTGCCGGAGGCATCGCGCTCGAAGCGGCAGCCGGTGTCGGGCGAGAACAGACGGTTGACGATGTCGTAGGCGCTGAGCGAAGCGCCGAGCACGTGGCAGGTCGCATCGAGCGCGATCTGATCCCAGCCGGCAGCGCCGATGTGCGTCGGGAAATACAGCGCGGCAACGTCCGGCGGCCGCGCGCCGACGGTGTCGATGTCGGGGCAGCGGCCGGTTGCGAGGATCACCGCGTCGGCGCATGTCGTGCCGCCGCGCCAGTCGATCTCCACGCCGCCGCTCTCGGGCTCGCGCAGGCCGCTGACCTCGGCCGGGATCAGCTCGACGCGGATGCCCTTGACGGCCGCCGCGGTGCAGGCCGCGCGCACCACGTCGGCCAGGAATTCGCCGTAGAGGCCGCGCGGCAGATGGCCCTTGGCATCGATCGCCGCGGCCCCGCGCGCCGCCAGCCAGTGCAGGAAGGCGCTGCGGTTCGACGGCACCAGGCACATCGTGTCGGTGGTGTTGTTGATCAGGTAGTCGCGGCTCTCGTCGGGCCGGTAGGCATAGCCGGGGCCGAAGCGGCCCGAGGCCTCGAACACCGTGATGCGCCGCACCGGGTGGCGGTCGATCAACTGGAAAAGCGCCGAGCTGCCGGTGAAGCCGCAGCCGACGATCGCGACGTGGGAAGGCGTGTCCATCGCATGATTCTGGCGAGGCCGATCCGCCTGCTCCATGCGATCCTTACGGCAGGACGACCGATCGACCATCGGATTTCAGGAGGAACGATGCGATGACCAGAAGCGAAGCCGCCATCGAACTGGACGACAAGGCCTGGCGCCTGCTGCTCGCGCTGCAGCGCGACGGCCGTGCCGCGCTGAAAGCGCTGGCCGCGGAAACCGGCCTGTCGATCGCCGCCACCGCCGAACGGCTGAAGCGGCTGCAGGACGGGGGCGTGATCAGCGCGGTCGCGGCCGAGGTCGATGCGGTGCGCGCCGGCTACGGCGTGCGCGCGATCGTCGGCATCACCGCGCTGCAGCCCGGCAAGAAGGCGCTGCTCGACAAGCTGCGCCAGGCGCCCGAGGTGCTCGAATGCCATCACGTGGCCGGCGCCGATTCGTACCTGATGACGGTGGTGGCGCGCGACCTTGCCGACCTGGAGCGCTTTCTCGGCGCGATCAACGGCTATGGCGAAACGCGCACCTCGATCGTCTTCTCGACGCCCATTCCCCGGCGCGGGTTGTTGCGCCCCGGCTCGGCGCGGCGCCCGGCCTGACGGGCACACTGGAGGCCCTGACGAGGACACTGCCGATGAACGCTCAAGCCCTGTTCCACCTGGCCTTTCCGGTCCACGATCTCGCGAGCGCGCGCCGCTTCTACGGCGACCTGCTCGGCTGCCCCGAAGGCCGCAGCTCGCCCGAATGGGTCGACTTCGATTTCTATGGCCACCAGATCGTCGCGCATCTGTCGCCCGACGAATGCGGCCATCGCCACACCAGCCCGGTCGATGGCGAAGACGTGCCGGTGCGCCACTTCGGCGCGATCCTGCCGATGGCGGACTGGGAGTCGCTGGCCGGCAAGCTGAAATCGGCCGGGACCGAATTCATCATCGAGCCGCAGGTGCGCTTCAAGGGCCAGGTCGGCGAGCAGGCGACGATGTTCTTTCTCGACCCGTCCGGCAACGCGCTGGAGTTCAAGGCGTTCGGCGATATCAGCCAGGTGTTCGCGAAGTAGGCGGTGCGCGCGGCTCGGGTGCGGCGAATGGCCCGCCGCTGCGGTGCCATTGGCTCCTTCGACCGATGCGCGCGCTGGCAGGGATTTCTAAAGTCCTGGACACCGATCAACCGGCCCGCCACGGGCCCCGTCCAGGAGCTTCCACCCCATGATCCCAGACCGTTCATCCGAACTTGCATCGGCCGCCGGCATGCGCCTGTCGATGCTGGACAACATGATGCTGATCCGCGCCTACGAGCAGTGCCTCGCGTCGCTGGCCACGCCGACCCAGCCGGGCACCTGCACCTCGGTCGGCCAGGAGGCCGCGGCGGTCGGCGTCGTGCTTGCGCTGCAGGCGCGCGACCGCATCCTCACCAACCACCGCAGCGCCGGCCACCTGCTGGCGCGCGGCGCCGACCCGGGCCGGCTGATGGCCGAAGTGATGGGGCGCAGCGACGGCTACTGCAAGGGCAAGAGCGGCTCGCTGCACGTCTCGGCGGCGGAACTCGGCGTGGTGCTGACCTCCACCATCGTCGGCGGCGAGCTGTCGCTGGCACCGGGCGTGGCGCTGGCGCAGAAGATGGGCCAGCAGGAGCCCGGCGGCATCACGGCCGTCTTCTTCGGCGACGGCGCGGCCTGCGAAGGCATCTTCCATGAATCGGTCAACCTCGCGGTGACCTGGCAGCTGCCGCTGCTGTATGTCTGCGAGAACAACCAGTGGCAGGCCTTCGTGCGGCGCGACGAGACGATGCCGATGGCCCATGTCGCCGACTGGGTGCGCGGCCACGGCATCGCCGCGCAGACGGTCGATGGCAACGACGTCGAGGCGGTGCATGCCGCAGCGAGCACGGCCGTCGCCGCGATCCGCGCCAGCGGCCGGCCGCAGTTCCTCGAGCTGAGCACCTACCGCCAGCGCGGCCACTTCGAGCCCGATGACCAGGCGTATGTGGACGCGGACGAACTCGCGGCCTGGAAGCAGCGCGATCCGATCGCGCTGATGCGCCGGCGGCTGCTCGACGAAGGCGTGGCCACGCCGGGCGAACTCGCCCATCTGGAACAGCGTGTCGACGCGGTGATCAGCGCCGCCCTCGCCTTCGCGCAAGCCTCGCCGTGGCCCGAGATGCGCGAACTCGGCACCGATGTCTACGCCTGAACACGAAAGCCAGAACCATGCAAACGATCACTGTCTCCGATGCCGTCAGCCAGGCCCTGGCCGAAGAAATGCGCCGCGACCCGCGGGTGCTGATGTTCGGCGAAGGCGTGGCCACCAAGCGCCAGGACCTGCTGGCCGAGTTCGGTCCCACCCGCGTGCGCAACACGCCGCTGGCCGAAGCCATCGTCGCCGGCACCGCGGCGGGCGCCGCCGCGATGGGCCTGCGCCCCGTGGTGGACCTGCTGTTCGCGCCCTTCCTGAGCTTGTCGATGGACGCGATCATCAACAGCGCCGGCAAGCTGCGCTACCTGTCGGGCGGCCAGTTCAAGTTCCCGATGGTCGTGCTGACGATGACCGGCGCCGGCTGGGGCGTGGGCAGCCAGCACAACCACAACCTGGAGGCGATGTTCGTGCACGCGCCGGGCCTGAAGGTGGTGATGCCCTCTAATGCGGCCGACTTCAAGGGCCTGATGAAGGCCGCGATCCGCGACGACAACCCGGTGCTGTTCTTCATGGACCTGGCGCTGGCGCATGCCCCCGGCCCCGTGCCGATAGCTGCTGACGGGCACGAGACGCTGGTGCCGCTGGGCCGCGCCGCGGTGGCGCGCGCGGGCCGCGACCTGACGCTGGTGTCCTACGCCAAGACGGTGGGCCACTGCCTGCAGGCGGCCCAGGCTCTGGCCGAAGAAGGCATCAGCGCCGAGGTCATCGACCTGCGCAGCCTGAAGCCGCTGGACGAAGCGACCGTGCTGGCCTCGGTGCGCAGGACCGGCCGCCTGATCGTCGTGCACGAGGCGAACCGGCTGTGCGGCGTGGGCGCCGAGATCGCCGCGCTGGCGAGCGAGAAGGCCTGGTCCGCGCTGCGCGCGCCGGTGCTGCGCCTGACCGGGCCGGACGCGCCGGCCGCGGCTTCATGGCCGCTGGAGCAGGCCGGCGTGCCGCAGCCCGATGCGATCCGCGATGCGGCGCGGCGGCTGCTCGGGGCCGAAACCGGCGCCGCGATGAGCGCCTGAAGACGGGCGCCGGCCGGGCAGGCCCGGGCATTCAGCCTTGCCGGCGCGCCTTGACGATCAAGGTCGTGCCCGGATCGGTCTCGACGAAGACGATCTCCCGGCCGCCATCGACGACGGTGCCGCTGAAGTTGAAGCCGATGTCGACGTCATCTGCACCGAGCAGTCGGGCGCGACGGAGCAAGTGTCCGACAGCGGCAGCGGCTGCGTGTCCATCAGCATGTCGGGCTCCTGGAGTGAGGATGAGTGGTACCGGGCGCGCCGTGCTCGGTTGGGGCGCGTCCTGGAGCACCTGTTACGGAGCGAATTTCGCGTTGGATGCCGCGCTTCCCTAGCTCGATTCGCTAGCACTGCGTCCGCGCATCCGATCCGCGGCCGCGGCCGTAAGGCCCGCTTCCATCCACCCTCACATCCACAGGTGTCTCACATGCATCCCATCACCACCCCCGCGCGCCGCCTCTTCCTTTCGCGCTCCGGCCAGCTGACGCTGTCGGCCGCTGCCATCGGCCTGCTGGCCGGTACCGCTCGCGCGAACACGTCGACGCCGACGTCGATGGAAGCCGACGTCGGCATCCTCAACGTCGCACTCAGCCTCGAGCACGAAGCCATCAACGCCTACCAGCTGGGCGCGGGCAGCGGCCTGCTGCAAAAGCCCGTGCTCGACGTGGCGGTGGCCTTCCAGTCGCACCACAAGGGGCACCGTGACGCGCTGATTGCGACGATTCAGAAGCTGGGCGGCAAGCCGGTGGCCGAGAGGTCGCTCGACGAGTACGCCAAGGCCCTGAACGCCGCTTCGCTGAAGAGCCAGGCCGACGTGCTGACGCTCGCCGCCCAGCTCGAACTGGGCGCCACGAATGCCTATCTCGGCGTGATCCCCTCGTTCAAGGACAACCAGCTCGGCCAGGTGGCCGCGCGCCTGGCGGCCGACGAGACCATGCACTGGACCGCACTGTCGCAGGCGCTGGGCAAGATGCTGCCGGCCGGCGCGCTGAGCTTCGGGGCCTGAGTTGCGCGACCGGCCATGCGGCTGGCTCAAGCGCGCTGACCGCGATACCAGGCCGCGGCCTGGCCGCGCGAGACCAGGCTGAGCTTGCCCAGGATGTTGGCGACATGCCGCTTCACGGTGTGCGGGCTGAGATCCAGGCGCCGCGCGATCACCTTGTTGCTGTCGCCATCGGCCAGTAGGGCCAGCACGTCCAGTTCGCGCGGGCTGATCGGCTCGGCGTCGCCGCAAGCAACGGGCAGCTGCGGCCTCGCGTCGGCAATCTCGCTGCGCGTGGGCAGCAGCGAGTCGAGCGTCGCCGCCTGCGCTGCATCGAGCGCGCCGACGAGTGCGCTGTCGGCCAGTTGACGCAACAGTCCGTCCCCGGCAAGGCGCGCCGACAGTGCATAGCCGCGCAGGCGCACGCCGTCCAGCGCATCGCGCAGCGCCTCGGCCGCTTCCGCCTCGTTGCCCGACTGCAGGCAAAGCCCGGCCCGCTGCAGGTTCAGCGTGGTGACGATGCCTACCGCGTCGTTCTGTCCATACGGCACCAGGGCATCGCGCATCAGCGCGGCAGCTTGTGCCGGCTCCCCGCCGAGCCAGGCCCGATAGCTCTCGATGACGCGCGCCACGCCGGTGTGGCTCACCGAGACGCTCGCCGGCATCGCGCGCAGCAGGGCCTCGAGCGCACGGCGCGCCAGGTCGGGCCGCTCGGCCGTCAGGCAGCAGCGCAGTTCGAACCAGCGGAAGTACCAGCCCGGCCCGCGGCCATCGGGGCCGGCCATGCCCGAGACGCGCGTCAGCTCCTCGTGGAAGACGGCCAGCGCCGGCTCGATCTCGCCCTGAGCGGTGCGGCACAGCAGGCGCCCGATCAGGCTGTAGACGGACACGACATGCGGATAGTTGAGCCATGCGCACAACGAGGCCGCCTCGTCGAACTGCGGCCGTGCCGCTGCGAGGTCGCCGTGCCACAGCGCGACCGCGCCGCGCACCGTCAGCGCCATCGCACGCAGCGCCGGGTAGTCTTCGCCGGCGACACGCAGCGCGCCCTCGGCATAGCGGCACAGCAGCGGCTCCAAGGCACGCACGCCGAAATAGGCCATGCCCGGCGCCACCTGGTACCAGAGCGCGGCATCGCGGTCGTGCGTCAGAGAGTCGAGCAGCTCTTCGTAGTGGCGGTTCGTGGCCTCGAAATCCGCCAGGTCGAAGGCATGCCAGGCGCGATGCAGCGCGACGATCACGCGGGTGCGCGCAGGCGTGGCGTCGTCGACCGCAACGTCGTAGGCCGGGTCGCGCCGCGGGTTGCCGATCGGGCTCATCGCGTTCAGCGCCAGCGCCAGGTAGGCGCGCGCCAGGTCGCTGCCGGCGCGGTCGCCGCGTGACGAGAAGGCGCGCAGCGCGTCTTTCATGTGGGCCTGCATGGCCTGGAAGTCCACGTTCTCCCAGTCGATCATGCCGCGCAGCAGGTCGATCTCGGGCGCGTCGGCGAGCAGCGGCGGCGGCAGCTTGCGCAGCATGGCCTGCACCGCGTCGATCATGCCGGCGGCGATCAGCGACGGCGCGGCCGAGGTCAGCGTCAGCACCGCGGCATCGTGTGCCGAGGCCTGCAACTGGTAGTCGAAGCGGCGCAAGGGGTCGGTTTCGCTGTCGGCGGCGTGGCGCCACAAGGCATCGCGTTCGGCGGCAGGCAGGCGCTGCCGCTCCGCCGCGAGCGCTTCGCGGAACAGGTCGTGCAGCCGCAGCGTGCGCTCGGCGCTGTCGACCTCCTGGAAGAAGAGCCCGCGGCGCTCGATCTCGTCCATGCAGGCGGCGCTGTCCGCGCGCCCGGTGACGGCGGCGGCGCGTGCCGCGGTGAACTCCGGCAGCACCGAGGTCTGCACGAGAAACCAGCGCAGACCGGCCGGCAGGTTGTCGAGCACCTCGCTGCGCAGATAGTCGATCGCATGCCGCGCGCTGCGCACCGGCGCCGCCGCATGCGGGTTGGCCAGCGCCAGCGTCACGCCGACCGGCCAGCCCTCGGTGCGCGCCAGCAGCGCCGGCGCTGCGTCGAGCTGGCCGGCTTGCCGGGCCAGCGACGCGATCTCGTCGACCGCGAAACGCAGCTCGTCCTGGCGGATCTCGGTCAGCTCCCCGGCCACTCTCAGCCGCGCCAGCGACCACGGCGGATCGACGCGCGTCAGCAGCACCAGGCCCCAGTGGTCCGGCAGCGCCTGCGGCAAGGTGGCGAGGAACTCGAGCACGCGGCCGTCGACGAGGTGATGCACGTCGTCGAGCACGATGACGGCGCGATCGACCTCCGTCACGACCAGCGCATTGACGAGCGCGTCGCGAAAGCTGCGCAGCCCCTCGGCCTCCAGCGACGCGATCAGGGCCTCGGGCGAGAGCCGCCACGGCAGGTCGAAGGGCTCCAGCGCGGCGACCAGCGCGGCGCACAGCCGGGCCGCGGTGTCGTCCTCGTCGCAGGCGATCCAGGCGCAGCGCAGCCGCGGTGCCTCGGCGGCCAGCGCCAGCGCCATCGCGGAGCTCTTGCCGAATCCGCCGGCGGCGCTGACCAGCGTCAAGCGCGAATGCATCAGCCCCTGCGCGATGTGCGCGGCGAGCGCGTCACGCGGCAGCAGACCGCTGCGCAGGCGCGGCGGCTGGATCTTGGTGCTGGGGAAGCTGAGCGGCGTCTGCCGGCCAGTCCCCGGGACAACGGATACTGCGACGTCGCGGTTCATGCGGCAAGACTTTCCAGATACGGCCGCATCACGTTGGCCACGCGATCGATGGCCGCGTAGTGCAACAGCTTGTCCATCGACAGCTTTTTCTGACGCCAGCCGTCGTGCAATGCCTCAAGGGCCACGTCGAGGCCTATCTTGTTGCGGAACTTGAAGCAATCCGCCACCGTCTTTTCGGCATCGAACACCAGCACTTGCACGCCTTCGGTCGGCCATGGCCGTATGCCTTCCGCCAAGGCTGCACCTGACATGCGGACGATGCGCAGCGCAGGTTGATCCAGGCGAGGGCTGAGCATGTGATGGGGAATGGCCAGCCAGACCTCGGACGGCACCCGGGTGCCGATTTCGTGCACGCGCAACGCGGACAGCAGGCACACGACTCCGCGCACGACCCGCAACGAGACCTCGGCCAGCG
>Ga0105239_10005150_pt1 | contig 15435 bp, 18 predicted proteins | sample KBSC44metaG_FD_92761 | JGI IMG/M metagenome (GOLD analysis project Ga0105239, IMG submission 92761) | Corn rhizosphere microbial communities from Kellogg Biological Station, Michigan, USA - KBS C4-4 metaG | ecosystem: Host-associated > Plants > Roots > Rhizosphere > Soil | place: Michigan, USA...
ACACGCTCCCATCGCCTGAAGAGACTATACGTGGCACCTCATAAGGGCCTGACTCGGGCTCGCCGGGCCTCATCCCCATGTTTCCTTGTAAGGCCAGCAAGGCGTACTGTACCGACCTTCGAGCCGAGGGAGGTCTCCACCAGGGGAGAAACTTCGCCTCACTGGTGCAACGCTTCTCGCTACATTGGGACATGGCCCATTTGTAAAGTTGTGATTGACTGCTACTCCTAGCTGACACAGCTATCGTGTGATGGCCGTTCAAAAGACTGAGTTCCTACTACAATCATGCCGACTGATTGAAAGCGCCCTTCAAAGTCTCAAGCAACCCTCACCCACACCCATCATTTGTCTACAGACTCTATGCTATCGTCAATGAAATGCTACATGTCGAGGCCCCATCTCCTTTTTAGTTTTGTTCCCTGCCTGTGATTAAAATGGCTCCCCTAGAGGTTCTACACACTGAGATGGAGGAGCGAAGGCTATGGCAGGCTGAAAAGATGCAAAAGGAGTATCCGCAGCTTGTTCATACGACATATCTCGACCACGCCGGCACCACGCTGTACCCTCAATCAGCCATCCAGTCTTTTGCCCGAGATATGGCTGAAAACTTATATGGCAACCCACACTCTGCCTCCCCGTCATCCGCGTTGAGTACTGCGGTGATCCGCGAAGTTAGAAGAGAGGTATTGAGGCGTTTCGGCGCTTCAGCAGATGAATTCGACTTAGTTTTCGTCTCCAACGCCACTGCTGCAATCAAATTAGTCGCACAGGCTTTTCAAGACCAGGAGGATGGTTTCTGGTATGGATACCATAAAGACTCTCACACCAGCCTCGTCGGAGTAAGAGAACTCGCCAAGGGAGGCCATCATTGCTTCCGTTCGGATGAAGAAGTCACCCACTGGATCGAAACCGGCGCCATGCACCCAGGTGCTCTTGCTCTATTTGCATACCCGGCTCAGTCTAACATGACAGGTTACCGTCCTCCGCTAGCTTGGGCCAGCCAGGTCAGAGGCGCCCAGAAAATGCAAAGCAAGCGAATCTATACTTTGCTTGATGCAGCTTCTTACTTGACCACAGGCAATCTCAATCTCAATGATCAAGCGTTTGCTCCCGATTTTGTTGCCCTTTCATTCTATAAGATGTTTGGGTTTCCCGATCTCGGAGCTCTCATTGTCAGAAGAGAAGCGGCTCCAGTCCTACTTTCCCGGAAGTACTTTGGGGGCGGTACTGTTGAGATGGTCGTTGCAGTGGGTGACTCATGGCATCGAAATCACCAAGAGCAGATCCACAAGGCACTTGAAGACGGAACTCTTCCTTTCCACAACATAGTGGCGTTGAAACACGCCATGATATCACACAACCTCCTTTTTCCAAGCCCAGTTCAAGTGGCACATCACGCAGCGGTCTTATCTCGCCACGCCTATACATCACTGGAGAGTTTCAGGCACAGCAATGGAACGAGAGCGATCACTTTCTACAAGGACCCTGCAGGACAGTATGGAGACTCCCAAAGTCAAGGACCGATCATTTCGTTCAATATTCTTGATAGAAATGGCAGGTTGGTTGGGAAGAGCAGAATCGAGACGCTTGCTTGTTCGTGCGGATTTCAGCTTCGGACTGGATCCTTGTGCAATCCGGGTGGGATCGCAACCATGTTTGATTTCCGTCCTTGGGAGATGAGGCGGAACTTTTCACATGGTATGCGCTGCGGAGATGATCTGGACTTCCTCGGCGGAAAGCCAACAGGTGTCGTTAGGATCAGCCTCGGAGCCATGACGACCAAAGATGACATCGAGAGATTCCTTGAATTTATTGACTTCTTCTTTGTCTGTAAAGATGCCTTGGGAGTAGCACTCGTTGCACGCAATGTTGTTGAGGCGCCGCAGGATTTTGTTACTACCATCCAGCCGATTCGTGGCTGTACTCCCCTTGCTGTGCCCAGCGGTGACTTCAAAGCCCCCATGGAGGGCAGTGCAGCTTATCTGCCTTGGCACGAGAACTGGGTGGTCATTGATCCAATCTCGAACACAGAGATTCACGGTTATGAAAAACAACTTCGGGAGCTGACAGTCGACTTGCGGCCACTGGAGGGGAGAATGACCATCACACACGGCGGGCAGGAAGCATCTTCGCCAGACTCTCAACAAATATTAGTTTTAGACTTGTGGGATACGGCATTAGACCAATCTCACAATGACACATTTACTCACGATGCAACGTCGAGGGCCTTCGGTCTAATCAAGTCTATCAGCGCCAACACAGAAGCATTCTTAACTTCAATCCTTGGAGTTCCAGCCACCCTTTCTCGACGGATGATCAATCGTGAAGTATCAGAATTGAGGCAGAGAAAACAGGTCTGCGTTGTTTGGAGCTGCCAGAAAGATTGCGGGACCCTGAAAAATCTTATCCAGCATTACGATGACCACTCCCAGAAATTTACGAAAAGAAGACCATCGGCGATATGTCACAAGCATAAAACCGGGAGCGCACCGCATGAAGGCATCTCCTTCAAGTCCATTATTCCAGATGACTGGGTCCAGACATTGTCAAATGCTAAACGCAGCATCCGGAGGAAAGCATCGAAATTGAAGGTCGGAGATGCATAAGTATATTGGAATCATCCCTGGGCGGATAAGACTTATCAAAATTGTAATCTAATGACAAACTCCGAGTTTCGGTGTATATTAGAGTTGATAATGAAATTTTAATCTACCACAATGTTCACCTTGTCCGCTTACACAACATGCGAAAGAGCGATCATGTTTCCCAACTCCACCGCGTTAGATGCGACCACTGGCAGGACGGACTAATCTATTTGAAAGTTTTTTGCCACATACTCCTTCCATGTCGTCGGTGCATCTTCCAAGGCACTGAGACTCTCCTTCAGGCTCGCGCCTTTGTAATAGCCCGGTTCTTCAATGAACAAATGGTTCTCTAACATTTCCTCGGCGATAGGTGCTGGGAGGAAAGATTTGTACTGTTCTGGTGTGACTTGGACATATTGAATACTCTTTCCTGTGACTTCTTGGAACTCAGAGGTAATGCGGTCCACGTTGTAATAGTCCGTCGCGGCTAAGATTTGCTTTCGGTTAAACTCCTCGGGTCTTTTGAGGGCTGGTTTCACAAATTTTCCTATGCTTTGTTAGTCAAGGTGGCTGTGGGCTGGCATTTAAATGAAGCTGACCTGTGTCCTCTGCGGCCGCAAACAGGGGAAATTTGGCAACTTTGCCTACAGGATAGGCGAGCGTGTAGTTTCCATCGGCGCCCTTTTGCAGCATCTGTGTGTAGTTCGACATGAAGTAGCCCGGTAGGATGAACGATGTCACTGGGAAGCCGGAAGCCCGAATGTACTTCTCGATGTCGGCTTTTGTGTCGAAATGTGGAACATGTTTGAGCCGGCCGGCAGTTGCTTCAGTCACATTGTACAGCGACGAAAAGATCATGTGCGAGACGCCCACTTCTTTTGCGACGTCGCTGACATTCTTTCCTTGGGTCAGCTCGACTTGGGGATCTGCTGCCTCCCAGTAGTTTGTTGCAAGGAAGACAGTATGGGAGCCCTGAAGTGCACTTTTGAGGCTGTCTTTGGAATTCAAATCCGCCTAAAACCAGCTGTTAGCCTATTTCCCAGCCTTAGACTTCTTAATACTTGGACATGCCTTCACAAGAGTGACGCCTTGTCCCTCCAAAGCTTTGGAAGTTGGTTTGGAAGTGTCTCGAGTCACGCCACGAATGCGAAACTCCTTGGACAATTTCACATCAGAGATAATATGTTGGATGACAGATCTGCCCTGATTGCCTGTAGCTCCAAAAACTGTAATGATTTTCGACATGTTTGTGGGTTTTGCGGATGAGGTCCGATATCGAAGGTGGTATTGGTTGGTTATAGTCCTGATATTATAAAAAATGGCACCGCAGCTTCAAAGTATAGAAGATTGTATACTGCATGCTCGAGTGCAGCAGAAGCGCTTTTCTATTATATCTGCGAGATAGCGACTGCGTCATTGATGCGTTTGATTGAAAAGCATCGACAAAGAAAGGGGCTGTCGGCCTTTCGGGTAGTTTAGGCTACACGATGAGCATCTTTCTTAGCAAGTAAGGATTCAGCGGGCTGCTGAACCATTGCCATAAGTTTCGTAAGAAGTGCTTAATCACGCCGAAAGCCTAGAGAAGTAATTACTTTTTCACGTAACTTGGTACGCTGTGGATACAGGGCACGAACTGGGTGAGTGAGATGAGGTTTAGTTTTCGGAGCCAGACCGGACCGAAGTCTTTCTTCGGATCAGGCTGGCACCGAAGATGGCGCTCGTTTCAACGTTTATCCGCTATGTGGGGACACTCACTTGAACGAGGCTGGTCTCGTTCTTACAACACCAGAGACTAGGAAATTTCGAGACATTGAAGTCATCGCTGCTCTTCAATAGCGGGTGCAATATTTTCAAACAGTTCTGCTCAGTTTGTCCTAGTCCTAGAAACCTATCTCCTCTCCCTATGCAAAATCCGAATAACCCAGCGGCATCCAGCATACCTGCCACGAAGCTATCCTTATAGGCATTCTGTGATCGTCGTTTACCCTTTACAGCTTACATCTCCAGGTAGTATGCCAAGTTCCCTCCCTCAGCCTCGACCTTAGCGAATCCATTGCCCATAAATCGAAAGCGGTTTGCAGACTGGTACTCTAGCTGGAAGTCCTCGACCCGAAAGCTCTCTATGATTTCTGTAGTGCTCAAGTGTCAGTAACTACAATTTTGGAACCTTTAATATGGGTCCTCGACATACCTCTGAAGTGCAATACACTGCCTGCATATAACGCTGTCACTTTGCCCTCTGTCTTACCATTCTTATACCAGCTCTTGCAGTCTGCTGCCCATACGGTACCCTTCAGGAGCTCTTGCGAATACTCATTGTAATCTCGCACGGCTTCTCGTGTTACGCACATGGACCTAGTTCTGTTAGATTTTTGGCCACTGATCGATTCATGAAAAATGAAGACTTACTTGATGTCTTCGGTGGAAATTTTCTTGCACCACTTGAGCATCCACTGAGTGACAAGGAGCATACTGCTCAGAAGGACTCCGTGCCCAACTGTGACTGTTAGATTTTTGGTGTCACATTACAGAGCATTTTGCACATACCTGGACTGTTTGGGCCGTTGAACACGAAGTAGTTCGGATGGTCAGGAGCACAGATGCCGAAATACGCTTCAGGGAGTACAGCCCATTCAGTGTTTAGATCGACACCGTTTCGCCCTATCATCTTCCAAAAAGGCCGGAAGCTTACATTGAAGCCAGTTGCACAGATGATTATATCAAACTCCTCATGTTCCTGCTCAGTCTGAATTCCTGTGGGGGTGATGTTGAGGATAGGACTAAAGTTGCACCTGGCATTCTCAGCAGAAATTGCCTCGAGATAGCCATCTCCTGGAGTCAAGCGCCGGCATCCAACAGGCCAGGTTGGGATGAGCTTCTCTCTTAGCTCTGGGGCATTCGATAACCGATCTTCCATTAGCTTTTTGGTGGCTGTGAAGGCCACCTTCTGCAAAGGAGCATCAGGGAAGAGCGCATGGAAAAATTGATTCATCCTGGCAATATGTGAGCTTCTGACGCACGGGAGAAGGTTATGTAACTCTTACTCATGTTCTAATTCTTTTCGCATGGCGAAGAGCTTCTCTGGGTTGTCGCGGAAATTTCGTTTTTCTTCCTCCGTGTATTTGAAGTTTCCACCATCTTTGGTTCGATCTGTCAGGTAATTCGCAGAGATCCAAGTCGGGGATCTAATAAAATTGACCATCTTTGAAGCCGTCCGTTGAATGTGGGGAGCTATCTGAACGGCAGATGAGCCATTCCCGATGATTGCGACACGCTTGTTGGTCCAGTCCAAACTATCTTCCCTGATGCGATTTTCAGTAAACTCGAACAATCTTTTGTTGTTTAGCTGAAACATACCAGTCTGCGCTATGCACAACTTTACCTTTGAAGTCGTTCAGTCCATCGATTGCAGGCCAGTCCCACTTACTGTAAGATATCAGTTTCGTAATTTCTTCGGCGAGTCGCGGGAAGCAACGTACTTCAGAAATCCTGCGGCGTTGATTAAAACATCACATTCATCATCAATAACCTTGCCTGCGACTTCGACTTTCAACCTCCATTTGGAGCTGTTTTCGTCCCAGATTGATTCCACGACTTTGGCGCTAAATTTGACCTTCTCATCGAGGCCGTATTTTTTGGTGACAGATTTAATATAGCCTAGGATTTCAGGTCCAGATACATAGAACGATGACCAGTCGGGATTTTGTTCAAAGGGGAAGGTATAAAGATGTGCGGGAACATCGCACGCCACCCCAGGGTATCTGAAGCACAATCTCAAGTCAGCTCAGACTCCAGCAAAAATATTAGATACAGCCCTCCAGCAATTTCAGACTTCGTTTTGACAGCCAGTCCCCCTAGAATTTAATCCTAAATTTCAAAGTGAAGATCCATACCTGTTTTCAAACCAAGTACCGCCGACACTAGTATTCTTCTCGTATATTTGAAAGTTGATAAACCCTTCAAATTGCTTGTTGTACTTGACTTGATGCGCAACTAGCAATCCACCAAACCCAGCACCGACGCACACCACCCGTAGAGGCCTAGGAGTGTATAGCGGCTCCTTTTTGATTTCCACCATTTTGTTTGATTGCAAGAAGTCTTGGTCGGCGATCATACTGTTTTGTTGAGAGGGGGTAATAAACTACTTGGTACAGTCTCAGTGTATCTTTGGTCCTCGTGAATTTATTGCAAGGACCTCTGAATGAATAAGAATGAATAAGACTGTACAGAATAGATCTCTACCGGGCCGACAGGAGACCGCCGGCAGCAGTATGGTTGTGGTTGTGAAAAGGCTGGAGGAGAGTTGTGGAATCTCCATATTCGGATTGACCGGCCCCGGACGGGGCTATAGCATTACGGAGACAAACATGTGGAACTCTCCTTACCCCATTGCCCCTTTCTAATCCCACCATTGAGGATTATCGTAGTAGTATAGCGGTACTAGAGCCAGGGATATCGGGCCGGGAGTATGGAGACTTGTGCCGAGGTACCGGAGCTCGTACGATCTCATTGTTTGTCAACCGATAAGTCTCATGAGGATCCTGTTTGAGGCAGACATTATATTGTTGAAGGAGCATTTCTTTGCTAGAGAAGGTATCACGAACATCGAGGACGGATACTATATCCAAAGAACAACAATTTACAGCCATCACGATGCTAGTCGATATCCAGAATGGAGCGAATACGCAAGCTCCCTTGCATCGCTATATCCTTGAGAGCCTACCTGTTGCGTTGCCTTATGGCTCTATCAACATTGACCAAGACTTCGATACCATTACCGGGGACTTCGTGAAACGCCTACACCTGCTAGGTGCATCAGATTTTGCAAAAAATGCAACCTGGCGCGATTCTATGGCGCTGACAGGGACTTCCAGAACATTCTTCTCGGGTCTTTCAATTATCAAAGCTTGGAAGGAGCTCTGTGATGGTCAGAATGCTAAAGACTTTGCATCTACTCGAGGCTCTGCTCGTGTGATAAAGACTCCTGGAGGAGCGTCATGGGTCACAGTTGATTTCACATTTCTAGCCGAGGGGAAACCAGCCAGGACGTGCATTGGTTCTCTGTGTCTCGTTCCTGAGGGTGAGGACGTGTGGAAAATATGGATGTTGACAACTGTGGTGGACCAGCTCTGCGGGCATCCCAATGTCGACAGGTACTACTCCCCACAGCAAATGGAAGTCAACGGAGATTATGTCCCAAACGAACATCAGGCAAATGGCAAAGCGAAGACCGACTTTGGTGCAGTTATCATTGGGGCCGGTCAAGCAGGGCTCGCGGTGGCGGGAAGACTCAAGGCGCTTGGGGTATCATACCTTGTGGTAGACCAAATGAAAGAGGTTGGCGACAATTGGTCGACTCGATACGAGTCCACGAGGTGTGAGTATATGATATTCCCACCATCATTGAATAGGGGTCTGTCGAACTAACATTTGTGGCACAGTGCACACTCCCAGGGAGTTCGGTAACAAAGCCTCGCCTCGCTGAAGCACAATAAACTAATTTATCCAACTAGCCCACTTACCGTTTGAACGAACGTTCCAGGCCTCGGAATACCAAGAGTACCTGGACAAGAACGACCTTGCACGGGGATTCAAAGCCTGGGTGAAAAAGTTTAATATCGTACGTCGTGTCCAACACATGCCATACCAGCCTCTCCTCCCAAGCAGCTAATTTCGGCTTAGAACATCTGGTTGTCAACACGAATCGTCTCTGGGCAATGGAGAGACGACTCAAAAACTTACAAAGTCGATCTGAGTGTTGACGGGCGCCCGATCGCCATCACATGCTCTCATGTTGTGCTAGCCACTGGAGGATATGGCCCGCACATATACTATCCTCAATACGAAGATCGCGTTCGTCACTTTACTTCTATCGCATATCTGAAACCTATTACTAACTTTCAGTAGGAAAAATTCACCGGTACGGTGATTCACACTCAAGACTACAAGGATGCCATCGGTTGGAAGGGGAAGAGAGGCATAGTTATTGGCACGGCAAACACTGGTCACTGTTTCATCATCTGAGTCAAACCACTGTACTGACTAAACCTGTGCAGCACACGATGTCGCTCAAGATATGCTTACCGCGAAACTTTCCTCAGTTACAATGGTGCAGCGGGGAGAAACCTGTAAGTTCTATCTCCGTGCACCCAAGATGGCCACTGACATCAACCCACAGATGTCCTTCCCGTCGAACATTTCAAAACTTTCTCTGATGGTGAGAAAACACAATACTACTGACACGATGGCCTATTCCATTATTGACGATTATCAGCCACCTATAACTCCCACATACCCACTGAAGTCGCCGATCGAATAGGCTACTCCAATCCTTGGTCCGTGTCACGGCTTTATTTACAAGACGTGCTGCACGACCTCGCCTCTAAAGAGCCGCAACGTTTTGAAGAGCTCTCGAAGTCTGGATTCAACGTTGAGAGATACGGGGATCTGACTTACCAGCTGACCGTGAGAAGAGGAGGGCATTACATCGACGTGGGGACGTCAGCGAAGATTGCGAAGGGGCTGGTAAGTATATACTGATTCTGAGCTATGTTCTCACGCGCACCAATCTTCTTTGCCGGCCGGCTAATTTCGCGACGCAGATCAAAGTGAAGTCCGACTCGCTGCCCGTGAAGTATACGGAGACGGGCCTGCTCTTCGCAGATGGAAGCCACATCCCCGCCGATGTGATTGTGTTTGCGACTGGTTTCTCTGGAAACTTGCGAGACACCGTCGAAGAGTTGTTCGGGCCAGAGGTTGCCATCAGAGGCGGTACATTCTGGGGCCTTGATGATGAGGGAGAGCTCAAGGGTGCTTTCAAACCACTTGATCGTTTGTGGAACCCCCATCACTACTTGTAATACATGACTGATTGACTGACGATCAATCTACAGAACCTGGCCTTTGGTATGCGGCTGGTACTCTTGGACATACGAGATGGTTCTCTCGATTTGTAGCTCTTCAAATTCGAGCGGACATGGATGGGACCCCTTTTGACGTTACTCGAAAGACATATTAGGCATTAGAGGCTGGATCGTGTTGTAGTGCCTTAATTGGGGAGGATTAGTAGAAAGGGGTCCTGTAAGAGTAGACTTGCAAAATGAATAATTGTTGAGAATCCTTGTTTGTTGTTAAGAGTTGCAATACTCATTGGTACTGCGGTGTATGTGCTTACGAAACCTTTTCCTCGGACCTCTACCTAAACGAAAGTTAAAAGTTCTTACTCCCGATAGGTAACTGACTTTCTCACAAGTGGTGCCACTAGAGATTACTTCCAATACAGGTAATTAGATGATAGTGTCTTAATTATCATGTCAGAGCCAAGTACTTGCGAATTGCAATTCAAGACTAGTAGTTTAACTTTTTGTTCACCCACTGAGGTAAATTCCGCAATCGTTTCCTCGTCCACTCCACGGAAGCCTCGGCGGCTTTGACTTACCTTAACGAGGTAGGATAAGTTTGGCGATGATTGTAAAGATATGAGAACCATCCAGGATCCTCCATCTGGAGGTCAAAGCCATTGGTCTCATCGAGGTCGAATGTTATATCCTCCCATCTGACCTCTTCGCCGGCTGGTTCGGCTTCAAATGGTGAGCTGATATCAGTCGTAGTGATCCTGTCTTGGGTGGAACGGCTCAGACTTATCACTCCAGGCTGCTGCAACTGAGTCTCAAATTGGTTAGACGGCGAAAAGCTGACTTCCTTGTCAGAGTCCCTGAGCACCTGTGCGTCTTTCCATGTAATGGCGTTTTGAGTATTGTACATTGTCGAATTCTTTGATGAGACTCCTTTTGTACCACTGTCTGCAAGTATAAGGTCACTGTTTGAGTTTTCTTAGCCATGCCGTGCTTTTCTGTGGAGCTCCCAAAGCTTCAACTTCTTGAAGACCGAGAGGAATTCCCTCGCAGAGAGACAGTAACCCTCAGCCGACATCTCCGCAAGACGAGTAATGAGGGCATCCAGAAATTGATCTGTGGTTGTTTCAGGCATGCCGGCCATCGAACTCTGCATCGCTGTCTTCTGGAAATGGCCGAGCCGGATTAATATGGTTGCTGCGTAAACAGTCCAGACTAGATATAGGTTTGGGAGACATCGAGCCAGTTGGATGGGGTAGGACAGGTAAATTGAGAGGACCGTGTGGCAGCTTCGTAGACAAAGATACAGTGCTTCAATATGAGATGGACTCGGGGCCATATCTTGCCCCTTTCTGCCAATACAAGTGAGATTATAACTTCGCACTGCAACTTCATGTGTATAAATAGTCACTGCAGGGATGATAAATTCGATGAGATCTAGATGGTCATTAACATTGATACGACAATAGTTGTTCAAGACCACTTACGAGCAAACTTGGAGTTATCGGTAGCCCCTGGTATTGCTTCAATACGTTGCCGAAACGTCTGTAGCTGTAGCTGCGAGATGCCTTCGTTGAATGGAATAGGTGCGGTCTCATGGTTCAGCTTGAAAACTCGAGAAACATCGTTGAGGATGCCTTGCATATGTAGAACACTCAGCATGTGTCGGTCGTTATCAGCTGCATGTGGCCCCTCGATTAGCAGCTTTTTCTGCCCTTCTAGAGTGGCTGTCGTGATTACAGGTAGCGGATGTCGAAATAGCGCAGCGTTGCTAGACAGTCAGCTCAGGTTTGAACAAAACTGAGGTCTCTCACCAAGAAGCGATGTAATAACAGCCTAGCCAAGCTCGCTCCCATTCCAATGCTTCAGTGTGATCTTTTATATGGTCTTGGATACATCCCTTGTCCAGCCCTAGATCTATGCAGATTGATAGAGCACAATGAATATATTGTGTGAACGCCGAAGCTCTTGAGTTGTCTGCAGGGAGGAAATGGTCCGTATACACAAGTATGGCCTGTACCAGCTCCAAAGATTTTTCGCCAACGACGAGAATACGTTCAGCGAAGTCTCCGGTCAAATCTTTGACCAGCTGTGACTGTAAGTATGGTTGTATTGACGCGCTTGCAGCTGTGGCAATCGCGAGGAATAAGAGGGGTTTGCGAGCTCGGATCGTGTCTGCATCGCTTGAGGAGGAAAGAACAACGAGTGGCGACAGCGAGCTGACATTTGCCTTCCAGTGATTGAACAAGGTGGTCCCTGTGGACTTCGAGACAATTCCAAGGCCAGTTACATTTTTCCCCGAGGTGAATTCGGGACTTTCAACATTGAATGCAAATGCTGGAGTGCTTGTTTGAGGTTCCTCTGCAGGGAAAATTTTGTCGGAGGGGAAATAGCGAGCAGAGTCGTAACCGCCTGAGGGTTGCGAAGAGGGCCTGGTTGGGGATTGGACATCGCCTTCGCTTGGGCCATCATCACCTGATTCTGAATCGATCGAGCTCCGACGCTGTTGCTGTTGTTGGGATAACAGGGCGTTCGTCAGACGCTCAATCTTTTTCTCTAGCTTACTCACCCGCTGAGCTGTTCCGACTCGCGGCTTCGACGGGCCTGGCATGACACATGGTCGGGAAGCTTTCAAACAGGCGTGGCAAGAATCCTCACTGCGGACCGCGATACATCGTGACTTGTTTGCGCGACATGATAGACATGCTCTTGCACGTTTCCGATGACTGGCGGAGTCCTGTGTACTCACGTTGGCTGGGTCTGTGGAGATATCTCCCGGTACTGATTCGCGCCGGTTGCCCATGGTGTTACACTGTGTCGAAGGCCTGGCAGATGCTTGATACCGATAAGACGGAAACAGGGCATTAAGTGGTGTAAAAAGCTCCTGGTTCTTGAAGTGTGGGATGAAGAGCGTGGAAGGCAGAGGAGGTCACCGGGCCTTAAATGTCCCGAAGATCCCGCAGGCTCGTTAGATTCTTCTCGGTCCGCGCATATGCAAATCGCCCCACATTTTCCCTTAGGGTCCCGAGCCAATCGTGAGAATCCCCGCGGAATACTACTTCCCCAGATCTACTGTTTTAATAGGAAGATGGGGGATACTTTGGAAGGGCATTCGAGCCTGTGCAATTAGTATCCTACTCGATCCCAGGTCAAGAATGATCTGGTACAGCTTACTGCTAGGGATCGCCATTCTGGCGCGATGGGTGCTGACATCGGGAAGGAGGCCCAAAGGGTATCCTCCAGGGCCTCCAACTTTGCCAGTAATTGGCAACCTACATCAAGTGAGTAGTGATTGGGATTCCATATGTGCAGTCTGATCTGACTGAGAACAGATGCCCGGAAAAGACGCACACCTTCAATTCGAGAAATGGGCCCGCGAATATGGCCCTGTCTATAGTTTGATGCTGGGAACAAAGACCATGATTGTTCTCTCTGGTGATCAAGCCGTCAAGGATTTATTAGACAAGAAGAGTGCAGTTTACTCGGATAGACCCGAGTTGTATATTGGCCAGACTTTGGCAAGTGGAGACTTGAGGTTCTTGATGATGGTAAGCCGGTATCCGGCGCATTGCCTGGTGCCTTACCAACTAACATGAGAATGCAGGGATATGGAGCCAGATGGCGAGGAGTACGTTAAGATCTACCGTGACACAACCAGCCATAGCTAACATCACGTGCAGATCCGGAAAATGATGCACAAGATCTTGAATATCTCCACAGCTCGGTCATACGTTCCATACCAGATGCTGGAGAATAAGCAGATGCTATATCAATTCCTGCAAGAGCCGGAGGACTTCTTGCATCACATACGCCGTTATTCGAATGCACTCACAACGACCATGGTTTTTGGGTGGAGAACACCGACCTATGAGGATGAAAAGATGAAACAACTTTTCGACGGCTTTTCTCAATTTGCCGATCTCAATCAGCAAGGAGCGGCGGGGATGGTGGACTTTTTCCCAATTCTGAGACGGCTCCCTGATTTCCTGTTGCCCACAAAAAGGAAAGCGAAGATACTCCACCAGCATGAGAAGGCACTTTATCTGAGTCACTGGCTTAATGCCAAAAAGGCGATAGACGCTGGCACCATTCCACCATGCTTTTGCGTTGGCGTCGCTGACGCCCAAAGGAAAGAGGGGTTTAGCGACGACTTGGCATGCTATATTTCTGGGACTCTGCTCGAGGCCGGGTCAGACACGACTTCCAGCACCCTCTATGCGTTCATCCAAGCCATGGTTCTCTATCCGGATGTCCAGAAGCGGGCGCAGGAAGAAATCGAGCGAGTGGTTGGATCGAAACGATTGCCTACCATGGAGGACGCGGACGATCTACCCTTTATCCGATGCTGTGTGAAAGAGACACTTCGGTGGATGCCCACAACCATTCTCGGCGCCGTTCCGCATGCAGCTAACCAGGACGACATGTACATGGGCTATGTTATCCCGAAGGGTGCATCGGTGATGAATAACGTCTGGTCAATCAACATGGACCCATCTCGATATACCAATCCGCGCAAGTATGATCCACAGCGGTTTGAAAGCAACACCAAGAGCCTTTATGACTCGGCAGTTGACCCTGACGTGTCACAGAGGGATCAGTTCACATTTGGTGCTGGGCGACGGATATGCCCGGGTATTCATGTTGCTGAGCGGAGTCTCTTTCTGGGCATATCGCGCATCCTGTGGTCATTCACTATCACACCAGCATTGAACGAGGATGGGTCGCCCAACTTGCCTAACCCCGAGAAGTTAACCCAAGGCTTCGTCTGCATGCCCGAGAAATTCAAGGCAACGATCGCGGCCAGATCACAAGAGAGAAGCGATATCATCACCAGAGAATGGCAGCAAGCAGAAACAGAGTTCCTCGATCCGCAGTCAAAGCAGTGGTCGAAAATCCCGGATGAGGTCAGAAACGCCATCAGCGGCTGACCAGTGATGTCGCACTAACTTCCTTTGAGAAAAGTTAGCATGATGCCCTGGTCAGGTGTTTTGGATCTTTCTAAACATATTGAAATGATAGATTTCTTGTGGAAAACTTACCTGGGGTTCAAATCTCACATTTCTACACCTTTGAACGTTCAATTATCAGACATCCAGTACTGTTGTCCTGTTACAAGCTTAGAATCTTACTAGTTTTTGTTCACAAGACATAACACGAACTCGCCACCATTATCGCTTGCATAATTGTCTCCTCCATTCTGACAACAGGTAAAGTTATGCAAAATGCCAGGCATTTCCCTGAACCAATCACTTTTAGCAAGGATCAGAGGTTGCCAGTCATGCCTTGGTCTCGATTAAACAAGGCTGAAAAGCCGGGACCGCAACTTTATCAACGGAGCTCGTACCCTCCAGTAGTAGCATGTCGATGACAGCTTTCTGGAACTCTAGTTAGGCAGAAGTCTTGTTTGCCTGCTTAACGACAAGGATACAGTGTCGATCAGGGGCTGTTTGTTGTTCCAAGTTTTTCAAAAGGCAGCGAATCCCTGGTGGACGTCCAAACCCTGACAAAGACTGACGTCAAAGAATTGCAGGTAGTGAGAGGAGAAGCGGCAGCCTGTAAATGATACAAAAAGGCTGCGTTGTAGTACTTTGTTTTCTATCTTGATTCAAGTCTATTCAATTAAATCTAATAGCTACAGCGACGAGACAAGTACTGGTACTTTACCGGAGTCTCTTCCGCAATTTTACAATCAGGTGAGTTGGGGCTTACGGCACGTAGGCATATATGCTTATGTTAGCTAGATCTGACTACCGGTTCATACTTGTTGGGAAACAATGTCGTCGAGTATAGGCAGTGAGCCGGGCGAGTTTGCCCATGGCAAAGTCGATCCAGCCGAAGCTGGCAGAAAAGGTGGTCTGGCCAGTGGTGGAAGTGACCCAGCACAGAGTACTGGTGGTAGTGCTCCGGGAGAATTTGCACATGGCAAGGTTGATCCTGTCGAGGCTGGTAGAAAAGGAGGATTGGCCAGCGGAGGCGGTGACGCTCAGGCTACAGAG
>Ga0105239_10005151_pt1 | contig 15434 bp, 14 predicted proteins | sample KBSC44metaG_FD_92761 | JGI IMG/M metagenome (GOLD analysis project Ga0105239, IMG submission 92761) | Corn rhizosphere microbial communities from Kellogg Biological Station, Michigan, USA - KBS C4-4 metaG | ecosystem: Host-associated > Plants > Roots > Rhizosphere > Soil | place: Michigan, USA...
CACAATTACCTCGAAGTCGCGCACGATGTCTGCGAAGTGCCGCACGATTTCACTATCGGCCCACGGTTCTATCCGAGCGACGAGGAGGTCGCTGACGCCCAGCGGGTGAAATCGACGGTCGGCGAACGCGTGATCGGCGTAGTGTTGTCCGGCTCACGGCAGGACAAGGTCTGGCCGTGGATGCCGAACATGATCGCCAAGGTGCTACGCGAATATAGGATCCCTATCATCCTGTTCGGTGGTCCCGGCAAGGATGTGGAAATCGCCGACCGCATCAAAGCGCAGGTCGAATTGCAGAACAACAACGACGACGGCCTGCACTGCTGCATCAGCAAGGACACCCGCGAGGTCACCGTCGAATGGTCGATGCGGCGCAATCTCGCGCAGATCGCCCAATGCGACCTGATCATCACGCCCGATACCGGCCTCGCCTGGAGCGTGGCGATGCTGGACATGCCGAAGATCATGCTGCTGAGCCACGCATCGCCCGCCAACATCACCAAGCACTGGAAGAACACGATTACGCTGCACGCCGACCAGGGTCGGGTGCCGTGTTGGCCGTGCCACCAGTTGCACTCCGAGCCGGAGACCTGTGTCAAGGCAGAGAAGGCCGACGCGGCCGCCTGCATCACCGACATCCACGATACCGTCGTGCTCGACCACATCCGGCAGTGGATGGAATGGCAGCCGCCCACCGAAGTGCCGTGGGTCGGTCATAACGTGCTGAACGATGCGCCGCTGAACGAGGGCTATGTAGGCCTCAGGCGCGTGGACGCGGCGGACTGACAGGGGGTATAAACGCAGCGAGGGCCGGCGGTGCGCTAACACCGTTGACGGCCCTCTGACCACAAACAGATTGGACCTGTCATGGCTGAGCAAGATTACGAACATTCCGGCCCAGAGGACAACTCCTCAGAGGAAGACCACGCCGCCCTGGTCCACAAGGCCCTTGCCGCCGCTGTCGCAATCACGGCAATCCTGGAACTACTGGGTGACGACGCCGCCATAGAGTTCGCCCTGGCCGATGTTGCAGGCAGGCACCTCGCCGACTACTGCGAGGAGCACCGGGCGGAGAGCCGCAACCGCCTGGTCGCCGATATCGACAGCTGGACTGCGCGGTATGTCGCAGAGAACGCGGAAACGGACGAGGAGGAGCCTAGGAGGCTCGACTCCTGAGCGACCGTGGAGATCATCTGCGCTGAGTGCGGGCAGCCAGTTGTCCGCACCAGCAATGCCCAGAAGCGTTGCCCGCCGTGTCAGGCGGCGGCGCGAAAGATCAAGCAGCGTGATGCTAAGCGCAAGAGCGACCTAGCCAAGAAGCAGGTAACCTTCGTCTGCGAAGGCTGCGGTGAGATATTCCCCAAGACACTCGATAGGCAGCGGATTTGTCCGACGTGTAAGGCAACGCGCAAGACCGCCCGCAACACAAAACGGGTGCGCGCGTGGCGTCGGAAAAGCAGCGAAGCCAATCCCGATAGGACTAGGTTCTTTATCTGTTGTGATTGCCACAGGAAGTTCCCGCGAAAGACGCCAGGATCGCGGCAGAAGCGGTGTGACCCGTGTAGGCAAAAGCATTCTGTAAATGACAGCAGGAAGCGGCAAACGACAAGGCGTAAGACTGATCCGGATTATAAGGAAAAGGCCGCTCTGTATGCTAAGGCGCGGCGTGCCGACAGTCCCATGGTTCAGCTAAATGCCATAGTGTCATGCAGTATATATCATTCATTGAATGGCAAGAAAGACGGGAGGCACTGGGAGCACCTCGTCGGATACACACGACTTGAGTTGGCGCGACATCTAGAGCGTCAGTTCACTCGTGGCATGTCGTGGTCGAATGTGGGCAAATGGCACATCGACCACATCCGTCCGATCTCATCTTTCAAATTCACTTCGTATGAAGACGAAGACTTCCGCCACTGCTGGGCCTTGTCAAACTTGAGGCCGCTATGGGGAAAGACGAACCAATACAAGGGATCAAAGGTGACCTTGTTATTGTGAGCGGGAGAATGGTTCTCCCGCGTTAGCGCGTGGGAGAACTACTATGACGGGGATCTCGACGGGAGCAAGTGTGGCGCTCTTGGACTGGCATCTTGGCGGTAAAGCGGCGACTACTATGGCGACGCGGGCGGTTGGTTTATCGCTCGGCACACCGTCAAGTATCTCTGCCAGTGAGATGGCCACAGGCGAAGGTGTAACCCGACAGCTAGTCACATATTTGAGCGCAGTCGCTGCAGGACAATCAGCAGCCAACTCCGGCGCATTCACCTTTGGTCCGTTCTCTAGCGCCCGCACTGTCGCTGGTCTTCAAGTTTGGGACCACGGGACGACAGGGAATGGAACGATGTGGTGGTATGGGACTTTGGCGACCGCCCGGACTCTTGGAGTTGGGGACAGCCTTGTTTTCAACGCAGGGTCGCTCGTGCATACACTGACATAGATAGACGAATTATATACAGTCGTATTCCAGACAATGTCATCGTCCTTCGACGCGTCCGCGATTGCGGATACGGTCGAAGAAATACGTGTGCCATATCCGCATGTCGCGGAACTGATCGAGCGACTGTGGTCCGAATTACAGCAATGGACCGCAGGCGACCGTATGGCGCCGGTGCCGATGACCGAGACGGATCGCAGTGGTCCGTTCCTTGGTAAGCCCGAGGTCGATGTCGAGTTCTTCGATACGAGCGGTGACGTCTGCGGCTCGACGACGGTCGGCCTGGAAATGCGCATTAACGATCGTGGTATTTTAATCATATCGGAGACGCGATGCGGCTTTACCGCGCCGCATCTTCTATCGGTGGCGGGCTATCGCGTTTGGTTCGGCTCCAACTTCGTGGAGGCGAACATTTCACCCGTCAAACTGCTACAGGGCGATACCTACTTACTGTCGCTCAACCTGCCGATCCGGATTGGTCGGGATATTGGCCACAATCCCGACGATGACGGGCCGCCGCGGCCTAACCCGCCGCTCGTGCCGAACTCTCGGATCCGACAGGAGACATAATAGATGTCCGGCAGCAAGACGATCACCGGGATTGCGCTATCCAATACCCAACTAACGCAGAACGCTGCCCCGGGCACCGAGATCGGCACCATCAGCGTGACCACGGGCGACGGCACGGCGTTCTCCGGCACGCTGCAGTTGAGTGGCCCCTATGCCACCTACTTCACGATTACCGCCACGCTCAATCCTTACAGCATATCGTCGGTTACACTGAGCAACGCAGCATTGGCGGCGAACCCGCCGGTCGGCACGGTGGTGGGGACGATCAGCGTCGCGCGATCGGATGGTGCGCCGTTTACCGGCTCGCTGTCGATCGACGATACGACGCATTTTACTATAGTCGGCGCGCAGTTGCGCACGGCCTCCTCGCTGACCAACGGCACGTCCTATCCACTGACCATCACGGCAACCGATCCTTCCTCCACCAATCAGACGCTCACCCATAATTATTCGATACCCGTAGGGGCCGCGGCGCAGGTGCCCGGTCCACTGACTTCGTTGGCATCGCCGACGCAGACTACGACGTCGATCACCGTCACCTGGGCGCCGCCGACCACTGGCGGAGCATTGGATAACGGCGTGCATCAGTTGGAATATAAGACAGCGGCATCGGGCACTTATCTCGCTGCCTCGCCGGCGCCGTATTGCACACCCAGCCATGGCAGCATCACCGACGCCTTTGGCAACACCTGGTCGCTGAACGCGGCCGGTCGCCCGGTGATTAACACTACGATCACCAACGACCCGTCGACGGTCGCCGTGCTCTATCTGGTCAACGGCATAATCTGGCAGTTCTCGCAGGCCGGGACCTGGTTCAGAGTGACCACCACCGGCGCTCTGGGTGGCGCGCCCGCGTGGCAGCAGTCATCTACCACGGGTCTGTCGCTGCCCATCATCGGTCTCGTCGCGGCAACGACCTACAATGTCCGCGGTTACGCGACCAACAGCACCGGCGGCAGCAACGCCAACGCGAGTGCGCCGATCAACGTCGCCACGTCCAGTGTTGCCGTCCCTGCTGTCCCCACCGGGGTCAGTGTCACGGCTCCGACGAGCACCACAGCGAGAGTATTCTGGCAGACGCCGGCGGGCACAGCGGCCACCGGCTATATTGTGCAATACAAGCGTGCGGTCGATGCGAATTACACCAATGCGCCGTCATGGTTGGAGTCAGTCAACGGCACCACATGCACGCCGGGCGTAGGTTCGATTGTCACCGGAACAACGCCACCGCAGACCTACGCCATCAATGCCAGCAACAACACCACGGTGAATGGCACGCCAGATGGTGGGATAGGCGTCCTGGCACTCTACTGGGCGCATAATGCTTACCACCAGAACTCGATAACCGATTGGTATCTCTACAACGGCACGCCGAACAGCTACACGTTCGTGGGAAGAGCTGCCGCTGGTGATCCGCGTAACACGATCCCGGCTGACACAACATTCGTGCAAGTTATCTCTGGGCTCGTCGCGTCAACCGCTTATAACGTCCGGGTTCTGGCCTTCAACGCAGCGGGCAATGGCCCGGCGTCAACGGCGGTCAATGTCACAACGCCCGCTACGGGGCCGGTTGGTGTCCAGCCGCCTGCCGCCGCTGTCGCCGCGGGCTACACGAATTTGATATTTTTCAGCGATTTTGTCAGCCAGTCAGAGCTAACTAACGATCGGTCGGGCAACACCACCGCTAAGTGGTATACCACGGGCGGGGGCCTTAGTTGGACTATATCCAATTCGATTTTGTCCCTAAATAATAGCATCTGCTCGTATAACGCCGACATTTCGTCTGTAGCAAACGGTAACGCGCCGCTTACCACCCCCGGCGCCACCAGAGCGGGGAACGGCAACGGCCTGCGTTTCAAGTATGGCTGCTACGAAGCGCTGATGAAAATCGACCGGAACAATATTACGGGCGGCGGCTGGATTGCATGGTGGGCGAGCGGTTTCGAGGGTAATGTGCTGGGAGACAGTTCAACGAACTCTATAGAGATGGATTTCTTTGAATACTTCAATCCGAACGGCCCGGGTAGCACCGGTTTGTGGAACTGGGAAAGTATCCCGATAACTACGGTAGGAACATTTGCCACGCCACCGATAGGCGAATCTCTGGCCGCCCAATACTATTTTGTGAACCAAGCGGGAGAAGATGCTGCGGCGGGTAATTATGTCGATTGGTTCATCGTGGGCGGGGTGATAACGCCGGCTAAGGTCGAGGTTTACTTTACCACCAAGGCGAAGCGCGCGGCCGGCACGCCAGACACGACGATTTTCCGGGTCGATACGACCAGGACTTACAACACAAGTTCCGGCCCTGCAGTGTTCGATGCGAGCCGGGTCTCCACTATGCAGCTTTTGCTTGGTGGGTCCGACGGTTCGCCGTTCCTCATCGATTACGTGGCTGCGTGGCAGTGAACCAATTCGCCTTTCGTGCCGAAATCTAAGATACGACCAGGAGTTATAATAAAATGTCAGGCACGATCACCGGCCTCATTCTAAGCAATACGATCATTAGTCCAGACAGCCCACCCGGTGGCACGCAAACCGGCACGATCACCGTGGTGATGTCTGACGGCAGAAAGTTCGAGGGCACTCTGACGGTGTCCGACGCACATTTGTCGCAATTCACCGTCGTCCCTGTGGGCGGTTCATACACGATCGCCGCGGTCAATCTGGACGACGCCATCGTTGCCGCTGGCCTGCCGTCAGGGACGCTGGTTGGCAATCTTAACGTTACTCTCAGCAACGGCGCGGCGTTTGTCGGCACATTAACAGTCAACGACACGGCTCACTTTGCCGTAGCGGGCAAGGCTCTGGTGACCTCTGCGTCATTGGCAGCCGGAAACTATCCAGTGACGGTCACGGCCAACGACCCAGCCTCGACCAATCATAGTCTATCGGCCGCCTTTCAAATCGTCGCCCAGCCCGTCACAGTGCAACCGCCCGGGCCGTTGACCAGCCTGGCGTCTCCCTCGCAAACGACGAGTTCTATTACGGTCGGTTGGGCGGCGCCGACCGCCGGTGGTCCGCAGGATACCGGCGCCCATCAAATCCAATATAAGGCCGGCGCGGCTAGCACGTGGATCGACCTTCCCAGTGTGCGTTACTGCACACCATCGCGCGGGTCTATTGCCGACAGCTTCGGGAATGTCTGGACGATCAATCCGACCGGAAGTCCCAATGCAGGCCAGCCCAACGCTGTGATGTGCAACGGGGCGTTCGCGAACGGCTGGAACGCAACTCTGCTGTATCTGGTCGGATCGTCGATCTACCACCTCAACACCGCAGGTGCATGGTATAGCTTTACACTGACCGGCACCGTCACTGCGTCGCGTGTTGCTTGGACAAATTTCGGCACGAAAGCGCCAATAACCACGCCAGGCGTTACGCTTTCGGGCCTGATAGAGAATTCGCCATATAACGTGCGCGGCTACGCGACGAATAGTGGAGGTCAGGGGCTGACCTCTGCGCCGATCAACCAATCGACCAAAGCCGCAGCCGGGGACACCGTGCCGCCGCAGGCCGCTGCGGAAGGCTATAACACCGCTATCATCGATGCTGACTTCTCCTCGGCATCTCAGGTCAGCTCCAACTCAAGCGGCAACACCATCGCGAAACTCTACGCCTGGAATAACTTTGAGACGGCACCGATCGCCTATACGGTCAGCAATGGCGTGCTGGCGATTACCCAAGCGACGGGATGGGGATGGGGCATATCGACGGCATGCAGTAGTTCGGCAGCAACCTCGCTGCCGACCGCGCACGGCGTCAATACCGGCCGGGGCATCATATTCCGTTACGGTTACTTCGAAGCCGATATCGGCTGGGACTGGACGAATTCGAGCACACGAACGTTCTGGATGAACAATCTAGGCGGCACGGCGCTTGAGCTTGACATCATGGAACTGTTCGGTCAGCCCGCTTCGGCGATCCATGAGTGGGCAACACCCGGAGGCACCTCGCCTGACTTGAACGCGGCTAACGCCTCCCTAGGAGGACCGCAGTCGGCCATTGTCAAAAATACGACTGCTGGGCAGATCGCGTATAACAAATTTGGCTTTCTATGGACGCCCAGCTTCATGCAGGTATTCTTTAATGACAAAGCCGGTCCGCGGTTGGACTGCAACCAGTCATTTGGTTGGTATCAGTTCGGGACAAACCCTGGCCACAACGTTGCGACCGGGTCAGTCAACGTGTTCGGCGGTGCCAACCGAGGGTGGATGCTGCCGCAGATGGGCACCTGGGGCGCACCGCAATATTGCCGCATGTTCCGCATCTGGCAGTAAGCTAATCCTGCCACGTGCTTGAGGTCGTCAGCAGCTCCAGCGCGGGAGGCTTAGATGCCCTATACATATCATCTATTCACGACGCGGACGATGCTGCCCGGCAGCTATCCGATCGATATCACCGCACTATCGGACAACGGCTACGGCACGCTGCTTCGGTCGTTTACCATCACCGAGGACGGCGCGCCCCCGGTCGGCGATGCGGTCCGTTCATTGAATGAGTTGCTGACATTGGTCTGGGCGGACGGCCAGGCGTTGAATCAGTTGAATGCGCACGACTGTCGCGAGACGGTTCTGTCGCTCGCGCTGCAAACCGGTGACTTCTCGCGCCTGCCGCGTTCCCTCACTGGCCTGCCATCTGGACGGGCGTGGGTGGACAGCAGCGGCGTTGTGCGGGTGAATATCTAAATGGCGACCAACCGAACGGTCGCTGAATTGTTGGCTATGTTCCGCGACGGGCTGCCGCCCAAGGCTATTACGCCGGTGTATTTTCAGGACATGATCTCCTCGCTGCATCCGATGACCGGACAGTTCGCGGATCTGCCTGCGACGCCCGGCAATGTGCAGCCGGGAATGCTATGGCTCAACGGCGATGTGGTGCAAATGTCGCTGGGCGGTGGGCCGGGGTCGCGGCTGGGGAGTTTCCGCGGCGCTGGCACCGCGGGTCTCGCTGTCGCTAGGCCACGCCAGAGAATGCTCGGTCGGACGCAATATGCCGGTCGTGGCGCCTTCTCCGCCAGCGCGACGGTGTCGTCACAACCGAGCCAGCCGACGACCTTCAGCGATGACTTCAATTCGTTCGCCGCGAACAAGTGGGCTATAGATAGTTACGATGAAGGTGGCGATGCCTTCTGGTCAAACGACCCTGCTGATGTGGCAGATGTTTTCACCTACTCCGGCGGGAAGCTACATCTTGCCATTTTAGACCGACCTTCGGGCGGTAAGTCCCTCACCAGCGGGCTATCGGATACCTATAACGCACAGTTCACCGGAGGAACCGCGTTCGAGCAGCAGTATGGCTATTGGGAAGTATCCGTCGCAGTGGATCGCTACCCAGGATTTGAATATGAGATGACCGCCATGTCCGCGGCGAATTGGCCGCCGGCATTGGGTATAGTCCGCATATGGACGGACGCCTCCAATGTTCAGCATGTGGTGCAATTTGCGTATGATACGCCGCTTGAGGCGGGGACGGACAGCGACTCAGGATGGGATGCCAGTGTATCGCATGCCTATGGAATGCAGTGGACGTCCACGGCGGTTCGATTCTATCGCGATCGGCAGCTGGTCGGGAACTTCGGCAACCCTGGGGGTCCTTACACCAATGGTGATCCCTTGCTCGTCAAGCACTGGTGTAATACCAACTTCGCAGCATACCCGCCCCTTAGCGTCGATCCAGCTGGGCTGCCCAAATACGCCCATATTGACTCGCTCAAGGTCTGGGCGACGCGTCCGTTCTGATGGTCGACACCGTCCGCACCGTCGATGAACTGATAAACAGCATATTCGCCTCGGGGCAGCTGCCGAAATCGATCAACGAGCAGGACGTGCGCGACGCGCTGGTATCGATTTCGCTGGAGACCACCGACCTATCCTCGCTGCCGCGCTCGCCCGCAGGCCTTGCGGTCGGGCGGTTATGGATCGACCAGAACAAGGCGCTGCGGGTGGTGACGGTATTCCAGCCGGTCAATCAGTTGACGTTTGTATCGCTAGACGGACGCGGCAGGTTGTTCGCTCAAGGCCTCAAGCCGGGCGCCCAGACGTGGTTGGGCAGCGCGACATTCAGTGGCACTGGCGGGGTCGTCGGTTCACCGGGTGTGCTCGGCAGCCCGTTCGCTGCGGCGCCGCTCTCGGCCGCTGGAGTGTTATTAGCCGCCCCGACCAGAAGAATCCTTGGCGTCGGCAAGCCCTCCGGAAGCGCAGCAATTACCGGGGCGGCCGTTCAGCGTATGCGTGGCTCACGCACGCTCGGGGGCGCAGGATCTTTCGTCGGCACTGGCACGGTGGGCGGTGGCGGGCTGATGACGTGGGCCGCGGGGCCCAATGTTACGCGTGCCGACGGCAACCTGACATTCATCAATGGCTTTGCTGAGTTTGACGTATCCTGGGTCGCTACCACCGGGACCGTGTTTAAAACGTCGGGCAAATGGTATGTCGAGATACAGTCCCCGCCGCGCAACCAGCAAATGGCCTACGGGATTGCCAATCCATCGTTCAATAACGCAGACGGCCTGGGAGGCGATGAGAATTCTTGGGGGCTTTACGACAACTGGGACGGCACCGGCTACGATCTGTATAACGGCAGCACCACGTATTTCTCCGAAGTCGTTCCGCCGCAAGAAGATAGCGTCGTCAGCCTCGCCATAGACTGCACGAATTGGAAGTGGTGGTGCCGCATCGACGGCGGTGCGTGGTCGTCGCTCGGCGGCGGCACGCAGAATCCAGCGACCAATCAAGGCGGCATGAGCATTCCAACCAACCTGCGCACGGGCGGTGTGTCGGTCGCCGCCGCGATGGATGGCGGCCAGGATATTATTCATCTGTATCCATCGGCCGCCACGTGGGTTTACACCCCGCCGTCCGGCTTCGGCGCGATGTAAGCGACGGCAGGCAACTAAGTGACGGGGTGGCAGTGAAATACTTTCGGCGCGTGATGGACGGAATTGACGTCGCGGCTCTGCTTGCGCAAGCAGAAGCGATACCCGACCCGTGGCCCAAAGATCCTTACTGGCTGCAGCACAAGAAGGGCAGCGTGCTCTACGCACAAGATAATTTAGTTCTACGCTATATGTTGGCGCCCGGGCATACGCGCCCGGTATTCTACGATCTACCTGCGGCTCGCAAGATTGTCCTCGATCTGATGGCAGCGTTGCAGGGAGCCGTTCTCGGCACCGTGGTCATCTCCAAACTACGGCCTGGCGAGAGCATCGTGTCGCATGTCGACAGTTGGCGCCATCCCGTGCCGCAGCTTTATCAACGCCATCAGGTGCCATTGCGGGCCGCGCCTGGTGTGGTGTTTCGCTGCGGACCTGAGCGATTCAATATGACAGAAGAACAGTATATGGAACCCGGTGAGGCGTGGTGGTTCAATAACCAAGCCTGGCATGAGGTGGTGAACGACTCCGCAGAAGACCGCATATCGATGTTCTGCGACGTGGCATATTTGTGAGAGGCCGATATGGCATACCCACTCTCGGCCTCAGTGGTCGAACAAGCCTACAGCACTCTCACCAACGACCTTAAGCAGCTCAAGGCGACCTGCGAACAGATCCAGACGGCCACCGCTGGCGCCGCTGCCGCCCCCGTCTGGATGGCGCTCAATGCTGCCAACGCGTGCATCGCTTACCGAACGGACTTCGCGATTATCGCCGCCAACTCGGCACTTGTCGCGCAACTCGTGCCTTACGTGCAGAACCAGTTGGCCGGCGCGACGGCGCTTTCCGTTCAGACAGAATTTAGCAACTTGAACACCCTGGCAGGGAATCTGCTCACCGCTTTCGCAACAGACTATCCGCATGATGCTCAGGCGCGTTTGCTGGACCGCACCTATTCGCTGACCACGGGCCTGACCTGGCTGACCTTCACAGCGGCTCAGGCGCCAAACTTTATGCCAACCGTGACGGCGCTGCTCGCCGCGTTCGCCTAATGCCATGGCGCTCGCGATTGACGCCACAGCCACGGCCTCGACGCATACTGCCGGAGCTACGTCTCTAACCAATACACTTTTGACTGTGGGGGCCGGCGCGACGTCTCTCTTGGCAGCAATCTCCTTTCAGGAATTTAACTTCATTCCTGGATCGATCTCGCTCCATTGGGATAGCGCTGGGACTAACCAGCTTATGACGCAGATTGTGGAAATCCAGAGCAGTGTGAACAATAACAACTGGACCCAGCTATGGGGGTTGGTTAACCCAACGACCGGAAACAAAACCCTAAACGCCACGTGGACAAATTCCGTTCCGGTGGTCCTGGATGCAATATCCTTCAGCGGTGGTGTGACCACGTCGGTCGCTACGGCTTTCGTAAGATCGGGGACTAACAATGGCACCTCGGGCGCCCCTACGTTGTCTCTCACGGGTGCCTCAGGGAACATCTCTGTCTGCGTAACTGGCACCCCGGTGGCCAACGTCACGGCCCTTACGGCTACCAGCTCTAGCCTTTGGTTCACCGACTCCACTGAGCCGAACCTCTTTGTGAGGGGGGCCACAGCCCCCAGCGCTACGACGGTCTCGTGGTCAGCGACCCCAACATCGACCGAATGGGGTATCGCTGGCGTTGATGTCGTTGCCGCCACCGGCAACACATTCACCGGCGAGAGAACGATCGACGCTGCCGGTGGGATCGTCGGTGCGACGATACAGCGCATGCTCGGCTCGACTCTGCGGTGGTAGCAATGGTGACGAAGTTCATCGGTCTAATTGTCGGCACCGAGAGCAATGCGATCTATTCGGTGGTAAACCCAGACGACGACGACCACCTTGATCACCCGTCGCATCTCGAGCTTGGCAACGTGCGCGGCGAGCCGGTGCGCATGGTCAAGGTGCCCAGGCAGCAATACGGCTATATGGGCGAGATGTCGCCCGGTGACGTCTATAATCTGGTCACTCAATGGTATGTCGACGTGAGCGACGTCTATCGCGGAACGGAGAAGCTCGACTGGGCGGCGACCTGAGCGATCAAGCGCTGGTAGCTCTCGAGGTGCGCTTGGATCGATAATTCCATTGCGGCATAGCGCGCCGCGCGCATCCGCAGACGGTGCGCCAAGGCTTGATCCTCCAACACCCGGAGCACCGCATCTGCCACCGCCTCGGCATCTAGACACGGCACCAACAATCCTGTCTCGCCATGACGGACGAACTCGGTCACTGGCGGGGTGTCACTGGCGACGATCGCGCAGCCTAGAGCCAGCGCCTCGCGCAGCGACCACGATGCGACGAACGGATAGGTCAGATATACATGGGCATCTGAGCGCTGCATGATATCGAGATAGAGCGAACGTTCGACACGGCCAGGAAACGCGACACGAGTGGGATCGATGGCGCTACCGAGCTGTTCCAGCATCACCTGCCGCCACGATCCATCGGGATGTCGCTGGCCGTAAGACACTCCATCGCCACCAACCAATAGGACGCGGATGTCGCGTCGCGCACGCAACAGCCGCGGGATGGCACGCATCATGATGTGGAAGCCGCGATAGGGTTCCAGGTCGCGCGCAACATAGGTCACCAGTTTGTCGCGCGGCTTTATCGTCATGCTACCGACGCGGAGCGTCCTGCGTGTGGGGCGACGTGCACCGATATCCACACCCTCCGGCACCAACGAAATCGGCGGTTGTGCCCAGGGTGGATAGGTCGAGCGCTGCCAGTTGGTCGGGGTCTGCCCATGCTGACCCATGTCGAAGGCCAACAGGTTGAGCGCGTTTTTGGAGCGCACGATCGGATAGTCGCTGAGCAGCGTCGGGAATTCCGGATCGAATCCGACATCGGCACCGCGGGTGCGATAGTAAAATTCAAAGTAACCGAGGATCGGCGTATCCGGCCAAACGTCCGGTAGATTGAGCATTTCGCCCCAGCCGTGGTGGCCGATGATGATCTCTGGGGTAAAGCCCCTGCGCTTTACCAGTGCTGCAGTGTTGGCGACTGCGGCCGCTCGACGCACGGCCGCATCTAAGTCACGCGCCGCAGCATGCACGTTCTCCTCAGCGGGGCGCGTTTTTGGATAGAGCACCAGTCGCACACCGTCGATGCGGTTGAGGGTTGGCACACAGATAAAGACGATCTCGTGGCCCATCGCGGCCAGATGCCGGATGAGATGGAGATACTGACCGGGAAAACTCTGGTGCACGAAAAGGAATCGCATTGGCCCAGCAGTTTATCCTAACCGGCGCAACAACGTTCGCTGATCCAGGCAACTGGAACAATACCAACAATACGGTCGAGGCGGTTGGTTCGGGTGGCTCCGGCGCAGCACGGCGCTCAACCTCGCGCGGTGGTCCTGGCGGCGGGGGTGGGGCCTATGCCGGATCGACCGGCGTCACCATTGCCTCATTCCCGGTCGGCGTCACGGTTGGCGCGGCGGCAGGTGTTGACCTCACCGCATTCGGCACCTTTGTCATCGCCGACCATGGCGTCAACGCTACGACCGCCCTCGCTGGGACGGGTGGCACGACACCCAACTCGACGGGAGCGACGGAGTTCGCGGGTGGCGCTGGCTTCGCCCCAGGAACCTCTACCAGCCCTGGTGGTGGTGGCGGTGGTGCGGGCGGACCTTCGGCAGCGGGCGGCACGGCGACGGCTGCGGGTGGTGCGGCGGGTAACGGCGCGGGAGCGGGCACGACTGCATCGGTTGCGGGTGGGGTTAACGGTCGCGCGGGCACCCAATGGGACGGCACGCACGGTGTCGGTTCAGGCGGTGGCGGCGCTACAGCGTCGGGCGGTGCCCGTGGAACGGGTGGTGCCTACGGCGGCGGTGGTGGTGGCTCGCATGCTGGGACAACCATCGCAGGCGGCCTCGGCTCAGACGGCCTAATCGTCCTCACCTGGGTGCCGCTATGGCAGGCGTCGCAGACGCTTGGCGGCGCCGGCGCGCTGACAGCGACAAACACGCAAATCCTCTCCGCCTCTGCCACGCTCCCAGGCGCCGGTGACTTAGACGCGTATCCCAACCCGGGGTCGTGGTCCTTTGCAGGCCAAGGTGGACTGTTCGCCGATGGAGTGCGGGTCGGCGGTGGTCCGACGACATGGACGGCGACGGCAACGGTCGCAGGCGCAGGTGGTCTGACTGCAACCGGCGTCGATATTCACATTGCAGTCGCAACCGTAGACGGCATCGGCGGTCTGACCGCGATCGGCGTTGATCGCCACATTGCAACCGCCACACTCCCCGGCATTGGCGCACTCTCGGGCGACGGCGCGCATACACCGGTCGGCGCGGCGACCTTCGCAGGTTCAGGATCGCTTACGGCATCTCCTGTGCTGCGGGATGTCGTCTCGGTTCAGTTGGACGGCGTTGGCAGCATAACCGCCAACGGCACCCATACGCCCTCAGGCGTCGCGACGCTCGCTGGCGCTGGCTCACTCACCGCCAACGCGATCCAATACCAACTGGCCAGCGATACGCTGACCGGTGCGGGCGGACTGACCGCAACCGGCGTCGATATCCATATTGCAACCGCCGCGCTTGCCGGTATCGGCGCGATCACCGGCGCCGGATCGCATACGCCGACCGGGTCGGCGACGTTCGCCGGAACTGGATCGCTGGTCACAACGGAAGTCCAGCGGGAGCTTGCCAGCGATACGCTGAACGGCACGGGCAGTCTCTCGGCGGATGCCCAGCACACGCCGTCTGGTGCCGCGACCTTCGCGGGCATCGGCGCGCTTTCCGCCGCGGCGGTTCAGGCACAATCGGCCACCGCGATCGAAGCCGGCGAAGGCACGCTCTCGGCGGCAGCAACCCATACGCCCTATGGGGCAGCGACGTTCACCGGCGTCGGCACCCTCGGTGCTGATCCGACCGTCGCCGGTAAGCAGTTCGGCGAAACGGCATTCTCGGGTATCGGTAGCCTGACGGCCAACGCGACCCAGGTCGAGCTGGCGGCCGCAACACTCCCGGGTGTCGGACAATTGGCTTCGCAGGAAGTCGCGCGCCTGCTCGATACCGCGGTGCTGTCGGGCGATGGCACGCTGAGCGCAAACGGCCTGCATTCTCCCAGCGGCCAGGCTACCCTAGACGGCGTCGGCAGTCTCAGCGCCACCGCGGCGCAGATTTGGCGGCAGAACACCGCGACGCTCGCCGGTGTCGGTGGCCTGATCGCCGATGCGACGGTCGCGGGCAAGCAATTCGGTGGCACGACCTTCGCAGGCCTCGGCTCGCTTTCCGCCAGTGCGATCCAACGCGAACTCGCCACCGCGACATTCCCTGGCACCGGCACGGTCATCCCGACCGAGGTGCAAATCGCACTTGCCAGCGCGAGTATTGCTGGCAGCGGATCACTCACCGCCAGCCCTGTCCAGCGCGATGTTGCAAGTGCCACCACAACTGGTAGTGGCTCGCTCCTCGCAGATGCCGCACATACGCCATCTGGCGCGGCGCAAATTGACGGCCTCGGCTCGCTGACCGCTAGTGCGAAACAGGTCGACCTCGCCAGCGCA
>Ga0105239_10005152_pt1 | contig 15433 bp, 11 predicted proteins | sample KBSC44metaG_FD_92761 | JGI IMG/M metagenome (GOLD analysis project Ga0105239, IMG submission 92761) | Corn rhizosphere microbial communities from Kellogg Biological Station, Michigan, USA - KBS C4-4 metaG | ecosystem: Host-associated > Plants > Roots > Rhizosphere > Soil | place: Michigan, USA...
CGATGGCCTCCGCCGTGAAGTGCCCGGTGCCCAGCGCTGGACAATTTTCCTTCCCCTGAGTACCTCTCGATCATGAGCAAGCAGGATTTCAACGCCCGCGGCATCCTGGCCGGCGAGGCGCCCAAGGATACGCCCATCACCATCAGCGGCTGGGTGCGCACGCGGCGCGACTCCAAGGCCGGCATCTCGTTCGTGCAGGTGTCGGACGGATCGTCGTTCCATCCCGTGCAAGTCGTGGTGCCGAACACGCTCGCCAATTATACCGATGAGGTGCTGAAGCTCACGGCGGGCTGTGCGGTGCGCGCGACGGGCACGATCGTGCCGTCGCCTGCCAAGGGTCAACCGTTCGAGATGCAGGCGACCGCGGTCGAGGTCATCGGCTGGGTCGAGGATCCCGACACCTATCCGATCCAGCCCAAGCCGCATTCGCTCGAATTCCTGCGCGAGGTCGCGCATCTGCGCCCGCGCACCAATGTGATCGCGGCGGCGACCCGCGTGCGGCATTCGCTCGCGAAAGCGATCCACCGCTTCTTCGACGAGAATGGCTTCTTCTGGGTCAACACACCGATCATCACCTCGTCCGATGCGGAAGGCGCCGGGGCCATGTTCCGCGTCTCGACGCTCGATTTCGCGAACCTGCCGCGCACCGAGGAAGGCGCAATCGATTTTGGCCGCGACTTCTTCGGCCACGAGGCGTTTCTCACCGTGTCAGGCCAGCTCAACGTCGAGGCCTACTGCCTCGCGATGTCCAAGGTCTACACCTTCGGGCCGACCTTCCGCGCCGAGAACTCGAACACCAGCCGCCATCTCGCCGAATTCTGGATGATCGAGCCGGAGATCGCGTTCGCGGACCTGTCTGACAATGCGACGCTGGCCGAGCGGCTGCTCAAATACACCTTCGAGGCACTGCTGAAGGAACGCGCGGAAGACCTCGCCTTCTTCGACGAGCGCGTCGAGAAGGGCCTGGTCGCGAAGCTCGAAGGCATCGTCAATTCCGAATTCGTGCGCATGGATTATAGCGATGCCATCAAGGTGCTCGAGAAATCCTCGGCGAAGTTCGAATTCCCGGTGCACTGGGGCGTCGATATGCAGTCGGAGCATGAGCGCTATCTGACCGAGAAGCATGTCGGCAAACCCGTGATCGTCATGAATTATCCCACGGCCATCAAGGCGTTCTACATGCGCGTCAACGACGGCGGCGAAACCGTCGCGGCGATGGACGTGCTGGCGCCGGGCATCGGGGAGATTATCGGCGGTAGCCAGCGCGAGGAACGCCTCGATGTGCTCGATGCACGCATGAAGGCGATGGGCATCGATACCGAGCATTACGGCTGGTACCGCGACCTACGCCGTTACGGCACCGTGCCGCATGCAGGCTTCGGCCTCGGCTTCGAGCGCACGATGGCCTATGTGACCGGCCTCGCGAATGTGCGCGATGCCATCCCGTATCCGCGGACGCCGGGCAACGCACGGTACTGAGACAGGGTGGAATAAACCGCCGGCGAACTCCGTCATGGGAAGCAACCGAGGGGGAACACCATGGGACGCCTGAAGCAAGCCTGCGGATCCGCAGCTGTCATGATCGCATCGCTTTGTGCGCTGTTTGCACCGGCGTCAGCCTCGGCCGCGAAGCTGACGACACTCTATTCCTTCTGCGCCCAAACGAGTTGCGCCGACGGCAGCGTCCCGCGCGGCGATCTCTTCCTCGATGAAGCCGGCGATCTTTACGGGCTTGCCACAGGCGGTGGCGCCAACGGCAGGGGCGTCGTGTTCCGGCTGTCGAGCGCCGGCGGAAAATGGAAATACCAGCGGCTCTACAGCTTCTGTGCCAAGACCGATTGCCGCGACGGCGGCGGTCCGGAGGGCAAGATCGTCTTCGATACCGCTGGCAACCTCTACGGCGTCACAATCAATCCCGGCACGGTCTTCGCGCTGACACCCAACGCCAATCGCAGCAAGTGGCGTATCGAAACACTGCACCGGTTCTGTCTGAAAGCAGGTTGCGTCGACGGCGCCATGCCCACGGGCGGTCTCACCTATCCCGGCGCGGAGACCGGTGCGCTCTACGATGGCGCATCGTTCCTCTATGGCGAAACCTCTGGAGGGGGATCTGCGCAACAGGGGACCATCTTCTCGCTGACCCCCGAGATCGGCACGGGACGATGGGTGCATCGCAAGATTCACGATTTCTGCACCGAAACCGAAAACTGCGATCTGACCGACGGCTCGCAGCCCTCAGGCGGTCTCCTGATCGATGCGACCGGCAATCTGTTCGGTGCCAGTGCCGGCGGCGGCCCGGATTTCTCCGGGACCATTTTCGAATTTTCGCCGCGCCAGTCCGGCAAATGGAAAGAGCAAATTCCATACGCCTTCTGCGCGCCGGGTTGCGACTCCGGCCAGGCGCCCACCGGAATCATTCGCGACGAAACCGGCAATGCCTACGGTATGACTGCCGGGTTCGGCCCGAACGGCAAAGGCGGAACGCTGTTCGAGCTCGCCAACGATGGAAGTTTCAGCCTGCTGCACGCGTTCTGCAGCGCAGGCGATTGTTCCGACGGGCATCAGCCCGGCGCGGCGCCAATCCGCGACGCGGCAGGCAATCTTTACGGCACGACGATCATCGGCGGCGGCCACGACCTCGACGAGGGGCATCTCGGTGGCGGCGTCGTGTTCGAACGGGCAGCGAACGGCGATTTCACCGTGCTGCATGCGTTCTGCGCCGAAGCGAATTGCGCGGACGGTGCGGCACCGTGGGCGGGACTCACGATGGACGCCTCCGGTCATCTGTTCGGCACCACCAGCGCCGGAGGTAAAAACGGCGGCGGCACGATCTTCGAAGTGACGCCTTAGAGCATGATCGTTTTTCGTTGAACCACCTTCCGCGCTACAGACCAGAACTCACCTCCCCTTGAGGGAGGGTCGAAATTTTCGTGAGCGCAGCGAGCGGAAATTTCGGGGCGGGGTAATGGCTCCGCTGCCGGTGCTGTACCCCTCCCCGAAAAATCCTGCGCGTCGCCACGCGCCGCTGGAATTTTTCGACCCTCCCTCAAGGGGAGGGTCGGACGGACCCACGCGATTCAAGCCCAAAAAATCTCGTTCTAGCCCAACTGGCCTGCCGGCTGACGGATCGTGACGTTGATCCTGTTCCAGGCGTTGATCAGCGCGATGTGAATGACGATGACGCCGAGCTGCGCCTCGTCGTAATGGCTTCTTGCCACTTCCCAGACGTCGTCGGGGACCGCGTCGGCGTTGTCGGCCAGGCGCGTGGCGGATTCGGTCAACGCCAAGACGGCGCGTTCTGCATCGCTGAAATGAGGCGATTCACGCCACGCCGCAATCGACCATAGCCGCTCGTCCGTCTCGCCCGCCTGCTTCAGCTCGCGCGCATGCATGTCGGTGCAGAACCCGCAATTGTTGATCTGGCTCGCGCGCAGATGGATCATGGTCAGAAGGTTCTTCGGAACATCCGCATGCTTGCCCGCGGAACCGAGCGCCAGCATCGCCTGCATCGCACCGGGGACCGTAGCAGCGGGATTTTTCATTCGCGCCTGCATAGCCGTGTCTCCTTCTCTTTCGTTTGGACCTGAGTTAGGCGGCACATGGGCCGGTTCAAGGGCTGCAAACGGGTTTCCAACTGCAGAATGAGGAAACCACAGAATGGAACCGGCAGGCCAAGTGTGAACGCCTGTCCTGCATTTTCGATTCTCTTAATTGACCCGCGTCAACGACACGAGAGCGGGGTCATCTTGAAATAAAACAACTCGCGACTCGCGGTTGCCTCGGAATGGCAACAGGCTGCTCATATATCAAGGAGGACATGATGCTTCTATCGCATGCCACGAATTCCCCGCGAGCCGGCGCACTCTCCGCAGTGTTCTGTGTTCTGTTGTGGGGGGAACCGGCCGGCGCGAAAGCAACCTATGTGACTTTCGGTCCTGTGCAATCGGTCACGGGCATCAATGCCACTGAGGACGTGACGGGCTCGAGGTTTGACGGCACTGGCTTCATTCGAACAGCCGACGGAACATTGACGACCTTCGCGGTTTCTGGCGCCTCCTCCACACAAGCGATGAACATCAATAATGAGGGTATCGTTGCCGGGACTTATTATACCTCCGGGGCCACCGCACACGGCTTCGCTCGTGCTGCGGACGGGACCATTGCGAGGTTTGACGGCCCGGGATCGATCCGCACTTTTGTAGTCGCGATCAACAATACGGGGGAGATTATAGGAAATTACAATACCAACCCTCGCGTTCATGGCCTCTTGCGCGCCGCGGATGGAAGAATCACAACGATCGACATAGGAGCGGCCTCGACTTGGCCCGCCGCCATCAATGACAAAGGCGCGATCACGGGAGGGTTCTTTGCTAGCGATAATGGCATTCCCCATGGGTTTATTCGCACTGCGGACGGGGCCAATGTGAAATTCGACGTCCCCGAGGGGACCTACGGCACGGCTCCACAGAGCATCAATATCGATGGCGTCGTCACCGGTTACTATTACGACCATCCCAACGGCAACACCCACGGTTTTATCCGGACTCCCGATGGAACCATCACCGCCTTTGATATTTCGGGCTGTCTCAAGGTCTATCCGACCGATATCAATCGCGAGGGCACCGTTACTGGCGTTTGTGAGATTGACGACGACCACGCCTTTGGATTCATTCGGCGTCCAAACGGGCTCATCCAAAAGTTTCGTGTTCCGCAAAACGGACTCAATTATCGCGCTATGCCGTTTGGCATCAATAACGCGGGCGTTATTGCCGGTTTGGATCTTTCGGGCAGGGGGGCAACCTCAGGAGTGTCGGCTTCATACGATTCCCCGCGCTTTTCGGAACGCGTAACTGAAAAAATGCGCGTTGGACGCTTCTGATACTTCCTGATCGTTTGCCGCCAATTCGCATCTTGCTCTGCCGCAAGGGAAGTGGGGCAGGATGACAGCAGTTACGCTCAACGGGGACAGCGCATGAAAGTCTGGGCCAATCAGGACGCGTTCGGAATCGAGAACCTGAAAGAGATTGAACGGCCCGAGCCGATTCCGGGGGCAGGCGAGATCGTCGTCGACATGAAAGCGGCGTCGCTCAACTATCGCGATCTTCTCACCGTCACCATGGGTGCGGGCAACAAGCTGCCGCTGGTGCCGTTCTCGGACGGTGCAGGCGTTGTGAGTGCGGTCGGCCCCCGCGTCTCGCGCGTGAAGGTGGGCGATCGTGTCTGTTCGCTTTTCTTCCAATCCTGGTTTGAAGGTCCGGTGACAGCGGAAGCGCGCAGTAAACCGCTCGGCGGCCCGCTCGATGGCGTATTGCAGCAACGCATGAAGCTGATCGCCGATGGTGTCTCGAAGATTCCGAATGATCTGTCGTTCGAAGAAGCCGCAACGCTTCCCTGCGCGGGACTTACCGCCTGGCGCGCCATCGCGGTAGAGGCGCCGGTCGGTCCTGGCGACACGATCCTGGTGCAAGGTACCGGCGGTGTCTCGATCTTCGCGCTGCAATTCGCGAAGGCTCTGGGCGCCAACGTCATCGCGACGTCGAGCAGCGACGAGAAGCTCCAACGTGCGAAGGCGCTCGGGGCCGATCATGTCATCAACTACAAGACCAACCCCGAGTGGGGAAAAGAGGCGCTGAAGCTCACCGGCGGCCGCGGCGTTGATGTCGTGGTCGAGGTCGGCGGCGACAACACGCTGTCGAAATCGCTCGAGGCCGTGCGCGTGGGCGGCAGCATCGTGGTGATCGGCGTGCTCGGCGGCTTCACCAACAACATCTTCATTCCTGCGCTGTTCGGCAAGAACGCCAAGATGATCGGTATCTCGGTCGGCAGCCGCGAACAGTTCGACGACATGGTGAAGCACATGGCGGATTGGAAGCTACACCCGGTAGTCGACCGCGTGTTTCCGGTGGATCAAGCCCAGGACGCTTTGAAACTCATGCAGGCAGGCGGCCATTTCGGAAAGATCTGCCTGACGTTTTGAAGTGCGTCGGAAACAGTGCGGCCAGAGCCAAATCCCTTCATCGCAGTTTGTTTCCCTGCGCGTGCGACACTTCTGCGACGCCTTCGCACAGATGGAATGCGTCCCGAACTGACACACTCGCGCAGACTTTGGGGCTTCCTGAGATCGCATCGCGCGCACTTCGCCAGATCTGTGTATCAACTTTCTGAGAGCTTGCTGATTGCTTGCCGTGACGAAATCAACTCCGCGTTACGTGCGGTTGAAGCGTGCGAAGTTTCACGACTACGGTGAACTCGGGCTGCGGCATAGAGAGATAGAGGAGACATCTCATGCACGTACTACCTAAAATTCTTTTGGGAGCTTCAGTTTTCGCCTTGGCGGCCGCGTTCCAAGCAAATGCGGCCACGCTTGTTACCGTTACGCCGCCGCACCGTCCGGCGGCGACCACCGTGTTTGGCATCAACGATCACGGCGTCATCGCCGGAAGCTACGTCGACGCTAACGGCGTCGAGCACGGATTCTTCGGTCCGCTCAACGGCACATATACGACCTTCGATCTCGGCGGCACGGCCACTGGAACCGAACCGCGTGCGCTCAACGATGACGGCGACATTACGGGGTTTGGCGCCGATCCAAGCTTTACCGTCGGCACCGAATTCCTGCGGGACTCGAAGAAGGGCACCATCTCGATCTTCATGAAGGATGGCGTTGCGATGGACGGCATCGCGCAGGGAATCATCAAAAAGAAAGACATGTCGACGGGTGATTACATCGACCCGAATACCGGCGTCCGGAATGGCTATCTGGCAAAGGACGGGGATTACCAATCGGATGTCGATCTCGGACTGAATGCGGTGAGGACCAGTCCGCGCGGCATGAACAAGAAGGGCACGCTCGCCGGGCTGTTCTTCGACGACACGGGCGCATCGCACGGGTTCATTCTCCATAGCAACGGCGTTCCACAAGTCATCGACGCCGATTCCAGCGGCACGACGGCGCTGGAAGGCATCAACAAGAAAGAGATTGTGTCGGTTCAGGTCACCGATGCGGACGGCAATCCGCATTCCCTCGTCTATGACAACAATGCCGGCACGTTCACGACAATCGACATCCCCGACGGCTCGACGCTGCAGCAGGCGTGGGGCGTCAACGACCGCGGTCAGATCGCGGTCAGCACCGACGTCGCCAGCTACATCTACTGCACGCGCGAAAATCAGTGTCCGGGTGGCGGCGCGAAGATTGCCGACGGGCGCTCCTGGAAGGCCAAATCGGGCGCTTCGCTGCATTATGACAGCCATGGCCGCACCGGCGCGAAGCCGGCCAAGGGCGCACATCCTGCTCGCGGGGCCGCTCAATAATCCGGCTCATTGAGTAGCCTGTTGGGACATCGGCTGCGAGGCACGTACGGCCTCGCAGCCGATCCTCTTCGCCGAGGGCGTGAGCAAGCGCCATTTCCTCAGGTCGCGCGGTCGCGTAATATCGTGGCGATGCGATTGCCGTTCATGGCCACGCTCTCTGCCGTGGCGGTGCTGGCCGTTCTGGCCGGCGTTTTCCTCTATGCCTCGCGCGTGAGGCAGGCGCCTCCGGCCGCAAAGCCGGTGCATGGAGTGCTGCATGCCGCGCACTCCAAATCCGTCGCGCCGAAAATCGAACCTCCGAAGATCGAGCCCGCCAAAGACGCGGTGAAGCTCCCATCCGGGTTCGAGATCGAAGAGCAGATGAGTACGCACCAGCGGATGCAGCGCTGGGCGCCGTTGATCGCGGAGGCGTCGAAGCGTTTCGGCGTTCCACAGAGTTGGATCCGCGCGGTGATGCTCGCCGAAAGCGGTGGCCGCACGATGCTGAGCGAGAATCAGCCGATCATCTCCAGTGCCGGCGCGATGGGGCTGATGCAGCTCATGCCATCGACCTACGCGGACATGCGCGCGCAGTACGGGCTCGGGCCCGATCCCTACGATCCGCACGACAACGTCATCGCAGGCGCCGCCTATCTACGCTGGCTCCGGCAGAAATATGACTATCCCGAGATGTTCGCCGCCTACAATGATGGGCCGGGCAACCTGGAACAGCGGCTCGCGCAGGGCAATCTGCTGCCGCCGGAGACCCGCCTCTACCTGGTCAATGTTACGGCCAGCGTGGAAGGGCGGAAGGGCGCCGGACGCGCGCTCGCGCAACTAACGCGCCCGAATGGCGAGCCAGTGCTTGTCGATTGCGCAGCCGTGGTGCGCGTGCGCGCGGCGATGCCGGACGAATACGCGCCCGGCGTGCTGACGGTCGTGACCATCGGCAAAGTCAGACAAGGCGTCCGCGAGGCCCCGGCGAAAGCGACCGCAATCATCCGCGCCCATGGCGGCGCGATCTGACGAGATTCACAAACTCGCGTAGATCGCGTCGATCAGCGCCTTGTTGCGGGGGTTCTGCCAGCGTGGGCCCATCTCGCCGGTGACGTAGCCGAACGCGACGCCCGCTTCCGGATCGCAGAAGCCGACGGAGCCGCCGGCACCGAAATGTCCAAAAGCGCCGGCATTGGGACCAAGCGGGCGTTCGGGCTGCGTGAGCTGAAAGCCGAGACCGAAGCGGCTCGGACGCTGGTTGATGAGATCGTAACCGGAGGAATGTTCGGTCGTTGCGGTCTCTAGCGTCGCCCCAGAGAGAATGCTCACGCCTCCCGCATGGCCGCGATGCGCGAGCGCCGTGTACACGCGCGCGATGCCGCGCGCGGTGCCATGCCCGTTGGTCGATGGCACTTCCGCAACCCGCCAGTCTGTGCGGTTCACCCAACCGTTGCCGGAAATGCCGGGCGGATTCCAATAGGCGTTGAACCGCATCGCGTCTTCGGCGCCCGGCATGCCGCCCATCGAGGATTGCCCCGCCCAGATAAAATCGGCCACCCGGTCGTGCTCGGACAGCGGCAGGCCGATATGCACGTCGGCGCCGAGCGGCTCGGCGACGTCCTCGCGCAGCATCGTACCCACGGTCTTGCCGCTCACGCGCCGCACGATCTCGCCGACCAGAAAGCCGAAGGTGTTGACGTGATAGCCATGTGCGGTGCCGGGCTCCCACCACGGCTCCTGGCGTTCGAGCGCGCCGGTGATCTGCTGCCAGTCGAGTGCCGCACCTTCCGGCAACGGTTCGCGGATCGACGGAAGCCCTGCGCGATGCGACAAGATCTGCCGCAGCGTGATCGCCTCCTTGCCGCCCTGCGCAAACTCCGGCCAGGCGCGCGCGACTGGCGCGTCGAGATCGATCTTGTCGCGCTCGACCAGGCGCAGCACGCAGATCGTGCAGAGCGCCTTGCTGACCGAAAAGAAATTCACGAGCGTGTCGCGCCGCCAGGGTTCGGTGCGCAATGTGTTGCGCCATCCGCCCCACAGATCGGCGACGACGCGGCCGTCGACGGAGAGCGCGATCGCCGCACCCGGTTCGCCGCGGTTCGCGAAGTTCTCCGCGAACGCATCGCGCAGCGCGTCGAACTTCGGATCGCAGAAGCCATCGATGTTCATTCGGGCAGTCTAGCGGGAGCATTGGCAGACGCGAAACGCATCTGGAGGACAGAAGATAAAGATTACACGACGTTAAGCGCCCGTGAACCATCCTTCGATAAGACCACCTGAAGAGGAAACCGATGCTCTGACGGTCAAAGGCCCGCTGCGTATCGCGTGTTGTTGCTGAAATTAAGGGCAGAGACCTTATGACTTCGCATATTCGCTCACATTCGCTGGTGTTGTTGCTGACAACTTCGCTGGCATTGACGGTGTCTTCTGTGCTCGCGCACGCCGACGAAACGCCCGGCATCGAGACCGTGGTCGTCACCGCCGAAAAGCGCGCCGAAGCCGCGAACAGTATCGGCATGTCGATCCAGGCGTTCAGCGGCGCTCAGCTTACGGAAAATCGCGTGACGTCGCTGAAAGATCTGGGAACCGTGGTGCCCAGCTTTACCGTATCGCAGGGCTATCAGGGCGTGCCGATCTATTCGCTGCGCGGTATCGGCTTCAACACCATCAATCTCTCGGCCACCTCGACCGTCGGCACCTATGTCGATGAAGTGGCCTATGCCTACCCCTTCATGATGACGGGGCCGTTCTTCGACATCCAGCGCGTCGAGGTGCTGAAGGGTCCGCAAGGCACGCTTTATGGCCGCAACACCACGGCGGGTTTGATCGACGTCATCACCAACAAGCCGTCCGACACGTTCTCCGCGTCCTTGGCGGCGGAAGGCGGCAATTACGCGACGCACAATTTCGAGGGCTATGTCACCGGTCCGTTAGGGCAGGGGCTTTCGGGCCGCTTCGCCTTCCGCACCGAGGACAGCGACGATGGTTGGCAAACGAGCAACACACGCCCGAACGAGACGTTGGGCGAAAAGCACAACTACGCCGCGCGCGGAGAATTGACCTGGCAGCCGGAGGAACGGCTGGTCGTCAATTTCACCTTCAACGGCTGGATCAACCAGTCGGACTCCGAAGCCGCACAAGCGATCGGCCTCACTACATCCAATCAATGTCCGGCCACGCTGTGCTATCTGCAGACGCCGGGGTTGCTTTCGTATCTCGCGAAATATCCGCCCACACAGGCATCGCAAGCCGATTGGGAGCCAGCGGCGCAGCGCATGGCGAATATCGGCACGGGCACCGGCCTCAACATGCCGCTCGCCGAGAACGACGATTTTTATTCGGCGGTCGTACGCGCGGATTATGCGCTGAACGATTCCATATCGCTGGTGTCGCTCACGAGCTACAACCATGTCCGCCGCGACGGCACCAATGACTGGTCAGGCGTACCTTACGAACTGATGGTCGTGAACGAATTCGGCCATGTCGGCTCGTTCTCGCAGGAACTACGCCTGCAGGGCGCCAGCGATACCACCCACTGGATCGCTGGCGCCTATTACGGCAACGACAGCATCGACGACGAAGACCGCACGATCCTCGGTCAGAATTCCATCGTGCAGCTGATCCGCGGTCTCGGACAGAAGATCCTCGCGAGTCCCTTTCTCAACGCGATCTACAACACCGGCGGATACACGCCGCTCGAGATGAGCCAGGCGTTCCGCACCTACACCGACCGCGGCGCGATCAGCACGTCGACCTGGAGCATCTTCGCGGACGCCGACTGGAAATTTGCCGACGACTTCAAGCTGACGGGTGGGCTGCGCTACACGCAGGATCATCAGGGTTTCCGGGGCTGCTCGGCCGACGTCAACGGCAACATGCTGCCCAACGAGAATGTGGTGAATCGCTATCTCTACACCTCGTTTGCGGGCGGCGTTCCAAACATCCCGAACATGATCGGCGAAGGCGATTGCGCGACCTTCAATGCGGAATTCGTTCCGGCCTTTGGCATTCCGGCGCGCCAGTTCGGCGAGCTCCACACCGCGCTCAACGAGGACAATCTTGCGGCCCGCGCGGCCCTCGACTGGTCGCCGGCGAAGGATACGCTTGTCTATCTCTCATTCTCGCGCGGCTTTAAGGCCGGAGACATTCCGATCCTGCCGGCCAACACTGCGAGCCAGGAACGCCCGGCCAAGCAGGAACAGGTTTTGGCGTATGAGACAGGCATCAAGACCGCGCTGCTCGACGGCCGCGCGCAGCTCAATTTCGCGGGCTTCTATTATGACTATTACGACAAGCAGTTGCGCGTGCTGTTCCGCGATCCGATCTACACGGTGCTTGCGCGCCTCGACAATATTCCGCGCTCGCACGCCCATGGTCTCGATGGCGATTTCACCTGGGCGATCACCGATCGTTTCACGGCGGGCGCGTCCGCGACCTATCTGCAGACCTATCTCGGCGATTATCTCGGTGTGGCGAGCAATGGCGGCAGCCAGCAATATCGCGGATCGCAATATCCCTTGAGCCCCGCATGGCAGGGCGCGCTGTGGGCGAGCTATTCGCAGCCCGTCGGTGGCGGCTACGCGATGGATGTCCTCGTCAACGAGCATCTGCAGGCAAAGTCCTGCGCCGATCTCTGCACCGACCCCGCGTTCCGGCTGAACGGCTATGCGCTCTTAAACGCGAGCATCGCGCTTCACCCGCTCGACGGCGCGTGGCGCGTGGCGCTGTGGGGCGAGAACCTCACCGACGCCTATACCTGGACGATCGTGACCGGCAACTCCGACGTCAACGTCCGCTTCGCCGGACTGCCGCGCACCTTCGGCGCCTCGCTGAGCTACAACTTCGATTGAGCGCGCAGGCGGAGGAACTGTTGCAAAAAAACTGCGCGGAAAGTCGTCCGTCGTTACGGCGATAGCTCGAACACGACGCCGCCCTGTCCATGGCTACCGCCCAGGTTTGTCATACCGAACTTGGTATTGTCCGGACCGAGGATCACGCCGCCCAGAGGAATGTTGCCGTCTTTGCATAGCGGTTGCGGACAAAATCGATAGAGCGGCGTGAACGTCGCCCCGCTCAATTCATAGACGACCCCAGTCGCTCCATCATCGGCACCGGCCGACGTCGTGCCGAACACGTTTCCCGAAGCATCCATTGTGATAGCCCCATAAGGATAGGCGGCGCCTCCACACTCCGCTTCGGCACAGAAATCGTGAACGACGCTATATGTCGAATGCCGGCCATTGGGCGTCAGTTTGAAGATCGTTCCGTCGTCATGCGCCCCGCCATACGATGTCGTACCGATCAGATCGCCGCCGGCGCCGAGAAGGAGTGGCGCGGAAGGGCGCCGGCCATCCGTGCAATTGGCTGCGCTGCACATATCGTGGAGCACGGTTTCCTTCCACCCGGTATTTGAACGGGCGAGTTCGAAGACGACACCGTCATTTTGAACGCCGCCGGACAGCGTCGTACCGACAAAATGTCCCGTGCGATCGGCCAGGAGATTGTTTGGAACGTAGCCGTCGAAGCAATCGCCGACGGCGCAGAAATGATACAAGACCTCTTCCTTCCAGCCGTGTTTGCCCGGCGTTAGCTGGAACGCGACGCCGCCGCTGATGTTCTTGCCGCCGTAAGGCGTGATTCCATAGAGAGGCGACACGCCGTCATACGGCGCACCGCTCGCAGCGCCTTCATACGTCAGGCCGCCATAGGAGGGCGATGCGCCGTCGAGGCAATTGGCGGCGGCGCAGAAGCTGTAAAGAACCTTGTACGAATAGGTGCTTCCGCTACGCTCCAGCTCATAGACAACGCCCTTGTCGTGCGCCCCGCCATACAGCGTGGTCCCGTAGAGGTTGCCCGCGACATCGCGGACCGGACCGGAAGACGGGAAGTATCCGTCCGTACAGTTCGTTTGCGAACAAAAGCTGTAAAGCCGCGTGTAGCGATAGCCGCTTTTTTTCTTCGCATCGGGGCTCAGTGCGAACACTGTCCCCCAATCCGCATCGCCGCCATAGCCCGTAGCGCCATACAACGTGCCAGAGGCGTCCCTGACCAGCGCGTTGCCATACGGCGCGTTGCCATCGGTGCAGTGCGCCTTGGCGCAAAAGGAATAGAGGACTTTATAACTGTCTGCCAAAGCCGGGCTGGACGTCTCAAGCGCAAGCCCTGCCGCAGCAAGATACAGCAGCGATGTGCCGCTCAGAAGTGTCCGTGTCATCGGAAGCTCCCCCATAGGTTTTTCCGGCAATGCTCAGCTACGGCATTGGTTCCTCAAGTTGTACAAGTACGACGTAAGCCGAGCACGGCACCGACGCAGCGTCGCTCCTTCATTGGCTTGCCAAACCGGCGTGGTGCAAGGGGAGAATGCATATGTCGCTGGGATGGCGTTTTGCCGGTAGCCTACGGCACGACGGTCAGAACGGTGCGCGTGCCTTGTCCGTCGACGGACGCATAGATGCGCGTATCGTTCTTCGCGCCGATCTTGAAGGTGTTGGCGTCAAAGTCCGCACTTTGTGCCCCCGCTTTCACGGTGACCGTTGCGGGTACCGTAACAGGTCCTGGCGTGGCGCCGAGATGCACGACCGTGTCTGTATCGGCGGGTGCGAACAGGGTGACCGTGCCGTGCGCCTTGTGGCCGCTTTTCACTTTTCGGCTGTCGAACGACACCGATTGAACGGGGCCCAGATCGAGCGGATCGAAGCTGTACACGGTGCCACGGTTGCCGGTGCCGCCCAACGCGCCCGTGCCATACATCAGGCCATCGTTCGCGAGAACGAAAGTCGCGTTCGGCAGGATGCCGTCCGGTACCGACGAATCGAAGGAATGCAGCACGCGCAACTCACCGGTCGCATCGATGCGGAAGATCGAACCACCCTGCGGATCGAGGAGTCCGCCTTCCAGTGCGTTACTGTAGAAGAATCCGTCGCCGAATGGCGTGAACTGATAGCGCGGTCCAATGCCGTCGGCGCCGTCGAAGCGGTTGAGGACGGTGACCTTGCCTTTGCCGCCGACGCGAAACAGCGAACCCTTGCTCGGCCCGCCATCATCGGTGCCGTAGAAGTCGCCGTTCTTCGCCTGGATCACGCCGCCGACGGGCTCCATGCCAGGCAGGGACGCCACCACGGAGAAATTCCCTGCGGTGTCGATCCGGAACACAGACGGCGCGCCGCCCGATTCATTCTCGCGCGTGGTGCCGTAGAGCGCGTTGTCCTTGCCGAGGAACAGGGGACCAAACGGGAAGACGCCGCTGCTGTCCGCGAGACTGAAGGAGTGAATGACGGTGACGGCGTTCGTCTTCGGATCGAAGCGATAGACCGTGCCCAATCCATTGCCGTGATCGACATCGCGGAAATCGCCGCCGTTCCGCGATGTGCCGTAGTAGCTGCCGTCTTTCGCCTTGATGAGGTGGCCGGACGGCATCGCGGGGCCGCAGCAGACGAAGCCGTCGCCGAAGCGATAGAGCACCTTGAACTTGCCGGCCGAAGTGATGCTGTAAAGAACGCCGCCACCGCCACCGGAATCCGCGCCGCCGCGGAATGTCGTGCCGTAGAACTTGCCGCGGCCCGCTTCCACCAATCCGGTGGGCTGATAACCGTCCGTGATATGAAAGTCGTGGAGTTTGGTGAAGGCGCCGTCGAGACCGAGGCTGAACACCACACCACAGCCATCGGGATTGCAGGTTTTCTGGTCGCCGCCATTGGCGCCCACGCCATAAAGCCTGCCGTCGGAGGCTTGGACCAATCCGGTCGGCGATTGCCCATCAGGCCCGGAGAAACTGTGGATCGGATGAAGCGAATCCGCGAACGCGGCTCCAGAGGTCAGCAACACAGACAAGGCAACGATGGCACGCATGATGAGAGTTCCCCGAAGTGTAACGTGGTGAGATGCCGGAACGGTCTCCTGAAGCTGAAAAAGGGCGTAGATGTGGCGAGATAACGTTCAGCGTTGGCTGGTTGCGTTCGAGATCGAACGATCGGAAGACTTTCTGTGCGCTGGTGCCGGCTACAGGACTCGAACCTGTGACCCCCTGATTACAAATCAGGTGCTCTACCAGCTGAGCTAAGCCGGCACATAGAGCGATCAAATACTTAGCCAGCGCTGGAAAGGCAACTATGCTTAATTACCCGGATCGCCCGGCCGGCATTCC
>Ga0105239_10005156_pt1 | contig 15426 bp, 14 predicted proteins | sample KBSC44metaG_FD_92761 | JGI IMG/M metagenome (GOLD analysis project Ga0105239, IMG submission 92761) | Corn rhizosphere microbial communities from Kellogg Biological Station, Michigan, USA - KBS C4-4 metaG | ecosystem: Host-associated > Plants > Roots > Rhizosphere > Soil | place: Michigan, USA...
CACGGCCATCGCGATATGGAGATCATCTCCTACGTGCTGGAGGGCAGCCTCGCGCACAAGGACAGTACCGGCACCCAAGAAGTTCTTGAGGCTAACATGGTGCAGGCCATGTCGGCGGGCACCGGCGTGATTCACAGCGAGTTCAACGGCTCGGCCAAGCAGCCGGTACATTTTCTGCAGATCTGGATTGAGCCAGCCGAGATGGACGTGGAGCCCTCCTATCAGCAGTTCGCCTACGACCCCGCGGAAAAGAAGGGACGCCTGCGGCTGATCGCCGGGCCGGACAAGACGACAGCGGAACCTGCCGCCTTCATCCATCAGGACGCGCGCATGTACGCGTCGGTGCTTGCGGCAGGCGACTTTCTTGAACAGCCAATCGTTAAGAGCCGCCACGCTTGGGTGCATTGCGCGCAGGGAAACATCACGCTGAACGGACGTGCGCTGAAAGAAGGCGACGGCGCGGCGATCAGCGATGAATCGGCGCTGCAGATTACGGGCGTCGGGCCCGCCGGCGGCGAGTTTTTGGTATTCGATCTCGCCTAGCCGTTGACCATGTCAGATAACAAAGCAACGCCAGTCAACGTAGTAGTGGTGTTCTATTCGCGGTATGGCGAAACCGAGCAACTCGCTCTTGCAGCCGGCGTCGGGGCAGTCCAGGCGCACGCCAATATTCGCCTGCGACGTTTAAAAGATCTGGCGGACCCCGAGACAATTGCGCGCGATCCTCGCTGGGCCGAAAACCTGGAGCGCATGAATCGCGACTACATCGCGCCACGCGAGATCGACGTGGACTGGGCGGACGTGATTCTAGTCGCGTCCTGCTCCGATTCACTGCGTGAAACCGAAAAGTATGTCGAAGCGCTTCTGGCCACGCCCGGCAGGAATGATCGTTTGCTGATCGTCCCCTTGATAGACTCGCCAGGAGACCGTCTGGCATCGGCTCGCGAACAGGCCCGCAAAGCAGTCGAAAACGCACGAAAGTTAAAGACGTGAATACCTTGGTCCGTTTCGAGCGCGATCAGGATGTCGCGGTGGTCATGATCGACAATCCTCCCGTCAACGCGCTGAGCCCGGGAGTGGTCGAAGAGTTGAAGGCGGCGATCGAACAAGCCAACGTTGATCCCGAAGTTCAGGCGATCGTCGTCGTCGGTAGCGGGCGCACGTTTATTGCCGGAGCCGATGTTCACGAGTTTCAGAAGCCTACTTTCGGCGAGTACGTTGTGGGGTTTCGTGCATGTCTATCCACGATAGAGGATTCCGCCAAACCGGTGGTGATGGCGATTCACGGCGCGGCTTTGGGCGGCGGTCTGGAGACAGCGATGGCCGGGCACTACCGTTTGATCGCGCCGTCGGCTCAGGTGGGACAGCCGGAAGTAAAGTTGGGTTTGATTCCGGGCGCGGGGGGCACGCAACGGCTGCCGCGGCTGGCGGGTATCGCCCAAGCGGTCGAGATGTGCGGGTTCGGCGCTCCCGTCAAAGCACACGAGGCGCTCGCCGCCGGCATCGTCGACCGGATCATCGACGGCGAACTGCGCGTGGGGGCGGTAGCGTTCGCGCGTGAAGTCGCGGCGAAGCCGATACCAAGAACCCGCGATCGCAACGAAAAACTTGCCAACGCCGATCCGGCGATTTTTGAGGCCGCCCTGGAACAGGCGCGCAAGAAATGGCGAGGGCAAACGGCTCCGCTGGCGGCGATCGGTGCGGTGGAGGCGGCCACCAGACTCACCTTCGCCGGCGGCCTGAGGCGTGAAGCGGAGTTGTTCGATGAGTGCGTGCGTTCCCCGCAGTCAAAGGCGCTCATTTACGCTTTTTTCGCGGAGCGCGCCGTTACTAAGATTCCCGGTATATCCAACAGCACGCCCACTTATGACATCGTGCGTGCGGCCATCGTCGGCGCAGGCACTATGGGCGGAGGCATCGCCATGGCCCTTGTCAACGCGGGAATTCCGGTGCTCATCAAGGAGACCAGCCAGGAAGCGCTCGATCGGGGCATGGCAAACATTCGCCGCAACTATGCCCGCCTGCCTCCCCAAGCCGCAGACCAAAAGCTAGCGCTGATGACCCCGCAGCTAACCTTCGATGGTTTCGACAAAGCCGACATCATCATCGAAGCGGTGTTCGAGAACCTGGCAGTGAAGGAGCAGGTCTTCCGCGAAATCGACGCCGTCGCGAAATCCGGCTGCATCCTGGCAACCAACACCTCGTCGCTTGACATCGACCGGATCGCCGCCGCCACTCTGCGTCCCAACAAGGTCATCGGCCTGCACTTTTTCAGCCCGGCAAACATCATGCGGCTGGTTGAGATCGTGCGCGGCAGCCGCACTCTTCCTGAAGTTACAGCCACCGCCGCGGCGCTCGCCAAGCGTCTCGGCAAGATTGGCGTGATTGCGGGTAACAGCCCGGGCTTCATCGGCAATCGAATGATCAACGTCTACGGCCGCGAAGCGCAATTTCTGCTGGAAGAAGGCGCCTCCGTCGAAGAAGTCAATCAGGCGCTATTTGATTTCGGCATGGCCATGGGGCCCCTCGCGATGTACGATCTGGTGGGCAACGACGTAATGCGCGATATCGCCGCGATATCCGGTGCGGCCAGCGTCCGAAGTCCGCTAGTGCTCCCAAAGTTATGTGCCCTAGGCCGCCTGGGACAGAAGACCGGCAAAGGCTGGTCGCAATATGACGAGAGCCGTAAGCCTTCGGCTGATCCCGAAGTTGCGGCGCTAATCGAAAGTACTGCGCGCGCAGCGGGCATCGAGCGCCGTGTCATTTCGAGAGAAGAGATCGTCGACCGCTGTATTCTGGCACTAGTGAATGAAGGCGCACGCATTCTCGAAGAAGGCATGGCGCTGCGGGCGTCGGATATCGATGTGATTTATCTCTCTGGCTACGGCTTCCCGGCGTGGCGCGGCGGCCCCATGTTCTTCGCGGATAGCATTGGCCCGGCGAACGTCGTCGCGAAAATTGAGGAATTTGGGCAGCGCCACGGCGCCGCTCTGTGGACTCCAGCGCCGCTTTTGAAACGGCTTGCGATTGAAGGCAAGACCTTCGCCTAGTCAATCCAGCCAGAAGTTGAATTTTTCGGATGTACCGCGGACCATGCCATCGAAGGGGATGATGACCCCCAGGTCTCTCAAATCACCAACCGGTTTGAAGCTGTGATCCACCGTAAATTCAAAGTGAATCGGCTTGGTGTAATCGATGCCGGAAGGCAGGTTGGCCTCAAAGTACTTTTCGTTCCGCCCGGAGTAAGTTTGCGTTCCCGCCGGCTGGCCGTTTATCGCGCACGCCATCTTCACCGCTGGTGAAGCGGCCGCGACCACTTCGGGAATCACAAACTGGAGCGAGAACTTCGGCGGTCTCGTGGAATCCAGCAGAGTAACCTCGAAACTGAATCGCATCAGACTCCAGGCCCATTGCAACTCCGTCACCTCGGTCCATCCCTCCAGCAAACGAATCGTGGCGGGAGCAGAGAGCCGCCGGCTGCGCATGAACAGAAACTTACGGGCGTCTTTATCCAAATCGGTTGGATTAGAAGCCTGAGCACACCCCCGAGTCAACTGATCGATGATGCGCCATCCGCTTCGTCTGACAATCCGTTCCAGAGCAGTGGGAGAAAAGATCCATTGATTGGTAGGGTCATCGTTGGTCTCGCGATGATCCAGCAGGTAGGCGAGCGGTTCATCCTTGATCGGCACGCCGGATTTGGTCACGTCCGCCACGCGGGTACTCAGCACGCAATAGCGCGACTGGTTTGCCAGCGTCTCCAGCGCCAGGTAGGGGTTCTTCAGGTGATACAAGACGCCCAGCGAGAAAGCCAGCCCGTAGGTGTCGCCCGGCAACTGAGTGGCCGTGTCCGCGTTCAGTTCATGGATCTCAACCGGAAGATGGAGACGATCGCGCAGCGCGCGCACGCCAGCCATCCAGTTGTGATTGCTTCTGGGGTTATCGGCGGCGGCGACTTCGCAGCCCAGACTTGCGAAGAATAGGGGGATATCGCCGTCCCCACATCCGAAGTCGATTACCGGGCCGGACCGGAAGGCGCGCTCGAAATCGGAGAAGTGCCGCTGCAAGAACGGCGTGATGTGATCGATCGAAGCCATGCTGTCGTACGGGTACCAGGACAATTGCAGCGGCAGAGGCTCTTTCTTGGCTTCCGCTAATTGTTTCGAGAATAGAGGGCGGCGCTCGAGGATTTCCTGAGCGCTCGCAGGCAGACGGGATTCGGTTGAATTCACAAGGCTCATCTTTCTCCGCTGATTAGGGCGAGTGGGGTGAAGTTTCGAATCATTTATATCGCTCCAGGTTTGGACCCAAACCCAGCCTGCTGCCGAGCCCGAGCCAGCGCGAGCCGGCCGCCAGGCGCAGTTGCGTCTCGGCCCTCTCTACGCGCTCTTCGAGCGCCGCTTTTTCTTTTTCGAGCCGGGTGATGCGCGCATCCAACTCGGCCTTGCTTGCCGACGGCGACCCAGCCCCCGAGACGACGGTGGGGAGTTTGGCAAAAGGCTGCTTGCGGGCCACAAAAGGGCGGCTCCAAGGACCTTCGAAAGCAATGCCGAGACGCTCTACCGCTTCCCCTTGAAACGCAATTTCAGTAAATCCCGCGGCTCGGAGTTTGCGCTCCAGATCCTTCATAGAGAATAGCCGCATTACCAGCGTCGCGCCGATTCCGCCGTGGAATTCGAGATTGCCGTGAATTTCGAGGGTTTTGTCCGCCTTGCGATTGATCAGCACGTGCTCGCCGCCCAGTTTGACAATGGAATATTCGTGCAGATCGGGATAGTGTTCATCGGTCTCGTCGGCGAGGTGCGAAGACGGCACCGTGACGCACAGGAATCCATTCGGCTTCAATAACCGGCAAGCCTCTTCGAACGCGCGATCAATGGGCGGAGCGACGTGTTCGAAGACATCGCTCGACAGGATAAAGTCATATGTACCGTACTGATCGGGATGAGGCGCGGTGATATCCAGATACGGCTCGCGATCGTAAAATGTGTTGACATAGTCGACCTTTTCGGCCAGCGGAACGGCGTAGCACAGGGCGTCGCTCATGCCGAACCCCGTGATATGACCGTATTCCGGAAACTCGGGAAGCGGCAGCGCCTCGCCAAATAATTCAAGCGCGAGCATGTAAATCAAAGCGCGCATGCGCACGTTGGACCCGCAGCCGGTGCAGGTGGATGTTTCCCACGGCAACGCTTCTGCTGTGTTCGAAGTGCCACACAAATTACAGGTAAAGGTGATCATTAAATTGGGTCGTCATCGAACAGAGTAACCCAAAGCCGATATCATTGAATTGTTAACCCACGACGACTTGGCGGACATGACGGCGACCCCTCCCAGAAAGACCAATACGCTGCTGCGCGTAATCATGAGCGCGGTGCTGGCCGCGTTCGCCATCTTTGTGGTGCAGTACAAAAAGTCTACCGAGCCTACCAAGCCTGGCGCGACCACGCCGGCGAAACCCTTCTTATCCACAGCGCCGTCGTCGGAAGGATCCAATCGCTTCGCTTGGGTGCCGCACTATCCCGGCGCAACCATCGAGAATATCAGCACTAAACAGACCCGGGATCAATTGAGCTACGGCTTCAACTTCCGAACCGCGGACGATTTTAAACAGGTTCTCGGGTTTTACAGCCAGCAGCTCCAATCCGCCGGTTTCAAAGTGGAGGTGAAGAATTCGGGCGAGATCGGAGGAGAACTACACGCGGACGTCGAGGGCGGCAGCCGATCCTTGGACGTCGTCGCAGCCAAAGTGGTGCAGGGTACGGGCGCCGAAGTTGGCGTCACAGCCGTACAGCGATGAAGCAAACTCCACCCGTCACCCGCCAGCCTAGAATCGCGCGCAAGCCGGAAGTAAAAAGTCCGGCGGGACATTGGCCCCAGTTGCACGCGGCCATCGAAGCTGGCGCCGATGGTGTTTACTTTGGCCTAAAGCACTTCACTGCGCGCGCCAAGGCGGGTTTTGGCGTCGAAGAGCTGCCGGAGGCCATGCGTACACTTCACGCACGCGGCGTTCGCGGCTATATCACTTTTAACACTCTGCTGTTTGAACATGAGCTGAAGGCCGCCGGGCATGCGATCGCCGCCATTGCCGAGGCCGGCGCCGACGGCCTGATCGTCCAGGATTTGACCGCCGTGCGCCTGGCGCGTGAAATCGCTCCTGGCATAGAGCTTCACGGCAGCACGCAGATGAGCATCACCGACGCGCGCGGCGTGGCGCTGGCGCGGAGCTTGGGCGTCAACCGCGTTACGCTGGCGCGCGAACTGTCTATGGAGGAGATCCGTGCGATCGCCGCGGAGACCGAGTGCGACCTCGAAATCTTCGTCCACGGAGCGCTGTGCGTGGCATACTCCGGCCAATGTTTTTCTTCGGAAGCCTGGGGAGGCAGAAGCGCCAATCGCGGGCAATGCGCGCAGGCCTGCCGCCTGCCTTACGACTTGCTGGTGGATGGGCGCATCGAGGCGCTGGAAGACGCGCGCTACCTGCTATCGCCTGGCGATCTCTACGCCCTGCGTCAGATTCCGGAGATCGTCGAGGCCGGCATCGCTGCGCTCAAGATTGAAGGCCGCTACAAGGACGCCGACTACGTGGCCCTCACCACCCGGGCTTATCGTAAAGCTGTCGACGACGCCTGGGCGGGACGCCCGCTCAGCGTCACCCCTCAGGAAGAATTGCAATTGGAGCAAGTATATTCGCGAGGCCTCGGACCCTTCTTCCTCACCGGAACCAATCATCAGGCGGTAGTAAAAGGGCGCGCTCCCCGGCATCGCGGAGTGAAGATTGGACGCGTGACGCGGGTGGAACCGGATCGTGTGTTTGTGGAACCGGCCGCCGCGCACCAGAGCGCGCCGCTGAAGCCGGGAGACGGCGTAGTGTTCGACGCCGCCGACTGGCGCAGTCCCGAGGAGGCGGAAGAAGGGGGCCGCTTATTTGCCGTGCGCACCCATTTGAGCGGAGAAATTGAGCTGCAATTTGGCAATGGCGCGGTCCGTTTCGCCCGCATTCGCGCGGGGGATTGGCTATGGCGCACCCATGATCCCGAAATCGGCCGCATCGCGCGGCCCTTTCTCGATCCTCCCGTTCCGGTGGCCCGGCAGCGCGTGAACGTCTCGGTCGAAGCCCGTGAGGGAGCGCCGGTACGCTCCGTTTGGTCGCTCGAAGCGCAACCGCAGGTGAGTGTGCCGGTCGAATCGCGCAATCCCTTGCACCGGGCGCAGAACCGGGGGATTACGCTGGACTCCTTGCGCGAACAGTTCGGGCGCCTCGGGAATACCGCGTATGAATTGGGCGAAATTACTCTGGATGCGGAAGGATCACTGTTCGCGGCCGTATCGACGCTCAACCAGATGCGGCGCGAGGCAGTGGAGAAACTGCAAAAAGCCGGAGCGTATCGGCCGCCCGTTGAAATTCACGACACCGCTGCCGCGCTCAAGAACTTGGCAGTCGCGGCGCGACCCCAGCAGCCTGACGACGCGCCTCAACTTCATATTCTGGTTCGTACGCCCGAACAACTCGAAGCGGCGCTCTCACTCGGGTCCGCGCCTGCCAGCATCACGCTGGATTATCTGGATCTCTATGGTCTGCGCCCCTCGATCGAGCGGGTGAAAGCCAGCGGTATTCCGGCGCGAGTCGCCAGTCCGCGCGTGCTCAAACCCGGCGAGGCGCGCATTCTGAATTTTCTGGTCAGCCTGGACTGCCCGATCCTGGTCCGCCCGGCCGGCTTGGTACACGCATTGCGCGAGCGCGATCACGCGCCGCTGATCGGCGACTTTAGTCTGAACGTCGCCAACTCCATCAGCGCCGCGTTGTACCTGGATCTCGGCCTCGAACGGCTGACTCCGGCCCACGATTTGAACGCCGCGCAGGTTGCCACCCTCGCGCTCGGCATTGGCGCTGCGAATATCGAGGCCATTGCCTATCAGCACCTGCCGGTATTTCATACCGAGCACTGTGTCTTCTGCCGGTTCTTGTCGAACGGAACCAGCTTTCGCGATTGCGGCCGCCCGTGCGAAAAGCACCGCGTCGAGCTTAAGGACGCCAAAAGCCGGGCGCATCCGGTGCTCGCCGACGTGGGTTGCCGCAACACGGTTTTCGGCGCGGAGGCGCAGGAAGCCAGCGCTCACCTAGGCGCGTGGAGACAAGCCGGAATCCGCCACTTCCGCCTGGAATTTGTGCATGAGTCGGGCGAGCAGTTGCGCCAGGTGTTCCAAGCCTTTGAGTCCGTCCTCGGCGGACGCGCCACCAGCCGGGAACTGTTCACGCAGCTTCGCCGCTCCGCCCCGCAAGGAATCACCGAAGGCAGCCTGTTCGTGCCCCCCGACTACTTGAAACTTCCGGTATTACGGTAGCCGCCCGGCCGCCTTCCACGGGCCGCTCACGAAGCGTATAATCGACGCAGAGCAGGAGGCACCATGAGACGCTGGAAAATCGCCGTCGCGGCGCTTATCTTGATGGGCGCAATCAACGCACAGACGAAAGGGTCCGGAACTACCCCGCCACCCGCGACTGGCAACACCGCACCCCGGTCCACGCAACCGAATATCAATAACAATACGACCACGCCCTTTCCGGAAGGCAACAACCCGTATCAGCCGCCTATCTTTATCTCAGGCAATGTGATGCTGAGCGACGGAACGCCTTTGACCGACCGTGCGAAGATTGAGCGCGTGTGTAACGGCGTGCCCATTGTCGAGACGGAAACCGACAAGAAAGGACGTTTCAACTTTGAGGTCGGACACAGCTTGGAATTACCGGACGCGAGTGTCGGCTCTGATATGACCGGCCGCGGCTCACCTTTTGGCAACATGCCCGGCGCAAGCAGCAATATGTCCAATCGCATGGGTAACACTGACCGCCGGCTTTGGGGTTGCGAACTGCGCGCGGCGCTTCCGGGTTTCCGTTCCGACGTGATCCAGCTCGACACAATTCATTACATGGACAATCCCAACATCGGGACGATCATCTTGCATCGATTGGCAAAGGTGGATGGATTGACCATTAGCGTGGTTTCCGCTCTCGCGCCAAAAGACGCACGCAAGGCTTATGAAAAGGGGCGGGAGGCCGAAGCCAAGAAGAAGCTGGACGACGCCCAGAAGAATTTCGAGAAAGCGGTTAGCGTATATCCGCAGTATTCCGCCGCTTGGTTCGAACTGGGCCGCATTAACGAGCAGAGCAATCGCATCGATGAGGCTCGCAAAGCCTACCAGCAGGCCATCGCGGCTGAACCGAAGTTTGTCCTGCCCCGCGAGCAACTCTCCTGGCTTGCGTTGCGCGAAGCCAAGTGGCAGGAACTGGTCGACCTGACCGATCAATGGTTGCAGTTGGACCCTTCAAATTCTCCCGATGCATACTATCTCAGCAGCATCGGTAATCTGCAGATGCAGCATTCAAGTGTCGCGGAGAAAAACGCCCAAGAGGCTGTCCGTATGGACCCCGGCAAGAAGAACATGCGGGCGCGCTATGTGTTGGGCCTGGCACTGGCGCAGAATCACGATTTCACAGCGTCGGCCGACGCCATTCGCTCCTACTTGGATGCAACTCCGGACGCGAAAGACAGAGCCGTAATTCAGAAGCAATTGGAGCAAATCCAAGAGGCGGCGCAGGAAAAGGTACAATCCGGCGCAAATCAACCGAAACCTCAATAGCCACGCGCTACACTGAAGGCATGAGGCCGCTCTTTTTGCTCGCCTTAGCGGCCGTTTTGCCGCTGTGCGCTGCCGATGCTGCCTTCCAGCGGGCCGAAAATAAACTGGATCGTATCCAGTCCGGCCACGCTCGTCCGGGTTCGGTTATCGTATTCACGCCTGCCGAAATGAACGCCTGGGCGCGAGGTCGCGTGCCGCAGATGTACCAGGGCATTCGTGACCCCAGCGTACAACTGGGCGCCGGCACCGCCACCGGTTCCGCGTTCGTCGATTTACTGAAGATGCGGCAGGGCGAAGGGCTGGCCACCAATTCCCTGATCGCGAAGCTGATCGAGGGCGAACGGCCGCTTAAAGTCTCCATCCAGCTTGAATCCGCTCAGGGACGCGCCACCGCACGTCTGACGCGCCTGGAGATCTCCGGTATCGCGGTCACTGGAGCGGCCTTGGATTTTCTGGTGAATGAATTCTTCCTCCACCTTTTTCCTGACGCCAAGGTCAACAAGCCATTCGAATTGCACGATAACATCGAGCGCATCGAACTTCGCCCGGACGGAGTGCGGGTCACGATGCGGAAGTGAGTGCCGCTTTAGCGGCTGCGCGGCCCGTTTGGATGCAGTCCGGGATGCCGATGCCGTCGTAGGCATTGCCTGCCAGATGTAGTCCGGGAATCGCGCGGGCGCGCGCCCGGATTTCCGCGACGCGCTGCTGGTGGCCCAGAGTATATTGAGCCATCGAGCGAGGCCAGCGCGCGATCGCCTGTGAGACAGGCGCCGCCGTCAGGCCTAGAATTCGACGCAGCTCTTCCCGCGCGATTGCGGTCACCGATTCATCGGATTCAGTCAGGATCGCGGGATCGCCGATGCCGCCAAAGAAGCAGCGCAGCACAATGCGGTCATCCGGAACGCGGAACGAAAACTTGGTGCCCACGAAGGTGCACGCCGCCAGACGTTGACGCTCTTTCTGAGGCACCAGGAAGCCAAAGCCCGCGCGCTTGCCGTCGAAGTCCGCCGCGCGGTAGATCAACGAGAGCGTCAGCGAAGAACTATAGTCGATGCTGCCAAGCAGTGCCGCGAGCCGCTCATCGAGTCCCGCGACCAGACCCGCCGCCGACCACGCCGGACACGCCACGATCACTTGATCGGCGTCGATCCACTCGCCTCCGGCGCGGACCCGGAACCCGTTGTCCGAGCGCTCAATCGTTTCTGCCTCCGCGCGGCACACCTTCACGCGCGCTGCCAGAGCGTCAACCAGCGTGCCGAGGCCGCCCTTTAATGTGCGGAAGAGCGGGCCGCTGGGCGCCGCGCCGGAACGTCCGGCCAGAACTCCGCGCACCAGGCTCCCGTACTTCGCTTCCATTTGCAGAAAACGCGGCAGCACGCCGCCAACGCTCAGTTGCGCCGGATCGCCTCCATACACGCCCGAGAGCAGCGGCTCGGCCAGATAGTCCAGCGTTTCCTGTCCGAAGTGATCGGTTACAAACTCGGCGACGCTGCGATCGCGCGAATCTCCGGGCTTGCGAAAATATTCCAGCCCCATGCGGACCTTGGTCCCCCAGCTCAACAGCGGCGACTTAACCATGGGCATGACGCGCGTGGGCACAATCATCATCACGCCTTCCGGCAGCGCGACCAGTGCGCCGTGTTTCAAGATATAAGTGGTGCGCTGGTGATCGTTGGAGCCGATCACGTCGCCTTCCAGGCCCAACTCTTGGATGAGAGCCAGCGCCGCCGGCTTGGCGGAGAGGAAACTATCCGGTCCGCATTCGAGCGTGCAGCCATCGGCCAGGCGGGTTTCTATGACGCCGCCCAGACGCGGCTGCCTTTCGAGGATGGTGCAATCGGCCCCTGCGGCGGTTAGATCGACGGCGGCAGAAAGGCCGGAGATGCCCCCGCCCACGACGATCACTTTCCGGCTGGCCTCTGGCACCTGGCCCTGGCCCCTTTTCCCTACGGCCGGAAATCGCGCACGATTTCGACGCAGGCCTTCACGTTTTCCACCGGGGTTTCCGGCAGAATCCCGTGGCCCAGGTTAAAGATGTGACCCGGTCGCGAACCGGTACGCTTCAGCAGTTCATGCACCCGCATCTTAAGCTCTGGTAGCGGAGCCATCAGCACTGCCGGATCCAGATTGCCCTGGATCGCCGAGCGGTAGCTGATATCCAGCCATGCCTGATCGATATTAATGCGCCAGTCAACGCCCATCACGTCGCCGCCAGCGGCATGCAGCTCGCGAAAAAAACCCGCTGCACCCGTGCCGAAATGAATAGCGGGAACACCCGCCGCGCGAATGCGTTCGATGAGCGCGCGTGAATAAGGGGCCACGTAGCGGACGTAATCGTCCGGTCCTAACGCTCCCACCCAGCTATCGAACACCTGTACGATGCGCGCACCAGCCGTAACCTGTAGCACCGCGAAAGCCCCCAGCACGTCCACCAGCTTGCCCATCAGCCGGCGCCATAGAGTTTCATCGCGGTACATCATGGACTTGGTCTTCAGAAAGTTGCGCGAGGGGCCGCCTTCGATCATATAGCTGGCCATGGTAAACGGCGCGCCCACAAAACCGATCACCGGCACGCGGCCGGCCAATGCACGGACCACCTGCTGGATTGACTCGCCCACATAGCCCAGATCATCGGTATTCGAGATCGACAGGCTATCGACGTCGTCGCTCGTCCGCACCGGATTATCGATCACCGGACCCTCGCCGGGCGCGAAGCGCAGCTTCAGGCCCATCGGCTCCACCGGCAGCAGCAAATCGGCGAAAATAATGGCTGCATCCACATCCAGAATTTCGACTGGCTGCAGGGTCACCTGGGCGGCCAAATCGGGGCGTTTACAGATCTCCAGGATGCCGTGTTTGGCGCGGATGTCCCGGTATTGCTTCATATAGCGGCCCGCTTGCCGCATAAACCACACCGGGCGGACGTCGGTCGGCCGGCGGCGGCAAGCATCAAGAAACCGGCTACTCATGGGGGCCACACGCATTTCCCCAAATTAGCACAAACGTTCTTAGGAAATCGTGTTTTTTGCGCGTCCGCGGCGGATTCTCTTTAGAATCTGCGGCGCTTTGGCGCTCAGCGCGGCCGGAAGGGCAGGTTCAAATTGCAGATCGGGAGTATGGTAAAGCTGGAGCCGCTCCGCTAACTGGTGTCTTAAGAACTGTTTAGCGTGCTCGATGGCCGCGAGCGTAACCGCTTGCTGCTCGGGCGTGCCTTGCAGCAGCAACCGCACATTGGCGCGGCGAAAATCCGGCGAAACGTGAACCTCGCTGACAGCGGCCGGACCGACTCGCGGATCGGTCAACTCATAGTTGATCAATTCGTCCAGTTCCTCGCGGAGACCTTCGGAGACGCGCTCATTGCGGTGCGGGTCCAAATTTCAGAATACACCCGACCAAGGGAGCATTTCGGACTTCCCTCAGCTCATGCCCCCGGGTGGCCTTTCGCGATCCACTTCGACCAATAAAAAGTCATCGGCGTCCTGCCGGTGTTGGTAATCCCGTGCAGCGTGTTTCCGGCGCAATACATGATTGCACCGGGACCTGCCTGGACGATTTTCCCATCGCATTCGATTTCGCCCGTTCCCTCGCTGACGATCAGGAACTCTTCTTCGGGGTGGCGGTGCGGCGGATGCGGGCTTGCGCCCGGAGCCAGAATTGCCATGCCTGCGCAAATGCCGCCCAGTTGATCGGTAGGGCCATTGTAATGCGTGAAAACCCGGCTGCCTTCCATGCTGGTGCTCGCCACGTTCGTCAAATCCAGCACGCCGTCGCGCAGCTTCGCCGCGGCTGTGGCGACGGTGACTGCGTTATCTTTCTGAAGCATCCTGCCTCCCTAATGCACAAATAACCGAGCGGTGCCCATTCATCTGGCTGCGCCAGAATCGTGCTGCTCCATTTTATAGCGATGAGACCGGTATTGTCGGCATTGGCCGAGGGTCGTACGGGAATTCGGGGAATTCCCTAGTAGGCCCAATAGGGGCCGGTGCCAGCGGGCGAGGCTTGACCTTCAATCCCGACGAACACTGTTCGTCCTAAGAAGAACGGTATACCCCAATCGAAGGAACCGGAATTCGGGCCGCCTATGTTGTTAAACACGACTGAGGGCGAATCGATGAGGGGCAAGGCATTGGCAATCGAGAACGCAACATTTATTGAGATTGGAACACCGGTTCCTTTGGGATTCGGGCCGCTATTTATGGCGCTGAAACTTACGGGAGAGGCTGGGCAATAGAAGCCGTTGGCATGACTGTTGGCGGCGCAGTCGGGCAGGCCGGTAGTGGATGAATCCAGAAAAAAGTAGCCGCTGGAACCGCTGTCGATGAAGCTGCCCGAATGGGCGATGCCGTTGAAGGTCGTGGTGAAATCCCCTCCCGAGTCGGCACCCTGAGCCTGCGCGCCAACCAGCCCGTTGTTGGACTGCGTGCCAATCCCAAAAATCATGGAACCAGCCAGGGACACCGAGCCTGCAGCTCCCACCTGAGGAAGAATGATTGCCAGGCCGTTATTGTCCTGCGGGAACATCCAGACCGGATTCTGCAACTGGGAGGCTAAAGGAACGGAAGCCGTGATGCAGCCCGTCGTCGGGCAACTGAAATACACCGCGGGAGGCGCTGATGTGGCGCAGGCGGAGCCGCAGTCCTGGCGGAAAAGACCTACACCAAGGATTCCATTGGCGCCCAGATCAGCTACCGTTTGAGCGGGAGTCCCTCCGGCGCTGCACGATGCAGGAGCGGCAGCGAAATTGGTGGGGCTGATGATCTGAATGGGCACGGCTGAAGCCACTTCGCCGGCCATTTGAACATCTACCTTCACGAGAGGCCCCCATTGGTAGGTGGTGTCGGCGTACTGAACACAGTTCCCGATCGGATTATTGCCGGTGTCCACGAGATAGGGCACACTCAACATCACCAAAGATGCCGGGATGCGAAGTCCAGTGGAACCAGTGTCGACCAGAACATGGTCGATGCTCTGGCATGTGATAGTTCCTGGCACACATATCGTGACAGTTGTATAGAGACTATTGTTAACGCCCACTGACTGACCGTTCACGATCGGACCATAATCCATTACCACGGGCTGAACGTTGTTAACGGCGGGCGGAGGTGTTGTGGTCACACCCGAACCGATGCGTCCACTGCCACTGCCCGCACTACAGGCCGCGAGACTCATCAACAGAACCGCCGTGGCGGATTGGCGCCAGCGGACCAGCCTCACTTCACCGCGTCCTCGGTTACTCCGCCGGGCAGCATGGAGTTAAGATAGGCGCGCCCATGGAAGGCGCGGGAGTGACCGGCGCTTTCGACCACCAGATCGGGGTTGCGCACCACGGCGACTTTTCGTCGGGCCGATTTAGAACGCAGGGTATTTTGAAATTCGGTATTGTAGGGGCCGAGCAATTGCGCCAGATCGGGGATCGTCGGTCCGGTCCATGAGACTCCAAATACTTTGCCGGCGGGCGTAACATACTCGCGGATCAGAGTACCGTCATCTCGGGAAATCTCGTGGACCGTATAGCCCCGTCTTTCTACAACCGCGCGTTTGGCGTGAAGATTGGATTGGTCGGCCACCACCGACTCGGCGGAGCCTCCCAGCGTAGCCCCTGCGGGGGATGCCGCCATGGCCAAGATCGAAAGAAGAAACAATTCATTACGCATGAGTGCTTTACGCCTGCTGCTCTCGTTAACGTACTGACGCCCTACTGGAGGCCTTCGTTACCCGGAATGCGTCCGCCAGACCAAGCATGCCTTCACAATTGTAAACGGCTCACGGTGATGGACCCCTGGA
>Ga0105239_10005158_pt1 | contig 15423 bp, 10 predicted proteins | sample KBSC44metaG_FD_92761 | JGI IMG/M metagenome (GOLD analysis project Ga0105239, IMG submission 92761) | Corn rhizosphere microbial communities from Kellogg Biological Station, Michigan, USA - KBS C4-4 metaG | ecosystem: Host-associated > Plants > Roots > Rhizosphere > Soil | place: Michigan, USA...
CCGCAGCGTCCAGCGGACGGCCTGCGCCCAGAACTTCGAGTAGCCGGACCAGTTGATCCAGGGCGCCGCCCACTTCGCGCGGTCGTCGGACATGAACGCGACGGAACGCCCGAGGCCATAACGCCATCCAGCAAAGATCGGGTCTTTGCGATGCGAGATCAAGGAGAGTTCGGCGGTCGGCTTAAGGTTGCTGATATTGTAGCCGAGCAGTTGCGGCGCGGAGCCCCAATCGATGCCCTTAAACACCTCGTCGCCTTCGATCGGCGTCGGCTGAAACGGCTCCTCGATGATCGGGGGCTGGCTGATCGTCTGCTGATCTTTCATCAGCAGACGCGGCAGATCCTGCGGCTTGTCGGCGATATACGATTGCCCGCCGCCGACGTAGGCCATCGTCGCCATAAACTTGATGCTGTCTTTGTTGTCCGCGCCGGTCACGATGGTCGAGACCGTGATCCCCATATCGCGGATCTTCTTCATGTTCGCCGCAACCGCGCCCTGATTGGCCTCGTAGATCGCGTCGCCATCTCCCAGAAAGACGATGTGCTTGACTTTGGCGTCGGTGTTGTTCAACACGCGGGCGGCTTCCAGCAGATAGGGATCGTAGCTCGGCGGGTCCCCCATCCCGGTCAGGTTGTCCATCGCGCCCTTGATCGCTTCCCGATCCTCGACATGCTGCATCTGAATGCGCCAGGTGCCACTCGGCGAACTGCCCCCGCCGCCAAATCCGACGCCGCCATAACCCGCGCAGTCCAGCACCCCGACCTGATCGATCGGTTCCAGGTTATCGACGGTCGCCTTCGCCGCCTCCTTGGACATATTGACGGTGGTGGGGATCTCCAGATCTTCGATCACCAGGGCGACCGCCACTGAGGGGATGCGCTTCTGCTTTTTCACGTCCATCGTGACCGGCAGCGTCTCCTCGATGGGCGTGCCGCGATAGTAGCCCGCGCCGTAACTCTGCGGCCCGCCGACCATACCGAAGCCGATTCCGAAGTCGCGGCAGGAGACCTGCAGCGCCAGCATCTGGTTCTGCGACAGGTCGCTGCCGAGCACGTTGCTGAGGAAGATGCTGTCGTAGCGCTGGAGATCGGCGGCGTTCGCGGGCAGAGCTGACGGCGGAGCGAACTCGACATCGATGTTCTGCGATTTGAGCGCGGAGCGCAGGAAGTCGGTCAGTTGCGGGCTGTCCGCAACATAGAGGACCGTCGGTTTGCCGCGCACCCACACGAAGCCCTCCCCACGGTTGTTCTCCGGGATCGTGTCGTCGGGGGCGTCGAGGGAGGCATTATAACGGAAGAAACCGACCTTATCGATACTCTGCTCGAAGACGACGACGTTCTTGCCCGGATGGAGTTCCACACGCTTCGACTGGCCGGTCGGTTTGCCGTCTTTCGTGAGCGCCACGGTGGCGGTCTGCAAGGTCAGGCTGTTCACGACCACGCGCACCGGAAACGGCTCCCCGATCTTGACGCGGCTCGGCAGCGCCATCTTCTCGATCAGCGTCTCTTTTTTGAGGGTGACGGGCAGGGTGATGGTGTCGAGGACAATGTGTCCGGCAGCCATGTTGGGCACTTCGGAGAGCGCGTGCCCTGCATTCTCGTTGCCATCGGAGAGCAGCACGATCCGCTTGCCGGAGTCTTTCGCCGCGGAGTCGAGTTCGTTCTTGGCTGCTCGCAGCGCCTCCGCGATGTCGGTAGCAGTGGTCATACCGGGGTCGCGCAGACGCGCGGGATCCAGCGGCTGACCGGGCGAGGACTGCGTGTGCGGATCCTGCGCGAAGGTGATCACGCCGACCTTATCGACCGTCTTCATCCCCTTCGAAGCCTCCGCAATGTACTTCTCGATCGCGGCGCGCTGGTCTTCGCGCACGCTCTTGGAAGCGTCTACCACAAAGACGACCGCCAGCGACTCCCCGCGCTTGACGATCTTCGTGCCTGCCAGCACCAGCACCAACAGCGTCACCAGAATGCCGCGCAGCGTCAACGCCAATCGCTTGCGCCCGACGCTCATATCGGTGACGGTATGGCGGTGCAGCCACCAACAGAATAACAGCAACGGCGGCAGCAGCAGCAGCGCCAGCGGATAGGTAAACTGAATAGGCAAGATGCAGCCTCTTTTAAGCGTGAAATGGGGAGATCGAGTACTACTCTCTGTTACGGAAACGGCTTTCTTACAAGTTACCGCCTCCTTACAGGATTGGACGTAAAACTCTCCGGATTGGGTTCATCTATTCGACGAATGAGGTCGTTTTCCCTACTTACACGCGCTGCATAACGGGGGGCGGTTGGCCAGTAAGAATCGCGACATCGACGGGACGACCGATGCGGGCATTTTCGGTGAGGGTGACGGGGCGGGTTTCGATGGCGAAATGCCATCCGGCGCTCTCCTGTTTGGCGACGAACTCCAATGCTTGTGGTCGGCCCGGATCGGAGATCAGCAGAGTACCTGTAGAAGCCAGGCAGCGCGGGAAGAGGGTCTCCAGGTAGAAGTGCATGGCACGTTCGTAGAGAATGTCTGCTCCCAGTACGACATCGTAGCGGGTGGGGTGGGTCCAGGAGCGCCAGTCGGCGATGAAAGTTTGGGGAGGCGGCAGGCCGTTGTCGGCGGCATTGATGCGCAGCAGCGACAGCGCGCCGGGCTGATGATCGGTCTGCCACACCTCCGCGCCAAGAGAGCGCCCCACCAGTCCCGGTAGGCCGACTCCCGCCCCGAGTTCCAGCACCGTTTTGCCTGCGACCAGCTCGGGATGCGCTGCCAGATGTCGGGCCAAGCCTACCGCCGACTCCCAGAGGAGAAAGCCATAGGGAAAGTGTTCCAGTTCGTCCGCGCCGTCGAGCAGAGCGTCCTGGTTCTGAACTGCCGTTACCTTCCAGAGACGCGCCCCGACCTCGATCTCCGCCGTGACCAGCGGAAACCTCGCTCCGATCTGCGCCCTTAACTGCGCGACTGCCCGTTCTTCGTCCCCCATCAGTCTCCCTCCGCTGCTTTCGATCTTCCTGGTTTCCCGAATCCGTCAGACGCTTTGCAACATCAGGATGTCTTGGGGTGAACCCCACCCCAGCCCTCCCCGCAAGCGGAGAGGGAGCCAATGCCCTCTCCGCTGCGCATCAATTGGAGTGCAAATCGAATATCTCTTCCTCGAAACGAGCGGAGGTGGAACGGACAGGAAACAAGATCTCCCTCCGCTTGCGGGGGGATTAAGGGGGTTCAGCCTCCGACGACTCACAGATCCCGTAAAAACGTCTTCCTGTCGGCGATACTTTAATTCTCCTTTTTAGAGGCGGCGAATGTCAGATCTTTCTTGCGCATGCGGGTCACGCCGAAGACTGAGATCAGGGTGGCAAGCAGGGTGACCAGCAGCGCACAGACAATCCCGAGCATCCAGGTTTCGAAAGCGCTGAGGCCGATCATCTCCGAGAGACGAATGAGGAGGGGGCGGATAAAGCGGGCCAGATTGATGGAGCCCTGCACGATCACCTGGAGCAGGATCGCCCACAGGCAGCCGGCATACTGCATCGGTATTTTGGGAAATATGCTGGCGATGGCAAGCGTGGACATTCCGAGGACCAGATAGAGCACAACCACGGAGAGCATCGCCCCACCCCACACGGCCAGCGCTATCGGCCCCAGTTCGGGCATGTTGATCAGGCTCAGGAGAAACGTCCAGACACCGAGCACGCTCAGAAAGAGACTGCCGGGAAGCAGAATGCCCGCCAGTTTGCCGAATACGATCGAGAGCGCCGACATCGGTGTGAGCAGCAGAAAGCCAAGCGTGGACTTATCGCGCTCGATCATAAACGCGTGGAAGGTCATGAATCCGCCGATCAGCGCGCGGAACAGCATCAGCAGATAGAAACAGCAGAGAATCGCGCCTCCGAGCGTCTCCTTTCCGAAAAGCCCCCCGGCGATTCCCCCTCCGAACAGTCGCGGTACCGCGGGAAGCCCCACATAGAACGTCGCCGTGACCACAACGAGGATCAAGGCGACGGCGCGCACGGTGCTGCTCTCCAGTTTGCCGCGCAGCCGCACCCGCAACTCCTTGACCATCACCGCATTGTCCCATCCGCGTTGCAGCGCCGCGATCAGAGCGAGGGCGAAAGGAGTATCCGCGAGTTTGGGTTTGTCGCCTTTGAGCGATACGGGCGGATCGGTGAAGGTCTCTTCTCCAACGCGCGTCGGGTCGAGCACCACCGGAGTGACGTTCTCCGGCAGCACCGAGGCGATCTTGATGCGCATCGCCACCGCCGTCAGGGTCAGGACCAGTCCGGTCGCACCGCACATCAAAGGCCACCGCCACCAGGCCACATTCGGTTCGAACAGCGGGCCGATGGGATTCCAGGGCGCCTGGCCCACATAGAGCAGGCCGAGCGTCGCGCTGAAATACTCCAGAGGCTGCACCACCGTCAGGTGATAGAGTGAGAGCGCGAAGGCCCACCCGACTGCCACTGCGATCCCCAACAGCAGCACCAGTTGGCCGACGAGGCGCGTCGTCCCATAGTTGAGCAGCATCCCCGAGAGACCGATCGCCAGCATACGGCCCATCAGGGTCAGGAGAGACGGCGTAAAGGGGTTCGCCCCGGCCACAAGCGCACAGGCGAACCCGAAAAGTCCAAAGAAGAGAAAGGGCTCCGCCAGAAAGCGGATCGCGGCCAGGGCGCTCACGGAGCGCACCGCGATACGTGCCGCGCGCTCTCCACGCTGCCATTGCGCGAGCTGACACGCCCGGAACAAACCCCGCACGATCGCCGCAAAGAGCAGCAGATAGACGAATCCTGCCAGACCGGCATCTGTTCGACTCAGTTTTGCGGAGGTATGCAGCAGAAAACTCAGGCCGCCGTTCGTTACAGCCCAGATCCAGAGATAGCCTGTCACGACGAACATCTGCGCGATGCGCACCGCGCCCTCGACGCGACGGCGGCGCAGATAGGTCGGCTGCGCCGCCAGATCCCGAAACGTCCCGACGCTCAGAAATTCACTGGTGCGAACGAGCTGAAAGTACCGTGTGAGCAGGAAAAACACGACCACGAACGGCAGCGGCGGCACATGCCAGCTAAACCAGGCGAACGGGGTGATCAATCCACGCGCGATCAGCAGCGGCCAGGAGAGCATGGAGGGCAGCATGATGCTCATCAGCGATTCGGGAAAATAGGGAGAGAGAATATCGCGAATCGCCTGCGGGCCGTTCCCTCCTCGCGCGCTCCCAATGATAAGCGCGAAGCCGGAGAATATCATCGGGAGCAGAAAGAAGAGGACCATCCAGCCCCCGGCGCTGTTGCCCGTATTGGCGGTCTGTGCGCCGGCGGTCGTCGTCGGCATTCCCGTCGCGTTCTGCGCCCCGGGGATATTCGTGCCCGGAGTCGTCGCCGTCGGCGACACGACCAGCGCCGTTTCGCTCAAGATCGGTCGCCGCCACATGGGGAAGGAGGTCGCAACGATCGCGAACACCACATAGAGCATCGCCAGATCGAGCCAGGAGATCCCATCCAGCGCCACGCAGAAGACGTAGAGCGGCAACAGGACGATCGCAGTGCGCATTCCCGCCAGCCAGGGATAGACTCCGGCCTGCAGCAGCAATTGAAAGGGAGACATCGGCAGCATCAGCAGCGAGGAGAGCGTATCCCGATGCGCCTCCTGCTGCAACTGCAGGAGGGATCGATTTCCGGACGCTCCGGAGATGAACCAGATGTGCAGCCCTGCCAGCAGGATGCACAACACCGTGCCCACATCGCCGCCCATATACCAGGGAATATGATAGCCGTTGCGGGCCAAAAACCAGTAGGCCGCGATTCCCGCTCCCAGCAGCAGCATCAACATCACCGCCATTATGGCGAACATTTTGGTCGGCTGTTTCCGCTTTATATCCCGGCGACGCTCCCGGCTGACAAAGGGATTGTCTCTCCAGGTCTGCGGATCGGCAAGTGCCGCTGCATGCAGCGGCGAGAGAAGGTTAAAGCGCATATTCGGGTCTACCCTGGCTCCATTCGTTGAGGCTGTCAAGGTTGAGGAGACGGCGATTGGGCGGGTTGGCTACCACTCCCCTGTCGCGAAGCGCGGCGCAGATCGGCCAGCGTCTTCTCGAACTCCTTCATCCCATTGGCATATCCCACCAGATCGCGCGCGGCAAGTTTGGACTGCGCCGCATCGTAGAGCGTCGAGGCGCGCTCGATCAGCGAGCGGACGGCCATCGGTATATTGGACGGTGGACCGGGAGGCGTCGTTTCGTTATTCGGGCCACGCGGCGCAGCGGGACTCATGTCTCCGCCGGGGAAGAGAGCGGCCAGCGCCCGATCCAGCGTATCCTCCATCACCGCGCGGCCTCCAAACGCGACCACCACTTTTTGCAGTTGCGGCAATTTCGTCGTCTGACTGCTCGCCTCGACATAGAGCGGCGCGATATAGAGAAGCGACTTCTCGACTGGAATCACCAGCATATTGCCGAGAGTGGCGCTGGAGCCGCCCTGACGCAGCAGGGAGAGCTGCGGCGAGATCACACGGTCGCTATTGATCAACTGCACGATCTGCGAGGGTCCGGCGACCGACGCCGACTGCGGGAAGCGATAGAGCACCAACTCGCCATAGTGGCCGGGATCGCAGCGCGCGCACATCCAGCCCAGGATGTTCTGCGCCTCCCGGTTGATCGGCGAGAGCGGACTCATCAGCAGGAATTCGGTCTGTCCCGGCGGCGCCTCCGGCAAGCGCATAATGACATAGTATGGCTCCATGCGCTTCTGCGTATTGATAATCGGTTGATCCGGACTGGCGGCGCTGCGCTGTGGAGCGGCGAGGGAGTCGGCATTGGGCTCGATCGGGATCGCCCAGGCATCCTCTTTCAGGTAGAAGACACGCGGATCATCGACATGATAGGAGGCGTAGACCGCGCGCTGGAGCCGGAACAGATCTTCCGGGTAGCGCAGGTGGGCGCGCAGCCCGGCAGGCATCTCCGCCATCGGTCGCAGCAGACCGGGAAAGATACGGCTGTAGGTCTGCGCGATAGGATCGTTCGGATCAGCCAGATAGAGTCTGACAGTGCCGTCGTAGGCGTCTACCGTCGCCTTGACGCTGTTCCGAATATAGTTCGCCGCGACAAAGGTGACCGGATTGACCGACATCTCCTGCGGGGTCGCGTAGGGATACCTGTCGGACAGTGTGTAGCAGTCGATCATCCAGACCAGCCGGCCATCGTCCGGATCGACGATCAGGTAGGGGTCGGCATCCTGCTGCACGAACGGCGCGATAGTCTGCAAGCGGTCACGAATATCCCGGTGAAAGAGTACCCGGGTACTCTCGGTGAAGTTCTTCGCCAGCACCACATTCGCGTCCCCAAAACGGATGCTGAACGCGGTTTTGCGCAGTTCGGAGTTGCCGATGCGGATTCCGCCCTTCCCGCGATAGTTGTTATACTGATCCTGCGATCCGGCGACACTGGCGTTTTCGGTCGAGGGATAGTCGAACTCCTTCTGCGCGGCATCGGTGAAGACATAGTCGTGCGACAGCAGTCCGTAGTAGATATCCGGCTGAGTGACCTTCAGTTCCGGAGCCTGCGGGGACGCGATGACCGGCAGCCCGGAGAGGAAGTAGTCCGGCGCGCCCTCGATGATCTTGTTGACGGGGCTCATCGTGACGCCGTAGCCGTGCGTATAGCCGAGCCGCTGGTTCTGCCAGGTTTTTGCGGCGTCGGGCAGGGCGTCTGAGTCCATCTCACGCGCCGCCAGCATCACCTGCCGCACCTTGCCGCCGATCATATAGCGGTCGATGTCGATATTATAGGCGTGGCTGTCACCGATCGCGACCTGCTCATACTTATAGTAGGGCTTGATACTCTGAAGCTGCGAATAGACCTTGCCGACATAGTCGTAGTCCCAGAGGCGGACATTGTCGAGCGTGTCGCGATTGGACTGAAGGTTGGCGGCGGTCAGGCTGTTGTCGGCGGGGAAGTTGTCCACGCGGCGCACGTTCTCCAGCCCGAAACCCTGCCGGGAGAAGGTGATGTTGCGCTTCAGATACTCCTGCTCCTGCGTGAACTGGTTCGGCTCGACAACGGTCTTCTGCACGATCGCAGGCACAAGGTAGCCCAGGATCACGATCGTGCCGAGCCAGGCCGCGCCGCCGATCAGCGGCCAGCGGAACCCCGGCCCTTTGCGCAGGGTGAGCAGACAGGCTCCTGCCGTGAGCACCAGCAGCACGACCTGCACGTTCAGCGCGAAGAGCCGAAAGTGAAGATCGGTGTAGCCCGCCCCCGTGAAGATCCCATTGTCTTTGAACAGCAGATTGTAGGCATCGAGCCGCGTGCCGATCGCCTGCACCACCGCCAGTCCCGCGACGAGCGCCAGCAACTGCGTTCGAACGCCCCCCTTGACATCGGGCAGCCCGGCAAAGGAGTCGATGGCGGTGTCCGCGACATGAATCACGATCACCGCAATCAGAGTGATCGCCAGCGCTCCCAGCGCAAAGGTGACCAGACTGTTGAGAAACGGCAGCCGAAACGCATAGAAACTGATGTCGTTCCCGAACACGGGATCCACCTTCTGGAACGGCGCCGCGTTGCGAAATTCGAGCCACTGGGTCCAGTTATCGGCGGCGAGACGCCCGGCCCAGAGGCTCAAGAAGACCGAGCCACCCAGAATGATCCAGTTCAGCGCCCGTTGCAGAGACTGCCCCCACTCCGGCCCGAACTTCTCCATCAGAAACCGATCCGCCTGTTCGGGCGCCAGTCGCCGTGCCAGGCGCGCATTCCCATAGAACAGCGCGAAGAACGCCAATCCCACCCCCAGGAAGAGCGTGGTCTTGGCGACGATGGTGGTGGTAAAGACGCCGGAATAGCCGACTTCCTGAAACCAGAGCCAGTCGGTATAGAGCGGTACGGCATCGTGATAAAGCACAAAGAGAATAAGGAACAGCCCGAGCGCGAGGAAGAGTTTGCGCAGGTTGGGACGGGGCAGCGGTGCGTTGTCATCATCGTCCGGCACAATGACCACCGGTCGGTCGCGTTTCGCCATAGCAGGCAGATCTCCTTTGAGGGCATGGCGGTCGCCCTCGGCCGTCTCCCACGCTTTCAGTATATCATAACCCCGGCAACGGGTCAAACCGAAACCGCGTAACGCTTCCATCGGTGACCTCGTCCCAAGGGCTCCCGGAACAAGCGCATTGCCGCTCAGGACGGTTGGCAGATAAAGCAGGCGGTGAAAAATGCATACTGACAAGCGGCACATTGCGAACAAAAGCATCCTATATTGCTTGCATACCTTGGATCTAACCTCAAAAATGCACACACTGAAAATGAAATTGTCTTAAGCGAGCATATTTTCTGAAATTTACATTGACATTGCAGCGGTAGTATGTTATACTCTCAGTATGGCAACCATCCACGATGTCGCACAAAAGGCAGGCGTCTCTGTCGCTTCGGTTTCACGTACATTCAGTTCTCCGGAACTGATGAACGATCATACCCGCCAAAAAGTGCTGGATGCAGCGCACCTCCTCGACTATCGTCCTCGCCAACGCCGAACCCCCTTAAATGTAAATCCTGTAAATATGTGCGTCGGCTTTCAGTTTTTTGCAGCCGATGAGACGGACAATTTACAGTCCAATGATTTTTATGCTCCGATGCTGGCAGGCGTCCAGGCGGAAGCCGCCACGCTGGGTCTCCACCTGATGCTGCACACGACGAACCGACACGCGATGTCTCAGGAGTTGCCGCGTATGGTTATGGAACAGGCGGTCGGAGGCATGTTGGTAGTCGGTACGGCGGACCCAGGTATACTCGCCGCCTTTGCAGAACATGTGCCACAGATCGTCTTGCTCGACAACCGTGACGAGACCGGGCAGTTCGAGAGCGTGATCTCCGATGGTTTCGGTGGGGCCTATGCCGCAGTTCAACATCTTCTGCAGCTCGGACACCGGAGAATCTGTTTCTATAATATGGTTCCGGAGGTGACGACATTTCGAGACCGCCTGCGAGGCTATCGCGCGGCCATGAACGATGGGGGCTTCGGTACGGAGTGGCAACAGGTCATCTTCGGCCGAAACCAGGATGAATGCGCCTCCGGCTTCGATGCTCTGTTTCGATCCGCGCAGCCGCCGACGGCTATCGTCACCGCCAACGATGCGCAGGCTCTGGACGTCGTGCGGCTCAGCCGGAACCTCGGACGAAAGATCCCGGGCGATCTAAGTCTGATCGGCTTCGATGATATTCCTTTCACGACCTATGTCCATCCCACCCTGACTACCGTACGCGTGAATAAGGAGTATATGGGACGCCTCGCGGTACGGCGTCTCTATGCGCAGATGCAACAGGCCCTGAAGAACGATCCTCCGGAGCCTGCTGTCTGTACCCATGTGCCGGTCTCTCTGGTGCTTCGCGAATCGTGCCGGCCCGTCTAGCATGCGATTCCTGCCGCGCCGGCTCCCACCGGACCAATGCAAGGCTCACCATCCGAGGGAACACACAGTGCGGTTTGTTCCCAAATTCGCAGAAAGGAGCAGGAAGTTGTTATCCAGATCCCGGAGTGTGGCGCTGTTCGGCGCGCTGATGCTGATCGGTGGAGTGGTGCTCACAGGATGCCAGCGCGATGCCGCCGTCACCCCGCAAGAAGAAGCCCAGTTCAAAAATCCGCCCAAAGAGATGCCGCCCGAAGCCCGCGAGGCCATGAAGAAAATGGGCAACGGCGGCCCACCACCCGGCGCAACAAAAGGCCCATAGCCCTCTTTTTTCATCCTTTTCATCACCCGCATCGCCCGGTGTGAGACTACACACCCCTACCAGGAGAAATCGAAATGCATCGAAGCAAAAACGGTTTTACACTCATCGAACTGCTAGTTGTCATCGCAATTATTGCCATTCTCGCAGCAATTCTCTTCCCGGTGTTTGCCCAGGCACGCGAAAAAGCGCGCCAGACCAGTTGCCTCTCCAATAACAAGCAACTGGCGACCGCCGTCATGATGTACACGCAGGACTACGACGAGTCGTTTCCCGCCGGCCTCCAGAATGACTGGTGGCAGGACACCTGGATCCGCCTGACACAGCCCTATGTGAAAAACTATCAGGTCTTCCGCTGCCCGAGTGATAGCGTCCAGGCCAATCCGGCCAATCAGACATGGGCAGGCATCCGTGTCTCGTACGCCTCGAACGGCCTGATGCAATGGGACGGAGCCCACTGGTCCGTCATGGGAGTGATGGGCATGGCGCAGCCCTCCTGGATGGGCACGGTCGCTCAGACGATGGCAGGTGTCAATAAGCCCGCCGAAGTCGTCATGCTGGCGGAGAAGCACAACGCCAACAACACCTCCGACTGGGGACCCGGCTGTATGTTCACCGGTGTGAACTGGTGGGACAGCGCTGGAGAGGGAGAGATCCCGAACGGCACCATTCCGACGACTACGGCCTATCCGAACGGCCCTGATGGCGCCGTCACAAGCAAGCACAGCAATCTGAGCAACATCGCCTTCGCCGACGGACACTGCAAGGCCATGAAGGCTTCTGCCACCAACCCGGACCCGGTAAAACATCCGGAACTCAATATGTGGATGGCGAACCACTAACCGGTCTTCTCGACGACCGCCTACGCGAGACGGTTCCGATGATGCGCGCATCATCGGAACCGTTTTGTGTCGAATTCCCCTGTGAGACGAGCGTCGTCTCCGTTAGATTCGATGCCATCCCCGGCTTTTTGCCCGTTCCATGGTCGAGTCATCGAATCGGGAAAGACTGCGGGGTCGATTGCACACAATACCGCAGGATTTGCCTTGCCATTTGCCGAAACCACCGGTGTATAAGGCGGAAGGAGACGATTTAGAAATGGCCTATTGTGAACTGAAATATCGGAGCCAGGCGTTGGAGAAGATGACGGCGGCCACGGTCCTGCTGCCGGAAGGCCCCCACAAAGGCCCGTTCCCGGTGCTCTATCTCCTGCATGGTCTCTCCGACGACCATTCCGCCTGGATGCGCTGGACCAGCATCGAGCGTTACGTGCGCGCACTGCCCCTCATCGTGGTGATGCCCGATAGCGGCCGTGGATTCTATTGCGATGCGGAGCAGGGCTTTGCCTACGAGACGGCGATCATTCGCGATCTGATCGGCTATGTCGATACCATGTTCCACACCAACCCGTCTCGCGAAGGGCGCGTCCTGGCCGGTCTCTCGATGGGGGGATACGGGGCGGCGAAATTCGCCCTGAAGTTTCCGGAGATGTTCTGCGGCGCGGTGAGCCTGTCGGGGGCGATGGGATTCGCGCATCGGGCGTTTCCGGTTCCGTTGGAGCAGGCATGGCACAAGGAGTTCGCGCGCGTCGTCGGCACGGACCCGGTCGGTGGGCCAAACGACCTCTACGCGCTGGCAAGCGGCCTCCAAGAGGCGCAGCGTCCTGCCCTACGGATCGACTGCGGCGCCGAAGATTTTTTGATCGAGGATAATCGCGCCTTCCATGCCTATCTGACGGAGATCGGTTTTCCCCACGAATATGTCGAAAATCCGGGGGCACACGATTGGAGCTACTGGGACCAGCATATCCAGCCGGCAATCAGCTTTCTGGTACAGCGGCTTGCCATCGAAAAATGAACCGATTTGAACGCTTTCCTTGCCAAACCGTAGTGCCAATTAGCAGCAACGAATGGTGGCTCCGGAGGCTCTGAAAGCGGGTTTTCGATTCCAACAACCGCCGTCCGGGGTTTTGAAGTTTTTCTGCGATTTCAGGAGGAGTACCCCTGTCGGAAACAGAAATCAGGTAGACGTCCGATGTGCCGGAGGAACGGGCGATAACGCGGTGTGGGTGGCAGGATACGGAAGGGCCATAACAGGACCTCCTCGTTGTCCTCGTCGAGATGTTTTCGGTGAGATAATGTGGGGCGAACCCGGAAGGAGCAGTCCTCAAGTGCCTGTAAAAATCGTACTTGCAGATGATCATGGGGCTGTGCGTCGTAGTTTACGCATGTTGATTACTGAGGATCCGGACCTCGAACTGGTCGGTGAGGCTACCGATGGCCTTGCAGCGATTCGGACGGTGCAGGCGGTGCAGCCGGATCTCTTATTGATGGACATCAAAATGCCGCAGATGACCGGTCTGGAGGTCCTCCAGTACCTGCGCAACGGCAAGAACCCGGTCGCGATCATTCTGCTCTCCAACCACTCTGAGCCTCTCTACGTCGATGCAGCGTTGAGGCTCGGAGCCAACGGCTTCGTTGCCAAGTCTTCCGGCCTGGAGACGCTGATGGAGGCGATCCATACGGTGAACGAGGGGCGGATTTTCGTCGATCCCAAAATCCGCCCCGGATAACCCCAGCCCCCCTGGCCCTCCCCTTCCGAAGGGGAGGGAGTATGTTGAAAAGCCCCCTCCTTTAGAAGGAGGGGGTTGGGGGAGGTTCCTCAGGCGTATTTGATGATGAGGGTCTCGATGATTCCGGTCAGTTTTTCCGTCTGGTTGATCGCCTCTTCGACCAGTTCATAGACCTCTTTCCATTTGATGACCAGTCGGGTGTCCAGCGTCTCGTCGTCGAAGAGCGTGGTGAGAGCCTCGCGAAACAGCTTATCTACCCGCGTCTCCATCGCATGGATGCCGGTGAGCATCGGGGTGAGAGTGGGCTGATTCAGGCCCTGGCGCAACTGCTCTACGATCTTCTGCGTCTCTCCGGTGATCGCCACCAGCATCTCGACCATCGATTTCAACTCCGGACGGGGCGAGCGCAGACCGAAGACCTGAATATGCGACGCCGCATTCTCGATCGTATCGGTGACATCGTCGAGTCGAGCGGTCAGGAGATGCATGTCCTCTTTATCCAGCGGGGTGATGAACTGGGTATTCACCTTGTTGACAAAACTGCGAGTCAGTTCGTCCGCCTCGTGTTCGATGACCTCGATCTGTTTCAGGTAGTCGGCGATATTGCCGAAATCCCCGACCAGGGCATGAAAAACCGTTGCTGCGCGATGAGCCGCCGCTGCCTGCGCATCCAGCAGATCGTAGTACGATGCATTCCATTTGTTCGCAAACATGCTTGTCTCTGAGTGTCCTTCCGACATTGCTCCCCGACCACCATCGGTCGAGGAGATTTATAATAAGCATACCTCACACCATAACATTCTCTTAACATCCGATTAACATGACCTTAACATTAGCCGCACAGAAACATCGAAACACGAACCAAGAAGGTAAACTATAGATGGGTAAGCCGTCGGTTTTCCAATTTCCCCCTTTTAGATAAGGACAACCATGTTTCTGGTCATTATGATCGTGGTCTGCGCGCTGGCCTTCGATTTTATCAACGGTTTCCACGATACCGCCAATGCCATCGCAACGGTGGTATCGACGCGCGTCCTCTCCCCCCGAGCCGCGATCCTGATGGCGGGCGGTCTGAATCTGGTCGGGGCGCTCTGCTTCACCAAAGTGGCCGAGACGATCGCGAAAGGCCTGGTTTCCGGGGCGACACTCCAGGTGATCCTCGCCGCGATCTTAGGCGCGATCGTCTGGAACCTCGCGACCTGGTATTTCGGGATTCCGAGCAGCTCCTCACACGCCCTGGTCGGCGGGCTGGTTGGAGCGGCCTGGGTCCACGGCGGTCGTAACACCATCAAGTGGGAGGGCGTCCTCGACAAAGTCGTCCTGCCGCTGGTGCTCTCACCCCTGGCAGGATTTGTGATCGGGTTCATCGTCATGGCGGCGATCTTTCTGTTTTTCGCCAATGCCCAGGCGGCCAAGACCGGGCGCGTATTTCGAGGACTCCAGGTCGTCTCCTCCGCCATCATGTCGTTTGCCCACGGCAGCAACGATGCGCAGAAGAGCATGGGGATCATCGCGCTGGCGCTCACGACCCTGGGCACCCATCCGGTGACAAAGACTGAGGTGCCGAACTGGGTGAAAATCGCTTGCGCCTTGGCGATGGCCGCGGGCACCTCGATGGGCGGCTGGCGCATCATCAAGACGATGGGCCACAAGATCATTCGCCTGGAGCCCGTCAACGGCTTCGCCGCGGAGACCACCGCCAGCCTGATCATTCTGTACGCGACGCTGACCGGCAAGACCGTGAGCACGACCCATGTGATTTCGGGCAGCATCTTCGGCGTGGGCGCCGCCAAGCGGTTCTCGGCAGTCCGGTGGTCGGTAGCGCAGACCATGCTGGTCGCATGGGTGCTGACGATTCCCGCCGCCGCCACGGTCGCCGCGCTCTGCTATTTCGGAATCAAAGTGTTGGGAGTGCACTGAACCTCAGGTGCGCCGCATGCGCCGTGCGGTAAGAAGGATAGCCAACCGATGTTAGACGAGTTCAAACTGGCCCCGGTGCGCAATCCGGGCATGACCCTGGAGTTGGACCGCATCCGTACCGTTCAAGTCAACCGGAGCGCCGCGGAACGCCGCGCCGCGACTCTGACCACACGCCGTACCGTGAAAAAGGAGTGGCAGGCCGCCTGGCTGCTGCGGGCAATCTCCTGCATCGACC
>Ga0105239_10005159_pt1 | contig 15417 bp, 12 predicted proteins | sample KBSC44metaG_FD_92761 | JGI IMG/M metagenome (GOLD analysis project Ga0105239, IMG submission 92761) | Corn rhizosphere microbial communities from Kellogg Biological Station, Michigan, USA - KBS C4-4 metaG | ecosystem: Host-associated > Plants > Roots > Rhizosphere > Soil | place: Michigan, USA...
AGTCGACTTCGGCCATGCAGGCATCACGTGAATACCCGAAATCGAGATACTGATCTTTACAGAAGAGAAAGCCGTCCTTCACATGCGCAGCATGGTCGCCGCTTCGCATAGAATGTGTGCTCGCGTAGTGCATCACTTCGAGCAGGTCGATGCCACCTTCCACCCACCGGTCGTACTGACGTTTCGCAGGCGGCACAGAGGTCTCCTCCGGCGAGATCAGTAAGGTGGTGATTCCTTTTTTTCGTCTCTCCGCTACGACCGATTTATGAACGTAGGCACGATCCAGGTATTCTTCCATGTTACTCAGATCCTGCGCAGCGAAAAGATAGAAGCAGAGATCGACGAGGCAATAGCTGTATTCTATCGTATCGTTGTGTGTTCCTTCTGCCGCATCCACCAGCTTACGGAAACGCTGAACCTCCGGTTTGTCTGCCCCGGCATCCATCGCCCTTGCCGGGCCGTACAGTAGAAAACGAGACCGTGACCAGTTATTCGCTAAATCCAGACGATCCCGTACGAACCCATGCCGATGCATCTCAGTCAAGACAACCCCCTGGACAGGAAGGCATGCCTCATAATCATCAAGTTCCTTTGCACTGGCATCAAACGCGAGGATAGCTCTGTCGAGAGACCTTTCGCTATCGGAAATCGCTTCTCGTCCTCCGCCGTTGTAGTAACACCCTCGAAAATTCTGTACCATGGCAACGAATGGCGGTTTGTAAGCCAGGTGGTTTTTACTCAATTCACTCAAGATCTCCAGGATCTTCTCCATTTCCCCGGCCAGCCAGAGATTGTTACGCGGTTTCTGGAGTTTGGCATGGGGGTCCTCCTCGGGAACTTCCTGTTCGAACACGAGCACGGCGCGCAGCAGCAGACAACGCACATGAGTGTCCTGTAAAAGCGGAAATAGGCGTTCTCCGCTCTTATCGCGCCTTCTGGCATCCAGGCCCTCAAGTGCCAGCTTGATGAGATCCCATAACGACTGGTCTTTCATCACTACCCGCGATTTTTGCGGCGTGATCGCCACGTCGGAGAGGCTATACCCATAATAGATCACCTCCGCATATCTGCCGAGGTTGATATACCACTCTATGGATTGTATCAACGCGTCATGATCCCAGACTCCCGATTCCTCTTTCCATAGTCGCACGCGGAACTCACTACAGAGGCGACGCATCATGGGGAGCAAGTCGCGTATCATCAGGCTACCGAAGTGGTCCATATAGAAGTGGAATGCCTCGCTCAATGCTTCCTGGCTTAATTGCGGTATTTGGAGTTTGTGCCAGGTGGCGAGGTCCTGACGGTTCCGCTCCTCCATTGCCTTTGCGACGCGATTCCGCATCGCGCCGGCGCTGGGATATTTGGCAAGTTTTCCCAGGGCAAATTCCAGTCCTGAATCGTAGAAAAAACGATGCCTATCCTGTTCCAGTATCTCTCGTTCCACAAGTTCATTTATCGTCTTCGATACCCGCGCTCGAGCATCCGAGTTGAGACCTCCGCGATCCCAATTAAGGCATCGGGCGATCAGCGCCGGGAAGTCGGTATCTTTGTGAGCAAGCGCGATCGCAGCCAGACCCTCTGCGGCAGGTTCGATGCTCAATTCATTCAGCATGGCGACGGCTAAAACCACGGTCTGAGCATCTGGTACCAGCCTCTCGAACTGCTCCTCGAAGACCTCATATAGCACCTTTGTGCGTTTCCTTTCCGGGTCCTTTTCTTCCTGGCACATTTGTATGATCTTGTGGAGCCACTCCTTGCGCTCACCGGCTGTTCGTTCGTCGATATGCTTGGCCATTTGAGATAGAATCAACGGCTCCCCGGGGATATGTTCTATTAATTTCTCATAGTCCGCCGTCTCCAACGAGTTGCCAATAAGAGGATGCGCTTTGAAGAACTCGCGGACATCATGAGGAGAAAATGGCTTCAACTGTCCCCTGGTTCTGCCTATTTGATTGGTCTGCTTTCGTAACAGACTATAGAGACGATCCGCCATCTTCTCTTCACGCACCGTGGCAATGATCCGAAGACACGAGAGGTGTCCTGCAAAGCGCTTGATAAGCCAATGTAAGCAGTTGACCGGATCGCCGACTGTGTTCTCCTCCTCGGCCAGAATCTCTGCTTTTTCAGCTCCCTCCAACTCCTCATCGATCCTATCCGCATCGTCCAACACGAGGTACAGGGGAGAAAGCTTGGCCGAGAGAAGGTGTTTACGAACGAATTCCTCTAAATCGCTGCCGGGTTGTAATGCCGGAGTACTGGAGGTATGGTTACGCAACGGTTCGAATAGTTCACGAAACTGAGTTCGCAGTTGACCTTCCGGCAGTGCCTTTGCCATGAGATCACCCAGATTACTTGCGAATGACCCTTCGTTACCACAATCCAGCCACAGCGACTGTTCAATGACGTTCAATCCGCGTAAAATCTGTCTTGCAAAGAAGGTCTTCCCACGTCCGCCAGGTCCGTCGATGATAAGGTGTCTCATCTTATTTTTCTCCTTTCCGAAACTCGGACACCCAGTAATCGACTCTGTCGGTTTGAGAGTAGCCTTCACCATCACGCTTTATTCCAGGGTTATCGTGCGTGGGCATTTCGCTCTCCTGACGAACGATCGGATCAACTTCGGGGCGACTACTTCTCCCCCAACGGTTTCGGTATATCAGGTAGTAGTCTTTCAGATCACCCCTGAAGCCGGCCTTCGGTTTGGAGTGGGTATGGGTTTCGACGATCCAGTCTTGCATCAGATACCCTAGGAGGGAAACGTCCCAAAATTCAGGGCTGACACATATCTTATGCGGCTCTGCGTACGAATTATAGGCATCGCATTCGAAAATGTCCGGTCCGACAGAACCAACCTCTGCAAATCTCTGTAAACTGCCGACGTGAACGCTTATCCTCACCTGGATGTTGCCTTCAAAGGGTTTGCTTCCTTCTTGAAGTCTCAGGTAGAGGGCTTCAACAAGTTGCAGGGCCGACGTCACACCGCTATTCACGACAATGACGCCGCCATCCCCGGTGGGTATGAACTCAACACGCTGATTGAGTGACAGATCCAAGGCCCTCAAGCATTGAAACACCTGTGTCACCTGGTCGCCATGGTCACCGTCCGAATATTTCACGATATCAAACACAATGATCGTCGCATCCGTCGCCTCTCCGATGAAACTGCCCGGCAGAGCTTCTGAGGTAGCGGAAACGCTCTCGCGTACGAGCGGGTAAAATGTGTAGCTCCCGGACTTGTTGGGCACCTGGTCTGTAAGCATCGAGTCGAATTTGAATGGGCCGATTTTTTCGGCAACGGTTTTCACTTCCTGCGTCACGCAGACGCCGATTGCCCTGGGACACGATGCGATCCTTGCGGCCAGGTTGAGGGGAGCGCCCACAAAGTTCGCCGATCCAAGGATGTTCATGCGCTCCAGGCGTCCCTTTGTCACTCCAATCACGAGGGGGATTCCCGCGGTTTCCGCCGCGCTCATGACGGCAGAGGCGATGTCGATCGCTCTACGAGGTTGCCCGGGAACAAGCACGATCTTGCCTACGAGCGAAACCAGCGTTGGTAGCGCCGGGTCTTTCTTAGTTGCATCATTAACAATGGAATTGAGCGTCGTCAGTTTTGCCCCAAGATCCTCGATATGACACCTTTCAAGATCCATTATCTTGCAGAACAAGATATAGGTCGATTCAAACAGGGTACTACTTCCTTGAATTTCGGTCATTTCGTTTGTCTCCTTAAGGGGCTAAAACCTCTCGTATAGAAACTGAAGCCGTTCCAATGGAAAGATATTAAGGCAGTTCAAGGCGGGCTAATCATTATCCTCCAGGGATTTGCACCTCCGAAAACAGGCGCCTTCCCGGCATAAATGACAAGGACGAGAGCAGATTAGCTCTCGTCCCTTTTCACTTCGCGATCGCGACCGGAACCGCAAATTACACGCCTGTCAGGATCTGCGGCTCCGCTTTCTGTCGGAGGTTGGTTTCATAAAACTCGCGCCCAATACGACTAAGTTCATCGCCGGGATAACGTGGACATGGCATTTTTCTATTCTCCTGACGTCCAATCTTTGACTTGAACGCGTTCTTGCGAACAGACGAGCCTATCTTACTTCGCCGGCGCGACAATCCCAAGTTCATCCGGGTGGAGGCTCAAATACTCACGAACCTCTAACTGCATCCGGTCTACCTCTGCAAGGAAGCCAGAGACAGAGCCATGGTAGTTGGCAGGATTGGTCTCCACACGCCGTATATGAGCTACCTGTTGCTGAAACTGTGCAATACGATTTAGCGTTACCTCTAGCTCTTTGTCATTGATTATCATCTTGTTCCCTCACAATCTCGATGATTCCACGTAAGTTCCCATCGCGCTTGGTTTGCCAGTATTCCAGAGTAGCTTGTTCTCCTCCGAATGCCGCAGTCCTTCGGAGCCAGAATACACTGGCTCCGAAAAATGTGTCTGCCGCACTATGGTCGAATAACAAACGGCTTTCTCCTGTCAGAAGCCCTGCGTCAAAGTCATTCTCCATCAGCATAATCACATCTACGTCGTTGGGATCCGGTTTTGTGGTGACAAATGAGCCGAAAACAACAAAACGTGCCAGACCGCCAGTAGCGACAGCTACCTGATAGATTCGCTCCAATCGTGCAGCCACGATCTTGCGCCGCGCCGTTGACGTGCCGAAGTGAGTCAAAACCTCTTGAAGCAGTGCAGGATGTATTCCAATTGGAAGATCCCCATTATCTTCAAAAGGAGGAACCGGCATCGAAATACTCCTTCAGCGAACAGGATGTAATTGCACGCTCACTTAAACGCCCTTTAGGAATCTTTGGGCTTCACGTTCATAGGTGTTGATAAAAAGAGGTTCTTCGATGCGGCTCAATATTGCTCAATGTTACCCTATCCGGCGATAGTAGCGTCCTCCCTTGACTAGCATACTCAGTAAACGCAGCCTGAAGCGCCATATCGCGAGAGAGCCAACTCTACTTTTCTTCATTTACTCAGCGGTTCCATGGTTGTGCCGAAAAGCGAAGCCACGCCCGAGCAGGTAAGATGCTGTCTCCTCCAACATTTTCGGTAGTAGCAAATAGGCCATCATCCCAAGGAGATGGCAATACGTATGAGCGAAGCAACTGTTCAATTACGGTTGTCTTGGTCGTTTCTATCAGTTCATCAGCAGGAGCAGACAACCACTCCTCAAGCCACTTCACTACGCCAAGACACTGAGCAACATCATAGGTTTGCGATACCTTATGGTCAGGCTTAAACTCCTTGAAAGCAGCCTCAGCACCAATAATCCGCATTCCAGTTCGATTTTGGTCTACGACGAATATATAGCTTCTAGACTGCGTCAGTGGGTTGGAGAGTGCATCCTCAAGTTGGGATCGTTTTAGCTCCACATGAAAATCGGTGGAAGTTTTGAATTGAAACAGAGATGTCTTTATCCATTCTGTATCATTAATCCGCAAGGTTATTGCCAAATCTGAGCCGAACAAATCCTTCTGATCGGTCCCCTTGCGGTGGAGCAGTGCTAATTCCCGCGTCATCTTTACCGGATTCCGCACGCCAACATCACATCCGCGATGTTTGCCAAGAGTGCCAGTAACTTGATTCATCAGTGCCGGCTCCTCTCGCGGATAGCCATCGAGCCACTTTGAAACAGCAGCAACAAGATCATCCTGAGCTATTCGCACAAGCTTATCAAAATCAATGTCAGGTGGCAATGGCATAATGAATATCCTTGTCAATTTGCACGAAGAGGAAGTTTCCCGGGCCTCTCCATTTCTTACATGTAACTGCTCATGGGATAAGTTCGGGCATGAGCGTCTGCCCGGAGAAGACGCCGTGGAGAGCTATAGTGGCCCAGGAAATCTGGACACAAAATGAAGCAGGACTATGTTTGTCTGCTCTTAGCCCTAATCCCATTGGACTACCAATGAAATGGGGACGAGCAACTCTGCCAACGACTCAATCTCTTCGCCAGTCTTGCTCTTATTTCCTACCTTCCCGCCATGCCAACAATAAAAAAGCCGTAGAAGCATTATGGCCTCTACGGCCTTCCTAACTCCTTATATACTTAAGCGACCGAGTGATCAAACTCCTCTTAGGAAGCTTTGCGATTCGCGTTCTTAGGTGTTGATGAAAGCAGATTTCTCTGTTCAGTTCAATTTACATAATTCCGAACTATAGCTTTTACGTCAAATCCCGAGGGCTTTATTTAAACCGTGTTTTCTTTCGCCACTAACAAAGAGATCAGGTTTAAGGCGTATGACATTGCATTTTCAGCTGCCTTCGCTTGATTCTCATCATCTTTATTATAGCCCCAGTCACAGATAGACTTAATCAACACAAATGGAGTGTGATCTGTAATGCACGCACTCGCGACTCCATATCCTTCCATCTCAAGACCGACCGCGTTAGGATAAGATTCCTTCGTTTGCTTAGCCAACTCCTTGTTGTTGATAACTTTTACACCCGAAAGGATCTCACCGAAATGGACTTTGGCTGGTGCATCAGCCATACGAGCTGCGCTGAGCAATACAGGATCACCTGGCAGAGATCTGCCTCTGTGATGAACATCCGTTTCAGTTACCTTACCTGTCTCACAATCCGTTACCTGTTCTGCCACTAGTAAGTCAGTAATATTGCTTATATCTTCTCTAAGCCCCATACATATACCTGGCATGATACAATAATTAGGGCGAATGGCCTGAATAGCTGTCCGAGCAGCATTTATCGAACCCCCTATTCCCAACTGCCCCATCACGCACCTTGTTATGAACAATTCGCGATTGTCAAGAGTTGCGGTCCACAAAGGAACCGCGTATCCAGGGTACGGTGTCACCTTAGTGCGTTTACGTACCGCTTCAAGTAATTTTTCTTGTTCCATATCCGTAGCGATCACAAGCAGAACTCGCATGCGACCAGACATGGATGTCTTCCCTTCCTCTCCGAATCGATCTGTCACCTGTTGGCTCAATTGTATGGCAGCTTCAGCAAGCGTACTAAAACTGATTTCTTGGGTCGATCGGACATTGTTAAGCAGACTGGAAAGTATGTCCAATATAAGTGTTCTAGAAGTAGAAGGATCGGCATCTGAGACTTGTATACCAAAAGCAATGGTTTCAATAGATGATTTCCATGCCTCACGAAACACATGTGCATCCTGACTTTGTCCCATATCGATCATGCTCGACAGAATTGTGGGATCAACGCGAATTCGCCGATATTGTTGCGAGACTGCGTCGAGAAACACTCGAAGAAGAGGGAGGTCATGCACGGGGAATTGAAGTGCTACATTGTCATAGAACTCTAAGCCAGGCAGACCTGTGGCAATATCCCCCATACATGTTCTTAAGTACCTTCGAACGTAGTTGAGAGAGATCTCTCTTCGTATCACTCCCAAAGCTGTTGTGTCGTTCGGTTCTTCTTGACGGAAGAGTGCGTACGTTATAGCTTCGCCCTTACGATTTCGAAGCGCTGTAGTCGCAATGACCTTCGCTCTAAGCTCAAATAATGTTCCACCGGTTCGATCTTGACTCCATTCGTCAATGTTCGTGGCCAAGATTGTGGTGGTCCGCTCACCTTTTGCTATCACTACTGGGTTTACGGATTTAATTACTTTGCTCTTACCTGCGTTGAAGTATTGTGGATAGCGAGTCTTGTCGTGAGCATAAAGATCTTGGCGAGACTCCAAAAATTCTGCACCCGAAACGTAATCACTTACGGGGATGAGTGAACGTGTTTCCAACAAGCGCATTATTATCGGTTTGTACATTGTTTCAACAATTCTACTTTCCCAAAGATGGGAAAAACTACAATATATCGAACCGGGAGAAACAAGGAAGGCAAGAATTAAATAGCTTACTAGATCTTCTGCAGGCAACCTAGCATTGACCGACTCACGAAGTTCTCGGTCAAGGAAGTGCGCATAGAGATTGAGAGGATGGATGAGCATCAGAATTCGAGTTCCAATTGCGGGGGTTCCAACGATTCAATTGCGATATTATCGTTTACTAGCGCAAGAAGAGTTTCTCGAGTTATCTGTCGAGAATGAATCTCTGGCTCGAACGTAAGTTCTGTTATAGCCAACGGCATGATCTCATCAGCACGCGTTGCGATGCTGAAAAACCTCACTGGTTTGTTGTTTCGTCGTGCGCGAAGTATTTCGTATAGGACACCATCTGAGATGGGGCCAAAAACCCATAGTTCGTCGGAATCTACTACAAGTTGATTATTCCCACGCCGAACAATGTCACGCGGAACCCTGTCTCCAAGAAAGTAATCGAAGATCCGAAAAGGGTTTACTGGGAGAACTCCCTTTTGAAGACAAAATTCACATATTGCGTCTCGACAATAGAAATATGCTTTAGATTGAGCGGTAAATACCTTATCCATTGATCGGCTGGGACTGACTTTTACAAAGGAGGGCAGAGATCGTGTTCCTGCCCAATACTCCACTGCCTTGGTGGCAGCGTAATACCCGCTTACGAGTGCTGCAGTCAGTCCCCTAAATATTCCGGTTGAATCGCCTGCAACCCAAATAGGTAGAGAATTTACCTTTAGGTTGGCATTCAGGTCCGGATAAAAGCCTACGCCTTCAATTGACGGTCCATGGATGAGAGTTTTAGCGTTTGACGTATCGGGGATGATTTCACGCAGCCGTACACGAAAAAGATCATCTAACTGTTCGCCAAGAACACTCTGGTTCCCGTCCAAATACTCATTAAGTGGAATGTGAAACTCCGGTGCATTGCCCAAGAGAATTCTGTCAATCTCATCAATAATCTGTGGTGACTCGGGTAACGATTTGAATCTGAGGTTCAGACCGATGTTTACCCGCCCGCTAACAGCTCCATCAGCACGACCAGATAACGCATTTGGAGACCCCGCTACGCGGACGACTTCACCATTTCTGCAAGTGCAAAATGTCCGCCACTCAGCAGACATTTGGGCAACTGGCTGAATGAGTTTAATATCGGTTGCACTGTAATCGGCGAGGAAGAATGCGTCGATCGGCTGCTCTATACGAACGCCAATCTCGAATCGGCGAAACACGCGCGGGAGTTCCGGAAGTGCTGCAGCCAAGTTAATTGGTCCGAAACGACCTCCACACCAAATCACGGCGCGTACCTTAAAGTCCTCGATGACACCATGAGACCAGACATATGCTTGTAGATGATCCTCATATGATCTTAGTGTAAGAAGCCGTATACCTGTCCCAAGTCGCGGCCCAATCTGTTCTGAAAGGGTATGGATAAGTTTTTTACGGCAGGCTAAAGAAGCGTAAATACTAGGGTATTGCTTCTCTATTGCCGATGCATTCTCTCCTGTCCCTCCCAAGGTATCAGGGAATGGCGGTGCCGTGATATCAATGCCAGCTAGAATGTCGGAAGTACGTTCATAACTCGTCCGCAAGGTGCTCGTATCAGCAAGCCTCCATAATTCACTAGCTGATGGAAAAAAAGAGAACTTTCCATCTGAATACAATCCTGCGCCACCTACTCCTTGACCAAGGTGTTCTGGCACATCGTGTCTGCGATCGTCAGTCGCGACTCCTTGTTCCACTATCAGAAAGTTATGACCCTGTCCTGCAAGGTACGCAGCTGCGGTTAGTCCAGCTGGTCCTCCTCCGACGATTAAGTAGTCAACGTCATCCATCGAAATTAATCTCCATATAGAATCGCGTAAAAGTTGGAAGCCGTTCTCTAAGGCAGGGTGTCAATCTAAAACATCATATGGGTTCCAGATCTTCGGACTACTAACCTGGGCGTGCTGGGCCGGAATTTAGGGATGTGTTAGGAATGATTACTTAACATTACGTCTTAACGATCAGACTCGTCACCGATCTACCAAACATATCCTGTGCTAAAATAAAGAAACCGTAGAAGCTTGAGATGTTTCTACGGTCACTCTATCCACTGATCCTTGCACGCTTAGCGATCAGACGCCCTTAAGGAAGCGAACGGACTCTTTTTCATAGGTGTCAGTGAAAAGGGTTTCTTCAAAGGCAGGTCAAAAACCCAGGAGACTAACTCTCCAGGTGGCCTAAATTATCGGGGGTATGTCAGAAGCGGCAGGCCGCCAACGGCGTATACCACTATAACCGATGCAATCGCTCCAGATGGCTGTCTCTTCACCAAAAGATGCAGCAGACTGCAACCTTCCTAATCGTCTAACTGTCCAAAGGTTGGGTGAGAATTAACGTGCCAAAGGAACAATGATGGACGATAATCGCAAACAAGCATTTGACGGCTGGACCAAATTTTTGAAGCCTGAAGTTCTCAAAGGCAACCTTATTACCGCTTCAATCTTTTTGGCTGCCTATGAAACTCTTTGTGCTTCTGTCATCGGCCGTCTTCGCGATTTCTATAGTTTCGGATTTAATGCGGACGGACCTATCATCGACGAAAAGTACGAAACACAGGTGTTGTCTCTGGACAAAAGTGACTTTCGCGCCTCGTTGCTTTGGCTCAAAGAAAATTCTGCGATCGATGATTCCGACATAGCCAAGATCGATCAAATCCGCCAGCATCGCAACGACTTGGCACATGAATTGCCAAAATATCTCCTTACCGCGAATACGGATATCGACGTCAATTTGTTGGTAGCGATGTATGACATTCTCACAAGGATTGATCGTTGGTGGATTCAGGAGGTCGAACTTCCCACAAATCCTGATTACGATGGGATAGAGATAGCCGACGATGACATCATTTCCGGCAGCATGCTCTTCATCCAGATGATGATCCGCATAGCTACTGGGGCCGACTCTGCTATATATTGGGAGGAGTTTCAAAAACAAGCGGGTAGCGTGTTCGTGTAATGCTTTCCGTTTCCTACAAGGCTATAACTAATCTGGATTGAGTTCCCGCGACACTGGTTCCGGTACATCGCTTGGCATTACTTGAAAGCCATGGTATATATTTCGATCTACATGGGTGAGTATATAACGGTAGAACATGCCATTTCCGTCGTATGCCCACAGGTTACCATCATAATATGTGGAGACAATTAGCAAAGCCTGGGCTTCTATATCACTGAGAGGCATTGGAGCAACATGTTCACCACCTTCTCGAATATAGGCTGTTTTTCTGTGCTTTGGATTCGGCTCATAGCGTGGCAAAAGCAACATCATCGAACCAGAATGATGCGCATTCCTAATTGTATGGACGATTTCTTCCTTCGGTTCGGCTACAACCTTGACCTCAAATTCAGATACTTCATGAAGCGCTGTACCGCCAAAACTGAACCAATGAGGATTCGCGTGAACTAAATCTTCACTAATGTGTCCAGTCATAGATGATTCATTTTCGGTCAATGAAGTCACTTGCACATGGATCGCCGATGCCCAAGATGCTTCTTGTGCGCGGTTCTTGGTATAAAGGTACCATTGACGACTTATATCCGCTCCGCCATCTACAGCACGCAAGCGGCCCATGGTTGCGTGAAAATTCTCGTTCGCGATAAGATGTCTTTCTTCAATGTGGCTGTCATAAACAAGATGGTGTCGATGGAGTTGAATTGCGTGTCCTAAGCACTCGAAGCAATCAACCAAATTCTTGACTGCTTGGTATGCGTCTTCATGTGTATGACACTGCATGTTAGCAGACAAAGGATTAATACAGAAAGTAGCCAATTTTCAACCTGCCTAAAGTTTCGAAAGATCGCTTTCGATCTGGTCAAAAAATCCTTCCGGCCACTGGTCAAGCCGTCCATTTGAACGTGGGCGTATTTGAGTCACGTTAGACGTAATACTGCCCTTTGGCAAGTGGAAAGAATTGATATACACCTGTTCTGCCGGAATCAAGTTATAGCGCACTGCAAGTCTTATGCCGTTGATTACGTGATCACTATGCGTTTCAACGATAATTTGCCTTCCAGTCGCAGCCATCATCGCAAGAAATACCCCCATACGAGATTGGCTAAATGGATGCAGATGGGCTTCAGGATTTTCGACCATAAGCAAACCATGTGGTTTGAGGCCCAATGCCGCAGCAATGATTGGAAGCGTATAGGTTAGCCCAAAACCGATGTGCGTAGCCCGAACTTCCGTATTGGTTTTCCCCCGATCACGGATGAAGCGAAGCGAAGCAAGGTCGTTTTGATCGTACTCCTCTGCCCGAAACTGAGCACCCGGAATGATCCATCCTAACATTGAATTACAGACAAGGTCAAACCGACCATTTGTAGCTCCTAGCTCCTCTGTTAAGTCATAATTATCCAATTGCTTGGGAGCATCTGCCAATCCTGTTAATAAGTGATCCCACTCGTCGAGAAAAGTACCTAAAGAAGCGCGGGCGAGAACTGCGGCAGTATATTCACCGTACTTTCCTACCAATCCACCCAAATGCATTTCATCTGGCGGTAAAGCGTAGGTAACACGAGGACCAAGCCGTTCAGCATTCAAATATGCAAACCCGGTTTGCCGATTGTTAAGCGCAGGTGGAATAGAAACAGGTCTCTCTATTACTAGCTGCCGCTGCTGCGATTGTTCTTCGGAATCACGATTATGCACAAATGAGTATTCAAAAGTATCTCCCTCGGCTTCTAAGCGAATACGAAGGCGATGTTCCGCCTGAGGGTGCAATATATCTTGAGCAATACCTGCCTCAAAGAGTTGCCCCGAGAGGTGCAAGGTTTCGATAGAGCCTTGATTGTTGGCTGACTGTCTCAGCAAGAGAAGAAGCTGCAATACACTGGACTTGCCAGACGCATTTGAACCTACCAGGACGTTCATATTGCCAACCGCAAGGTCACAATCCTTCAGACACTTGTAACCATCGATTGATACGCGTGTGATCATTTAACCACCTTGTCAAGCAGTGCCTGAATTGCTAAGAATCGAGTAGAAACAGCCGAGGAACTTCCCGTACTTGAACTAATGGAACGTACGAAATCCGAATCCGACATCAATTGTATGAATCCGTCTATGATTTTATCCTTATGTGCTTTCAGAGCGCTACATGGGTGTGGACGGACACAAACTATCCACGCTTCAAACAATGCCTTATTTAGTGGAGAGCGGCGCCCACCTCGCTCGGTAAATTTTCTAAATGCATATTTGCCAAATATTTCGCGCACCTTCACCAGTGATTCGATAAAATCGTTCGCCAACTTATCCAGATCCGCAGTCGGGAGGACATTGTATTTCGACATAGCTTCAAGCAGAAACGCGTCTAGTTCATTGAATTCTTTGTATGTTCCAATCCCTAAATGCATGAATGCAAGAGCTCTCAAAACCAATTCCTGATCGCTCATTCGTAAACTCTCCACCACTCCTTGGGTTGCGCTGAGGAATTCCGCATGATTAGCCAAGTGCTTAAGAAGAATTGTTACCTTGCCTTGGTTCAGTGCGTGCCTGATCTCCTGGGCTGTCAGCATCAGTCCCCCGGTGTTCACACGAGAGAAGATTGTAAATTTAGCCTCCATTGGAGTACCGGGCATAAGATTATAGAACAGCAGTTGTGTGTCATCTTCAATCAACACCTGATACTGAGCAGGAAGCTCATCGAATTTTTTGTTTTCCAGCTCTTGCAGAAACTGTAGCCCCTGGAGAGGAAATAGTTCAGTACGACAATAATTCCTGAGTGTAGTTAATCGTTGTAGACCATCCACGACGTTCCAGCGTACTTGATCCGTCGCATCGAGATAAAATGCCGGTAGAGGAATACGAATCAGAATCGACTCAATCAAGCGGCTTTGCCGCACTTTGTCCCACACAAAGGCTCTTTGGAAATCGGGACTTAGGTTAATTTCTCCTTTCTCAATCTTTCGAAGCGCCTGGAATACGCTAAGGTTCTTGGTTTCCATCTTCAATTTAGCGACTTCGTACGGCTTCGTTGGAATCCCATCACTGCTTGCGTCTTCAGTCTCAACTGCCAATCCTAAGGCATTCGTTTCCAGCCACTGATGTCCAAGGGGATCTAATGTTAAAGTGCCGCTATGTTTCTGCACCAATCCTTGCTCAATAAGGCTACTGAGTAAGCTGTTGAAGTGCTCATCATTGTCTACTTGTTTGCCGACGGCCTCTTTGAGACGTAACTCGTCCAAGACGGTATGTTCGCGTAGCATAGCTAGAGCCACCGCAATATTGCCGTCAACAACTTGATTAGATTCTAGAGTGCGCGCGGATACTGGGAACAGAGAGTGTTCCCGGATTTCCTGGGCATCTAAACTAGAACTGATCGTTCCATTTATAGGTTTAACCAATCCTTTCGCATTTTGTTCCACTATGTTTATCCTATTTCATTTTCCGTCAACCACTGTACCTAGTTCTTTCTTCGTTCGTCTCGTTACCGTTTCCTCCTATATCCGCAATCTCCCAGACCGTAAAAGCCAAGTGAGGCCTTCACAGTCAGACACCCTTTAGGAAGCGAACGGCTTCTTTTTCGTAGGTGTTGAAGGGGTTTTTAAGGTCGAGTTGGCGGTTACGTTCGATGTAGACGGCGTCCCAGTCGATGACGTAGCGGGTGCCGGGTTTGTTGAGCAGTTGGTTGACGATGTAGCCGCGGCCCAGGGCGCGGGTGTTTTGCGGGGGCGTCGTGATGGCCTCTTCGACTTCGGCGTCGGTGACGAGGCGCTGCATGGCTCCGGCGGCTTCCAGGCCGTAGAAGAGGCCGGCGTTCGGGCTGACGTTGTGGTACTCCAGGTCGAGGCTCTGGAGAATATCGTCCTTCCAGGAGACGCCTGTCTCATCGATGTACTGCTGGTAGAGCATCTTCTTGGCGGACCAGTCGAGGCGATCCGCGGTGCTAAGGGGATCGGTCTCCAGGTCGTCCAGGGTGCGCTCCCACTCTTTCAGAACCATGTCGGTCTGAGCATCGCGACGGCCGAGGTAGCGTTGCGCCGCTTCGAGGTAACGCCGCTGGAGGTCGATGGCGGAGATCGTCTTGCCGTTGCGCATCCGCACCTGCCACTTCATCGTAGGGTCGCGGGAGACGGAGCGCAGGGTCTCCAGAGGATCGGCGACTTCGACATCGTTGGGAACGGTGCCCTCTTCGATCAGGTCGAGGACCAGGCTCGTCGTGCCGACCTTGAGCATTGCCGCGTACTCGCTCATATTGCTCTCGCCGAAGAGGATATGCAGACGGTGCAGGTTGCTGTAGGAGTAGTAGGAGTCCCATTTGGGATTGATGATGGCGCGGTTGAACCGGACGCGGCTAGAGATCGTTTTGACGATATGGTCGGCGCGCTGGGAGAGCTGGAAATCGACCGAATTGTCGATCTCCACCCCGTAGAAGTTGGAGACCCAGACGTAGTCCACTTCATGCTCGCCGAGCGTCATGATGTTGTTCTTACTGCTGGGGCGAGCCAGACGGTGGCCCCCTACCCGCCCGATGCCCGCGTAGATCTGCCGGGTGACCAGGAAGGGCAGCAGATAGGAGAGCGCATCGGTGAAGAAGCGGTCTTCGATCTGGACCAGATAG
>Ga0105239_10005160_pt1 | contig 15414 bp, 13 predicted proteins | sample KBSC44metaG_FD_92761 | JGI IMG/M metagenome (GOLD analysis project Ga0105239, IMG submission 92761) | Corn rhizosphere microbial communities from Kellogg Biological Station, Michigan, USA - KBS C4-4 metaG | ecosystem: Host-associated > Plants > Roots > Rhizosphere > Soil | place: Michigan, USA...
CGGTGGGATCCGGCGAACACCGGTTCGGTCCAGATGTCGTCGTGCGGGATGACGACGGTGACACCGGTGTGCACGGCCGGGTGGCCATCGGCCTCGAGGGTGGTGTGACCCACTCGGACGCCCTGGACGTCGGTGATGGCATTGCCCGGGCCGGTCGGGTGTTCTCCGATGATCACGCCGAGATCTCTCGCCCGCATTTGCCCCGCCCGTTCCCGTATAGTTCTTTTCCTAATTGGAAAAGAACTATGCACCCGTGTGATCCACGACGCAAGGGCAGAGGCGAAGTAAGTTCGGGGCGTACACACCGGCGCAAGGAGGTGACGAGTCATGGCAAGGCCGAACCGCCAGGTAGAGCGGCGCGGCGACATCATGGACGCCGCGATCGCCCTCATCGAGCGCCATGACCTGGCCACACTCAAGCTCGCCGACGTCGCCGCCGAACTCGGGCTGACCACCAACGCGGTGCGCTACTACTTCAAGGACGTCGCGCAGCTTTTGTCGGAGCTGGCCCTGCGGTCCGACGTCCGCTTCTACGACGAGCGGTTGGAGCTCGCCGCCAAGACCGACGACCTACCGACACAGCTGGCCATGACGATGGCGGCCGGACTTCCCACCGGACCCGAGGACGCCGAGTGGCGCGCGATTTGGCGGGCCGTGCTGGCCGCCGGTTTCGAGCTCGATCAACGCGCCGATGTGCAACACATCTATCACCGTCAGGTCGGCCTCTACACCGATCTCTTGGATGCGGGCTCGAAAGCGGGAGTGTTCCAACTGAACTGCCCTGCCCGCGACATAGCCATGACTTTGATGTCCATGGAGGACTACCTCGGCTACCGCATCGTCGCGCGTGACCCGCAGATGAGCCGAGCGACCGCGCTACGGCTCATGCGCCAATACGCCGAACTGGCCACCGGCACACGCCTACCGAAGTCCGGCTGAGCTGGGACGATCGAGCTGCTCCCGCATGGCCTCGAACGTCGGTTGCCGATCCCGCTCGATGTGCGCATACGCCACCGACTCGGCCACTCGATCGTTGCCCGACGCGATTGCGTCTCGCAGTAGCACATGGTCGTGGAACGCTTCCTCGACCGGCAGGCCGCTGGTCATGTAGAACAGCCAAGTGATCCGGCCCGAGATCGTTTGGATCAACCGCATCATCAGGTCGTTTCTCGACGTCTCGACCACCGCTTCGTGAAATGCCGTGCTGCTCTGGGCGATTGCGTACGCGTCACCAGCCTCCACCATCTCCTGGGCCTGCTTGAGCGCAACGTTCAGCGCATCCATCGACCCGCCGCGCGCGACCTGTCGTGCGGCGTAGCGTGCGGCGCCCACCTCGAGAGACAGTCGCGCGTCGAATAGGTCGTCGATGGCCTTCGCGTCCCAGCGGGCTACCACGGCCCCCCGCCGCGGATAGGAATGCACGAACCCGTCGCGCTCGAGCAGCGGCACCGCCTCACGCAACGGCACCCGCGACACGTCCAGTTCCTCCCCAATGCGTTGCTCGGGGAGCCGACTGCCCTGCGGGTACTGGCCGAGAATGATCCGCTCCCGGACCGTGGAGTAGATGCGCCGGGACAGTGACAGCCGCGATTCGGCTGTGCTGCTGATGTCGGTGCGCGACATGTTCTCGCTTTCCCAGGTTGGACGGCAGAACCGTTGGGCCGCACGTCCTTACGCGCGACCCAACGGCCTTACTTGGCGATGCCGAGCAACGAGAAGTTCAACTCGTTGGCGCCGATGTTCTGACTCTCCGGCACGTTGGTGAGCCACTTCTGCGCTACCACCCAGTCCCGGTTGTGGGACAGGTTCAGGAAGCACCCGGTCTGTCCGTACAGATCGCCTGCCTTGACATAGGTGGCCACGTCGCCGGTGCCGAGCGCCTGGTTCAGCAGATCGTTGACTTCCGGCGACTGGCAGCCGAAGTAGTTGATCCCGCCGGACGCATCCCAGAAGACGTGTCCCCACATGTACGGATCGCCGCCATCAGGGCCGTTGTTGCCGTCGATGAAAGCGTCCGGCCCGCTTGGCGGATCGTTGATCCAGCCGAACACGGTCGAGGTGTCGTAGCCCTGCGCCGACGCAGTGAGACCGGTGGTCTGCAGGTTCGCCACCACGATGTTGGCCATCGACTGGGCGTTGACGTTGCCGTTGGCGTAGCCGATCACCAAGGTCTTGTTGGCGTTGGCGGGCAACGCACCGACGTACGACTTCAACGCGCCCGGGTCGTAGGTGATCGCCTGCTTGTCCGCATCACCAGGGATCATGCCCTTGGCATACATCGTGGTGGCAACCTCGGAGCGCTTGCCCAACACCTGATTCACCAGCGTCGCCTGGTCGATCGACTTCAGGAACGCGACTCTGGCGTCGGCGTTCTTGAAGAACTCGTGGCTTGGATTCACCGTCACCAACGCGGCCTGCAGCGTCGGCAGGAAGTAGTTCGATGCGTTGGCCGCCTTCTCGTACTTGGCCAGGCTCGAGGACGGCAGTGCGGCGGCGATCACGTCGACCGTGCCGTTGTCGAACGCCAACTCGAGCGCCGATTCGTCGGTATAGACCGGCAATTCGATCTTCTTGAACGGTGACTTGGGTCCCCAATACCCGTCGTACTGGGTCATTTCGTACTTGACCCCGGTCTGCGCAGTGGTCAGCGTGTACGGACCGGTGCCCAGATCATGTGAGGAGAGGTAGGTCTGGGCGTCGTCGGAACCGGCGTTGGCCTTCAACCCGTTTGGCGATTCCATCTTCGGACCGAACGGCGACGCAAGGTAACTCAGGAAGGCGGTGTTCGGCTGTTTGAGCGTGATGACCGCCGTGTAGTCGTCGGGTGTCTCGACGCTCTTGACGACGTCGACCATGTATGCCGCACCGCCTTTCACCGCGATCCGGCGCTTGAACGCGACATCGACGGCCGCGGCGGTAAACGGGGTGCCGTCGTGGAAGGTCACACCCTTGCGCAGATGAAACGTGTACACGTCATGGGTGGGATTTTCCTCCCACGATTCGGCAAGGCGTGGCGCGATCTCGACCTTGTCGGTGTTGTTCTTGTACTGCACCAGGCCCTCGTAGGCGTTGATCATGATCGCGGTGCCGTTGTTGGCGTAGTAGATGTCGGGGTCGGGTGGTTGGCCGATGTCACCGAGCAGCCCGACGGTCAGGGTGCCGTCGGTAGGCGCGCCGCCACCACCGCCACCGCCGGAGTTGGTCGGAGTGCCCGAGCTACAGGCGACAAGGCCGAGCGACAGCGCCGCACACGCGGCGAGTATTCGGATTCGCATTGCTATGCTCCTTCTGATTGCGTTCTGGGAGTTGCTCATTCGGCTGTCACTCGTGGGTCGGCGAGTGCCTGGAGAAGGTCGACGACGACGTTGGACAAGACATAGATCGCTCCGAGCACCAACGTGACCCCGGCGATGGCCGGGAAGTCGGCAACAGGGATGGACGCGGCAAGGTAGTTACCGATGCCGGGCCAGGAGAAGATCTGTTCGACGACGACGACGCCCGCGAACATGAATCCGAGTTGCAGTCCGGCCATGGACAACGCAGGGCCGATCGCGTTTCGGACGACGTGGTGGACGACCACCTGTGTCTCGGTCAGTCCCTTCGAGCGGGCCGTCCGGACGTAGTCGACGCCGAGGACACCATGCAGTGACGACCGGAACACCCGGCCGATCGCGACGGCAGGTGCGATGGACAGCACGACCGCGGGCAGCAGCAGATGCTTGAATGCGTCGGCGAAAGCGTCGGCCTGACCGTGTACCAGGGTGTCGACGAGTTGCATGCCGAACGGCCCCGGGTCCTGGAAGTCTCCGACCCCTCTTGCGGGCAGCCATCCGAGCTGGCCGAAGAACACGATGATGCCGACAAGGGCCAACAGGAAGGGCGGCGCGGTGGCAAGTAGCAGCAGAACACCGCGGCCGACCGAGGCTCCCGGCCAGCGCAGTGCGCCAGAGAGCGCGTACAACGCCGCCAGGGCGAGCGCGATGAGGAACGCCACGACGACCAGTTCGGCGGTGGCGGGCAGATACGTGGCGATGTCGGCGGTGACCGGCTGCCGGGTGCGCAGTGACCGGCCGAGGTTGCCGGTGACGAGCCCGCCGAGGAAGCGCGTGAACTGTTGCAGCATCGGGTCGTTGAGGCCGAGCCGCTGCCGCTCCGCGGCGACCATCTCGTTCGAGGCGTTCGCCCCGACGTACGCGCGGGCGGGATCGCCAGGGGACACCGACTGCAGCAGGAAGATGACGAACGAGAGGATCAGCAGGATGAGCACGGCGGTCGACAGCCTGCGGACGAGGAAGGACGTCATCGCTACCTCCGCACCGGGATGAGACTTCGGATGGCATCGCCGCCGAGGTTCGCGATGAGCGTCAGCAGCAGCACCGCGAGCCCGGGGATGCCGGGCACCCACCATTGACTGAGCAGCTGGCTCAACGCGCGAGCGGTGTCGGCGCCCAGTTCCGGTGCGGGGGACTGCTGTCCGAGCCCGAGGAACGACAGCGCGGCGAGCAGCAGCACCACGTTGCCGATGTCCAGGCTTGCGGTGATGACCGCGGTCGGCACCACGCCGGGCAAAAGGTGGCGCGTCAAGATGCGGACCCGGCCGACCTTGGCCAGCTTGGCCGCCTCGACGTGGGGGCGTGCGGCGAGCGCCTTGGTTTCGCCACGCACGATGCGCGCGTAGTACGGCCACCAGACCAGGGCCACGCCGATGAGGGTGTTGAAGAGCCCGGGGCCGAGGGCGGCGACGATGGCGATGGCGACGAGCGCGCCGGGCAGGGCGAGGAACAAATCGGTGATGCGCATGAGGAGCAGGGAGTCGACCCAACCTCCTGTCGCGCCCGCGACCAGGCCGATGGTGCCGCCGATCAGCAGGCCACTCGTGACGACGACGAGCGCACTCAGCCAGCTCACCTGGATGCCGATCAGTGTGCGGGACAGCAGATCTCGGCCGATCCCGTCGGTGCCTAGCAGGTGTCCGGCGCTCAGCGGCGGAAGGTTGAGGGCGCCGACGGGCTGAATCGGGTTGTAGGGGGCGAGCTGCCGGGCGAACAGGGCGACGAGGGTCACCGCGACCAGCAGCCCGACGAGTGCCCACGCCGTCGGCCGCGCCATGTGCGCACCCCCGATCGCGACGGGCTTCAGCCGCCAGCGGGGGACCAGTGTCGTGCTCAAGATGCAGCCCCCTCCACGATCTCGGGTACCGCGGCGAGCAGGGCGCGGGTGTAGTCCTCGCGGGGTGCGGAGACCACTTGTTCGGAGGGGCCGAGCTCGACGATCCGGCCGTTCTGCATCACGGCGATCCGGTCGCCCATGAGCCGTGCTACTGCCAGGTCGTGCGTGACGAACAGGACCGTCATCCCGATCCGCGCCCGCAGGTCCCGGATGAGGGTGAGCATGTTCTTGGCGAGGGACGCATCCAGTGCGCTGGTCGGTTCGTCGCACAACAGCACCGACGGCGGGATCATCGTCGCGCGGGCCAGGCCGACGCGTTGACGCTGACCGCCCGACAGCTCGCCAGGGCGGGCCTTGGCAATCTCGGGCGGAAGATCTACCGCGGCAAGGGCTTCGGTGACGCGGTCCCGCACGTCGCTCCTGGACAGCTTGAGCGGACGGAGCCGCTCACCGAGTGTCTCGCCGATGCTCAGCCACGGGGTCAGCGACGAGCCCGCGTCCTGGAACACCATCTGCGGCCCGCCGTCGCCGGCCAGCGTGACCGATCCGGAGGTGGGCCGATCGAGCCCGGCAACGATCCGCAGCAGGGTCGACTTGCCCGAGCCGCTCTCCCCGACGATTGCCAGCGCCTCGCCTGCCGCGATCTCGAGGTCGACGCCGTCGACGGCGACGATGTCCTGCTTGCTGCCACGTCCCCATCGCACGCCGAACGACCTGCGCAGCTCGCGGATGGACACCGCCGGCTCGGGATCACCTTCGCCTGCTTGCGATGTCGAGGCAAAGCGCTCGTCGCGAGGCATCGTCAGCGTCAGCCGGGACGCCAGCAGCGAGCGGGTGTACTCGTGCTGCGGATTCCGCACCACGTCGGCGGCCTTGCCGATCTCGACCAGCTCACCATGGTGAAGCACGGCGAGCCGGTCGGCGATCTGGTCGGCAACACCGAGGTCGTGGGTGATCAGCAGAACCGAGCAGCCGAAGTCGTCGCGCAACTCGCGCAGGAGATCCAACAGTTGCGCCTGCACGGTCACGTCGAGCGCCGTGGTCGGCTCGTCGGCCACGATCAGCCCGGGGCGTGCTTCCTTCCCGTCGCTTCGCTCGCCCCGGCCGGCGACGGCGATAGCCGCCATCACCCGTTGCCGCAGGCCTCCTGACAGCTCGTGCGGATAGACGCGCAGGCGCAGTTCGGCGTCGCGGACCCCGACGGTTTCCAGCAGCCGGACCGACTCGGCATCGTCATGAGTGGCTTCGCCGATCTGCCTGCCGATCCGCATCGTCGGGTTCAGCGATGTCATGGGGTCCTGGAAGATCGCGCCGAGCACCTCGCGGCGGACGCGGCGCAGTTCGTCGATTTTCGCGGCGAGGAGGTCCACTCCGCTGACGGTGACCCGCCCCTCGGTCACCGGATGCGATTCGGGCGGCAGCAACCCGAGCAGACTGAGCGCGAGAACGCTCTTGCCGGAACCGGATTCGCCAACCAGCCCGAGGATCTCACCGGGTCGAATATCGAGGTCGACGTGGCGGAGGACCGGGCTGCGGACACCGTTGCGCACCAGGGACAGGGAGAAATCGCGGACCTCCGCCACCGGTTCGGTCACGACGTGACCTCCGCAACGGCGTCCGGTGTCCCGAACAGTTCCGGCGAATCGACGACGGCCCTGTGGATCTCGCGCGGCGTGGTCAGCCAGACGTCGTCGGTTGCAGCGACGCGCGCAAGCGCTCTTCGGACGGCGCTCAAGCGGAACGGCACCCCGCTGATGAAGGAGTGCAGCACGACGCTCATCACCAGTGGGGTCTGCGCGGCGGCAGTGTGAAGTTCGCCGAACTCGTCGTCGATCATGTCGGCGAAGTCGCGCGCCGACACGCTGCGACCGATCATGGTGGACGAGTCGTTGAGCTCCGCGGCGTACGGGATGGCCAGCAGGGGACCGGCTTCGGTGCTCAGCCAGACGGGTTGGTCGTCAAGGCGCAGATCGAGGAGGTAGCGGTACCCGGTCTCGGCCAGCAGGCCTACGGTGGCCGGGGTGTGGCTGAGCCAGGGGCTCGACCAGCCGCCGGGAGCCGAGCCCTCTTGCGCGCGGATGCGGTCGGCGACGTCTGTGAGGTACGCCCGCTCGGCTTCGGAGTTCATCTGCGACAACGAGTCGGAGTTGGACCGGCCGTGCCCGACGATCTCGGCACCGGCCCGACGGGCCGCCTCCAGCACGGCAGGGGCCTCGTCGTACACGTCGGTGTTCAGCAACACGGTCGGCGGGATGCCAAGGCCGCGAAGCGCTTCGAACATCCGGAAGGCCCCGACCCGGTTTCCGTAGTCGCGCCAGGCCGTGTTCACGAGGTCGGGTGCGGGCACGTCGGCGAGTACGTCCTCGGTGTGGCCGTCGCCGAACCGATAGGACTCGACGCCGACGTACACGACGACCGCGAGCCGCGCACCGTTGGGCCAACGGCCCGCAGGCCGGGCCGGCAGTGGGGTGTAGGAGTATCCGGCCGGGTTCGTCACGAGGCCACCCAGCGGTTGAAGCCGACATCGGTTGCGGCCGAGCGCCGGACGATGTGCTGGTAGGCGGGGAACAATTTGTCGGCGCTGCTACGCGCGGCCCGGATCGCGGGCAGCTTCGCGGCGAACAGCTCCCGCGCCTCGTCGAGCAACGCCGATTCGTCGACGGCGGTGACGTGCCCGTGTTCGGCGACCACGCGGCCTGCGACCATGGTCAACACGACGTCGCGGCCGTCCTCGCAATGCACTAGCTGCTCCCTCAGATCGTTGAGTGGGGTGAACGCGACGGAGTGCATGTCGACCAGTGCAAGATCGGCCAACATGCCGGGTGCGACCGCCCCGAGGTCGTCGGCCCGCCGGGTTGCGCGGGCACCGCCGCGCCACAGTGCGTCGAGAATCTCGGCGGCAGTGGGCCATTCGTCGCTGTCGAGGCCCGAGACGTTGTGGATCAGGCCCGCGGTCTTCGCGACCGTCCATACATTGATGGTGTCGTCGCAGATCGCCTCGTCGGTGCCAAGCGCCACCGGGATCCCGTGATCCAGCATCGCGCGCCATGGGAGCACGCCGCTGCCGAGCCTCAGGTTGCTGACGGGGTTGTGCACGACCGTCGAACCGGCGTCGGCGATCGCGTCGAGGTCGGCGTCGTCCACCCACACCGCGTGGATCACGTTGGTGTGCGGTTTGAGAAGCCCGGCGGCGGCGGTGTAGCCGACCAGGGACCGCCCACCGAACCGCGGTTGCTCGGTCATCAGCGTGCGCTGGACCTTGGTCTCCAGCATGTGGGCGTACAACGGCAGGCCGTGGCGCTCGGCCAGATCGTCCAGCGCGGCGAAGTACTCCAGGCTGACGCGTTGCGGTGCCGAGATCGAGACGGCCGCCCGGATCCTGCCGCCCGCGGCGCCGTGCCAGGTGCCGATCAGATGGTCGTACGCCTCGAGCAGTTGGGCGGCGGGAGCCGGTGCCGGCTCGTGGAAGGCCGCCATGTCGTCGACTTCGGTTGTGAACGGCAGCTTCTCGGCCTCGGTCAGCTCCGGCTGGTCCAACGCGAGAAACGCGCGGATCCCGCTGTCGCGGTAGGCCGACGCCACCGCGTCGATGATCTCCGGATCGGGGAACGGCATCAGGAAGGCGTCGTCCTGCACGCAGGTGATGCCCCGTTGCAGCATCTCGATGGCACCGAGCATGGTCCGCAGGTAGGCCTCCCGCGGGCTGGGCGCCAGGGCCGGGTCGGCGGGTGACTCGAACAGCATGAACAGCTCGAGCGGCAGGCTCCGCACCGAGCCCTTGAGGTGGTTGGCCGGCGAATGGAAGTGCGCGTTGATCAGCCCGGGCACCAACAGATGTCGACCGCGGCCCTCGACGATCCGGGCTCCCGGTGAGGCGGCAAGGCCGTCGCCGACGGCGCTGATCCGATCGTCCTCCACCAGAACGTCGGTGGGGCCGGTCATCGCGTCGGACGCCGCGGCGTCGTAGACGTACACCTGACGGAACAGCACGATCATGGGCGCTCCAGGTCGACGGGCGCAAAGGTGCTGACGCGCGAGGTGTTCAGACCCATCGCCACCAGGCCGGCGGCGATGCCGACGCCCGCGGCGACTCCGTCGATGACGGGCATGCCCAGGCGTTCGGACAACGGGTCGACGAGGTCGGCCAAGCCGGCACAGCCGAGGACGACGGCTTCGGCATGGTCGGCCGTACGCGCGGCTTGGGCGAACGCGTCGAGGAGGTGGGTCGAGCCATCGACCAACTCCGCGACCGCCACGTCGACCGCAGTCACGGTGCAGCGGTGCTCGAGCCCGAGCGCCCGGACGACACGGTCGCTGTGGGCGATGGTGCGGGCAGGCAGTGTGATCACGGCGAACCGGTGCGCCACCAGGCAGGCGGTCTGCAACGCGGCCTCGGTCATCCCGACGACGGGGCAGGTGGCGAGCTCACGGGCGGCGGCAACTCCGGTGTCGCCGAAACAGGCGATGACGAACGCGTCCGTCTCGGCCTGATGCGCACGGACCTGTTCGATCACGCCGACGGCTGCGACTGCCTCCTCGGCATGGCTTTCGACGCTGGGCACGCCCACTGCAGGGTGGACCCCGGTGACCCTCACACCGGCGCCCGCGACCCCTTGGGCCGCCTTGGTGATGGTGGCCGTCAGGTCTGCGGACGTGTTCGGGTTGATCACGGTGATCCGCGTCATCGCACCACCCCGGTCACTGCGGCGAGCAACCCGTCGATGCCGGGCCCGCCCACCGCGATGCGTGCGGCCCGCGCGCCGGCTTCTGCGGCGGCGTACGCGTCCCCGGTGCGGAGGTGTTCGGTGGCGAACGCACCGCAGAACGCATCGCCGGCGCCGGTGCTATCCACTGGTTCGATGACATCCGTTGGTAGGACGGTGGGTTCGGGGCGTTGCCGGGTCGCCACCAGGCATCCGGCCGCGGCGCGCTTGATCACCACCACCTGTGGCCCCAACTCCAGAAACGTCGCGGCCGCCCCGTGCAGATCAGACGTGCCTGCGAGCGCCGCAGCTTCTATCTCGCTGGGCAAGAAGACGTCACAGCCTCGGACGGCATCCCGCAGGGCAGTCTCGTGCCCAGCGATGTAGTCCTCCTGCGGATCGAAATAGATTGTCGCCGTGGTGCGGTCGCGCAGCCACGCAGCCAGCTCGAGCTGTGCGTGTAGCGCCATCGCCGATACCAGTACGCCGGGTGCGGCCAGCGCGGCTTCGGACACGTCGGCAGGGTGCACCGAGAGCGCCTCGAAGTGCCCTTCGCCAAGGACCAGATCCCACACTCGACCGCCGGTGTCGTCGTAGTGGATGACATTGCGAATCGTGGGCAGATCGCGTCGTGGCAGCGTCGCCGGATCGGTCCCGGACGTGCGGATTGCGTCGAGCAGAGCCGGCGTCGCATCGGTGCCAAGTGGGGCGAGGACCGTGGGGTTGCCGCCAGCCAGCCTGGCGGCGAGCGCGGCGAAAAGCGCGTCCCCGCCTACGGATTCGACCCGCGCGCCCGCGGGGGACACGGCCTCGTCGATGGTGAGGTTGCCGATGCAGACCAGGCGGGGGGCGATGTCAGACATCGGCGGCCGCCGCGGCATAGCAGCGCAGGCCGAGGTGGTAACCGACCAGCTGGGCGGGCAGCAGGTAGAGCAGGGGCGACAGTGGCTCCGGAACCGGCGGGAGGGTGATGACGTGACCACCGACGTCGTCGAACGCGTGCTCGCCCTCGGTGGTAACGACGTAGAGGCGGCCGCCCCAGCGCAGCGCATCCGTGCCGGTGTCGACGGCGCGCGGCACCGATGGGCCCGAGGGGGCGAGCAGGAACAGTGGCTCGCCGGCCTTCTGTGAGTTGTAGTGGTGATACTCCTCAACCTGGATGTCGACCGCGTGCAGCGTCGTGCACTCCTTCACCTTCGCCGCGCCCACGATCGCGGACGCCAGGTTCGGTCCTGCGCCCGAGAACAGCACCATCTGTACCCCGGCCTCGACCTCGGATCCGGCGAGGTCGGCGATCAGCGGGTCGATCGCGTCGAGCACCTGCGTCATGACCTTGGGGAGCTCGTCGAAGGCGGCGCGCAACGGTGCGGCTGCGGTCGGCACGCGTCGCTCGCCCGACCGGATGGCCAATTCCAGGAGCAATGCCAGCGCCGCGGTGGACGACTGCGTGGGCCAGCCGACCCGGGTTGCCTCGATCTTCAGCGACGTGTCGGCTTCGGACTGCAAGGTCGACCCGGCGGTGTTGGTCAAAGAAACGGTATACGATCCGCGGTGTTGGGCGATGAGGAGCGCTTCGACGGTGCGAGTCGTCTCGCCCGAGCTGGACAGCGCGATGACTGCCGTGTCGGCGTCGACCAGGTCCGCGTGGTAGTACGCGAACTCCAGGCTCTGCATGGGTTCGCACGGCACTCCGAGCATGCTTTCGAGCGCCTGCCGCGCGGCGATCATGACGGCCAGCGAGTCTCCGCAACCAACCAGCACCACCCGCCGTATGCCTGCGACGAGCCGGTCGGCGATGACGTCCATATTGTCGGCATTGACCTGCAGTGTTGCCTTGATCGCCGCAGGCTGGCCGAACAGTTCCGGCCCGGTCGCCTCGACGCGAAAGCGGAGTTTCGGGTCCAGCGGGTCATTGCTCGGCAGCGCCAGAATGTGCGCGCGCTCGGCGTCGGAGACACGTTGGACGACGGCACGCTGACGGACGTCGAGGGGGCTGGTATCGGGGTCGAGAAGGGGGCTCGCGGGAGCGCTCATTGTCGATAGCTTCGCTTTCGTTCCTCCGCCGTGCCCCCAGTTGGCATCGAGTCAGACGGTATACCGTTTGTGTTTCCTCCGTATGACGTTTCGTGGCATTGCGGTTACCGTCCCGCCGCGTCGGATCGAAGCTCACCTCTCATCAGCGCGCCTCACCATCGGCGCGGTCATCGGACGGCATCTGCTCCGACTGGATGGCCTGCACGACGCTGCGCCGGAACGAATTACCGCGCTGCTGCAACACGGCGACTAGGGCGACGAGTCGCAACGTCAAGCAGTTTTCACGCAAACGTCAATTTTGCAGCAAACGCATCTCGGGCCACCTAGTATTCCGTGCATCACCAGCCACGGAAGGTCGGCCACCTCATGACGACAGAGAATGTGGCGGACCCCGCCACCGCGGACGACGAGTGTCGGGACTGTGGCTACGAACCCGAGCTGAAACGAACTCTCGGTTCCTTTCAGGTCTTCGCGATCTCCTTCGCGTTCATCTCGGTGGCGGTCGGCGTCTTCAGCACCTACGACGAACTACTGCGCGGTTCAGGACCGGTGGGCATCTGGACCTGGATCATCGCGTTCGGCGGCCAGATGTTGATCGCGCTGGTGATCGCGCAATTCGCGGCCCGCATCGCGTTGTCGGGCTCGTCCTACCAGTGGGGCTCTCGACTGGCCAACCCGAAGATCGGGTGGTTCTTCGGCTGGCTCACCTTCTGCTACCTGATCACCGGGTTCATGGCGATCAACAGCGCGATGGCGAGCCAGTGCCTGATGCCGTTGTTCAACATGGCGCCCGGCGAAAACACCGCACGGATCATCACAGTGGCGTTGATGGTGATTGAGGCCGTGCTGGCGATCGCCTCGACGAAGATCGTCGCGATGATCAACTCGGTGGCGGTCGCCATCGAGGTGTCAATCGTCGCGGTGCTGGCGGTCGCGCTGTTGGTGGCCGTCGCGGTGACCGGAACCGGCTCCGCCGGCAATCTCGTATCGCGTGGTGTCGCCGAGGGAGAGTCGGGCTACTTCGCGCTGGGCGGTGGGTTGATGATCGCCATGATCGTCGGCCTCGGGACGCTCGTGGGTTTCGACTCCGCGGCGAACATGGCAGAGGAGGCCAAGGACCCGTTCCGCACCGTCCCGCGCGCCATCGTGGGATCGGTTGCCGCGGCGGGTGTTCTGGGACTGTTGTTCCTCATCGCGCTGACGGTCGCGATCAAGAACATCCCCGAAGTCACGGCCGCCGAGTCGCCCGTCGCGGCGATCATGCAGGACCAACTCGGCACCATCGCCGAGCGTCTCTTCCTCGTCGTCATCGCGATTGCCTTCTTCGGCGGTGGCATGGTGACGTTGGCCAGCTGCTCACGCACGATCTTTGCGATGTCGCGCGACAGCCGCTTTCCCGCCCACCAACTGATGAGGCGGGTGGACCCCCGCACGCAGACCCCCATCCCGGCCACCATCCTGCCGGTCGTCATCGGGATCGCGGTTCTCTCCGCACTGCCGGGCGACGCACTGCTGGAACTGATCACGTCCGGCACGGTGTTCCCGGCGGTCACCTACGGCGCTATCGTCGTGCTCTACCTGGCAGTGCGAAAACGTCTCGACCAGAAGGAAGGCGGCTTCAGTCTTGGTCGCTTCGAGACGCCTGTGGCCATCGCGGCGCTGATCTGGTCGGCCTGTGCGCTGGTCTTCATCCTGGCACCGGCCAGCTCGTTCGCCCCGGTCGTGATGGTGGGCGGCCTCTTGGTAATCGGGGGCCTGTACTTCGCGTACATGTTCATCTTCAAACGCGAGGTGCTCGACGACGAACCGGATGAGGTTTCCCCCGCCCTGGCCGACGTGACCGAATGACGTCCACCACGGCACGACCAACCGAGCTGACCGGACGAGTCGTCCGACGGGGGGATGCCGATCACGGGGCGGCAAGAATCTCCTATAACCGGCTGTTCGAACACGATCCGACGGTGTTCGTGTTCGCACGGGAAACGCAGGACGTCGTCAACGCATTGGCCTGGGCGCGGCAGAACGACGTCGAGCTTCGGGTGCGAAGCGGTGGCCACAGTCTCGAGGGCTGGTCATCTGTCGACGACGGCATCGTGATCGACGTGAGCGAGATGAAGTCGGCCACGATCGACTTGGCCTCGAACACCGCGACAGTCGGCGCCGGACTCAATCAAGGGGAAGCCGTGACGGCGCTCGGCGAGGCCGGGGTTGCCGCATCGACCGGTACCGAGGGGACGGTCGGCCTCGTCGGGGCAACCCTCGGCGGCGGCTTCGGACTGCTGACCCGCAGCTTCGGCATGGCCTGCGACAACCTGTTGGCGGCAGAGGTCGTCATCGCATCGAACGACGGTGGGGCACAGGCGATCATCGTCGACGAGCAGAACAACGCAGACCTGCTCTGGGCGCTTCGCGGCGCTGGCAACGGTAATTTCGGCATCGTCACCTCGCTGACGTACAAGATCCACCCATTGACGCAGACGATCTACGTGACCGCGACGTGGCCGGGTCTCGACCACCTACCCGAGGTGTTCGACACCTGGCAGCGCACTGCCCCCCACGTCGACAACCGGCTCACAACCCAGCTGGAGATACTGCGCGACCAGATCTCGCTGATCGGCGTGCTCGCATCGGGGTCCGAGCAGGAAGCGAGGGAGCTACTCGCCCCAATCCTGTCCATCGGCAGTCCCGATGTCTCGACGAAGAGTGGCAGCTGGTCCGACACCTACACGGGATTTCAGATACCGCCCGCCGAGGAGGCTGCGAACTGGAAGTTCCTCTCGCAGTTCGTCTCCGACCCGTTTCCCGCGAGAGCGATCGGGCTGGTGTGCGAGTACATGTCGAAGGCACCCACGCCGGAAAGCAACTACTTCACCAATGCCCTCGGCGGAGTCGTCACGGGAAGTGAGCCGTCCGGCGGTTCCGCGTACGCCCATCGTGACGCACTGTTCTATGCGGAGCCGGGTGCTGGTTGGGGTGTTCGCGGTGGGATACCGGCGGCGGATGATCCGTTGACGGCGAAGTGTCAGGCGTGGGTCGTCGAGTTCAATAATGCGTTGGCGCCCTTCGTGAATGGCGCCTACGTCAACGTGCCAAATGCCGGCATGCCGGATTGGGAGACCGCCTACTGGGGACGAAACGTCGACCGCCTGCGTGCGGTCAAGGCGAAGTACGACCCCACCAATGTGTTCTGCTTCGAGCAGAGCATTGCGCCGGTGCCGGCGCTCTGACTGTCGCTGTCTAGTCTCATCATTCGCAGGCGATGCCGTCGCCGTCCCCATCCAGACCAGGACGATATCCGGGTTGACCGACGCGGAGAGGTGCCACGCCTGCGGCACGCGCCGCGGCGCAGCTCCCGTAGTACACGCTCGACGGGATTGGAGGCATCAGTGGGGCAAACGGTGGCAGAGGGGGCAACGATTCCACGGACGGTTCCGCGGCCGGAGCTGGTGGTTCGAGGAAGGGGGCCGGCGGTGCCGCCACCGTCACCGTAGCCGTGACCGTCTGCGGC
>Ga0105239_10005167_pt1 | contig 15395 bp, 14 predicted proteins | sample KBSC44metaG_FD_92761 | JGI IMG/M metagenome (GOLD analysis project Ga0105239, IMG submission 92761) | Corn rhizosphere microbial communities from Kellogg Biological Station, Michigan, USA - KBS C4-4 metaG | ecosystem: Host-associated > Plants > Roots > Rhizosphere > Soil | place: Michigan, USA...
AATAAACTGAACCTGGATTAAGCGGATTAATGGATTTTCTGGATTTTGAAGAGTAAATCATACTTATGAAAACGCTTGTTCATCAATTCATCAAACAACATTTGCTGGGTGTGGTAACTACAGTAAATCCTGCAAACAAACCCGAAGCCGCCTTAGTGGGTATTGCTGTCACTGAAAATCTTGAAATTGTCCTGGATACTATTAAAGCCTCGCGCAAATACCAAAACATTTTACAAAACCCGCAGGTGGCTGTGGTGATTGGCTGGGATAATGAAACATCCGTTCAGTACGAGGGCAAAGCGACCGTTTTAGGCGATGATGATGAAGCACTCCGGTTGAAAGAAATATACTTTGCAGCGTACCCCGATGGCCGCGACAGGGTCAAAACAATGGAAGGCCTGGTGCATATAAAAATTACGCCCGAATGGTTGCGGTACAGTAATTATAATGAGCCCGTAGTTATTGAGGAGATGGTGTTTTAATCAAAAAATTCTTGTCATTACTGCAGAATACTAATCTCTAATCTCCAGCCTCTAATCACTAATCCCTACCTCAAATCCACCACCTCAACACCCTTATGCGCTTTAGCGTCGAAAGTGAACATGTTATCGGTAACTGCCGGATTGGGTACAAAGCTTTTTAAAGTATAAGTATACCTGTTACCGTTTTTGTCAAATATCAGGGCACTATAAATTTGGCTTTTTGCTTTATCAATTTCCAGCCTCACTTTAAAAAAACCTTTTTTATCGTCTTCCGGGGTAAGGTCAATTTCCTGGTAAATATTGCCCCCTATCTTTTTTAGGCCTGTGTACAGGTATTTGTAACCGTGTTCGTAAATGGTAAATATTTTGGCCGGATTTAAACCTTCGCCGCTGTTATCAACGTTATTTACCTGTACTTCGTTATCTTTTTTAAGATAGGTCCACTGGGTTTTGCCATCGCTGGTGATTTCCTGCTGAGCAACATTTTTTGTCGCCGCATCGGCACCATACAGGCTCACTTTAAACTTATTCAGTTTTGATTTTGCTATAAGTGTACCAGTTTGGGTTTCTTTTACACCGGCCTGTGGATTATCAAGGGTAAACACAAAATCGGTTTTAACCACGTCGTACATTTTGTATTTGGCGCTTACCTTGCTTAAAATGGCTTTGGCGTCTGCGTCTTTTTGGGCCGATGCGTAACCGGCGGTTAGTAGAGTTAGTATCGAAAATATAAGTAGCTTTTTCATTTTTGTTCCGGATCGGATCCGTATAGTATTAGAGCGTATTTTTAAAAAATTGTTTCAACGATTATCAAATCGCACATAATTAAGAATAAAAATTAAGTCAAAGGTTTAATTGCCGCCTTTTTGCAGCGTTTCCAGGTGGCGTTCGAGGCTGTATTCATCAGGATATAAAACGTCCCGGGCTTTGCTGCCCTCAAACGGCCCCACTATGCCTGCGGCCTCCAACTGATCGATGATCCTGCCGGCGCGATTATAGCCCAGCTTCATCTTACGTTGTATTAACGATGTGGAGCCTTGCTGGTGCAACACTATCAGGCGGGCTGCTTCTTCAAACATCGGGTCTCGGTTATCCGGGTCAAAGTCCTTTGGACTGCTTGTCTCGCCTTCGCCAACATACTCAGGCAACAGCATTGCCGATGGATAACCACGCTGGTTACCGATAAAGTCGGATATCCTCTCCACTTCATGCGTATCCACAAAGGCGCATTGCAAACGTATCAGGTCACTGCCGGTTGATAGCAGCATATCCCCGCGGCCAATCAGTTGGTCAGCACCGCCGCTATCCAATATGGTACGCGAATCAATTTTCGAAAGTACCCTGAACGCAAGCCTGGATGGAAAATTAGCCTTAATGGTACCGGTAATAATATTTACCGACGGCCTTTGTGTGGCAATTACCAGGTGGATACCCACCGCACGGGCCAACTGTGCAATACGGGCGATCGGTACCTCCACTTCTTTGCCTGCGGTCATCATCAAGTCGGCAAACTCATCAATTACCAGCACAATAAAGGGCAGGTAACGATGTTTTTCGGGGTCGCTTATTTTGCGGTGTACAAATTTTTCGTTGTATTCCTTTAGGTTACGTACCTGCGCATCTTTCAACAAATCGTAGCGCTGGTCCATCTCGATACAAAGCGAGTTAAGCGTATTCACCACCTTTTTCGTATCAGTAATAATGGCATCGGCCTCATCAGGTAGTTTGGCCAAAAAATGCCGCTCTATTTTGCGGAACAAGGTTAACTCCACCTTTTTAGGGTCAACCAATACAAACTTTAACTCAGCAGGGTGTTTTTTGTAAAGCAGAGAAACCAATATAGCATTGATACCAACCGATTTACCCTGCCCGGTGGCACCCGCAACCAGCAAGTGGGGCATTTTAGCCAAATCGGCAATAAATACTTCATTGCTGATAGTTTTACCAAGCGCAATCGGCAAATCCATCGTTGTATTCTGGTACTTTTCGGTAGATAAAACCGACCGCATGGAAACCATTTCCGGGTGCTGATTGGGCACTTCGATACCGATAGTACCTTTACCTGGCATCGGCGCAATAATACGGATACCCAAAGCGGCAAGGCTCAAGGCAATATCATCCTCCAAGTTCTTTATTTTGGAGATACGGACACCTGGCGCAGGGATAATTTCATATAAAGTGACAGTTGGCCCGATGGTCGCCTTTATCTTATCAATCTCGATGTTATAGTGATTCAGCGTTTCAACAATTTTGTTTTTGTTGGCCTCCAGTTCGTCGGAGTTGACGCTTATTTTATTTGAGCCATAGTTTTCCAGTAAATCAAGCGGCGGGTATTTGTAAGATGCAAGGTCCAGCTTATGGTCATAAACCCCGAATTGATCCAGCAGGCTTTTGGCCTTTTCATCATCAGCTGTTTCAATGTTTAAAACAGGTGTTGGCCTTTCCACCCCCACCGTTAGCGGGATGTCGCTTTCTTCGGGTTCACGAGCCATATCCGGGTCGGGCACTAAAACTACAGGCTCATGAAAAACCGGGTTTTGCACAAATGCCTGCTGTTTAATTGGTTCCGGCGGCACCATTTTTTCTGTATTTTCCTTTAACTTGTTTGCGCGGCCCGGCCACTCAACAGGTAAAGAAATTTCTTCGTCTACAAGGTCAACCGGCTCCGGAACTATATCGCCAACAGCCGCCGTTTCCACCGGTTTTGCGTTGCGTTTAGGTATTTTAAAGTCGATGTTGTACGCGATGATCAATACTGTTAAAGCAAGGAAAACAAGTATACCTCCTGTTCCGGTTTGCCCTATTTGTGCATCAAGCAACAGGTTAGTATAATAGCCGAAACCGCCTTCGACATAATTTGGCGTATCGCTTAAAAATGTGTGAAAAAAACCAATGGTAACCGAGATAAATATTAAAGCGAAAAAGCCATAGGCCAGCGTTTTGCTTAACGGCAACAGGCGCACCTTAAAAACCATGCGGTAGCCGGCTATAAAGAATATAAATACAAATACAAACGATGCCAGCCCGAACCATTCGAAAATAAACTGGTTTGACACCAATGCACCCAGTTTACCAGCCCAGTTTTCAACAACCGGGCTTTTTACGTGGTTTTCCATCAGTTCCTGCGTGGTCCGGAACAGGTTATGCCAGCCGCCGTTGGTTGGCGATACGTAGCTTTGGTCCTCCTGCCAGGTAAAAAGGTAGGATGTAAATGCCACCAAAAAATATACCGATAACAGCAGTAAAAATAACCCGGAAATTTTTATTAACTTGCTGTTCAGCAGGTCGCGCGAGTAGGGATTTTCTACTCTTTGTTTGATAGGCCGCTCCTTATCAGCCTTTGATGCTGGCTGGCGTGGCTGATTTTCTGGCTTGAAACTATTTGATTTAAATTGATTTCCTTTTACCGGCATCCTGATATACCCCTGATATAGTGCAAATATAAAGTTAATAGATTAAACAACTTATTTACGTTGATTTTTTAATTTTTTAGTAATATTGGGAGGTGTTAGGAAATAAACGCTAAATTGGGTTAAAAAATTCTCCGACTAATTACATTTACCTTGGTATCGCAAGAAAAATATAAAGAATGGGTGTTGAGAAACTGGAACAATACATAACTAATGCCGACCTGGACAATCTTGATGCTTTGCTCCGCGAAAACCCCGCGCTTGCAAAAACCCGAACCAGTCACCAGGTTTCGCCCCTGATGTTATCCTGCTATTACAAAAAGCCGGAAGTAACTGCCATTATTTTAAAATATCTTGACGAAATAAACCTGTTCGAAGCATCGGCGGCCGGAAGGTTTGATGTGGTTGCCAACCTGGTTTACGCCCACCCCGATGCCATAAATTTTTATGCCGAAGATGGCTTTACCCCGCTTGGCCTGGCCTGTTACTTTGGCCATGCCGAAATTGCGCAATACCTGGTGTTAAAAGGCGCAGATGTAAACATGCCGTCGAACAATGGCTTCCGGGTTTATCCGCTGCACTCGGCAGCCGCCGGTAATTATACTCAAATTGCCCGGATGTTGATTGAAAACAATGCACTTATCAATGTTAAACAACAGGCGGGCGCCACGGCCCTCCACTCAGCCGCACAAAACGGCAATATAGATTTGCTGATATTATTGCTGGAACATGGGGCTGATGTTACTGCGCGCATGGAAGGCGGCAAACTACCGGCCGACCTGGCAAGGGAAAAGGGGTTTGTTGAGATAGCTGAAGCTTTGGATTAAATTTTTTCTCCCGTAGAGACGCAATACTTGCGTCTCCCCCATGCAAATCAAATCACCAAGAATCCGGGTTCATTTTATGTTATTGATCCGGGACACAAGTATTGTGTCTCTACGTTTTATTTCCCGTAAAAATCAACCGCAGCCTTTGCAATTTTGGCGATTGTGCCCTCCCTTGTCGCCTCATCATCAGTTGAATTGCACACAAATACAGATATTGCCAGATGCTTACCATTTGGCAGCGTGATTATTCCCACATCATTTGTTGCAGGCGATAAACCTGCATCATTTGTTGGTGACGTACCGGTTTTGTGTGCCACCGGTATATTTGCAGGCAGCAAGCCCTTCAGTCGTTTTGGGCCGGTAGTGGTTTCGAGCATTATTTTATATAAGAAATCAGTACTGCTTTTCGAAACGATGTCACCTTTATAAAATTTATCCAGCAAAATGGTCATTTCAACGGGCTTACACCAGTTGGTATATTGCAACTCCCATGACGAGGCCATATCGGCCTCTGTTGCTCTTACAGCAATTCCCCTTATACCCAACCGGAGCATATAGTCCTGCACAGTTTTGGGGCCATCAATTTTTTTCAGCAGCATATCGCAGGCTATATTGTCGCTTTGCGAAACCATGTAACCCAGCAAATCGGCAATGGTAACGTCAACATCGCCATCCGGGAATTTATCGCGCAGCGGGCTATGGGTATTTTTCACCATATCGCGTTTTTTAAAATGGATTTTCTGATCGAGTTTCAACACGCCCGAATCAACCAAATGCAGCACGGTTAAAGCGATCGGGAACTTCATTACGCTGTGGAGCACTAAACGGGCGCTGCCATTAACTGAAAGCGTGTCGTGGCTTTCCAGGCCCATTATAGAAACGCCAACTATCCCTTTTACAGGCTTAATAATATCTTTTATTTGCTGGCGCAAAGCATTTTGTTGCGCCATTAAAGAAACAGGAAACAGAATGGCCGACAGCATAGTTATCGACCAAAAAAACTTTTTCATACTTTAAAATAGAGTCAAGAATCAAGAGTCAAGAACCAAGATTAAGGAAAAAATCACATAATGAAGAAATATTGTTTTTCATCTTGACTCCTGGCTCTTGATTCTTGACTCTCTCTTAACGCTTTTACTTTGTATGAATTTTAATCCAGTCAGCAATTATTTTCATGGCTGATGGGGCCATGGTTTCATCTATTTTTTCATATTCCGAAACATCGCCGGTGGTTGCAGTTTGCAATAAGTGGTTTAGGCCCTCTAAAGGTCGTACCTCGACGTTTTTATTGCCACTTTTTGTAAGTATTTCTTTTATCAAACCCAAATTGGCAGTTGCGTCAACCTGGGTGTCCTTTGTACCGTTAATGGCCAGTACCGGGCATTTTACCTGGGCAAGGTCCTTTTTCGCATCATAAATCATAAAATACCGCATCCACGGCAGGTTGTATAAACTGTTGTATTGTTTAAAAAGATCCGGCCCGGTTAAGTTGGTAGTATGGAGCGCTTTAAGCGTTTCTGGTGTTTGGGCCTTTTTCCAGGCATCAAAAACGGGCGTAATTTTCGCGTCCAGCGCGTCCACTGATCCCGATATAGCAAACAGCGCTAATATATCATCATTCAAATCGGCAAATGCTTTAACCGAAACACTGTCGATTCCCAGTTTTTTAAGCTGGTAAGCGTTTTGTTCGCTATTTATCCTGGCGCCGCCAACTTCCGACGCGCCCCACATTACAATAAAGTTTACATCTTTGCGCCGCGCTGCAACCATCGGGGCAATCATTCCACCCTCGCTATGGCCGATAAGGCCGAGGTGCTTTTTATCGACATCGGCTCGAGTCTCCAAATAATTAAGACTGGCCTCCACATCATGAGAGAAATCAAGGCTGGTGGCATTTTTTATATCGCCCAGCGTACTTTTGCCTGCGCCCCGGTCATCAACCCTTAAAACTGCTATGCCGTTTTTAGTAAGATAATCCGCCAGCACCCAATATAGCTTATGGCCAAATATAGTGCCGTCCCTGTCCTGCGTACCACTACCGCTGATAATGATTACAGCCGGGTATTTACCATCGCCGTTGGGGCGGGTAAACGTAGCGCCATAGTGCAGGCTTTTGTCCGTGTTATCGTATTCAACATCCTGGCTGTAATAACCGAAAGGCGGCTTTGGCGTTTGCGATCGCACCTTGTCTTTTCCTAAAGCTGACTTTTCTTCCGCAGTAATATGTTTTAAATTCAACGGCGTACTGCCCCCACCCTGCGAATAGGTACCGGTGATGCCGCTTTTACCGTCCCACAAACCTTTATAGCCACCGCCGATGGCGGCAATCCGGATATCTATACTATCTCCTTTTAATGTCGTTTTACTACAAGCTATGCCGAATGCTTTTTGATCAGGGCTGTCGAAAGTGGCGGAATAACCATCTGCAGTTTTGGTAATGTTAAAAACAAGGTGGAGGTTTACGCTGGCCACAGATATGGTCCCCATCCAGCTGCCGGTTATATCCTGTGCCATTGCCTGGCTAGTAGTAAAAAACGTCATGGCACAAATAAGTAATTTCTTCATTTAATTTTGGTTAATCTGGTGATTTTTAAAGTAGATGTATGAGTACGTAACCGGTACAAGTGTAAGCACCGCTATGCTGCCAATAAACACGATAGTCGCCGATGTTGCCGGCAATAGCAACGTTGCGATAGTGACTACGATTCCGCCAACAAACCATAACTTACCAGCCAGCCGATGTGTTGTGCGCCAGTTATCTTCACTTTCTAAAGTCCAGGGAGTACGTATGCCTGCAAAGTAATTTGGTTTGATGCTATTCATTACGTTGCCCATAAAGGCGAAAAACAAGCCGGCCAACGGCAATATCAATTTATCAATAGCAAAGCCATGGTGAACAGCGGCAAATATGATAGCAATGTTTAGTGCTGATAAAAACAAAACCACCGCAAAGCCTATTTTTCTGAACGTCTCCTCGCCCACCTTTACCTGTTTTTTAGGGTCAATAGCCGGCAGGAACTTCAAAAGCAGGTATACCAACAAAGCGGTAAATAACAAGATACCCGCCAATAGTATCATTTCGCTTTTGTCCCCGTAACGGTCAACCTTGCCACTGATGCCATAATGAACCGGAACAATTGCAGGCAATGCTTCATAAACGGTTGCCAGGTATGCGGCGGGCAGCACCCAAACTACCAGTGCGGCCAAATCCATATATGTAAACTTTTTCATCGTGATTTATTTTTAATTTTTAGGTGATTGTAAACTTATGATCCATTTAAGCATCTCGTCCATCACAGTAGTATTCAGCGAGTAGTAGATAAACTGCCCCTCTTTAACCGATACCACCAGTCCCGCCTGGCGCAACAAATCCAAATGATGCGAAATGCTGGGCTTTGAAATATTGAACTGGTCGGCTATCTCGCCGGCTGTAAGGTCTTTCTCCTTCAGCAGTTCAAGTATCTCTCGGCGGGTAGGGTCGTTAAGTGCCTTAAATAACAAGTTCAATTTTTTGCGTATTTATATATTTAGACAAATGTCTAAATACTTTGTTACAATTGCAAAGTATTTATTTTACACTGTTTATTATCCATGGGCAGTATCTAAATTTAGAGAAAGATGCCACCCCGGAAACGTAAATATGCCGATTCTATCAAAAGCACATTGCCCAATGATTTTTTTGTTACCATCGCTATAATTCTATAAAAATTCGTTACTTGTAGGTATCAATCAAAACAGTATCATGCAACGAAGAAATTTCCTAAAAACCAGCTCGCTGGCGGGTTTAACTTTGGCTACCCTTGGTGCAGCTTCATGCAGCCCATCAGCTTCAAAAAAAGAATCAACCGGCGATGCTACCGCTATCAAGACCGACGACTTTGCTTTAAACGAGGTTACTATCGACACTTTGCAGGAGAAAATGAAGAGCAAGGAATATACATCTCGCTCCATAACCGAAATGTACCTGAAACGCATTGATGAAATTGATAAAAACGGACCGAAGCTGAACTCGGTGATCGAAATAAATAAAGACGCGCTTAACATGGCTGATGCTATGGATAAAGAGCGCGCCGCCGGCAAAGTACGCGGCCCGCTGCATGGCATACCTGTTTTAATAAAAGATAACATTAATACCGGCGACAACATGCACACCACTGCAGGCGCATCGGCCATCGGCGATAACTTTGCAAAGCAGGACGCGTTTATAGCGCACAAGCTACGCGAAGCAGGCGCTGTGTTGCTTGGTAAAACCAACTTAAGCGAGTGGGCAAACTTCCGCAGCACGCACTCAACCAGCGGCTGGAGCAGTCGCGGCGGTCAAACCAAATCCCCGTATATTTTAGACCGTAACCCCAGCGGTTCGAGTGCAGGTTCGGGGTCCGCAGCGTCCGCCAATTTGTGTGCCATAGCTATAGGCACTGAAACTGATGGGTCGATTGTATCGCCATCGTCGGTAAACGGCCTTGTGGGTATTAAGCCTACCGTTGGCTTGTGGAGCCGGTTTGGCATTATACCTATATCAAAAACACAGGATACGGCAGGGCCGATGGCACGTACCGTACGCGATGCAGCCATAATGCTTGGCGCTTTAGCCGGCGAGGACCCGCAGGATGTGTATACCCTTACCAGCAAGGGCAAAGTTGAGGCCGACTATACCAAATTCTTAAATGCCGATGGTCTCAAAGGCAAACGAATCGGCGTTGAAAAAGACGGCCTGAAGGTTAACCCGGCTATGGATGCCATATTTAAGGAAGCCCTCGACACCCTTAAAAGCAAAGGCGCCACAATTGTTGAGGTTGAGCTATACAAACAACTAAAAGAGATTGGCAGAAACTCGCTTACCGTATTGCTTTATGAATTTAAAGATGGGGTAAACAAATATTTGAGCGAAGCCAATTCTAAGATAAAGTCGCTGGCAGATGTAATAGCCTTTAACAAAACCAACGAGGCTAAAGCCATGCCCTTTTTTAAACAGGAAATACTGGAACAAGCCAATGCCAAAGGCGGCCTCGATGCAAAAGAATATCTTGATGCCGTTAAAAAAACAACAACCATTACCCGTAATGCTATAGATAAATTATTGAAAGACAATAAACTTGACGCCATTACAGCCCCAACCAATGGGTTCGCTGTTTGTATCGACCTGGTAAATGGCGATTATGATAATGGCTTCGGTTTTTCGAGCCCGGCAGCCATGGCAGGTTATCCGCATATAACGGTGCCTATGGGTTACGCATATGGGTTGCCTGTTGGTATTTCATTTATCAGTTCGGCCTACAAAGAGCCTGATATTATTACCCTGGGTTACGCTTATGAGCAGGCATCGAAAAAAAGGGTGAAGCCGGAGTTTAAGGAGGTGGTGGGGTAATTTGTTTATTAGTTCACTGGTTCATTAGTTCATTGGGGAATATTCGACAAACTACACTTTTGAATTTGTCAACTTATACAACTAATTGCTACTTTTATCGCGTCCTACCATGAACTATGAACCATCAACTATCAACTAAATGGAATTTGGCCGCGTAACACCAGGGGAATTAATGGAAGTAGATTTTACGCTTCCGCCCGACACTGATTTAACTGTAAAAACCCTGGCTTCGGCTAAAAACGGTCAGCCTTTGCAAGTACATGTGGGTTGTGCGAAATGGGGCCGTAAGGAATGGTTGGGTAAAATATATCCGCCAAAAACCAAAGACGCCAATTTTTTGGATGAGTATGTAAAGCATTTCGACAGTATTGAGCTTAATGCCACGTTTTATAATGTTTACCCGCCTGAAACCATTGCCAAATGGAAGGAGAAGACAGCAACCAACCCAAATTTTAAATTTTGCCCTAAGTTTTCGCAAAGTATAAGCCATATCCGCAGACTAAAAAACGCTGACGATATAACCACCAAATACTATGAAGGCATTATGGCCTTTGGTGATAAACTTGGTCCGCTGTTTTTACAGGTAGCTGATAATTTTACGCCTAAAAGTCTGCCCGAGTTGAAAGCTTACCTTGAGCAATTACCAAAAGATGTGCCCGTATTTTTAGAGCTGCGCCACAAAGAATGGTTTGCTGATGCCGGTAATCGCGCCGCTGTGTTCAACATGCTGCATGATTTGCAAATCGGTGCGGTAATAACCGATGCATCAGGCCGACGCGATGTGGTGCACATGGAACTACCCACGCCGCATGCCTTCATTCGGTTTGTGGGCAACAGCCTCCACCCTACCGACTACGCCCGCTGCGATGAATGGGTTGAACGTATTGCACAATGGCAAAAAATGGGCCTGCAATCGGTTTGGTTTTTTATGCACCAGCACGACGAACGTTATTCGCCCGAACTGTCTGACTACGTGGTTGAGCAGTTAAACAAAAAGTTAGGCCTGGAACTGTTACGACCAACTTTTATGGACAGGGATAAACCGGTACTTTTTGATTTGGACTAACCTATTATGATTCCATCAATTATTTCGTGATTGCACCGATTGGTATTGACCAATTAATCGGTGTAATCTTTTCTTAATCGGTGAAATCCCGGTTCTATTGCGATATCATTCCGGAAATCACATTGATACTCAACGCCAATATTGCCGTATTAAAAGCAAACGACAGCAGGGAATGCACAAGGTTGAAGCGCCGTATTTTGCGCGAACTAATAGAAACGTCGGAAGTTTGGAACGTCATGCCGATAACGAACGAGAAATAAACAAAGTCAAGATAATCAGGGGCGTCCTTACCGGGAAAATCCAGCCCTCCCGGGTCCCGTTTTTGCCCGTCGTCTGTATCAGTATCGTAATAAAGATGGGCGTATAGCAAGGTAAAAATGGTATGAACCAGCCACCACGAAACTACAACCGCAAAAATGGCCAACAATATATGATTGCCCTCACCACCGGTATGTCCCTTCGCCGATTTTAACAGCATAACAATTGCACCCAAACTGGCAACAGCCGCGGCAATTACAAAAAGGAACAATACCGTCCGGCTCGAATCTTCCAGTTTGGCAATTGCACGTACTTCTTTAGGATGCGAAGTGGCAATGATTATCCAGTCGAGCAATATTATTGTTAGTGCAAAGCTTATCCATGTAAACAAAATCAGCGACGGCAATTGCAATCTGTCGTGAATACAAAAAAATGAAATTGCTGCAACTGTCAGCGCAATAAATAAGCGGTAATGCGCGTCGAGGCGGTAAAAAAATCTTTTGTCTGGTTTAAGGGGTTTGGCCATAATTTTTCAGGGAGTCCGAATTGTCGGAAATGACCGAAAGTCCGGAAGATTAATAATTCCCGAATATAGTAAGTTTTGATAAAGAAATTAATCTTCGAATACTTCGATAACGCGGCCTACCTGACCATCTTCTAATCTTACTTTAATACCACGCGAATGAAATGCAGAACTGGTTAATAAGTCTTTCACTATCCCCCTGGTTCGTTTGCCGGAGCGCTGGTCTTTTTTGAGGATGATATCCACTTCAAGGCCGGGGTAAATATCGTTTCGGTTTTGTCCGTTCATTGTTTTTTTGATTTCACCGTTAAGAAACCAATTTCTCAATTGCCTTCTCCACCTTCCCAAAGTCAAAACTCCCCACCAATTTATCAAATGCAGCGGTAATTTCCGCATTCATCAAATTACCGATGCTGCCTTCGTGGGTGTGATTTACCTGTTTATCCGGGTTAAAATCGCCCTTTTCAATAGCTGCACCAACTTGTTTATATGCATCGCGGAAAGGAGTGCCGTTTAGCACCATGCGGTTTACTTCTTCAACGCTGAACAAGTAGGCATATTTAGGGTCTTTTAATATATCGGCATTCACCGAAATATTTTGCAGCATAAAAGTTGCCATATGCAGGCAGTTCTTCAAGTCGGTAAATGCCGGGAACAACAGTTCTTTTAACAATTGCAGTTCGCGGTGATATCCGGAAGGAAGGTTAGTGGTCATCATGGCCACATCGGTTGGCAGGGCCTGCAGGCGGTTGCATTTGCCGCGCATAATTTCCCAAACGTCGGGGTTCTTTTTATGCGGCATAATACTGCTGCCGGTGGTGAGGGTATCCGGGTAACTTACGAAAGCAAAGTTCTGGCTTAAATATAGCGCCTGGTCCATGGCCATTTTGGCGAGGGTAGCGGCGATAGACGATAATGCCTGTGCAATTATCCGCTCGGTTTTACCGCGGCCCATTTGTGCGTAAACTACGTTGTAATTCAAATTATCAAAACCTAACAGTTGGGTAGTCAAGGTGCGGTTTAGCGGAAATGATGACCCGTAACCTGCAGCGGAGCCCAAAGGGTTTTTATTGGTGATTTTATAAGCAGCCAAAACCAGCTCCAAATCGTCCGCCAAACTTTCGGCATAAGCGCCAAACCACAGGCCAAATGACGAAGGCATGGCAACCTGTAAATGGGTATACCCTGGCAGTAATACGTCTTTATGTTTTTCGCTCAATTCAATCAGTAAGCGGAAAAGTTTTTCAGTTTCTTCAACAACGTCCTGTAACTCGTGGCGGAAAAACAGTTTCAAATCAACCAGCACCTGGTCGTTACGGGAACGGCCGCTGTGTATTTTTTTGCCGGCATCGCCAATGCGCTGGGTTAACAACATTTCAACCTGCGAGTGCACATCCTCCACTTCGGGAGCAATTGTAAAATTGCCCTGTTCAATATCTTTGTAAATATTTTTTAATTCCTGTTGAACTAACTGCAAATCATCCGCGTTCATCAGGCCTATGCTCTCCAGCATTTGCGTATGTGCAAGCGATCCGAGCACATCAAAAGCAGCCATCTGCAAATCAAACTCGCGGTCGCGACCTACCGTGAAGTTTTCAACCAACTCATTAACAGTAACAGATTTTTGCCAGATTTTTGCCATGGTACAAATATGGTGTAAATATTTTATAGGTTTTTAGACCTCGCTATTTGTCTGAACCGGGATTCACCCGATTTTGGGATTTCCAGGATACTTAAATCTGATAAATCTGTTAATCTCCTAAATCCGGGTTCAGACATTATCAATTTATGCTTTCCAGCATCTTAATATATAAATCGATCCCCTCTCTAATCTCATCCACATAAACAAACTCGTCTGCGGTGTGCGACCTCGCCGAGTCGCCGGGCCCCACTTTGAGCGATGGAATATCCAGCAGCGACTGGTCGGATGTAGTTGGTGAACCGTAAGTTGTGCGGCCCAGTGCAACGCCAGCTTTCACAATCGGGTGTCCTTTATCAATTTTCGATGGTTTCAGGCGGATGGAACGTGGCGTAACGTCACAGCTTACGTGCTGGCGTATAATTTCCAGTACTTCTTCGTTGCGGTATGCGTCGGTCACCCGCACATCAACCGTAAACGTACAGCTTGCCGGTACTACATTATGCTGCGAGCCTGCGTTAATAATAGTAACCGACATTTTTATCGGCCCAAAAACTTCCGATTCTTCGGGAAAACGATAGGTGCGGAACCATTCGATATCTGCCATGGCCTTGTAAATGGCGTTCTCCCCTTCTTCGCGGGCGGCGTGACCGGCCTTGCCGTGGGCTACGCAATCAAGCACCATCAGGCCTCGTTCGGCAATGGCGAGTTGCATTAAAGTAGGCTCTCCTACTATACCGAAATCAAGTTGGCCCAGTTCGGGTATAATTAGTTCCAGTCCGTTAACGCCTGATATTTCCTCCTCGGCAGTAGTTGCCAGGCAGAAATTGTACTTCAGGTTTTCTCGTTCATAAAAGTAAAGGAACACGTTTATCAAAGAGACAAGGCATCCCCCGGCATCATTACTGCCTAGGCCATAAAGTTTGCCATCCTCAATTTTAGCATCGTAGGGGTTGCGGGTGTAGCCAGAATTTGGCTTTACCGTATCATGGTGCGAGTTGAGTAGTATCGTAGGCTTTGCAGCGTCGAAGTATTTATTGTAGGCCCAGATGTTGTTGAGCTTGCGGTGCGTTTTTACGCCTTTGTCCTGCAAAAAACGCTCGATTACATCGGCGGTGAGGTGTTCCTCCTTGCTGAAGGAGGGTATGGCTATCAATTGTTGCAACAGGGATACTGCCTGTTGATATAGTGTGCTTGTATCTGTCATATAAATGCAGCTGCAAAATTAGCGTTTTTTACGGGGCAGATTTGCAAAGTTTAAAAACTTACAATTTGAGAACGATTTTTTAACACGAGGGAAAATGTTATGACGTCAAAATTCCGGCCAGGTCATTATATTTTTACATGTCAGTCACACATTTCAGTATTTTAAATCTCTATTATTGCGGCTTAAAACAAGAACTCCAGCAATGAAAAAAATATTTGTGTTAGCCACCCTGCTATCTGCCCTGGCTGTTAAAAACGCCACAGCGCAAAATTCTAAAGTTTATATCAGCAATGGCTACAAATTAACGCTCACCAATAACGATGCCACGGTTGACACTGCCGAACTAACCCGGTTGGTTAAAACATTTTATATTGTTTACCCCAAACTGGCAGCCGAATATAATCCCGGCACGCTTAAAGAAGTAAAGATGGCAGTTGATACAAGCTACAAAGGCGTGGCCGCTACTGCCGATGGTAAAGTTACCATCGCATCAAGCTGGCTGCACAAACGCCCGGAAGATATCGATGTGGTTACCCACGAAGTGATGCACATTGTGCAGGACTATGGTGAAACCGTTGGCCCGGGCTGGCTTACCGAAGGCATTGCCGACTATGC
>Ga0105239_10005171_pt1 | contig 15377 bp, 10 predicted proteins | sample KBSC44metaG_FD_92761 | JGI IMG/M metagenome (GOLD analysis project Ga0105239, IMG submission 92761) | Corn rhizosphere microbial communities from Kellogg Biological Station, Michigan, USA - KBS C4-4 metaG | ecosystem: Host-associated > Plants > Roots > Rhizosphere > Soil | place: Michigan, USA...
AGGATGATCAATCCCTGACATGTAGGTATTCGCAGCCGTAAAAAGTTTAGGTCCCACCGCAGCAATCAGCGAACAATCTTTAGCAAGACCCTTTTGCAGGTTTTCCCGATTCTCGCCTTCCGCTGCAGGATCCGTGTTCATTTTTTCAGGCTTGAACCATTCAATCTTGGCTGGATTCATGTGGATAAATAGGACCATTTTTGCACTTGGATAGAATTCACGATGCAATATGGCCATAATAGGACCGGTTATTCGATCATGGCCAATCAAAATGTCTATTTTATCTGCTGGCGGCAACTTGGGTGGTAGAATCATGCACATTAGTGGAGACATTCCCACAGACTTGCCGGGCTCTATCAATCTAACGTCCGCTTTTTGGGCGTCCTCTTTTTCCTCTTCGTCAGCCTCCGGCAAATAGCAATAGACTTTGTGCTGTCTTGCCAGATAGAAACAAAGTTTTCTATTAAATGTGCTCAATCCTCCTTTCTTCGAAAACCATTCTGTTGCAATGCATAATATTGTTGCCACCTAATTCTCTTTTATTATTGAACTCACAAGTATGCAAACTTTTTACGATTTTTCAAGAAAATTTTGCTAGGCGTCATCTTGATCCTCATGCCGACCAGGATGAGCGGGAAGCTTTTTTCGAATTCGATCAAATCCCAGGGATAGGGTCGCACATAGGCTGCCTTTGTACTCGGTGGAAAAAAATTTGCATCGAGCGACGGGTGATTAGTTCCGGGGCAAACTTGTCAACCCGCCCGATCAAGAAGTTTCTTCGAAACAATTGCACATATAGGAGAACGAAATCTCATTGGATTGATAATCGAAAGAAAATTATTTATTATGGGTAATTTCAGAATAACCTCAAACAAACAAATGTGCTCCTACTTATGCCCCCACCTTTCTATTAAGCCTTTCTACTTAATTAATAATAAGCAGCTTATGAATTTATAAAAGCCAAAACAAGGAACTTTCCTTCATCCGTCAAAAGGTATTGACTTTGTGGCTTATTCGGCAAGCTTTTTTGCACAAGTGTCTGGAGTCTCATAGATAGTTTCAGGGATAATAGGGATATTTCTAGTTACCCTTCTTTTCAAATTCCAGGTACAGCGTCTTTCTGTGTTATCCCTGGCAGCACATCTCCCTGCCCATCCCTCCCGAAATTCAGTAAATTTATGGGGACACATCACCTCTTCATCACCAAAAATGATTGCTACCCGTATGAGGCGAACATTATTATTCAAAACCATTGTCAAAGACTCCGTGCCCATCACCGAGCAGTCCAGATACTCATTTTTAACGCCCAGCTTTGAGAACAACCCCTCCGTCACTGACATGACTGAAGCCGAGGCGATGAACTGGTTATTTAATGACCCATTCTTTCGCGAAGACTTTATCAAGGAGTTTTTCCCCGAGCCACTCAAGATCCGCCACTACTTCGGTCTCGTCGAACCTTTCACAACTTCAAATCAAAAACCAGGCGACATTGATTTACTGTTCGTCCATCCGGATTATCCGGATATGTCCATTGCCTTTGAGACCAAACGGGTGAAGGTAATCCAGACCGCTGAAGGTGCAGACATAGTCAACCGTCTTTCAGGTATCTCCAAAGGGATAGTTCAGGCCAACGCCTACAGGGCGCTTGGCTTTCACCAGACATATCTCCTTGTGATCATTCTTGACGATGGTCGACATATTGAAGCACCCAATATAATATTCCACTATAACAAAACACACAAACTCAACCTCGTCTACGATATACCCATGTCTGAAGAATTACACCGTGAAGTAGGCGTAATTTATGTGCGCATCAACCAAATGACTGGCAAAGACTTTAACCATTCCAGTAGTATCGGCTATTGTATTGACAAGGCGGCAGTTCCCATCACCCAAACCGCCGAAATGACCAATAAGGTCCGTTCCTTATAATAAAAGGAGCCTACAATAAAAGCCCGGGATCGAGGATACAACAAAGGGGACTACCCCAAACCAAGTCGGCCTCTTGTCAGGCGGACCACTTTGCTCTTCCTTTACTGGACCACAGCCATGCAGTCCATGCCTCAAGCATGCTCGATCTGTGCGGGATTCAATCGAGCTTCCTGTCAAAAATTCTAATCTATTGTTAATCAAGTATCATACAACCAATAGCATTCGATCATTTAGGAGCCCTTTTGCTAAGCCAATAAATCGTTTTAGCAAAAAGGGTGTTTTCACGGGAATATTTTTCTGAAATACAGTGTAAATTCAGCCAATAGTATAGAATTATCGCCCTATTTCGTTGCCTAACCCTAGCCAACCATACGACCACCTCAACAAACGCATTTACGAAGAATTCTTGTCGGAGACGGCTTCCGGCAATTTTGTGAGCCTGCCGATCGACAATGATTTTGTCCACAGGATTGCGATCGAAATCGGCCTATCCGCAGATCAATTGCTACAATCGGTAGCATCTACGGTTGCAGGCGATTGGAAGCCATTCATTGAGTTTCAGCAGCCATCCATCCCGCAATATCTTGGTCTCATTGCCATCCAGCTGTATGCAGCTTATATGATGGATAATCAAAATGAAAACAATGACGAGGAATATAGCGAGAAGGCGTACAACCCAAGATTGTGTCAGTTATTGAGGATCGAATCACACCAATTACAGCAACTGCTAGCCAAGTACCAAGATCGGCTCTGGGGATCTTTTAGTAATTGGTGTTCAGAGGTCGGATTTTACTTTCACCTCCCTGAAAAAAGAGAAGGACCTCATCGGTATACCCGGTATCCCCTATCTCAGGCCTTGCTGAACAGTCATGACTTAAAGCGGCTTGGTTTTGTCTTCGATTATGTCGGACTCCAGGCGGGAGAATCATTATTTTTTGAGGATTTTATGAACCTTCTTCACCTGAGCGACAAACATCCGCGCGTCACTCCCCATTACCTTCGAGTGAAAGAAAGAGCCTTTGCCAAAAATCAGCTAGCCGCATTTTACCACCAAATCTTCGATTATTATAACCAGTGGGATGGCTCTCTCCCCGACTTAGAAGAGGCCGACATAGAAACGTATGCCTTTCGTGCACACCCAGGTGGTAACTTTTACCTTTCTATTGAACGACCGTGGCTTGCAATAACCGTTAGCGACAGCTATGATAATGTTATCGAGCGCCAATCGCTGGAAGATCCTTTGGCTTTGGATAAATTGCAGCAAAGCTATCGCATCCTTCGAAAAGGTATGCTGTTCTTTGTCGCCAGTCCCACCTATGAGGACCATTGGGAATGCCAAAGATATTTGGAAAGAGATAACGACTGCCTGATCATTGCACCCAAGACTGTACCACTTGAAAAGATGCTCGGCACCATCCCATATATCGATATACATTCACATCATCCATACTTCTATTTCATCCAAATCCATCTCTTGGAAGGAATGAAATTGGATCTGACATTTGAGGATGCTTTCATTCGCCGCTCACCCGTTAAGCTCGAAGGCGGGCTCAAACTGACTAGAACACATTGGCTTCATGGTGCCGGCCCGTTGCTTTGTTTTCGATTAAGCGATAACTATTATATCAACGGGCAAAAGATTGAAGTCTTGGAAGGAGAACGACGTTCCTATGCTGATTACCCGCCAGGAAATTATATTATTAAGCACAAAGATTATTCTCCCGTACACTTCACGATCCAAGAAGCGACTGAACGAGAAATTCCACCAACCCCTGGGATCGGTTGGAAACTTGCCAGGGATGGGGGATATTGGGATCCAACTGAAAAAGATTATGCCATTTTTGGGTTTTGTATTGCTGTACTCACCCAAGCCAGCCTCGGACAGCCCATTCGGGACTGGATAGAGGCAAACAAATCCAAAAATTATCAGGCACATCCTATTATAACAATTAAAGCTATCAATCGCTCGCTGCATGGAATTAAACCCAGATTACACCAATGTTGTTGGCATTGTCGGTCCTCGAATCCCTAACGCGGAAGATGCCCGTATACGGATTGTAGGAATTGACCAATCGAACTTTACAGAGTTCTCCAGAGAAACCAGCCGAAAGCTGTTTCCGCCTCATGGCTTTGTCCGTGCATACCATTTCTTTGACAATTATCCATCCCTTGAGGAAAAAGACCTGATCCAGTTCAATTGCACAGTAAACGAACGGTTCCAGCCGGGATGGGATGTGTATAAAATGACAGGGAAGCCGCAAAAAAAAGGCGGCTTGATCTTTCCCGTAGAAGATCTTAATTGCGACCAGGGGTACGTAGATCTATTGAATCTAGTATATAAGATACCCGAAAGAAAAAACACCTTCTTTTTGTTGGCAGAAGACAAGTACGTGATCGGCAAGCTCACGATAAAAAATGGTCAATTGACACCTCCCCCAACCGCATACCTTCATCTTTGGGACAAATCCGACTGCATCTTTGTGTCTGCAGAGGGTCAGGAATATTTGGTGGAAGAGCCAACGGCAATGCCCCGGATCATAGATTGTTCACCCATGGAGAAGCTTTTCGAACGGTTCAGATCCCAGCTTCGGGAATTACATTTTGAAACGATAAACCACCTTGATCAAAATACCTCCTGGCGAAAAGATATCTTTAAATTATTGAACGATGGTGCGGCCCCAGGGCTCGTGAAAATCCGGGCAGAAAGGCTCAGCAATGCCTTTGATCAACTGGAGCTTTCCCTCAGCGAAACCAAGCAAGTCATTGAATCGTCTGAAAAATTCGCAGAACGCTTCACCGTTGCCCTTGAAAACTTTAAAGAGGAGTTTCTTCAGAAACATTTCCAGGAAAAATCCAGATTGGAAGGCGAAGCCCGTCAGCAACAAGGCCGCCTGGACAACGAACTGGACAAAATTCAGCGGAAAATAAAGGCCGCGAAATCCGAACAGGAAAAGTTGGAAAAACACATGGCTGAAACCCGCAGCAGGCTCGACCATCTCAATCAAAACAAAGATCGACTCCTAGCTGACTTCCGCATTTTTTCCGATACCCTGCTTTCACCATCGCCGACAGTGGCCAATCCTACCGAGCACCAGTATTCGTTCCTACTGGAAGAGCTCTCGCCTCCGGCCGACGCAGTAACATTGAATCGCGAGCAACTTCTTGAACGCCTAAAATTCTTCTTCCGGCAATGGCAACTCGATGATGGCATGGCGCCCGGCGCCCTCGACATTTTCTTGCTTTATCCGGCAGTCTTTATCCCGCATCCCCGGGTCGCCCTCGCCCTCATCAACGCTTTTGGAAACGCCCGCTATATTATTCAGCAAACCGGACCTAATTGGCTTGAGTTTGCCGCGCTATGGCAAAACGGCCTTGGAACAATCTGGGAGGCGGCAAGCCAAGACCCCGGCAAGCTTCACGTACTATTACTCGAAGACCTAAACCTTTCCAGCCCAGAGTGTTATGCTCGCCCCCTACTGGATATGATCGGCGGAACAAGAACCAAGTTACCATATGCGTGCACCGGCTTTCCGTCCAATCTTCGTATTCTTGCGACAAAGGCCCGCTCCTGCAACCCTGCTATTGGCCTGCCGCTATATCATCAAACATTCGCCCATTGGGGTCATTTCGGATTTAATCCTCCCGCAGAATCCAAGGTTGCCGACTCGCCAGCCTCAACATCTTTCTTCATCTCCCCAACAATCCTTGCAGATCCACCTGTCAATGGAATTGTAGATGCACAAACACTTAGGGCCTTATTTCCACCAGACTGGCAGGCCTCCGCGATTCAAACCCAACTGGCCACAGAAACCCCACAATTATTCGATGAACCCTAAAGAATATATTCCTCCAGCCCCTTCGCTGTTATTACAGTGGATGGCCTGTCAACCACCCCGCACTGTAGCGCAAATCCGCTTCGCTTGTACGAGCCTTGCGAAAGCATCTGGCATGGAGACCAATCGCGCATTCTACCAAATCTTTATGCCCTTATTCCGCCTGGGTATGGTGGAGTTCACCGGCAACGGCCTATACCAGCTTTCGCCGACTATCTTTCTCACTTCCGGCGACGATCGGGCAACCGCAATCAATCCCGGCCCCATACTCAAAAAGCAATTAAAGGGCGAGTACACTACAAATGAAACACTTTACAACCTTCTTTCGTTCCAGTGCACTCCATCCCATTTGCAGCGGGTAGCGAGGAAGCACCAAATTCCCGTTATGAGGTGCGAAATCTCCGCGCTTCTTGCCCGTTTTCCCGACGTAGAAACCGTTGTAACGCATTGGAAGCCTGTGTCTCTCGTCTTTCCAGTAAAGTATTTCTACCACCCAGTTGCCTACAACTGGACCGATGAGCCATTGGCCTTCGGTATCTTCAAACAGTCAGAATCAGCCCGCACCTATTATTTCCTTAGCCCGGATAGGACTATTCGACCCATTCCCTCCCTAGAATGGAATCCTGACGGATTTGCGGTAGCTGCCGCCTGGCAAGCCGCTCTCATGGGCCAGCATTTCTTGTACTACCATTCGATCTCCCGCGAACTTGAAATATCCCGGCTACGGTTACCAGCCCTTCTTGAGCGAGTTTTGCGTATATGCGAACTCACTTTCGCCATAACATGGCCGGAGGATCGACCCGAAACTCTTATTAGTAATATTACGCCGGCAGACGAGCTGTCAGTTCGGCGCATTCTTTGTCAAATCAACTAACTATGGAAAACCCGATTAAGATTTGGAAAACCCTGAAAGATATCTATCTCCGTTATATCGACAGCGGTTTGGAGCTGTTCGAGCCAGTGTTAGCCTCTGAACGCCGAAAATTGCTGGAAGCCCCTGGAGCTATCGCGCAACCTCCGATCCTCGAATTTGTCACCAAATACCCCGAAACCGTAACCCTCCGAGAGGCCTGCAGCCGACACGCGATCAGCGCCGAATTCGTTCAACTCGCGCGAAGCGGTCTTTTTCCCGATAGCAATGGTACCGAACGAAAACTATACCGTCATCAGGAAGAGGCCTTGATTCATGCCGTCGGTCGCCGAGGTCACCTCGTCGCCACCACGGGAACGGGATCCGGTAAAACCGAATGTTTTTTGTTGCCCATCGTCCATGACCTGGTCGCCGAATCTGTAAATTGGCCTGTAAAGCGACCAAGGGCCGTTCGGGCCCTGATCCTCTACCCTCTCAATGCACTGGCCGAAGACCAAATGATCCGCCTCCGGCGAGCACTTAACGGCCACCAGCCAGACGGTAAAGGCTCCCGTGACTGGCTGGACCAGCATCGCAACGGACACCGCTTTTATTTCGGTCGTTATACGGGTCAGACTCCCGGCAAGGGCACCCGCTCCTCCGATACAGCCGAATTCAACAAGGCTAAGGACAGTCTTCACCGATCTTGGGAATCCGCAAAGATTCAATTCGCCGACCGTCCGGAGCACTTATTTCATATCCCTTGCATGGATGCCGATTCGGCGGAAATGTGGGACCGATACTCCATGCAGGAACGCCCGCCGGATATCCTTATTACCAACTACAGCATGCTTAACATCATGCTTATGCGTCAGCGAGAACAAAAAATCTTTGCGGAAACCCGGAGGTGGTTAGCGGAGAGTACTGAGCATACCTTCCACCTTGTCATTGACGAACTGCACGCCTACCGGGGTACGGCAGGTACCGAAGTTGCTTACCTCCTGCGCATCCTTCTGGAAGAGCTTGGAATCGATCCCGATTCCCCGCAGCTCCAAATACTTGCTTCCAGTGCCTCGCTACCCCAGAACGATAAGACTCAAACATATCTAAGTAACTTTTTCGGATTCCGGAATTCCTCTTCGATGGATCGGCTACAAATACTTACCAATCCGATCCGCCCGCACCAAAGCAAACCCGATCGACCGCTTTCCGTGCATGACCTTGTTGAAGTTGATCACCATTTAGACGCCGCCAACCTTTGCGAACAGCTGCAGATAAAAGAATGGATTCTTTTCACTATTCAGGAAAAATGCAACGGCATGACTGCCATCCAGTTGCCCCAGTTAGCACAATTACTCTTTCCCGGGGAAGCCATCGCCGAAGAGGCGCTCGAAAGCCTATTGGTTTTACTCAACCGTAGCAGGGACGCCGCAGGAGGCGCCATCCTGCCCATGCGCTCGCATAACTTTTTTAAGAACATCGACGGCCTTTGGGCCTGCTCCAACCCAGACTGCACGGAAGTCGAGGCTGAGTTTCGCTTCGATGGTCGAAAACTCGGCAAGCTCTATCGGCAACCTCGCTCTGTTTGCACCTGCGGTGGCAAAGTACTTGAGCTGACAATTTGCCGGAGTTGCGGCGACGCTTTCCTCGGCGGCTGGCTGGTCCAAGAAGGCGATGCTTGCTGGCTCTCACTCGACCGCGATGCGGCGGGAGAACAAACCTTATACTGTACGATCTGGCCGCGAAAAAAGATCAACCGATCGGATCATCCCGACTCGAGCTGGGGAAACTATCAATTCGATCCGCTCACAGGGGTCATCTCCCGCCGAAAAGGTGAAATGGCAGTATTTTGGGCCTACCCAGAAACGCCGCACAGCTTGCCGGATCAATGCCCTCAATGCGGAGCAGAACCCAGACGATCCGCCTCCGATAGTCTGCTACCTATAAGCCGTCACAGCACGGGTGTGCAAAAGGTCAACCAGGTCATGGCAGATGCACTCATGCGGTCCCTACGCACAGATGATCCGGCTTCAGCAAAACTGGTGCTTTTTTCGGATAGTCGCCAGGCGGCAGCTAAACTATCCGCCGGCATTGAGCTCGACCACTATCGCGACGTCCTACGTCAACTCATGCTTAGCACACTCAGCGAAGCTGATGAATACAAACAATTCTTCGCCAACGTCCGCAAGGGCGGCTGGCCTCCTTCTCCCGACATATCACAACAGCTGACCGCTCTGATGCAGAACCCATATTACCAAAAATGGGTATCCCACATCGCAGCAGAAAAGTCAGGGATTCTACCTGCTGCTGGTGTCGCCGAGCTCGACCGCTATTTATCCACCCTTATCCCGCTTCGAAATATTGAGGATAAAGTCATGCTAAAAATCGCTGTCCTTGGGATCAACCCTGCCGGTCCATATCCAACTTATAGCACGTGGGGTACCGATACTTGGAAGGACCTATTCTCGTGGACTGAAAATGGCGTCAGCCGAAAGGATGCCGTTGACGGAATGGATCGTTTTGAGGCCATCCGGTTAAAATCCAGAACAGAGCAACTAATTACAGCTTTCGCACACAAAAAGAAGTCACTAGAGTCACTGCAACTTGGATACATCACCGCCGGTCTTCAAGGGCTGGATGGAGATTTCGCGGAATTTGTCGATACCTGTATCCGCCTGTTAGGAGAAAATTGGCGGTTCTCTGGCTATCCCTCCGACTATCCGCGGACCGGTTTCCCCGCAGCGGTCTGGGATTTTGCAAAGAAACGATACGGAGACACCTATCGTAATCATCCGCGACTTGATTACCTCAAAGACCTTTTGCTGCGGCACGAGATCGTAGCCACCGAGGAATTAGTACTAACTGGGAAAAATCTTTTTTTTGCACAGTCAAAGCCTGGCGACAAGGTATGGGCATGCCGCCAATGTAAGACCATCCACTTGCATCAGTCCTGCAAAATATGCTCTAACTGCAATCATACGCTATCCGACACTTCTGAAATTACACCCGAACTCCCGCTCGCCCCCGATGACTATTATGTTTACCTAGCCAGCTCCGGAAAGGCCTTCCGCTTGCATTGTGAGGAACTAACGGGACAGACGCCTCGACTAAGCTCAATCCAGCGACAGCGACGGTTCCAAAAAATTTTCCTGCCTGACGAGAACAAGCTTGTCGACGAAATCGACTTGCTTAGCGTTACGACCACCATGGAAGCTGGGGTCGACATTGGCGGCCTGTCGGCGGTGATGATGGGCAATGTGCCGCCGCAGCGATTCAATTACCAGCAGCGTGTGGGTAGGGCCGGCCGACGTGGGCACTCGCTGTCCATTGCCCTGACTATAGCCAAAAACAATAGTCATGACCAAACGCATTATTCTCAGCCTGAACGGATGGTGTCGGCTGAACCCTCAGCGCCTTATATTGAAACTCGTAGTGCCGAAATTGCCGAAAGGTTGATCCGAAAACAAGTGCTGCACAAGGCCCTGTCCGGAGCTGGCATGGAAGACAATGCTCCCGATAGCATTCATGGCGCATTCGGCTCTGTCAAAGCCTGGCGATATAACCAGCCCAGGGTTCGCCGATGGATAGCAGACAATCCCGCCGAGATCTACCGGATCATTGAGGTGGTGACCCGGGAAGGGTTGAATAGGAGCAAAGAGGAACTTTTTACAGGCATCACACTCAATTTGATCGGCTTAATCGATGACATTGTCAAGGATGACCGAAAATATCCCCAGGAGGCTCTGAGCGAACGACTCTCAAATGCCGGAGTCCTGCCCATGTTTGGCTTTCCAACCCAAACCCGTTACCTTTTCGTCGGCAAGGAAACCGAGCTGCCGCCGGTCGATGCCATCAACCGTAACCTCGATATTGCGATAACCGCATTTGCTCCAGGCAGTGAAATCGTTCGCGACAAGGAATTGCTGAAGCCTGTGGGCTTTATTCGGTATGAGACCGTGAACGGCAGCGTCCGGGAAACCGAGGGCGCCACCGGCCCGGAAGTCGAAATCCACCATTGCAGCAACTGCGGTTACACAACCGTTCTGGAGAAAAAAAATCAATGCCCCATCTGCTACCAGCCACTCACACCTATACCAGCCTGTTCACCCTGGGGTTTCTGTGTCGATTTTGACGCTGCTCGTAAAGATTTTAACGGACGGTTTGACTGGCAGCCAGTAAATACGGAGGTCAACCTTGATATCAGTTCCGCGCTTGAGGCCCAACCGCCTGTCGGTAACCTTGCCATCTTCACCAACAATATCCCTCAGGACGGACTTGTCCACTATATTAATACCAATAATGGATCTCTATTTAACGTGGGTCGCCTTGTCGGTACCCAACGCTTTTGTGTTTTGCAAGCCTTCGAGCCGAAAAAGCAGCCCTTTGTCCGACTCAATAACGTGCGACCGCTGGCGCTGATCGCATCGAAGACAACCGGTGTGCTGAATCTACATATCCACACAGTCCCGCCCGAGCTCAACCTTGACCCACTTCAGGCCGGATTTGCAGGCCGGATGATCAAGGCAGCCTACCTGTCCTGGGGATTCCTGCTCCGCAAAGCTATCTGTTACTATCTCGATATCGAGACCAATGAGATTGATGTCGGCTTTCAGGTGAACCAGGATAAAAAAGGCACAGTCTTCCTGGTGGAAAGACTCGAGAACGGTGCCGGCTATTGCAGCTATCTAAGCGGCAAGATTAACCGAGAGGTCCCCACTGAAGCCCTGATCAAGCCCCTGCAGTCCGGTGAAGTGATTTTTGGTCGACTGACCGACACCAAGCATGCAGTCGACTGTATTAGCTCTTGTTATGACTGTCTCCGCGACTACCACAACCAATTTCATCATTCCCAGCTTAACTGGCGGCTCGGTCTTGATCTGGCCGGGTTATCCTCAGCATCAGACTATGCAATCGACTTTTCCCGCAATTATTGGCTGCCTCATCTTGACGATCAGATGAAACAGCTAAGCATCCGGATGAAGGCGACCCGCGTTACAATTGGTCCCGGTATAGAATGTCTTGAGAAAAATGGCATCGGTTACTTCATCACTCATCCCTTTTGGAGCAAATCCTATATTGAAAAGATAAAATCGAAATACGGAATTGCTTACGAACAGCTTTCGCTAACAGAGGCCATCCGAAAATCGAAACAATAAATCATAAATATGAGCGGAATCATCCCAACATCGCTGTTACTGAATAAAGGTTAATTTATAACCTTCATAATCGAAATTCAAGGCACCAGTAAATTACGGCTTAATTTAGCTGAATTTCTTTCGCTGGCAGGAAGAGTTACGACACGCGCATCTAACATATCACGAGTGAGGAAGACCTCTGTCCGCTCCTTAACTTTCCTCCAGCCAAGCCGCTCGCCCTTGGATAATTTATTAGTATGTCTGTGAACACATTTCATTCCCATAAAGTTAAACTCTTTTTAGTTTAACCCAAATAAGTCAAATTAGCACACATAATCAATTACAAGCATTTAATATCCTTTAAGGAGTGAAACAAAGAATCGAATTGAGGTCCTCCTACCGGATCCGGCGGTACCCTGGATATTGCAGGGCCTTGTCTTAGGTAAAAATTAATTTTCAGAGGAAGAAGGTCCAGTTTCAGACCGATTTTGCTGCTTCCTTTTTCCAAGTGCGTCCAATTTTTGCTTTGACTCTTCCCACTTAGCTTCTATCTCGCTCATTTTCTGTTTTAGGTCATCGGAAGGTTTCAACAGAAAATTAAGATAGTCGAATAAAGTATCATAGTTCCTTCTTTTTTCATCATGATGCATAATTAGAACAACTTCTGGGAACGAGCTTGCCAAGACATCGATAAAATGGTTTATATCCTGAGTAAAAGATCTTACTTTGGTTTTAAAAACGTCATCGCCCAGAGAGGTAAAATAGCTTTGAAGAGAAGAAAGGTTGTGCGTACGCAACGCAGCGCCGGCTTTATTGTGAAAAAGTAAGAAATTCTGCTTTGTAGCGATCTGATCCACAGTCGTAGCGGTTTTTACGGCGTTTATTGTCATATCTTCTTTACATACGTACAATTCAGCATTGGTAATGATAATCGGAATATGTAAAAATATAGTTTGAGCAAAGGTCTTAACGGATATCTGATTGGAAAATGATTCGATGACATTTCCGATAAATGCATAGGAAAGCTGGTTAATAGCCCTGAAAATAGTTGTTTCGTCAAACTTATCGTTTAATAGTTCAACCCCTTTTAAACAAAATGGACCTAGTGGTTCACAGATTTTATTATATATTGAATTAAGGAACGGGAAGAAGGCATCCGTGAAGTGATCAATAGGATGTAGAAAACTATTGGCTGAAACATCCTGCTGATAGTGAAACGGATCAGGAAGAAATAGCCAATCAGTTGTCTTTGTCTTGTACTTGCATTCGATCATCAATCCAACTCCATGTCCTCCTGGCCAGTAAGATGCATCAATGTCATACGAAAACTCTTTCTCAAGCTTCTGCTCGTCTTCTTTCAGATACGAATACTCATCCCATACAACGCAACCTTTACTTACTAATGTTTTTTTAACTTCATACTCTAAGGGCAACCCGGATTTCAAGAAATAATCCTTCCAACTCTTATCAGACATGACTTTCTTTTCTTTTCAATTTCTGAGATTTTTTTCATTTAAACAATATTTTTCGACTACAAATATGCCTACCCTACCAACGGCGTCCGAACCGACTTTTCGGTTGGGCCAAACAGCGTTTTCCCTTCCAGGACTTGGAGGCGCATAAACGCACCTTACGACCGTCATTCTCCATCGCGAGTAATTATCTGATTGAAAAAATTATATTGGGATGTAGATGCAAGAGGTAGGATGTGGTAGTTCTCCTGGTATCCATGGCGACAATGGTCGGAGTAATGTCCATTTTTTGAGGGCGATTGGATACAGGGCTCATTAAATTTCGGCAACCATTTCCAAAACATGGAGCTAATACTCAGCTTTGCAAATTTCGCTCAATGAGATACTGCTCAGTCCAGCCCTGCTTTTCTTCGTGTTCGTGAAAGAACATGTTTTCCTGTTTGTTAACGATGATGTCATTTTTCTTACCCGCTTCCAGCGTAGACCTGATTTCAAGCTCATAGAAAGAAAGCTTCATCGGTGAATACCGAGCGCCAAAATGAAGCCGGATTTTACATTTGCGTCCCTTTTCTACCAGCGTTCTCCTGGACACAGCCAATTTGAATGAATGATGCACATAATTGCCATAATATATTGTGGCGGCTATAATTCCAGGTATGTAGTCTGACCCCGCTTGAATGGCACCATCAAGTTGCCCAGGTGTGCCGCTCAAACCCATGATCTTGCCCTGATCTGATATGATCCGGCAGTGCAAATTTTCGTCATTCTGGTACCTCGAAAAATTCATAAAGGTAATCGTGCATTTTACGCTGAAAAGGTCCGCTGTCTCAGGCAAATAATCATCAATCCTTAAATACGCCTCTAACCGGGGAAAACTTATCTTCCGGAATAAAGCCTCTATATAGTGATGTGGTGCAGCAACCGTTTGCGCATCCATGCGCATGTGGTAGACATTCTCAAATTGATGCGGTGAAAACTCACTAAGTGGGACTTCAATGAGGTAGATAAATTTTCCGCCAATAGGGATGGATTTAAAACGAATACCTTTGGGGCTGGGCACGATTCGATTTGCGATCTTAGCGATGAAAGCATCCTTTTCATGGAAATGTGAAGTAGGTGTCAGCGGGCCTGTAAATCGCCTCCCCGGCTCGACACTGGTACCCTGATCTTCCGGTGCGCCCCATATCAAGATACCTCCATCTGAATTCAAAAACCCGCAGATGGTTTTAAGAACCTTTTTGTCCTCTTCTTTTTGCGCAGTATAATTGCCCGGGAATGACTTAAATTCAAGTCTGTCTGATTCGGTTTGTTCTCGCTGAAAGAAATATTGTATATCCTCCAAAGAAATATCTTCCCACGACTTACCAAATATCAGTGTTGAAAAACTAGAATTCATACTCTCGTTATAAAATGCTTATCAGATTTTAAAAGTTGTCACCGATATGTCGACAATACTACTAATTAAAATGTACATTTGAACGTATGATGGCTTGAGAGGAGAATAAAAATGGCGTCCTCTCCATAGGAAAGGACGCCTGTCCCTTAAACTTTGTAAAGGATCTCCAGGAGTTCCTTTAGCACCCTGCCGATAGCAAGGAATAAAGCTATCCAACGTAGTACCTTGCCTTGGTTGCGTTGGTTCAATTGCTCCGCATAAAACATGATATACTATACGGCTCCTTGTAGCCGGATTTTTAGGCCGCCACGCCACATGGCGGCTTTTATTTTCCAAAAATATCGATTCGAACTGCTCATCGGCCACACGTAAACGATCGTTTACGTGTAAGGGTCATCGTCTAAAAAATAATGTTTTGGTAATGAATGGGTTAGGAAAAAAGATATGCACAGCCGGTGCAAAACTTAGGAACCCGGCAGAAAGAGCCGCAATGATGTCCGCAAGCATTTACGCAAGAGAAGACGCTGTTAATACACCGATTTTATATTAGCCCCACGGTAGGGCAAATTCACAGGCTGTAATCATTCTATTACTATAGTTATTAACCAGATATAGGGTCTTCTATTAGCAAAATGCGATCATTTTTACCAAAAAATATAGCTTTTATTTCTTATCTTGCTGTATCTATGGTAGTTAAAAACAGGGAGAAAAACCCCGCCATTGTGGTTCGTTATCGGCCAACATCAAAGGCGCATCGTA
>Ga0105239_10005173_pt1 | contig 15375 bp, 14 predicted proteins | sample KBSC44metaG_FD_92761 | JGI IMG/M metagenome (GOLD analysis project Ga0105239, IMG submission 92761) | Corn rhizosphere microbial communities from Kellogg Biological Station, Michigan, USA - KBS C4-4 metaG | ecosystem: Host-associated > Plants > Roots > Rhizosphere > Soil | place: Michigan, USA...
CTGCGCGATGAAATCGTAGGCCTGCTGCAGCGCGTAGAGATAGCCGGAACAGGCGGCGCCCATATCGTAGGCGGCAAGGGACGGCCGCACGCCGTCTTCGGCGACCGCAACGGCGACGCGGCTGGCAAGCGACGGCGTGGCGATATCGGGGGTGCCCGTCGCGGCGATGACCAGATCGATGTCGTGGATCGACATCTGGGTCTGGCGCAGCAGATCGCGAACGGCCGCTGTCGCAAGGCTCAACGTGCCTTCCCCAGGACCGACCCAGAACCGGCTCTTGATGCCGGTCAGTGCAAAGATTTCGTCGGCGCGCCGGTTCGGCCAATGATGGATGATGTCTTCGTTGGCGACCCGGCGGGCGCCGGTCGCAAAGCCGATGCCGCTGACGGCTATTTCCGAGAAACTGCCGGAATGACGGCGCAGTGCCGGAATGGAGTGCGATTTCAGGCGGCGCAGCACGAACTTGTTTTGCGTCTCCGAGGCGAGAGCGAAGTTCTGTTCGCTCGTATCCCGGTTGGCGTCAACGGTCAGAAGCGTGCTGTCGGTGGCGATCTGGTCACCGATCCTTGCGAAGACCTCGAGCACGACTCCGCCGATATTGGCACAGATTTCCACCGAGGCCTTCGTCGCCTCGACGACGGCCACGAGCTGACCGACCTCGATCGTGTCGCCCGGCTTGACCAGGAGATCGGTGATCAACACGTTCTCGTCGGCGGGACCGGAGCCGATTGCCTTGATGGCGGCGGTCGGGCCGCTATCATCCTCTTCGTGCCAGGTGACCTCGCATTCGAGAACCTCGGCCATCAGGTCGACGAGCTTGCTGTAGGACGGCAGCATTTCGAGCTGGTTGCGGAAATTGAAGGGAACATGCGCGTCCGAGCGGGCAAGCCTGCGGACGACGACGGGAACGTCGGCCTTTTCGGTGACGGTGGCGACGATCTCGGCGCCCATGCCGACAGTGCGGTTGTCTTCATGCACGACGATCAGCCGTCTCGTGCGCTTGGCGCTTGCCAGCACTTCCCTTTCATCCCACGGCGAGATGGAACGGAGGTCGATCACCTCGACGGAAAAGCCCTGCGCTTCGAAGGCCTTGGCGGCGTTGGCACAGAGAGACACCGTGTTGCCGTAGCTGACCAGTGTCAGGTCGCGGCCGCGGGCAACGTAGCGCGACAGGCCCGGACGGACGAAATGCTTGTCGAGATCGGTCGAGGTGCGGCCGTCGGAATTGTTGAGCACCGCTTTCGGATAGAGGAAAACGGTGGGGCGCCTCGATTCGAACGCGGCATTCAGCAGGCCGGCGGCATCGCCGGCACTGGAGGGCATGACGACATCGATGCCGGGCGTATGGGCCAGCATGCTTTCGAAGCTCTGCGCGTGGAATGGCCCGAGGCCGGGCTTGTAGCCGCCGCAGCTCACCATCAGGATCACGGGAGATTCCCAGGCGCCCTTGGTGCGCCAGTACATGCTGCCCATTTCCGAGACGATCTGGTTATAGGCGAGCGGCAGGAAATCGGCGAATTGCAGGAAGGCGACCGGCCGTTGCCCGGCGAGCGCCCGGCCGACGGCGGTGCCGACGATGGTGGATTCGGTGAGTGCCGCGTTGCGAACGCGCTCGGGATATTTGGTGCTGAGGCCGCGGGTGACGCCGAAGACATCGCCCTTGGGATCTTCGATATCCTGGCCGAACAGCACGACTTCGGGATTGGCGGCCAATTGCCTGTCGAGCACGCCGTTCAGCGCCTCGCGCATGGTCAGCGTTGCTTCGCGCTCGAGACCGCGATACTCCGCCGTTTTGGCGAAGGAGGCGGGGTATGGGGCTTTTGCATCCGGCTCGACCTCGGGTGCATCTTCCTTGCGGGCGAGTGCGGCTTCCGCCTGCACTTCTGCTGTCAGTTCCTGTTCGATCTTCTCGAGCGCATCAGCGCTGACGCCCGCTTTTTGAAGCATCGCCCGCAAGTTTGGAAGTGGATCGCGGGAAGAGCCCGATTCGATCTCCAATAGGGTGCGATAGGTCTTCTGGTCGTCGGCATTGGTATGGTCGGACAGGCGCTCGAGATTGAGAAGCACGATGCTCGGAGTACGGTTGTTGCGGCTGTGGCGAACGGCCTTGCGGAAGGCCTCTCGCGAGGCCGGCAGATCGTCGCCGTCAGTGCGGATGATGTCGATGCCGTAGAAGGAGGATGCGGGGCCATCGGGCAGATCGAAGAAGGTCTGCTTGCTGGTCCGTGTCGAGATGGAGAAACTGTTGTCCTCGACGATGAAGACAATCGGATACTGGCTGCGAACCGCTTCTGCCACGGCCTCGAGGAACTCGCCCTGCTGGGTCGTACCGTCGCCGACGCAGCAGATGGCGATCGGCATGCCGGGCTTGTATTTCAGCGATGCGGCGACACCGACCGCATGCAGCGCATTGTTGCCGACCGGGCCGACGATGGAGGTAATGTTGAGCGCGCGTGAGGATAGATGCGCACTCATCTGCCGGCCGGCGGAATGGGAATTGGCTGTGGCGAGCAGGCTCGAGAAGAACTCACGAATGGGCATGCCGCGCGCCAGCATCAGGGCCTTGTCGCGATAGTGCAGATGCAGCCAGTCGTCGTCATGGAGGAATTCGTTGAGCAGCGCCGTCGACTCGTGCCCGGCGCCGGAGACATGAAAATGTGCTATGCCTTGCTTAATGAATTCTCGCTCAAGCCTATCTATTTCTCTAGAAATAAAGAATATTCTATGGAGTTGCTTGAGGTATTCTGTGGTAAACCTCCCTTCCATCTCAATGATTTTCCTAATCTTTCATCATGAATAATTTGTGTGGACCTAGGTAACCCCCCCGGGTGCCTTTTTCAATACACGTTAAATGACAATATCCTCTAGAATTGAAATGGATTTACGTGCTTTCGCCCGGCCGGGATTCGTGGCAGCCGATGCCCTTTGCTGAGCGAGTTCGACATTTTGCCCACCCGGAAATTCGGATTGGTGCAACGATCCGGAGGGGTTGCTAGCTGGATTTGCGGATCGGTTCGTTGGCCTGCTCGCGGGCAGCAGCCGCCTTTGCGGCCAGCTCTTCCTTGTCCCGCAATTCCTTCGGCTTCTTGCCGATGATCTGCTTGGCGCCCTTCTTGGAAAAGGGTTGCACAAGCTGGGCGAGGAAACTGTCGGCGACCTTGCCGGTGATGCCGATGTCGGTGGAGGAGGGGCGGGGCGGATTGTAATAGGTGCCGAGGATCTGGTCCCAGATGACAAGGTTCTCGCCGTAATTGGTGTTGCCCTCGGCAAGCAGCTTGGAGTGATGCCAACGGTGAAGGCGCGGAGTCGACAGGATCCAGTCGAGCGGGCCGGTGCGCACATCGATGTTGCAATGGGTCAGAAGGCCGATAAAGGCAGTGACGGCGCCGATCCACAGGAAGACCGGCAGCGGCGCGCCGAGCAGATAGAGCGGGATCTGGCTGAGCGCGATCTTGAACAGGCTGTCGATGATATGAAAGCGCCCGGTATTGATGACCCATAGGCGTTCGACGCTGTGATGCAAGGCATGGAAACGCCAGAGCGACAGGTGCTCGTGGGCCAGGCGATGGGCGAGATAGAGGCCGAATTCGGCGATGATGAGTCCCAGCACGACCTGCAAGGCCATCGGCAATTGATCCGGCCAGATATTTGCCTTGTGGCTCAGGAAAGGTTGCGCAACGATTGCCACCGCCATCGGAAATGACGTGCCGATGGCCGCCGCGATCTGTACGGCACCCTTGCTCAGGAGCGTATGCGCGAGGTTGTTGAACGTCTCGCCATCGGCATCGAGCCAAGTCTCCTCATAGGGCATGAGCCGCTCGAAGAGCGCGATTGTCGCAACGACCGAGAGATAGACGACATTGAACCACAGCAGATGCATCTGCGAATGGAACGCGAAATACGAGCCCGTCAGTCCGGCGCAAAAGATGGCCGGCCACAACAGGGATGAAACAGCAGCGTAGAGACGCGAACTGCTCTGAAATGTCATGCCACTATCCTCGGATCGTCATCAGGTGGGTTGGCGCGAATATAGGCGATATGTACCGTGATGATTGCGGCCACGGAAGCGGAATCTTGAGTGGAACAGAAGTGTTTTTGTTTCATTATATTGCTGACACCGATCGAGTTCGCCATCCTCGGTTGCTCTACGTCGGGAATCCGGCTCGTCCAACGACTGTTCTAGGGAAGGCTGCCCTGACGGCAATGAAAAGGTGTCGGAATTGGATATTCCTTCCAAGTACAGAATTCACGAGACCGAACATTGGCTCGTGAACCATCGCATCGACACGGTCCTGCCGGGCTACCTGATGGTCGGCTCCAAGTCGGGAACCAACGCATTGTACGATCTGCCGACCGGAGCGCTTGTATCGCTTGGGCCTCTCCTTGCCAGGGCGCAGCGGGAAGTCGAAACCCTGCTTCGTCCCAAGCGTGTCTATATCGGCCGTTACGGTCATTCGCCGGGGCATCCGATCCATTTCCATATCATACCGGTCTATGATTGGCTTGAGACCCTGTTCTGGAAGGATGAGCGCTATCGAGCTCTCGCCTCCTTCGGCAGGCCTGCTGCCGAGCCGGAGACGGATGGGGCCGAGCTGACATTTTACATCTGGCGGGAGTTTTGCGAAGCACCAAATCCACCGCAGGTGACGGGGCCGATGGTTTCGGATGTTGTCGAGCTGATGCGAAGCGCGTTCTTGGTTGCATAGAGGAAACCGAACGCGTCGTGTGCTGCCGAGAATCCCTTTGGCATCGAAACACCACGCCAGAGGGGCTCTGGCTGGTTAGCCGAACGTCAGCTTGCTCTTCTGCTGCCCGACTTCGTCGAAATTCTCGGGGCTAAGCCAGCGCTCATATCCGGCCTTCAGTCTCGGCCAATCGGCATCGATCATCGCGAACCAGGCGGTGTCGCGGTTCAGGCCCTTGGCGACCATATGCTGACGGAAAATGCCCTCGAAGGTGAAGCCGAAGCGTTCGGCGGCACGTTTTGACGGTTCATTGAGATTGTTGCACTTCCATTCGAAACGGCGGTAGCCGAGCGTATCGAAGACGTAGGATGCAAAGAGATAGAGGGTTTCGGTGGTCGCGCGGCTGCGGGCGATCGCCGGCCCCCAGAGGATGCTGCCGATCTCGATGACGCCGTGCGTGCTATCGATGCGCATCAAGGCCTGGCGACCTTCGGCACGGCCTGTCCGCTTGTCGATCACCGCAAAGAACAGGGGATCCGTGCTGGAGGCAGATTTTTCGAGCCAGGGAGAAAAGGCAGCATAATCGGCAGGCGCATCCTCGAACAGATAGCGGAAGCGATCCTCGGCGCCGGGAGCCTGTGCCGAGGCAAACAGCTCCGCGCCATGGCGCGCCGGATCGAGCGGTTCGATCCTCACATAGCGACCTTCGAGGGTGATTCTTTCAGGGCGTGGCACGCCGCTCCAGTTGGCAAGATCCATGTCAAAGTCCTTTGGTCATCAAATGCAGCTCAGCGAATCCGGCCCGATCCTATCAGGTCCGAGAGCGGTTGCGGTAGCGCGATCCCGTCGGGCATGCCGGGCGCGGCTTGCGCCGGGGCCAGCTGGCTTCTTATGGGCAGGACGCCGGCCCAGACCGGGTAGTCCGCTTCGTCGATGTCGCCCGGCGGGCCGTTGCGGACCTTGGCAGTCGCCTCGTCGATTTTCATCCGCAGGACCGATGTCGCCTTCGCTTCCTGCCCCGTCATCGGCCTCAGGCTGTCCCAGCGGCCGGGAAACAGGTCTTCGATAAGGCGGCGCAAGGCATCGGCTTTCTCTTCGACGTCATCAACCAGGCGTGCCGTGCCGAAGACCATGGCGGAGCGGTAGTTGACCGAATGATTGAAGGCGGAGCGGCCGAGCACGTAGCCGTCCATGATGCTGCAGGTCAGGCAGACTGGCATGTCTTCCGCCGCACGCAGGAAGCGGCTGGCGGCCGAGCCATGCCAATAGACGTATTCGCCTTCGCGCCAGTGCAAGGTCGGTGTCACATACGGCGCACCATCGATGACATAGCCGACGTGACAGAGAGGAGAGGCATCCAGAATGGCGTGGACTTCGGCGCGGGCGTGGCTGCCGCGGCGGGGGCTGCGCCGCACGCGGCTGCGCTCAGTAGTCGGGTAGTCCTCTGTGGCGGGCGGATAGTGATCGGCCATGTCTTCCTCATCGATTGATCGTTGATCTCTGCCAGCAAAGAGGTAGGCTATAAACAGCCAGTTTCTCGATTTTTAACAGACCAGTTGGAGCTTGATGACATCTGTAGCGCAATGGCCGGCGCTCGACCGGACCTCGGGTGATCTGGAAGGGCAGGTCTATCGCGTGATGCGCGACCGTATCCTTCATGGGCAGATGCCAGCGGGGCAACGCGTGCCCTCGACGCGGGCGCTGGCCATCTCGCTCGGTGTCGCGCGCTCAACCGTGGTCAACGCCTATGACCGCCTGAAGGCGGAGGGCTATCTGCAATCGACGACAGGTGCCGCAACCCGCGTTGCTGCTTTCTCGACGCCACCCCTACAGGGGCAGGTCGCAGCGCCACCGCCCAGCTCGCCCCAGACCACAGAGTTCGCCACGGGTGGGTTGTTCGAGCCCGGTGTGCCAGATGTCTCCGCTTTCCCCCATGCCGCCTGGGCGCGATGTCTCGGCGCCCGCGGCCGAGCGCTTCGTGTGCATGATCTCGGTTATGGCGCCCATGGCGGCATTCCAGAATTGCGCGCTGCGATCCTCGACCATATTTCGGCGACGCGCGGCGTGATCGCCCGTCCCGAACAGGTGCTGATCGTGCCTTCGACCGGCGCCGCGATCAGCCTGCTTGCGAGCGTTCTACTCTGGGCAGATCATCCGAACGGTGGCTTCGCATGGATCGAGGATCCCGGCTACGCCACCGCGCACGCATTGCTCCGGATGGCGGGTGCCGCTCTGGTGGCTGTGCCCTGCGATGAGGAAGGGATCGATATTGCCCGCGGGGACGGACCGCCGCCGCGGCTGATCTACGTTACGCCTTCGCATCAATATCCGACCGGCGTGACCATGAGCCTGTCACGCCGCCTTGCGCTGCTCGAATTTGCCCGCGCCACGGGTGCGATCGTGCTGGAAGACGATTACGACAGTGAATTTCAGTATGCCTCCCGCCCGATCGCCGCGTTGCAGGGCATCGATCGTGGCGAAGTGGTCGCCTATCTCGGCACGTTTTCGAAAACGCTCGCGCCCGGTCTGCGCGTCGCCTATGCCGTTGTGCCTTCCAGGCTCGTGGCGACCGTCGAGGCAGCGCAACGGCTGAGAGGGGCGGTCGTGCCTGTTCATATCCAGGCAGCCCTTGCCGACTTTATCGACGAAGGCCGGTTTCGCGCGCATCTCAGGCATATGAATGCCGTTTACGCGGAACGCATGGCCGCTGTTGTCTCCGCCCTCAATCGTCATTGCGGCGCGTGGCTTGATGTCGGCGAAGGCAACGGAGGCCAGCAACTGGCGAGTTGGTTCCGGGACATCGCCGTCGATGACGTCGCGGCCGTTCGCTCCATCAATTCTCACGGCTTCGCATTGCGGGCCATGTCCTCACTGCATCTCGGGCCATCGCGGCCGGGGATGTTGTTCGGTATCGCCCGCATGGAGGCTGCTGCGGCGAATGCGGCGGCGGAGAGAATTGCCAGGCTGCTTGCGATGTCGGCAGCTGCCTGAGACGCGGAGTTGGTGTGTCCTTTTAGACCTGGTTCCAGCGACGGATGACCGGCTCGGTCAGGTCGTGTTCGTAGCCGAGCACGCTGATGCTTGTCGTGTCGAGCACCAGGCGTGCGCCGTCTTGCGGGGGCAGGCCGACCCAACGGGTGGCAAAGACCCGCAGGAAATGGGCGCTGGAGAAGATCAGGACGGAGCCGTCGATGGCGCGAAGTTCGCTGATGATCCGGTCGGCGCGCGCACCGACATCAGCTGCCGTCTCGCCGTTCGGGCAGCCGTCGCGGAAGAGTTGCCAGTCGGGGCGTTCGGCCAGGATCGCCTTGGTGGTGATGCCCTCATAGGCGCCGTAGTCCCATTCCGCCAGATCGTCCTTGACAATGCGCCGACCGCCGAAACCCGCCAGCGCGCAGGTATTCTGGGCGCGTTGCGACGGGCTCGACCAGACAGCGGCGAAATCGATGGCAGGCAGACGCCCGGCGACTTTGCGGGCGGCTTCTTCGCCGGCGGCGGTCAAAGGAATGTCGGTTCGGCCCGTGTGCCTGCCGGAAAGGCTCCACTCCGTCTGCCCGTGCCGCACCAGATAGACTTCGGGAAGGGCGCTGCTCATGTGACCGTTTCTCCAATTGGCTGATGATGCCGAATTCTTCGCATCCGCGAAGGGTCCTGTCGAGGGGCGAGATCCGGCGACATGCGCGACAGTGGTGGGCTTGGCGGAATTCGCGATTGAGGCGGTCATATTCCCCTGCAGGCCCGAAGAGGCTCGCAGGGGAACATGAAATATCACCGCTTCACCGCACGGCGGACGCTGTAGAGCAGAATGGCGAGGCAGCCGAACAGCAGGAGAACTGCCCCCGCGAGTGGCGGCATGGCGAGAAATTCAACCGCGCCCGCAATTGCGAGGATGAGGATCAGGCAGAGGGTCGCGAGGCTGCCGTCGTCGATGAACATGCCGATGAGCTCGGACAGGGCGATACGGAGCACGGTCATTGGGCTGCCTTTGCTGTGGGGGTGCCGGTGGAGCCGCGCAGGCCGCGAAGAATGGCGAAGGAGGCCAGCGAAACGATCGCAAAGATGGCGATCAAGGCGAGATCCGCGCCCGGCCAGCGAGTGCCGATGCCTTCACCGGTCCAGAAAATGCCGAAGCTGGTGAGCATCAGGCCGACGACGAATTTGAGGGTATTTTCCGGCACGGTGGCAAGCGGACGATGCACCAGCAGCCCGATCAGCATGACCAGAACGAAGGCGGCAAGGGCGCCGAGACCGGCATAGAGCGTCAGGCCATGCGCGCCGCCGACGGCGATGACGATGAAGACCACCTCGACGCCCTCAAGCAGCACCGCCTTGAAGGCGGCGAGGCCGGCAAGGTAGTCGGCGCGGCGATCCGTGGATTGCGCTTTCAAGGATGCGGTCTCCTTCGAGAAGGCCGCTTCCTCGTCATGCAAGGCGATGACGCCCAGGGACCGGAGAATGGCTTTGCGCAGCCAGCGCATCCCGAACAGGATCAGGAGAACGCCGACGACGAATTGCAGCATTTCGATGGGCACGAGCGCCAGCAACGGCCCGAAGATGAGGACGAGGGCCGCCAGCACGGCGAGCGCGAGCGCGGCACCCGTCAGCGCCGGGCGCCAGCTGCGCGTCACCCCGACAGCAAGGACGATGGTGAAGGCTTCCACGACCTCGACGAAAGAACCAAGGAAGGATGCCGTCACCGTGGAGAGAATGGGTGTGAGGCTGCTCATGAAACGATTCCCGAATGACGATGAGGACTTTGATTTCGCATGGTCTTCTCCGTAGATTTTCTTCGTGCCCTGGGTGAACTTGCGCCCGAGGCCGAATGGCCGCCGCATGATGCGAGCCTTGGCTCGCACCGGACGCCTCGACGTTCACTTCCGTTTCCTTGTGCCGCGTTTGCTCCAGGCCTTGTCGATAGAACCGCGCAGCATGCTGAGTTGATCAAGGCTATCGAGGGCTGCTTCCTTGTTCCTCGCTGCCAGTGCAACGATCATCGCTTCGATCAGAACCATCGTGCCGCCATGCATGGCGAGATGATCGGTATTGCCACGCGGCAGGGGAAGGATCTCCGCCACCTTGCCTGCAACCAGCGGGCCGAGGTCGTCGCTGATCAATATGACCGGCACGTCATGCCGAGCGGCGTGATCGAGGAGGATATCGACTTCGCGATAGAGCGGCGCATAGGCCATCATCAGCACCGCATCGCCTTTGCCGACCCACAGGAGGCGATCCGCCAAGGCAATGCCCGAGACGGAGAGGGCGTTCGTCGGCAGGCCGATGCGGTTGAATTGCAGGCTGGCATAGTCCGCCATGGCGCCTGAGGGGCCGATACCGAAGACATGGCGCCGCGCCGCGCCAGCCAGAATATCGATGCAACGTTCAAAGCTTACCGCGAACTGCTGATCCCGCAAAGCCTCCAATGCCTTTTCGTGGATGCTCATCACGTGGCGAAGCGCATCGCCACCCGTCTCGGCCAGCGTCCGCTCCATCCGGTCGCCGGGTGACGGCATGCCCGTCAGTTCGGAGAGCAAGGCGGCACGCAGCGCAGACAGGCTTTCGAAGCCAAGCGCACGTGCGGTGCGCACGACGGTCGCGTCGCTGGCGCCGGCACGCTCGGCAATCTGGGCGGCGGAATTCAGCAGGACCGCCTGCTTCTGGTCGATGAAGAAACGGGCGATGCGCTGTTCCGCCGGGGCGAGCGCATCGAGCGCTGCGAGAACCCGGCTTTCGAAGGTCTGCCGCTCCTGCGTCTTCTCCGTCATTCGTGCAATTTCGTTTCGTAGTAAATGCTACTCCTATTAATATTAGTAGCATTTACTACTTAGTGATGACAACAGGATTCAGCACATGCCTCGCCGCGTAGCGAAGCATGTGCTGTTCCAGTCGATCACGGAAGGCGGCCGGGTCGGTCTTGAATTATGCCGCCAATGCCGCGCGCACGGCAGGGATGACCTTCTGGCCGTATAGTTCGATGCAGCGCATCAACTTGTCGTGGCCGAGCGGACCGGCGCTGTACTTCAATTGAAAGCGGTTGATGCCGAGCGTCTTGATAACCGGGGCGAGCTTGGCGGCGACCGTTTCCGGCGAGCCGACATAGAGCGAACCTTTTTCGATCTCGTTTTCGAATTCGTTTCGGGTCATGGGCGGCCAGCCGCGCTCGCGACCGATCCGGTCGCGCATAGCCTTGTAGCAGGGCCACAATTCCTCGCGGGCCTGATCGTCGGTGTCAGCGATATAGCCCGGCGAATGGATACCGATCGGCCTCACAGGCTTGCCCAGTTGCGCGAAGGCCCGGTGATAGAGATCGACATAGGGCTGGAAGCGATAGGGGCTGCCGCCGATGATCGCCAGCATGAGCGGCAGATCATATTGGGCGGCACGGACAACCGATTCCGGGCTGCCGCCGACGCCGATCCATGTCTTCAGATGGCCGCTCTCGATGGTCGGGAAAACCCGCTGGTTTTGCAATGGCGGACGGATGCTGCCCTGCCAGGTCACCGGCTCGTTGGAAAGTAGAGCCGCGAACAGGTCCAGCTTCTCCTCGAAGAGCTGTTCGTATTGCGACAGCTCGAAGCCGAACAGCGGGAAGGATTCCGTAAACGACCCCCGGCCGAGGATCACCTCGGCCCGACCGTTCGAGATGGCATTGAGGCTGGAGAAGCGTTGGAAGACGCGGATCGGGTCATCCGAGCTCAGAACCGTTACGGCCGATCCCAGATGAATGTGCGAGGTGCGGCTGGCGATGGCGGCCAGTATGGTCTCGGGGGAGGAGACGGCGAAGTCCTCGCGGTGATGTTCGCCGATGCCGAAGAAATCGATGCCGAGCTGATCGGCAAGGACGCCTTCCTCGACGACGTTGCGGATGACTTGCGCGTGCGGCAGCGGCGCGCCGTTGTCGTCAAAGGTCACGTCGCCGAAGGTATCGAGTCCGAATTCGACATTATTTGTCGTCATGATTTTTCCCGTCGTCTGTCCAAATGATATTGAGAGGGCATGTAGCGCCGTTCCGGATCGTCAACTACCCGGAAAGTTTCGGCTGAAACCTTCGAGGAATTCGATATGGCAATGGCAATCGACCGCATTCCGCAGCGTCGGCGTTGCGTTCGGCGATACTGCCTCCAATATTAGCTTCGACATCAAGCTGCCTGGCGAGAAGGAGGAGCGCATGATCACGCTGAAAAAAGTCAATCTTACCAAGGCTTTTGCAGCCTTCGACGAGGCTTGGAGCCCGCGCGTCGGCGGCGACATCAACGATTTTCAGGTCAAGCTCGTCAAGCTGGATGGCGCCTTCCATTGGCATCATCATGAAGCGGAGGACGAGCTGTTCCTGGTCGTCAGGGGCACTCTGCGCATGAAGCTGCGGGAGGAAAACGGCGGCGATATCGTCCTCGGTCCGGGCGAATATATCGTCGTGCCGCATGGCGTGGAACATTGCCCGGTCGCCGAACCGACGTGCGAAGTCGTGCTCTTCGAGCCGAATACGACGCTCAATACGGGCAATGTGGAAAACGAGCGGACGATCCGCCAGCCTAAGCGACTTTGAATAATCCCAATTGTTTGGCAGCCCCACCGAAACGGGGCTGCCGGCTACTGAGGGCCGCGTATCACTTCTGCGCCAGCTTGTTCGACGGCGTGCGGCAGGCGGCAAATACGTCCAGGCTCGGATCGTAGACTTTCGTCGATATGTCCATCATCCCAAGAACACTATGGAAGATGTTGTCGTGCGAGTGCGTGCCCTCAGGCGCGCGCTTGGACAGACAGGCCATGTCGTAGCCGCCCGCCTTTGCCAGATCGTCGGCCATCCACACCAGCATCGGCACCTGCGTCTGCTGTACAGGCGCGATGATATAGGGCGCGCCATGCAGATAGATGCCATTCTCACCGAGCGACTCGCCGTGATCCGAGAAATAAAGGACAGCTCCGGACAGCGAGTTCGAGCGCTGCTTCAGCTTGTCGATGATCATCGAGACGATATGATCGGTGTAGAGGATCGTATTGTCGTAGGCGTTGGTGATTTCTTCTTGCGAGCAGGAGCCGAAGTCGTTGGCGCGGCAATCCGGACGGAAGCGGCGGAACTCCTCGGGGTAGCGTTGATAGTAGGCCGGGCCATGGCTGCCAAGTTGGTGCAGCACGAGGACGCTATCGCCCTTCACCTTGTCCAGCCAGCCATCGACCTTGTCGACGAGGATTTCATCCTTGCATTCCCCGTCCTTGCAGAAGCGGGGATCGTTCGAGGGCGGCAGGTAGGTGTAGGGGACGCGATCGGTTACATTGTAGCTGCCGGTGTCATTGTCCAGCCAAGTCACGCCGACCTTGGCGTGGGTCAGCACATCGAGCAGATTTTCCGTCTCCAGCCCCTTGCGATGGCTGTATTCCGCCCGCGTATAGACGGAGAACAGGCAAGGTATCGAGGTTGCAGTCGCCGTGCCGCAGCTGCTGGTATTGGGGAAGTAGACGACATTGCGCTTCGCCAGCTCCGGATTGGTCATCTTGGCATAGCCGCCGAGCGAAAAGTTCTGCGCGCGCGCGGTTTCGCCCGCCACGATGATCGTGACGCGCGGCTTGCCGTTATCAACAACGCCGACCCTGCGGGCGTCCGTCCCCAATGGGCCTGCGACGACATTTGCATCCCTTTGCGTGTCGATGGCGTAGCGCACCACGCTGGTGATCGGCATGACCGGATTAAGGGTATCCATGAGGTCGCGATGGGCACGACCGACGCCGGCATAAGTCTTGTAGAAGGTGGTGCCTGAAGCGACGAAGACGGCGACGCAGGCGAGAATGACGGCGGTGTTATGGACAAGCTTCTTGAAAATGGGGCGATGGACGATCCGCACCCAGATGATCACCAGCGAGGGCAGAATGCCCGTCAGCAGCACATGCATCGCAAAGCGCGCCGTGATCAGGTGTCCGGCTTCAGCGCCCGTCGACACGGCGGCATTGCGGATCATCTCCTTGTCGATGATCACGCCGAACTGATCGTTGAACCAGGAGGATACCGACGCCACAAGCACGAAGAAGATCAGGACGGGTTTCGTGACATATTTCGCGGAGAACAGCGTGAAGAATGCAAAAATGCCTGCAGAGATACCGGCCACGAAGGCAATGAAGGCAGCAGGTTCGGTCGTGAAATAGCTGTAGGCCTTGGTCCAGAACATCTGGTTCGTCACGAGAAGTACATAAAGAGCGACTATAAGGCATAGCGTAACACTGCCGATGGCCGGCCTGACGAAATGTCGGCCAGAAGATATATTTTTTTCGTTCAATGGTTTTCTCCGAGGCATGTGCTGTCGGCGGGGCCGGAAAACCCGGTGGCGCAAGGCGCAGGTTCGCGTGTTAAAGCCGGCGACCATGGCGGCCGTTCCTGACAAATACCTGAACGACAGACGCTTGAACACAGCTGTTTTGTGGTCGCTTCCTATTATCTTTGCTTTTTGCCGCGCCGACGTCTGAATTTCAGGTCGCCGTCAGAAATCCTCATCATAGCTCCTTGATTGCAACGAGGGAGCAATCGTGCGGGTCTTATTGGTCGAGGACAATCCCACTATCGGCAACGCGATACAGGATCATCTGTGCGCGGAAGGCTGGTCGGTGGACTGGTCGATGACTCTGGAGTCCGCAACGACCGCCGTCACGGCTCGAGCTTACAACGTCATTCTTCTTGATCTCCGATTGCCCGATGGAAGTGGCCTCACATTGCTAAGGCATGCGGAAGCACGGGCGGATTCGACGCCGGTGATCGTTATGTCCGCCTATGATCAGCTGTCGGATCAGATGACGGCGATGGGTATCGGGGCCGTTGATTATCTCGTAAAGCCTTTCGGGCTTGCCGAGATGACAGCCCGCATCCGCAAGGCAGCCAGGCTCAGTCGCCTGATTCGTCTGCGCAATGCCGGATGAGCGGTGCTGTTTTCAAGATTGGGTGGATGATCCCGAGCGCGTGAAATCCATGACAGCCACCGCAGCCGCAAAGACCACCAACGACAGAAGCCAGCCGAGGACAGCGTCCGACAGGTAATGGGCGCCCATGAGCACGCGCATTATAGGCATGATTACGGAGACGATGGCGAGTGGGATGCCGATCGGGAGGCGCCAGCGCTGCGGCAGCAGCAGCACCAGACAGAGGAGCCAACCGCCGGACGAAGCCTCTCCAGAAACGAAGGAGCAATTTCCCAAGCACCGGCCAGCGAACGAACCTGCCTGGACGAAATCCAGTCCGCCGCCAAAGAGGTCCGTGCTGCGCGGCCTCGGTCTGCCGGCATATCCTTTCAGGAACGTATTGACGATCAGGCCGCAACCGATACCCAATGACAGCAGGGCGGCGATATACTGATCCGTTTTCAGCGTTCGCCGACGAGCGCCGTGTTTGCGCCAGAACATGACGAGGATAGCCAGCAAGACAACGACGGCAATATAGGGAAGGGCCAACGTCACATCACGCAGCGCTTCGATAAGGGGATTTCTCGCAAGAGCAAAGGTGCCGCAGATTTTGCCTGCGGCACTCGATGATGCGCAGGGCGCGGCCGTGAAAACGCTCCGAGCTACCCACAGGTCGATACCGGGGAATCGATTGAAGACGAGCAGCAGCAGCCACCAAAGCGCAAATAGCGCCAAAAATGCCGCGAGGGGTGTGCCTACCGACGTCGTGCGTTTTGTGTATGCAAGGTCACTGTCGTACATCGGCCGGCCA
>Ga0105239_10005174_pt1 | contig 15375 bp, 2 predicted proteins | sample KBSC44metaG_FD_92761 | JGI IMG/M metagenome (GOLD analysis project Ga0105239, IMG submission 92761) | Corn rhizosphere microbial communities from Kellogg Biological Station, Michigan, USA - KBS C4-4 metaG | ecosystem: Host-associated > Plants > Roots > Rhizosphere > Soil | place: Michigan, USA...
ACTGCTAGGGGAGAAAGGGTTGGGTGTGGTGGTGGTGGTGGTGGTGGTTGAAAACCTAAACTAGGAGTAGTAGTAGAAATGTAGGAAGATAATTAGTGTAATAGTCGAAAACTCTAATAAGGACTAGTGTATAGCTAATATAGAGAGAAATAATTGGAGGAGTGGTTGAAAACTTAAGAACGGTTTAGTGCGGCTCGATATATCTTAGCGGTCCTTAACCGGGCCTCGGGGTACTAAACTTTAGAACACTATTATAACGTTAATATAGGAGTAACGGAGAAATAAAGAGTATTAAAGTACTTAGGGAGATAAGGTTTACTAATTCCTATAATAAAATCTTAGGATATTAAATGTTCCGTTAGGGGGTTACAAGTGCAAGATACCTTATAGAGTATCGACCTTAATAAGCGGCCGTTTTCGCCTTAAAGAACCTTACCTAATTATAATAGTAGTAGGTGTCTAAATTATAATTAAGTCCTTAACCGCCCCGTAGTAATTAATAGATTAAATAAGTACCTCTCTATCGTTAATATCGCTTGAGATATCGTGCTCGTTAATCCGCGGTCACCCGTTTAAATAGCCGAAGCCGCTAAGATCCGGCTTATAACGCTAGCGCGGTCTTATTTATCTCACTATTATCCCGGTTATCCTAGTCCCCCTAGTCCTCCTCTTCCTCCTCCTTATCTCTATCGGCCGTCCTATTAGTTTCGCTAAGACCCGGGGTCCCGATATAATCCTAATACTATATCCGATCGACCTCTTCCTTAGGATAAAATACCCTTTAAATACGATATATACTATACTGGAGTCCTAACCTACTATAGTATTATATCTTCTTGGTATCGTCGACGTATTAACTTAGCGTCGCCTATAAATATCGACTATAACTTATATATCGTTATATTACTCGCTTAGATAATAGTCTAATATATTATTTATAGGCCTAGGTGTTATCGTTAATCGATATAAACGTATATAGTAAGATTATAAAACTCGTTCCTCTCTATCTATCCCGTCTAACACGACCGACTTCCTAAGCGAAATTAATAGTATCTATAGGTAAGTCTAGATAAATAACTACGTGTATATAAGCGTAGTCTACTCCGGTTCTAAACGCACTAGTAGCTATAATTACTCGGTAAATTCCGTTACGCTAGCGAGCTATCGCCTATTCCTTCTCCTCCGCCGGGCCCGAATTTAAGTAGTAGTACTTATACTCTAACCGTACTGCTACCTTACGAGCCTTATCCTTAGTAGTAACGTAGACGATAATACGTACCTAATCGTTATACGCGAGGCTCTAGACTTAGTGGGTAATTCTATAGACGGCGTAGTCTTAGAAGTTACCCTTTTTACTCTAGCGGTAAAAATCGTAAAATAAATCCGATCGAAATATAATATCGCGAATAATATAAGGTTAGTCTAATAATATACGGCTTTAAAATTAACTCGTTAATACGGGCGGTAACGTAGCGGATAAAAAAACAACTTAGTATTAAAACTACTGGAGATAACGGAGTAAGGCTATCTTAGGTCGATACTTAGACGCTATAAGAATAAGGTAGTACTCGTTAAATATTACTCGATCTAACTATTAATTAGCTTTGAGTAAGCCTAAGAACCGATAAAATAGATCCCTAACCGCTTACTCTACCGATATAAAGATAAGTAGTATTCCTATAAAACGCTTACTACTACCGTAAGCGTCCTATATAGAGTACTTAATACTAGTATCCTAGTATCGCCGCATGAAGTCCTACTTTAACGCTACTAGCGGAACCACTACGACTATAGTAGTAGCCTAGGGAAGAAGCATCGGGACTATAAACGCTAGACTCTTCCTACCGCCCGTAGCGAGAATTACTACTACCTCCGTATAACGAGCCGCTACTATCTCGACTATCTACTGTTAAATAGAGGAGCGGAATTAAGCCTATAGATCCTAGTAGAGTTATTTTAGCGCCGCTAAGACGGTCTTACTTCCTTATTATTAAAGATATCGTAGTGCCTAAACTCGATGGGCCACTCGCTTTAGGAGAGATAGTAGTTTGTAGGATAGAGATAATAGCCGAGTACGCTTATGAGACGGCCTATTATTTAGGTATCGTCGATATAAGGTTCACTATAACTAACTAGCGTAGTAATACGCCTATAGATTGGCGTCGGTTAATCCGGCCAAGAAGTTAACGGTACCGCCGTACGCCTAATTACCCGTATATAGTATATAACTAGCCTAGAAGTGAAAAGCGGTAAGAAGTAAGATACTATCGGCTACGATAACTTCGCCGCCGTTGTCGTCGTTTAGGTTCTCCAGTAAGTTAATATTACCCTTATACTACTACCCACTAAATTTCTTAATAGCGATCCTTACGGCGATCTATCGCTATATAGCTACACTAATAGTCGTGCCGATACTATATTAACTTATCCCCTAGAGTATTCGCGTTATATAGTTATTAGGCTATAGCTTCGGTCCATAACTCTAGATATACTTATATACTCTAGAGGGAACCTCGACGTTATAGTTTATTAGTAAGAGAAATAGGTATACTAAGACTAGAAACTAAACTAGCTTTTAGCTAATCTCGGGTATTAAGAACTGAGCGGGATATCGAGAGGTATAGGTCCGGGATTAGGACTTATAATACTTAAGGATAAAGACGATATAGCTACTATATAAGAAGAGATTTTAGAGATCCGTCCTAATATTCCTCTATCGCGTACCTAAGAATTCTATATAGCGCGCCGGTTAACCCGAACCTTTATAAACTAATACTAGTATATACTCTAAGAATTTCTCGATTAAGACGAGGTATTACTTAGCGAATTTAGATCGAAACGGGAGGGGGGCTAACTCGGTAAAACTAATTTAATCGGCGTAAAAGACGGTACTAACGTAATTAATGTCTTAGGCGATATAGTGAAGGAGCTACTCGTTATAACCTTTCTAGAAATAAGTATTCCGCGGATTATCTTTAAAAGAATATTCCGCTCGAGCGGTACTTTAGTTATTCTATAGCTCCTCGAGTAGGTATAATAGTATATTAGAAAATCCTAAGTATAGGTTACGCTTAAAGATTTCCCGGGCCTCTTCGAGATAAAATATAATTTTATGTAATAGGTCGTTAATACTATACCGTACACTAGCGTAGTAGAGTATCTTGCCGTTATCGTCCTAACGAATAGATACCGGTGCGATGATAGTTTAGGCTACCTTTATTATAAATAGACGCTAGTTATTAAGGGCTCCTACGGGCCCCCGAGTATTATTAATAATCTAGGTACGGTAAAGTTAATCGAGGGCATCGCCGATCTTAGTATCGTCCTACTTATCGACTAGAAAATATACTTACTGTAAGACTAAAAGTTAATAGTTATAGATTAGCTTACTTAAAATCCCGCCGTATAGCCCTTTAGATTTCTATATAATACTTTTATCGTCCGAGTAAATATTCGCCGTAGCCACCGTATAAAAGGAAACAACACTACTATTGTATACGCTTTACTTAGTTAATTAGGTAACTAGCTAAATATAGAATTAAAATATATAAGAATCTAATGCCGCCTCGAGCTATCCTTAGTTATCCCTACTACTTTCTAACCCGCTACGGCTAAAGTGCTTATTACGGTAGTACTAGTAATAAGACGCCGGTAGGGGTACCCGTAGCCGTCTTAGAGAATACTGTATTAATAAACTAGCTAAGGCCTTAATATCTTCTAAAGCTAAATTTAACGCCTAACGCTATACTTCCGTAATAATAAATATATCGCGATCGAAATAGTCCTTCGAGGTCCGAATAATATAATATATAAGCTACTAAAAGAGACGAATATATTTCACTAATAATAATTTTTCTTAGAGTCCCTAGAATAGGTCTTAGGAAATAGTCCTAACTTAAAATATATTTAGTATTCGGGTATTAATATAGTGAAGGTCGACTACTAACTTATATATACGACGGAGAACCCGATTAATTAAACAACTTATTAGGTATAGCTGAGTGTTATCTAATATCCGCCGAGGGATAGGAGTAAATATTTCAATAAGAGCACTGTCGATTCTAGTAACGTAAAGGTAGAATCGAGTCTTTCGCAGCTATAGAGTAATTTTAGAAACGTACTAAGGTTTACTAACTTAGCGGTATCGTACTTTATTTTATTCTACGGCTGACCGGAGGCAAATAAATAACGTAGACGAAAGAGTCTAAGTGCTAATAGGCGGCCTAACTTAACTACTTAGAAGACTTCTTAGACTACTATAGATGAGTTAGGTGGACGGCGGTAGTAAAGTAGTGGCGGATAGTACTAATATATCTAGATTTACAATAAAATATTCGGGAGCCTTAGCGAATAAATATTATAGAGTTACTGTGGAATATATCTACCGCTTACGCTATTTTTATCGACTATTAATACTATACTCTTTACTATAGTGTCTTTTAATAACCTCTTGACTTATAGTACAAGAGTTATAAGTAACGGCGTTGCATATAAACCCTTCTTTATATACTAACCCGGGAATAAATGGGCTATAGTCGGGGAGATATAACACGATATTCGCAATTTCCTAAGCATTAATCTAGACTTAAATCTTCTTCGCCAATAGATCCTTAACTGCGTACTTAAGTCAATTCTCAATATTAACTATACGGCGTCTAACTTAGTATCGACGATAATTAATATAGGTAGTTTCGCCTAAAAGCGTTAGAGCGAGGTTAATAAAATCGTATCTTTCTCTCTCCTTTTCACTTTAGTATCGAGACTATACTCTTTACTAATATACCGCTCTATAACTTCGGTACTAAGAGAGATAAATAAGTAAGACGATACGTTATAAACCTAGCCCTTCCTAATAGAGAGTCCCTCGATTAGGGCGCTATAGTATTTCGGAAGAGTAACGGAATCTAAAAGATTAAGACCTTCAATTTAGCCTTTAGCCTCCTTTATAGCGTGGCCTTTAAGGTAGTGTCGCCGTAGTAAATACTCAGTAATATTCGTTTTCGAGTAGGTACTATTATAATGCCGATATATAATAGCGTTTAGCTCCGAGATAGTACGTAGAAAAGTACTAAAGTCGTATAGATCCGATGATACTCCCTCCCGAACTAAATAGCTAAATACTAGCTCGAAGCTAGAGATAGATCTAAGTAACGTAGTATTAACGGAGGAATAATCTTCTATACGGCGTTACTATAAAGATATTAAGTATAGTCGTAGGTGCGACTCGTCGAGTATATTTTCTTAACGCTTCCTCTTTAATCCCGAAGTCTCTCGTAAGACTATAGGGGGAGGCTATAAAATCTCGGGTGAACAAGGTCGGTTTATATCAACCCTTGTCGTCGCGACGGCGGTAGAGGAAAGAAGTCTAGCGGCGGAAGGCATTACCTTACTTAGTTAGTGGATAAACTCGTACTACTTCACCGAAGCCTATTCGTATAGCTAGAGAAGATAGGGTTAGAGTTTAGTTAGAAAGGCGCTATTAAGGCCGTAGGTAGAGGCTCGCTATAATAGCCGGTATCCACTCTACTAAGTAAAGACAATATTAGGACTAGCCTAAGCACTTTTATCGTTAAATCGGTTAAATAGCTAATAAACTTCTTATACGTGTTTCCTAGTAATACCGATACTTAATTAGCGGTATATTCGCGCGTTAATAGGCTAGCCCTAGACTCGACGCGTAGCCTACTGTAAGACGGCGGTTAGTCTAACTACGCGCTATTAGTGACCTAGCTCGTCTAGATCACTAAATAGTAGCCGACGCTCGCGTATTTTAACCTACCTACCATAGAAGTAGTCTTATTTTCGTCCTAGTATCGTATCCAATAGAAGGATATACACGAGATACTAGTATAAAATGTAATCGGCGCGCACGGGAAGAAACCGAACCACGTTAAACTCGCGGTTCATTAATTGTTTAGCTTTATTGTATCGGGTAACGAAGACAATTAAACTATTATAGACGTAGATACCCCGTTTAGATATTATCGAATTATAAATTTTAAGGGGGAATAGCTCCGTAGTACGAGGAAATTACCCTCCCGTACTAATAAATATTCTAAGAATTATTAGTAAGAGAGATTATACCTTTTTACGATAGCGAAAGACTAATTCTTAATCTTAGGTTCCTCGTCGACTTAGCGAATTCGGCCCAGGTTTATAGGCTAGATTTATAAGGTTAAGGTAAGCCTTATTTAGACGGTTAGCTCAATAGTGAATAAAAGAGAACCCGGTAGTCCGGTTAGTAAGGTCGTCCTTAACTACCGCTAGATTAATAGGCGGCTTCTATTTAAATATTAGCTCCTAACACATAGTTTCTACTTATAAGATAAAATATTCGGAGAGGCGACGAAATTCTTATATAAAGAGCTGAAAATTATTACTAATCGAGATCACCTTACTATTATTACTCTATCTTAAAAAAAAGGTAGGCGGGTTATACTTCGCTAGTAAACGTCTATAGCGAAATAGACTCTATAGTTCTTCTAAGGTCAAGCCTAACCTAGTGACTATATATTTCTCGCGGACGGTATAAAGTCGCCTAAGTCGTTCTATAGGAGGAGGTAGCGAAATGCCTAGGTAGGAATAAGGCCGACGAGGAAGAGTATACTCTAATAAGACGAGCCGCGAGATATAAATTAGCGCGGAGAGATATATAGTATAATAGGAGGGTTAAAGGAAAATTTAGGCGTAGCCTAAGAAATAGAGAATACCTTAGAAATAGACTAAAAGACTTAATTCTAGCCGTCCGTTAATATAGCTTTCCGCGATTAGAGTAATTATAAGACGAAACGTACTATCGAGTAATTCCTAAATCGTACTTAAAGCCTCGAAGGACTAAGGGGTCCTAAGTTTAAACAGAGAGCGAGTAGGTCGAACGTCTACTAAATTCTTATTAGTTTCTTTAGAGCCCTACTCGATTTCTCCCTCGAGAGAGCTACTATTATTACCTTCGGAACTACTACTACCGTTACTTTTATCACTCTCTTCGTCTTCTTCGCTACAACTACTACTATTATAGCCTACATGCTAAGGCTAATAAGAGATATTAACGTAGGACGGGAGGTAAATAAATACCTAAGCTTTATAGTCCCATACCTCTCGTAGAGCGGTAGTTTAGGCCTTAGTAAAATAAAGCCGAGTCCTTTCGTAACTAATCGTCGATAGGAGCTAAAAGGATCGGAAGATAAAGGCAAGGAACTATTTAAAGGTACGTCGGTAACGTCTTCGACTTACTATACGGCCTACTAACTTAAACGGCTAGGGGTAGCACGAGTTAAGGCTATTACTTTAGAGCTATTATAAGAGGCGATAATCGGTCTATTAAATAGTTTCTTCGCATCGATCCAGGATAATATCTACTATAGGCAAAATAGCGGCAATCTTTCGTTTATAGTCCTTAGCGCTAATGAGCATCGACGCCGTAGGATTTTCGCTATTGCTTAGTAGTTAAAGCGCTTTAAGACGGCTTTAATACTTAGGAATCGAGGCGAGAGTTTATAGTAGCGGTCGAGACGCGACATCGTACGTTATATTCCACTTAATTCTCTCTATCCACGGACCGTAGAATACTATATTAGAGCTATCTAGGGCTTCCTAACGCTTAGGAGTATTAATACTCTAACTAACGTATTATAATTTACGCTTATAGACCGCTCGAAGGTACGCGCTAGTAATCGGGTCGTCCTTACGGCTAAGTTTACCGTTTAGGCGGACGATCTAATATTACTACTCCGATCCACGTACCTTATACGTCCAACTTTATAAATAGACTCGATAAAACCGGCTTTTAAGCCTACCCTATATTATTAATTGACTATCGAGATAGACATATAACACGTACCGAGTCAGACATTACCAGTTAACGGTTCGATAAGGGTAAGTACAATATAAATATCCTTTAAGGATACGAAGAACTAGATACGCTAGTAGTCCGTCCTCGAGTAGAGTCGCTTCGGTAGGATCTCGAAACCCTTTAGGATAGTGCTGAGTTAAGTAGCGCGTTATCAATCTTTAATTTATCTCTAGAATTTAGTGTTTCTCGCGTAAATACGAGGTTAGTTGTGAACGCGCGACGAATAACACGTAGCTATAATTAGGCGAAGTATAGATTAAAAGCTAAGCCTTATTTTCCACGTAGAGTTGAAATTAAGCGAGTATAGCTTTACTCGCACGAGGCGCTATTATAATTTAAATGATTTAAAGGCTTTATAGCGGCGACTTAGAAATAAAGAATGTAGGAAGTAATGTAAATAGACGGCTAATATAGATAAGGTAAATTAATATTGATTCTATACAGCCCGTATAGTCGGAACCTTAAATCTATGATATAGTCCAGTAGTCCGTGGAATGGTTAATAGAAAGTAGGGCGAATTACTATATAATTCAGCCGTGTATACGCGAACTTAACGCGTGCACGGACTAGTTTCTCTAGACTATATTATAATTCAGTCGACCCTTATTACAGTAGGGATAACTCGGTCTACGTCCTCGCCGTGAAATTATACGACCTTATAGTTATAGTTAGATTACTATTAGAATTAGACCCGCCCTTTATCTCTCTATTTATAATTAACTAGCGATCGGCTACTCGGATAAGGGAGGAGCTAGAAGTTAATATGGATATACTTACTAAACTAGTGTCGCTACGCGCGGTAATACTCCCGGCCTAAGATATTAGTAATAATCTATCCGTAGAAGATATAGATTATACGATACGGGAGCCGCGCCTATACCCCGCGGCCGAAGGTATTATAGTCTCTCTATAGCTATTAGAATAGACCGTAAAAGTTTCGAATCTTCTAGTGCGATATAGCCATTAAATATATTATTGCTTAATTAGGCTTAAGGATATAGCCTAGTGTATCCGCGCTAAGGCCGATTTTTCCCTTTATAACCTAACTCTATTCGCTTAAGCGAATATAAGGCTAAAGAATCTTAAAGACGTCTTAAAGAAAGACGTATATATAGATAGTACGGAAGAGCCGTATAATAAAGGCTATATAGATCGGCGACTCCTTTCATCGCGTAAGGAGCGAGATAGATAAAGCGACTAATACGTAGTCGTCTATATAGTTATATAGTCGCCGATAGTAAGTTCGAAACGTCTCGAGGATTAATACCTTCTATACATAAAACTAACTACTAACTTCCGGCCGTAGTACCTAGTTCTACTAGTTAATCTTGTTCGCCAGCCACCTATAACTATACTCTTATATATTAGTCCTAATCCCTAGTTCTTATCGAGGTACCTACGGCATTACTACCGAAGGTTAGCGGCGACGAGAATAAGGTTAGTATTAATCGAGCTATAGCTACGGATATATCCCGGGGATAAGTACGCCGGAGAAGTATAAGATATATTTAAGTATAAGGATTATAAGCTAAGTATACTCCTAAGCAATATAGGGCTTCTCTTAGTAACGCCCGTAAATAGTCTTAAAGCCGAAATAGAACTTATTTAGGTAATATCGGTACTATTCTAGTAGCGTCTCGGTTGAATAAGCTACCTATAAGCATTAAGCGGGGTTACTAAACTTAGTTATAAGAGGAGATAGACGGCGAGTATATTAGTTAATCTACCGGAGGAGGCTTAGGGTAACTCGATATTCCTAACGAGATCTATAGGACTTAGACCCGGATGCCTATAAATTATAGTGACTATAGAGCTTATTAGAGATATAAGTATAAGCTAGTACTTCGGGCCGTACGCTAATCGTACCGCCGACCTACTAGAAGGTGGCTAGTATATCGGGGCTAAGGGTTAGGTTAGAGAGACTCGTATTAAAGAAGGGATATATATTACTAGCGGCGGAGATCTCTTTAAAGCTCGCGTAGTGCTAGATATATAAGACGCCCTAGGCGCGAATCGTTAAGTCTAACGGCGTCTTAAGGGTAACACTACTAATACCGCGAATAAAACCCTATAGATAAATAGTCGGCTTTAATATCGACGGGTCTTAGGTATACGCTTATAAGGAAGCCGTAAAAAGACGAAGAAAGTCCTCTCGCTATAAGAGGCTATATTCCGCGGGAGGTATAGTCTCCTTTTCAATATCTATGTAAACGGTATCTTTACTGAAATATTATACATTAAACCGTAATTCGAACTAGTAAAAGAAATAATTTAGCGTACTATCCTAGTTCGCGGTCTTCTAAGACTATAGCTTTAAGCCTTTTCCTACTACTACGATATAGGCGCCCCGAAAGAGATAGTTACTAAGTTCTTTTACCCGTCGTAAGATAGCCTCTTAGATAGCCGGTAGGTAGGTCGCGGGGATTTTATACTATAAATTTTAATAGTGCGCCGCGGTAGTTACCGTAGCCGTATGAGTTTCGGTAAAGAGGGCGCGGGTATTATCCTAGGCGTATTTAAAGCTAAATAAAAGGTACTAGAGGCGTACGGAAGGTAGATATTCCTTTAAGCTAGGGAGTAAGATCCGATTAGTCTAGTGTTAGAACTATTAATCGGTAAGTCGCTAGCCCTCTTTTTTCGCGACGGAAACGGCCGACGGTTAGTAGAGTTAAGGGAAGACGTAGTACCCGGTAAACCCGTCCGCACCTAGGAGGCGGAGAACGCAATAATTAGGAATATAATATAGGGGGACTCGACGTTTATAGTAATAGCCGTAACTATCTTTATACCGTACTACTATTAGTTAGAGGTATATACTTATAGTAAGTACCCTTAATAGTATCTAAGAAGGGTATTATAGGATCCCTTACCGAAAAAGACTAAAATACTAGCTTAAGATTACGAGGCTATTAATATTAAACTCGCTTATAACGCGATAGTCGCGCTTAGTCTCAACTAAGGAATTAATAGAAGGGCGAAGATCCCGGTTAGCCTCGTAGATACACCCCGTAAAGAGATATTAAAGCTCTTCCGTAGTATAGACTACCTCGGGTATTGCGATAGAGTATTTAGAGATTATATTAGGTAATTACCGATTTACGGGAAAGTACGACTAAATATATTTAAGCCTAGCGCGAAGTCCTATTCGGTAGTTAGTCGGGGGGTTCTCGGTATTATTCTACCGCTACGAGAGTATTTCTAAGAGGATAGTATAGTCTCTAGGTGCGTATTGGGTTAGCTCGAGTAAGGTTTAAGCCGGATCGTCCGAAAGTATCTATATAGCGAGAAAGTATATAATATAGCTAGCGGGAAGAGGTGTAGTAGAACTTAGTTTAGCAGTAGGTGCCGGCGTAGAGGATTAAGTTAAGTAACTAGTGGTGGATCTATAAGGCCTTCGAGAAGATTGTCGACGGTAGTAAACTTAATATTGCCCACCTAGGACGATACTCGGGATAGGAGATAGCCTAAGGAATAATTAAGGTATAGAAGGCGCCGAGATCTCTATAGACGCACTAGTTTAGGAAGTAGTATTTATAGTTAGCTTATTAGGCACCGAATAATCCTCTATATCTAAACCGCCCGGACTAATAGTATCCTTAGAAGGTTTTACTTTAGTATAGGGAAGGATATTATAGAGAAATACTAGTTAATTTAGGGCGATTAGCGAGCCGGCTAGGGGCTAAGGAGTAATAACCTTCTACACTATTTCTCCGGGAAGTTACCTAGTAAACCTTAGCTAGCGTATATATTAACTATAAGATTTATATAATAGGAGTATAAGTTTAGGGGAAATAGTATACTAGGGAAGGCGGAGGGTTAACACTATTTAGTTATAATCCCGCCTACTAATAAGCTCGACGTACTGCGTTCGCTTAATTATAATTTATATATTTACGGGGTCGACCTCTACTTATATTTTAGGATACGTATAAGGTCTATATAAGAGAGGTAGTATTAAGTCCCTAGTTACGATAGGCCGAATATAGTAAGTTCGGTCATTAGCGCTATATATCTTCTATATTATATTTAATATTCTAAGGCTAGGACCTAAGGATATTAATTTAAAACACTAGTATCGAAAATAAGATAGGTAGCGTACCCCTAGTTAGATATAGTCTTATCTAGAAGATTAAGAGCACTCTCCTCTATAGTAAGATAGAAATCGACTTATTTTATCCTACTTCGACTAAGTGGCTAGGAAGTCTAAGATAGTTTTATTATACTTTAACTTAACTCCGTTTCTCTATTCCCTCTCAACCGAATTATCTTCTTTATATCGAACCCTTTTAATTAGACGTAGTTAACCTCCATTTCGAGATCGTAGACTACTTTTAATCGATCTAGGTTACCGTAAGATCGTAACTAAGTTAAGGTACGGTTGGAAACGGTGCGCATTAATCTATTCGTACTATATTCTCCTATCTCAAGATAAGTCTATAGGAAGTTCCTCCGGCCGGCCGCAGCGAAATTCCCGGCTAACCTAAGTCTAGCTAGCTACGGAGACGTCTTCTATCCGCCCAGGGAAGTCTATAGCGATATTAATAAAATACTACGTTTTCCCTAGCCTCTTCGCGGTAGTAATTAGTTAGCGGCGATTTATATATAGTAAAGTCTAATAGTACGCGAAAAGATACTATCGGAGTTAGTATTAAAAGATAGAGAGTAGATAACTATTATCTAACGCCTTAATAGAGACACTTACGGCCCTATACAATTAGTGAAATAGTAGGTTCCCCTAGTGCTCTCGCGGCTTTTCGTCGTTAAAATCGAAAAGAAAATCGGCGAGGTAGGCGGGGTCTTTATATTAAGTACGGTTACCTAATATAAGGTGGACTTCTCCCTCGAGTACCTTATTAAGGTATTCATAATATAGCGGTCGATCCTAGACTTTAGCTTCCGGCTTCGCTATTACTACGTCGTCCTTTTTTAGATATAATCGGAGGCTATCGAGAAGGTTTACGCGGAACTGCTGAAGATAGACGTAAACGACCTAGGTAAGTAGCTTATCGTAGATTAGCTCTTCCCTCTAGTAATCCCGGAGTAGGGTTAGAGCTAACTAGAGCTTAATAGACAGTTAGAAAAATACACTAACTTCGGCGCGATATACCTAATAGTGCTGGAGGAAGACCTCAGTTCTATAGAGTATCCGGTCGGAAAATTACGGTAGAAACACTAATCCTTCCTAATTAATCCGAGGTTCCATTCAATAGAAGCTATGTTGAGAGATAGTATTACTAAACCCGAGACTAAACGTGTCGTTCAGTTGGCCAGTGTTAAAAACGCGCTCTATACCCTTATCTAGCTACATTATAGACTCTCTTTTAAGGGAAGCGCTCCCAACTAAGTAGCGTAGACAATAAAGAAATATAACTATAACTTTAGTCTATTCCCATGAGGCCTTATTAGGTCGGTAACGGGCATAGGCTAACTTAAACTCGGCCGTAAATCTTTCGGTATTATTCCAGTAAAATTATATAAAATGAGGAGTAGAGACGGACTAGAGGTTAGGTGGAATCCCTTGCTACGCCATTAAGGGCTGAGGTTGCCCGGGCTGCCTAAAACGGGCCTATAGGGCCTCGAAGAGGGTCCATGAGATCCGATGTTCCTCTCTCACCCCAAACGACTTATAGCGGGCGGAAATAAAGGCCTTTAATGTACGGCGCTTGCTAGTAATGTAAGTAGCTCTTAACACCTGGACTAGGCGGTAGGAGGCCTTCCCTAGTAAGTCGGCTACTTAGTGCACGTGGGGGTCCAGCGACAGCCAAGGTAATCCCTTATTCTGAAATGGGTATATTTTAGCGGCGTCCAGCATATCCTTAGTGGAGTAGTATATTTGACTATATAGTAACCCCCCTTTCCGATGTCTAGAGGTAGGAGGTGTGAGGCTAGTTAAATAAACGGTATCCCTGAGCATAGTTTCTTCGTAATACCTCTAGTAGCTCTTAATAGGGTTACTATCATAGAGTTAGCTTATGTACTTATCGAGATAGTATTTCTTCTATAGGAACACCCGAGTACCTCCTGTCCCCTGGCCGTGTTGAGGAGGTAGTAACTTATCGGGTCGAGGTAAGGGATAGATCTCTTTACCTATATCCACGTAAAAGTTATCCTAAAAGATATAAGTTAGGTCTAGTGTCGACTCGAAGACTTCCCGGAATTCGTCCTATACGCTGGAAAGATCGGGATTAGCCGGTCCCGTCTTAAAATGGCATTTAATATTCTTATATGAAATTAAGAGCTGAGGGTCTTGAAAATAACTAAGTCCTGGCCGATGTCGGATCGTATTAGACACCCGTTGCTATAGATTGACTAGTCCATACGCGGGTAGATGATAAGAAAGAGCCTTTTGAGTTTCGTATCCTCTTCCATCGGTCTGGCGGCCTTCCACCTGCTGGGCCCGACCTATGTTCAGAGCATCCTCGTAGGATGTGGGGAAATGCTGTGTTAGATGGCCGGGGTAGGTCTAGAATACGGCGGGGAGGAAGATATTGTTAAATCAGGCGGTGTACTGCTCCCTAGTCAGGTCATTAAAGCTACCCTCGCTCATAGGAAGGTGAGGGAAGAGGACAAAGATATTGACTACTTGTAGTCCCTCCGCCAGGCCCAAGAGAAAGTGCGGGGTATCCTTAATGGAAGTGGAGACTACTCGAGGCGGCCGAGACTAACCTAGGTGGGAAACCACCCGGAAACTCCTAAGATGAACGTCAGACTTAATGTTAAACCTTTCCATGGGGGCTGGGTAGAAGTTAAGTCCTTTCCTCGCCACACCCGGAGAGCTAGTGAAGCCTAAAAAGCTATCAACGTCAAAGGCGAAGCCCGTATCACTGCACTAGATCTCTTCTTTATAAAGGCAGATATTCTTAACCTCGGTGGGCCCCTCGCCAGGAGATCGACCACAAAGCGCGGCCTTCAATTGATCAGAAGCGACGCAGCCCGCATTAGTGAGGATCTGAGCAGATGGGAGCCCGGGATCCGCGAGAACGGAGGCAAAATTTGCCTCAAAGGCCTCGGTCAATCTATGGTGGTTGTTTGGCGAAGTAGAAGCTAGGTGATGATTGAGGTGATCGCGATGCTCCGTGGCGGTGCAGCCAGGTGCCGGCCGTCGTAAAAGAGTACTCAGCTTCTCTACCATGAACTGGAGATCAGACCCCTCTTCCTCCGCATGGAGCACGAATCCGGGTGGGAAACGACTTGTTGTGGGGTTTTCATTCTAGCTTTCGAGTCGAAGTTCACTCTCCGCTCTCCGTGGAGGCTGAGGGTTGGATGGTACATATCCGATTTCCGTCGCCCTACTACCGGTTAGGGGGGATAGTTCTAAGCCTGTCAGTCTTACAGGTAGGCTCGGTGGGCGGCCGATAGTCGTAGAAGACTTGGGTGTATCACTCTAGGAGGTCCGCCTAAATGAGTCCGGGTGGAGTCCTACTTGAAAGAGGCTATCTTCCGTCTGGGCAGCGAGGGAGAGACTCCTTACGGAAGGAGAGGCCTTCAGAGGTTCGAGGAAGCTCTCTCTGGTGCCGGCAACG
>Ga0105239_10005176_pt1 | contig 15373 bp, 13 predicted proteins | sample KBSC44metaG_FD_92761 | JGI IMG/M metagenome (GOLD analysis project Ga0105239, IMG submission 92761) | Corn rhizosphere microbial communities from Kellogg Biological Station, Michigan, USA - KBS C4-4 metaG | ecosystem: Host-associated > Plants > Roots > Rhizosphere > Soil | place: Michigan, USA...
ACGACAGATGCGTATTTCGGGCACGGTGCAACTGCTCGGCATCATCGCCAAGGACGGGACGATTCAGAAACTACAGGTGCTGAGCGGACATCCGCTGTTGCGGCAGGCCGCGATCGATGCGGTGAGCCAGTGGGTTTATCGCCCGACGATTCTCAATGGCCAGCCAGTGGAAGTCGAGGCGCCCATCGACGTGATCTTCACGCTTTCACGCTAGGCTTTCACGATAATGCGGAGCCACTTTTTGCCGACCCGCGCCGTGTTATCGCCGGCAGGCAGAGGCGAGATCGGATTGGTGGAGCGCTGTCCGTTAATTTCCACGGCTCCTGCCTTGATGAGGCGTTCCGCTTCAGACCGTGACGTGGCAAGCTTGACCGACACGAGCACTTGCGCCAAGCGGTTGGGTCCGTCCAGCGTCACCTTATCGATGTCGGCCGGCTCGGCGCCCTGCTGCACTTCACGCGTGAAATCGTCGTCTGCTTGCCGCGCGTCCGCCGCCGAGTGGAAATCGGCGACAATCCGTCCCGCCAGCTCCTTTTTCACGCTCATCGGCTCGCGCGTCTTCAGCGCGCTGATCTCCGGCAACGACAAATCGGTAAGCAATTCCCAATAGCGCCACATCAGGTCGTCGCTAATCCCCATCACCTTGCGGAACATCACCTTGGGCGACTCGGTAATGCCGATGTAGTTGCCCTTGGATTTCGACATCTTCTCGACGCCGTCCGTGCCGACCAGCAAAGGCACGGTAGCGACGATCTGCGGCGGCTGGCCAGAGTCGCGCTGCAGCTCGCGCCCCACCAACAAGTTAAACTTTTGATCCGTGCCGCCGAGCTCCACGTCGCACTTGAGCATTACCGAGTCGTAGCCCTGGGCCAGCGGATACATCAACTCATGCATTGAAATCGGGGTGCCCTCTTTGAGCCGTTTAGTGAATTCATCGCGCTCCAGAATCCGAGCGACAGTGTACTTCGCGCTCAGCCGGATGACGTCCTCAAACTTCATCGGCTCCAGCCACTCGCTATTGAAGCGCAGTTCGGTTTTCTCCGGATCCAGAATCTTGAACACCTGGGCCTTGTACGTCTCGGCATTCTCCTGGATCTGCTCACGCGTCATGGGCGGACGTGTAATGTTGCGGCCGGTGGGGTCTCCGATCAGCCCCGTCATATCTCCGATTAGAAAGATGACCGTGTGACCCAGGTCCTGAAAATGTTTCATCTTGCGTAGCAGGACGGTGTGGCCCAGGTGGAGATCGGGAGCCGTCGGATCGAAGCCCGCCTTGATGCGCAACGGACGGCCCAGCTTGAGCCGCTCGACTAAATCCTCCTCGCGGATGATCTCGGAAAATCCCTTTTTCAGGTACGTAAGTTGTTCGGACACGGGAAGCACTCCCTAACATTGTAGATTGGAAGTGTGCGGATTCTTATTGTTATGGCTACTTTGATGACCGCAGCTTCGGCTCAGGCGGTCTACGATCGCTTCTTCGACGATTACTATTTCCCCTTCAGCCCCACCAGCGCGACCTCGGCGGGCGTCCATAAATACGACGACAAGCTGGAGGATTATTCCAAGGCCGGCATCGCCAAGCGAGTCGCGGCGCTCAAGAAGTTTGAAGGCGAATTCGCCAAGCTGCCCGAGTCGGCGGACCGTGACCTGGTGCTGAACACGATCCGCGCCGGGCTGCTCGAGCTGGAGACAGTGCGTAGCTGGGAGACTAACCCGGACAACTATTCCAGCGGAATAACCAATAGCGCGTTCGTGATCATGAGCCGCACGTTCGCGCCCCCGGAGGCGCGTCTCAAATCGCTCACCGCTCGCGAGCACTTAATGCCCAAGGTTCTGATGGAAGCGCGCGCGAACCTCAAGAACCCGCCCAAGATCTTTACCGAGATCGCCATCGAACAGATGTCCGGCAACATCTCCTTCTTTGAAACCGACGTTCCTTTGGCGTTCAAATCTGTAAGCGACCCGAAGCTGCTGTCTGATTTCCAGGCGGCCAACAAAGGCGTCATCGCGGCGCTAAAAGACTACGAGCAGTGGATGAAGAACGATCTGTTGCCGCGCTCGCAGGGCGATTTCCGCCTGGGCGCGCCGACCTACACGAAGAAACTTCAGTACGAGGAAATGGTGGACATCCCGCTCGATCGTCTCCTGCAGATCGGTTACGACGATCTCCATGAAAACCAGAAGAAATTCGCCGAGACCGCCGCACGCATCGATCCAAAGAAGACGCCCAAGCAGATCCTGGACGAAATGGAAAAGGATCACCCGCCCGCCGACAAACTGCTCGACGCGTTTCGCGACACCTTGGGCGGACTAACCAAGTTCATCGAAGACCGCAAGATCGTCACCATCCCGTCTCCTGTGCCGCCGATTCTGGAGGAAACGCCGCCCTTTATGCGCGCGCTGACGTTCGCATCGATGGATACACCCGGTCCATTCGAGAGCGTCGCCAAGGAAGCTTTCTTTAACGTGACCCTGCCCGAAAAAGGCTGGCCCAAGGAGCGCGTGGAAGATTTCATGGGCGCTTTTAATCGGGGCACCATCCTCAGCACCGCGATTCATGAGGCTTATCCTGGCCACTACGTACAGTTCCTGTGGATGCAGCATGTCGATTCGAAAGTCCGCAAGCTGTTGGGCGCCGCTTCCAACGCGGAAGGTTGGGCGCACTACTCCGAGCAGATGATGCTCGACGAAGGCTATACGAACGGCGATCCCAAGATGCGCTTGGGCCAGTTGCAGGACGCGCTGCTCAGGAATGCCCGCTACATTGTCGGTATCGAGATGCACACCGGCAAGCGCACCTACGATCAGGGAATCGAGTTTTTCGAAAAAGAAGGCTACCAAACCCACGAGACGGCCGTGCGCGAAACCAAGCGCGGCACTTCCGATCCGACGTATCTTTACTACACGCTCGGCAAGCTGCAAATCATGAAGCTGCGAGACGACTACCGCAAGAAGAAGGGCTCATCCTTTTCGCTGGAGGAGTTCCACGATAGCTTCATGAAGCAGGGCTTCCCGCCCATCAAGATCGTACGCAAGGCGCTGTTGGGGGATGATAGTCCCACCTTGTGACGGTCCTTGCGGTAACTTCGATCACGAACATCCTGCTGGCGAGCGTCGTCTTCTTCCTGGCCGGCCGGATGAGCCGGACTCCGCAGGAACGGTTTTCCGCGGCTTGGTACTTCACGGGCGTGCTGCTGTTGCTGGGTGTGGCTGCGCTGATCGGAGCTGTCGATCACGGGTTCTTCGAGCCGGCCGGGCTGCCGCGCTACTTCATTCAGCGCGCAGATTGGATCGTGCTGGGCGGCGTCACGTTCTGCCTGCTGATGACCACCGCGAAGCAGTTCTTTGCACCTCGAGTGCAGTGGATCCTTCTGATCGTCGCGATGATCGAGTTCGTCGCGGAGACGGCGGCTGCACTACTGGTGGATAGTTTCCTGGACGTCATCCTGAACTACGCGCCCGTCATGCTGCTCTTCCTGGCGATGAATATCCTTGGACTGAGGCAGGGAACCGGTTCGATGCAGATGATCATCGGAATCCTGATCCTTTCGGCCGCTTCGGCGATTCAGGCAGTCGGATGGGATCGCCTCAGTCCTCTGGATCACAACGGGGTCTATCACGTCGTGAGCATTCTCGGCGTAGTGTTTCTGTACCTGGGCAGCGCGAGCCTCAAAACCCGATAGCTAGCGCGGATCGGCGAACCGCATGCCGTGCTTACGCATGATGGCGAGGCCGCGCGCGATCTGTTCCGGCGTGGGAGGACCCGCGAGCGACTTCGCGCCTGAATCCACTGGCACTCCGGCTTCCTCGAAAAACGGAGCCAGATCCGCCCCGAACAGGACCAGCATGCGCGCTGGCGATGAACCGGGATTGCGGAATCCGTGCATGGTGTCGCCGGGAATTTGGTAAAGGTCGCCGGGGTTGGCCTGCAGCCACTCGGGACCGTTCAAACCAAGACGTTCAAACTCCGCCTGGCCTTCCAGCACGTGAAAGGCTTCGTGGGCTGCGTGCGAGTGCATCGGAACACCAGCGCCCGGAGGCACCAGGGTCTCGATCATGCCGTAAATCCCGCCGGTCTCCTCAGGCTTCAGTTTCCATTCGCACAGAATCCCCAGAACGTTCACGGTCTGTCGTTGGCCCCTCCTGATGATGCGAGGCATCTCATCTATCATTTGTTCGGTCATAGGTTCTCCTTGGATCTAGTTTTAGATTTAGATTCCGTGCGTGCCGCCGCCAGCAAGGCTTCCACTGCCCAGGCTGCCGCTTCCTGCGCATCCGGACCGGAGAGTCCGCCGCGATCCCGCAATGTCTGCCAAAAATTACCGCTGTAGACTGTAAGGAAGACGGCGACCATCTGTGCTTGGCGGCGCGGCGGCAGTCCCTCTAAAATCTTGGCCAGGCTCTTGGTCAGGTCGGCGCGACCCCGCGCGGCACCGGTCTTTCGTACCTCCGTGCCCACGGATGAATTGAGCACCGCGCGCACTAACGTCTGATGATCCTCAAACTGCTGGAACACGTCGCGGATAAAGGGAGCCACTTCTTCTTCGTCGCTGGGAAAACGGATGCCGGTGGTGCCGCGCAGCCGTTCCCATAGCGCTTGCAACAGCTCAGCGCGGCTGGGGAAATGGCGATACACGGTTCGCGCCCCCATGCCAGCTTTCTTGGCGATGGCCTCGTGCGAGAAGGCATCGTTAGGATGCCGCGTCAGCATCTCGAATGCGACATCCAGGATCTCCGCCCGCGTCGTTGCCGTCTGGCGATCGCGAAGATTCGCGGGTTGTGCCGTCGTCATGACAGTATACTGTCACAAGAGCAGTACGCTGTCAATAGTGGTTTTTGTGAGCTGTTCCGCCGGAACGCGTTCACCTCGAAATCAACAGTTAGACTGGTGGCAGGTGCGCATCTTCATCTCCGCCGGCGAAGCTTCCGGGGATCTGTACGCTTCCAGCCTGGTCGAAGTGCTGAAAGCTCGGCATCCCGAAACCGAGTTTTTCGGATGCGCCGGTCCGCGGATGCAGGCCGCCGGAGTTCGCGCGGTGGTGGACCAGCGGTCGCTCGCAGTGGTCGGGATCCTTGAGGTGATTCCGCATATCCCCCGCATCCTGGGCGAAATGAACAAGCTCGTTCGCGTGTGTGCGGCCGAGCCGCCGGATGTCGCCATTCTGACCGATTCCCCCAGTTTCCATCTGCCCCTGGCCCGAAAGCTCCATAAGCAGGGCGTGCCGATTGTTTACTTAGTCGCTCCACAAGCCTGGGCCTGGAAAACGGGTCGGGTCAAGACGATGCGTGCTACGCTTCAGCGCCTTCTCTGTATCTTCCCCTTTGAGGAAGATTTTTTTCGGAGTCACGGTGTGCCCGCAGAATACATCGGCCATCCCTTATCGCGCCTGGCGAAGCCTAAACTTACCCGCGCCGAGCTCTGTTCGAAGCTGGGGATCCCGGAAGTCTCACGGATTGTGGCACTCCTTCCAGGGAGCAGGCAGGGCGAGGTGGCTCGGCACCTCCCGATTGTCCTGGACGCGGCGAAACGCCTCCAGGATCGGCATCCAGTGACCTTTGTGCTGGCGCTGCCCGCCGGGTTCGGCCTGGAAAATACAAGATTTTGGAAACCCGTTCGGGCCGCATCCATCCAAGTTATTGAAGGGCATACCTGGGATGCGCTAGCCCAAGCAGAGTTGGCGCTGGCCGCTAGCGGGACCGTGACCATCGAAGCTGCGATGTTGGGGACTCCGATGGTGACCTTTTATCGGGTAAACGCGTTAAGTTGGTATTTGCAGCGATGGCGCGTGCGTACGCCATTCCTGACGATGGTGAACCTAGTGGCGAACCGGCTGGTGGTACCCGAGCTGATCCAGGAGGAGATGACGGCAGAACAAATTACCTCCGAGGCTTCGACGCTGTTATCCGATGTGGTCGCGCGGCAGACGATGTGCGCAGGTTTGTCGGAAGTGAAGCAGATGCTGGGGAGCGAGCGGGATCCCATGGAAGCCGCGGCAGACTGGGTAGAGAAAGCTTGGGTAACGAGTGGAGAACGAGTTCATGCTAAGTAGGATTGTTTGTTCGGTTGCATTAGCCTCGGGTACACTTCTCGCGCAGGGGCAGGGCCAGTCGCAGCGTCCACGGGTGGATGTGGCGAGCTATGCCATTGATGCGCAGGTGGATCCGAGCGCTCAAACCATTCGCGCCACGGCCAAGGTCAGCTTCACTCCCCTTGATGACTTGAGCACGCTAACCTTCGAGCTGAACAACGCCTTAAATCTGGAAACGGTCACCGACGATGCCGGACGCCAGGTGCCTGCATCACGCACGGCCCAGGACATGAGCGTGCGTCTAAGCCTGGCCGGGACGCTGCCTAAGGGCAAGCCGGCGACGCTGACGTTCGTGTACGGTGGCAGAGTGACCGGGACTGAAGAATCGCCCGTGTGGGGTATCAAGTTCGCGGCCATCCATCCCGAGTTCGCCTATCTGATGTATCCCGCACGTTGGTTTCCGGTGAACGACTACACCACCGATCGCTTCACCACCGATCTGCGCGTGACTGTGCCCTCAGGATTCAAAGTGATCGCCAGCGGGCTCGAGTCGGCGGACGCCGCCGCAGATGGCAAGACCACGGTGCGTTTTCAGACAGCCACTCCGTCCTTCCCAGGCAGTTTCGCGGTCGTTCGGGGCGATCCGACCACTATCGCGTCGGGAGGCATCCAGACTGCGCTGTACTTCCGCGAGCGGAAAGATATGGCTGGCGCCTACGGCCAGGAGATCGGCCGCGCGGTGGAGTTCCTGAGCGGCGTGTACGGTTCGCTGCCCAATCGGAATTTGACCGTGATCGAAACCGAGGCTGGCACGCCTAACGGCTATGCCGCGCCAGGAATCCTGTTCCTATCGCCTCGGGCGATCGGCAACGAAGTGAACTCGAAACTTCTGGCGAATCAGATCTCGCGGCAGTGGTGGGGAGGCCAGGTATCGCCCGCCACCCGAAATCACATGTGGATTGAGAACGGGATGGCCCGTTACGCCGAGCTGCTCTACACCGAAAACGTGAGCGGCGCCGGAGCTTCTGAAGCGCAGGTCCACGACACCTACGTGGAAGCGCTGACCGTCGAACAGCCTCCGCTAATGCAATCGGCCCGCCTGGAAGATTATTCACCGGAGTTCTGGGCCGCAACTGCCGGTAAAGGCGCGGCCGTGCTGCATATGCTGCGTTCGATTATCGGCGACGAGAACTTCTTTCGGCTCCTGAAGACGGTGCCCGAGCGCTACGCAGGGAAATCGATCAACACCGCGGATTTCCAAAAGGTCACCGAGGAGATCTCCGGTCAGAGCCTCAATTATTTCTTCCTGCAGTGGATCGAATCCAGCGGCGCTCCGGAATTCAAGATGGAATACACCATGTTCCGGACCTCCAAGGGATTCCGCGTAAATGGCAAGATTTCGCAGGATCTGGATACGTTCCGCATGCCCGTGATGCTGCGCATCGACACCGAGGGCAATCCGGAAGAGAAGAAAGTCGACGTGGCTGGAACTTCCACCGACTTCGCCGTGGAAACGTTCGGTAAGCCCAAGAATGTGGTTCTCGATCCCAAGGGACAGCTTCTACGCTACGACAACGACATGCGTGTGGCCGTGGCGATCAAGCGCGGCGAACAGTTTTTTGAAGTGGCCGAGTATGTCGAAGCCCTAAACGAATACAAGAAGGCTCTGGATGTGAAGCGCAACAGCTCGCTGGCGCACTACCGTACCGCCGACACGTATTTCATCCAGGGCAACTATCAGGCCGCGGCTAATGAGTATCGCGAGGCGCTGTCCGGTGACCTGGACCCGAAGTGGACCGAAGTGTGGTCCCACATCAACCTGGGAAAGATTTACGACATCACCGATCAGCGCGATCGCGCGGTGAACGAATACAAACTCGCGCAGCGCACCAAGGATAATACCCAGGGCGCGCTCGAAGAAGCTCAGAAGTTCATCACCGCGAAGTTCGAGCGGCCGCGGAACACGAATTAGACCCACTATCATGGGATGACGAATCCCATGAATACTAGCGTCGGACAGAAGACAACGCCCGCGTTTTCAGCTGCCAATCTTAGCGGACCTACCCTGGCGGTAGCAGCCGTAGTAATCGCGCTGGGAGTTCGGTATTTCCACTTCATCTGGAAATACTCTGTCAATGTCCTCTACTTCGACCAGTGGGATTTCCTGACTCCCCTGTTTGAAGAACGGACGGGAGTCGTAAGCCTGTTCCTACGGCAGCACGGGCCGCACCGGGAGGGCCTGGGGCTAGTCGCGGACAAGATTCTGTACCTTGCCACTGGTTGGAACGCCCGCGCCGAGTCATTCATGATTGGCGGGGTGATCTTTGGAGCCATGCTCCTCGCGCTCCTGCTGAAGAGGACACTACTGGGCCGGCTTACTTACTCAGATGTCGTGATTCCGTTCATCTTTCTAAGCCTGGTGCAATTTGAAACTCTGATCGGAACGCCTAATGCAGCCTACAGCGGAATCCCCCTGTTGCTGATTTTGCTTTACTGCCTGACCCTGCTCCAGCGCCGGTTCGTCTTGAAATACGCGCTGCTCCTATTGATCAACTTCCTGCTGATCTACACGGGCATGGGGATATTCATGGGTGCGGTCACGATCGGGATTTTGTCCCTCGAATGCTATCGCAGGCTACGTCGTTGGAGCACGGTTCCATTGTTGGCCTCGATTGGGGCGTTGGTGGCTGCCAGTGCGTCACTTGCATCATTTTTCATCAGCTATCGGTTTAGGCCTGCCGTAGTCTGCTTTGAATTTCCATATAGACATCTGATGGCCTACCCCCGTTTTGTGGCGATCATGTCTGCGAGCTTTCTAGGCCCCACGGGGCCGATGGTCCTTTTGACTGCTGCCGGCATCGTGATTGTCATCTTCTCCTTGGTCGTGCTTGGCGTCCAGTTCCTTCAATTGGCCACAGGTGAGCAGATTCAGGAAGTCCATTTGGTGATTACTGCCTTGCTGGCGTACGGGCTGTTGTTTTTGGCGAACACCGCGGTCGGTAGAGTCTGCCTCGGACCAGAAGCCGCGCTGGCATCCCGATATACGACCCTCCTGGTCCCGCTGTTTCTGGCGCTCTATCTTTACCTGGCTTCTCTTCCGGCCTCCGCGTTGCAAAAGATAATGGTCGCTGGCTTTGTGATCGTTATGGTGCCCGGTGCTTTGCGGCTTCATCCAGCGGCCCGTTGGTTTTCGGACGGCAAGCGCGCATGGGTAAGTTGTTATGTACGCACCGAAGATATCGAGTATTGCGATCAATCGACGCACTTCAAGATATATCCCGATCCTCCGCACACAGGACTTAAGCAGAAACTAGACTATCTCAAGGCGCGCAGACTGAATCTTTTCCAGTAGGCTTGCGATCTGCCGGTTATGGAAGCGGCTCACCAGCAGGAACGCGCTGATGGCGCCGATACCCGCCATGCACATATCTTCCTGGGTATCCCATGGATCGCCCTGCGTGCCCAGAAACGCGTCGGCGGACGAGCCGGCCATCACTGCCGTGACCCACTCAAACAATTCGTAAAGCGCGCTCACGCCGAGACATCCGAAGATCACGATCGCCACCAGCCACGGTCCCTGCTTCACAATGTTCTTGCGAAGGAATACTTCGCGGGCGGCGATCGCCGGGACGAATCCCTGCGCGAAATGGCCGATGCGATCGTAGTGATTGCGGGTGAAGTGGAAAGTACTCTCCATCCAGAATCCCAGCGGCACCCGGGCGTATGTATAGTGCCCGCCCGCCATCAGGATCAGCGAGTGAACGAAGATCAGAACGTACAGGAGATTCGTCAGCGGGAAACGCCGGTAGGTAAAGGCCAGGACCACAACCGCAATGATCGCGGGGAAGACTTCCAGAACCCAGGTAAACGGATCGTATACGTCGATCGCCGACACCACCAGCGCGACCGCCCACAACGTCAGAAGAACAAGATGCAGCGGCTCAATGCCCTTGGGCTTCAAGATACCGCTCCGCTTCGATGGCGGCCATGCATCCTGCACCAGAAGCCGTGATCGCTTGGCGATATATCCGGTCCTGAACGTCACCCGCGTGAAACACGCCCGGGATATTCGTGCGCGCTCCTCCGTGAGAGATGATATAGCCGTCCGGATCCAAGTCGATCTGCCCCTTGAACGCCTTGGTATTGGGAATGTGGCCGATGGCCACGAAGAAGCCACTGACATCCTGCTCCCAAATCCGGTTCGTCTTCAGGTCGCGAAGCTTGACCTTGGTGACGACGTTCTTGTTGATGTCGTAAATATCTTCAACTACCGTGCTCGGAAGCCATTTGATCTTAGGATTGGCGCGTGCCCGGTCCAGCATGATCTTCGACGCCCGAAATTCCTCGCGGCGATGGACCAGCGTAATCTCAGCGCCGAAACGAGTCAGGAAGTTGGCCTCCTCCATCGCGGAATCGCCGCCGCCGATGACCATGATCTTGCCATCGCGGTGAAACGCTCCGTCGCAGGTAGCGCAGGAAGAAACGCCGTGTCCGATCAGTTTCTGCTCATTGGGCAAGCCCAGCCAGCGGGCCGAAGCGCCCGTGGCGATGATCAGCGAGCGCGATTCGATCCAGGTCCCATCCACGTTAATCCGAAAGGGCGCCTTGGAGAGGTCGGCTTCCGCTACGGTGCCCCACATGTACTCGGCTCCGAAGCGCTCTGCCTGCTTCTTCATGTTCTCCACTAGCTCGGGTCCGTTAATCCCTTCCGGAAAGCCCGGGAAGTTCTCGACGTCCGTGGTGACCGAAAGCTGGCCGCCAGGTTCGTGCCCGACCACCACCAGTGGTTTCAGGCCGGCTCGAGCGGTATAAATGGCGGCGGTATTTCCGGCGCAGCCAGATCCCAGAATTATGACGTCGTGTATCGATGTGTTCATTCGATTTATGGTAACAAGCAGGGTTTCCTGCTCTATATGTGATGCGCCAGAGGCTTGGGCGATTCCTCCGGACGCATCTGCTTGGACGGAAGCGGCATCCGCTGCAGGAAATACGCGATGCAAGCCGAGCACAGCGCCAGTACGGCGCTTCCGTAAAAGACCGTGTTCCACGACCCTGAACGTTCGAACAGCAGCGCCGCGAGGCCGCCGCCGACGATGGACGCCACGCCCTTGGTGCTGTACATAAAGCTGTAGTTCGAGCTGGCATTCTTAGGGCCGAAGAAGTCAGCGGTCACGGAAGGAAATATCGAATACACTTCGCCCCAAGTGAAAAACACCAGCGCCAGGGAAATGATGAACAGAGGCCCGGAGAGTTTTCCCACCGTGAGCACGCTGGCCAGGCAGACCGATTGCAGCAGGAACGCGATAACCATGGTCTTCTCGCGTCCAAGATGGTCGGATACCCAGCCCCAGAAAAATCGTCCCGCGCCGTTTGCGACGGCGTTAAGCGATAGCGCCGTGGTGATGAAACCGGCTCCGATCCCCAGGCTCTTGCCCACCGACGATGCATTCGCCGTGACCATCAGGCCGCCGACGCCCATCATCAGCATGGCCAGATACAGCACGTAAAAATGCGGAGTGCGGAGCATTTCGGGCGACGTGAAATTGTCGCCGCGGCTGCGAGCCTTGGGCTTTGCAACCGAGGCCGCCACAGCTGGAGGCACACCAGCGCTCCCTACCACCTGAGCCGCAACTACGATCAACAGCCCCTGCACAATTCCGCTGTACAGGAAAGCCGTCTGGTAGTCCTGTACTCGAATGATGTAGGACATCACCGGGATGAATAGACTGGCTCCAGCGCCGAATCCCGCGGCAATTGTGCCCGCAGCCAAGCCGCGCTTATCCGGGAACCATTTCAACGCGACGCCGATGCATCCGCAGTACACCATGGCCGCGCCTACGCCTGCGACCGCATAGGAAGCGTATAACGCCGTCAGCGATTGCGCCTGTCCCAGCCCCGCCCAGCCGAGTCCGCACATGATGCCGGCGATGGTCATCAGGACCCTTGGACCGCGCTTGTCGATCATCCAGCCGCATAGCGACATGGCCCAGGTTTCGAGCGCAATGAACAGCGTCCAGCCCCATTGGACCTCGGATAGTTTCCAGCCGGTGGCCTTGGTCAGCGGGCCGGTGAACAGCGTCCAGCCGTACTGCAGGTTCGCGATCATGATCATCGCGGTGACGGCCGCGCCCAGTCTGATCCAGCGGTTCAAGCTTGTGCACTCCTTGCCGCCGCCGGGCAGCTACCCGGCCGCATCTATACAAGCATACACATCTGCTGGGGCGAGAATGCCCTTCGAGAGCGTCTTTCAAGAGCGGGGCTAAGGCAGTACGCGCAACTGTGCCGCCGTGGGAGGCGGCGCTTGGGTCCGCCGCGATCGCATGGCCCCGATTTTTACCGAAGCTCTGAAGATCATGCCTACGGAAATAAACCCGCCCAGCTTGTGCGCGGCTACTGCCGCCAGGCCCATGGATGCGATGCATCCGCACGAAGCGCAGTCTGGCTTGCCGCCGAACTGGCACGGCGTGATCTTGGTTTCCAGGTCTGCGGAAATAGTCTGCGTGGTGAGGGCGAACACGCAGTCCTTGGGGCTGTGCGGCGGGGTCGCGAATTGCTCGATCATTCCTTTGGGCATGTCGAGTTTAGGAAACTCCAGCCGTAAAGCCAGCATGTCCGCGATCGCCTGGCGGCGCTCCGAAGGTGTCAGGATCTCGGGCAAGACGTCGCCCACTTGCGGCGTAAATAGGCTGAACCAGACTTTGCGGATTTCGTCCCGCGGATGCCAGAACTCCAGGAACTCGCGCAAGTAACCCGGACGCTTCATCATCTGGCCGGTCACGGTGCAGTGGATCGTGATCCCCTGGCCGGCGATGTTTTTCAGGATTCGATCGTACGTGGCGGGAGTGCGCCGGACGTCATGCTCGGGCTGTAGCCCATCGATAGAGACCACAACGTTCACCGCGGGCATGGAGGCCCAGGCTGGCACCAATGTCCGAAACGCGCTGGTGACGATCTGGACGTGAATCCCGCGCTTCACCAGCAGCGGCACCATGGTTTCTAGCTCGCGATAGCGGACCAGTGGATCGCCACCCACCAGCGAGAGATGCAGCGGCTTCATTCGGTCGGCGACTTCCAGCACGCCGTCGATCAGTTCCTGTCCTTTGCGGTCGCGCAGTCCGCGCAGCGTAACGCCTCCGCCCAGATGCCCGTCCTCGTAGGCGTAGCAACCCGGGCAACGCAGCGGACACTCGCGGGTGATCTCGATGGAAAGGGAAGGGGGCTGCCCCTTCAGAATCATCTTCCAGGCTTGCAATACCTCTGAAGTCTTCACGCTCGTCCCCCGATAACATATAGATACATCGCTACTCGTAGCGTAACGCTTCGATAGGATTAATGCGGGAAGCCTTCACCGCCGGATACACGCCAAAAAGCACACCCACCGCCACGGACACCCCGAAGGCCACTACCACGGACACGGTAGTAACAATGGTCTTCCACTCGGCCGTGCGTGCGATCAGCCAGGCCAGGAAGAACCCGAACGCAATTCCCAGCAGTCCTCCACCTGCCGAAATCAGCACGGATTCCGTCATAAACTGCCGCACAATATCGAACCTTCGCGCGCCCACGGAGCGCCGGATGCCGATCTCGCGCGTACGCTCCAGCACCGTCGCCAGCACGATGTTCATAATGCCGATGCCGCCCACCAGCAGGGAGATCGCCGCGATCGCCACCATGACGTAGGTGAAAATCTTCTGCGTGCGTTGCTGTTGAGCGAGTAGCGCGGCAGGAATGGTGACGATGAAATCCTGCGTATCGTGGTGCGTCGAGTTCAGCACGGCCGTCACCACCTTGGCCACCTCGATGCTATCGGCGTCGGGGCGCAGGCGCAGCTCGATGCCGTCCAATTCGTCGCGCATGTTGGCGCTCCGATCCCAATAGCGATACTGAAACGTGTTGATCGGAACATAGATGATGTTGTTGCTGTCCTGCATGGCTCCGCCGCTGCTCTGCGCTCCGGCCATGATCTGTTCCTTCAGCACGCCCACCACTTCGAGCCAGGTATCGTTGACCTTGACGAATTTGCCCACGGCAGGATCGTAGCCCAGCATGCTCACCTTCGCTGCCTCGCCCAGGACGCATACCAGTGCGCTGCGGTCGTCGTCGGATTCGTCGAAGAAGCGGCCCTCAGCGAACTGCAGGCTGTGGATCGAGCTATACGACGGTCGAACACCATACAACTCGGGGATATCGCGCGACGGTTTGGGCAACGCTGCTGCGGGATGCAGAGTCCGCCGCGCGGAGAGCAGCTCGATCGCGTCTATATTCGCCTTCAGAATTCGGACGTCGCGTTCGGAAAGGCCCGGTGAGGATCGGCGGCGCTGCTGCAGCTCTTCCTGACTCATGGCCTGCCGCGAATCGATCAGAATATTCCGCACGCCCAGCAGCTCAATGAAACGCAGGGACTCCTCGCGAGCGCCCGCGCCGATCGCCATCATGCCGATCACGGAGCCCACACCGAACACGATGCCCATCGCGGTCAGTAGCGTGCGCGTCTTCTGCGCCCGTAGATTTCCGAATGCCTGCCCCAGGTCCGAAAGAAGAATCACTTCGTCAGCGCCTTCATGACGCCGCCCGTATCCGCGGTCTTCCCGGCCTTGGTCTGTTGATCGGGATTCGAAAGCGCCACCTGCTCACCTTCGCCGATCCCGCTAATCACAGCCTGGCTTTCGCTGCGCCGGACCAGTTTCACGTCGCGCGAAACAAATCCCTGGGGAGTGCGCACGTACACAAACGCCCGTCCGCCGCTTTCAAACAACGCCTGCGAGGGAACCCACAGAACGTCGTCCAGCGATTCCACCGTGATCAAGATGTTGGACGTCATACCCGGCCGCAGTTCCGGACCGGTTTCGTCCAGCGCGATACGGCACTCGAATCGCCGATCCCACGCAGAACCGGAAGTGCCGCCCAGGCTCTTGACGTGGCCGCGGAACTCACGCCCGGGAATCGCCGCCGCGCGAATCGTGACCTTCTGGCCTACATCCAGGTGGCCTCGGTCGAGTTCCGGGATGCTGGCGCTCACCTCCCAATTGCTCATGTCTGGAATTTGCGCGACGGCCTGACCGGAGCGAGCCGCATCGCCCACCTGGAAGTCGGGAAGCACCTGTCCGTAGTACAGGTTGTTCTGATTGCTGTTCTGCTGCACGTTCACGTAACCGCCGGTCTTAGCCTTCAGCGTCATGCTGTCGATCTGCCGCTGCGCATTTTGCGCCAGTACGCGGGACTTGTCCACGGCGGCTTTCTGGATGGCGATCCCCGCCCCAGCGGTGGTTTTCTTGTTGTTGAAATCCTTCTCGGCTTGGACCTGGCGATTTTTGGCAGCCTCCAGCGCAATATCATTCTGACGC
>Ga0105239_10005180_pt1 | contig 15364 bp, 17 predicted proteins | sample KBSC44metaG_FD_92761 | JGI IMG/M metagenome (GOLD analysis project Ga0105239, IMG submission 92761) | Corn rhizosphere microbial communities from Kellogg Biological Station, Michigan, USA - KBS C4-4 metaG | ecosystem: Host-associated > Plants > Roots > Rhizosphere > Soil | place: Michigan, USA...
TCGCGCGCCCGGCGCGACGGGCCGCTACGCGTGCGCAAGCCGTTTACGTCCAACATCCTGACCAAGATCGAGGCGGCGCCATGGCCGTATCTGCCCGTGGATCTGCTGCCGATTTTCATTGCACTCGGTGTGCGCGCGCAAGGCAGTGCGATGTTCTGGAACAAGGTGTACGACGGTGCGATGGGCTGGTCTGTCGAGCTATCGAAGTTCGGCGCGCACGTGTTTCTTTCGGACCCGCATCGGCTCATCACGTTCGGCGGTATCCCGCTCACGCCGGCCAAGGTGGAGAGCCCCTATATCATCCGCGTGGCCATCGCGCTTTTCATGGTGGCGGCCAGCATCGAAGGGCAATCGGTCATCAAGAACGCCCTGCCGATCCGGCGCGCGCATCCGCATTTCGTCGAGAACCTGCGCTCTGTCGGTGCCAACGTCGAATGGACGAGTACGGAGTAAAGCGGTGCGCACCGGCACGCGTATCGCGTGCCGGCCGCTGCGCCCAGTGCGGGCAGTCGATCGGTTATTCGCTCACGCCTTTTTTCTTGGCGAGGGATTCGGCCATCTGATAATGCTTTTCGATTACGGGAAGCTCTTTTTGCGCGAATTTCTTGAGATCCGCGTTCTGCCCGCTCTCGATTTCCTTCTTGAAGGCGGCGACTGCTTCCTCGTGGCCCTTCACTCCGAGCTTGCTGATGTAGGCTCGATCGAACTCCTTACCCTTGAGCCCGCGTAGAGAATCGAGCAGCTCGGTGTCCGAGTTGTCCTTCGGCGCCGTCACATCGTGAGGCGCCGCGGCCTTGAGCTGCACCGTCATCTTCGTGTGGTCGTACATCATGTGACGTGCGAACGATTTCACATCCTTGTCGTTCGAATGCGATTGCGCGAGCTTGCCCGCGTCGATTTCAGTCGACGACGACTTCGTTGCCGCCTGTACGAAGTTGCGATCGGGTTCGGGTAGCGGATTGGCCGACGTTGTCGACGCGGCCTCGGTTTGCGCATTGCCGAGCCCGGGGATCAACAACGCGCAGCAGGCCAAAGCCAAGAACGAACGCTTCATAACGGCTCCTCGAATGGTTGAGAATAAACCAGCCCGATGCCGACGAGGCGCTGGGCTGCGGTACGGATAAGGCACCGCAAACAACGTACCGCTTCTCACCGAAAGCACGTCCGTGCGGCGGGTTGCGGCTGCGCAGCATGCTTGCGTAAGACTTGCAATGCGATGAGTCGATGTTGCCGGAGCCTGGCGATCGAGCAAGGCAGCGCGCACCCCGGGGCGGTCGAACGGGCCCGGCGCTTGCTCGACGGTCGGTGGAATCGACACAAGGAGGCGCTTGCGCTCGCCATGGATACGATGCCGCTCGTGCTCGATTGGGAAGCTGTCGCGATCCGGCTCGTCTTTGCGCTCGGAACCGGGTTTATCTTTGGCTTCAATCGCAGCGAATCGGGAAAGACCGCCGGCTTGCGCACGACGATGCTCGTGTGCCTCGCTTCCTGCATCGCGATGCTGCAAGTCAACGCTTTGCTGCCGCAGGCCGGAAAGCATCCGGACTCGTTTCCGACGCTCGACTTGATGCGTTTGCCGCTCGGGGTACTGACGGGCATGGGTTTCATCGGCGCGGGCGCGGTGATGCGCAAAGACGGACTCGTCACCGGAGTGACGACCGCGGCCACGTTGTGGTTCGTGACGATCGTCGGCTTATGTATCGGCGGCGGGCAATATCGGCTGGCTGCCAGCGCCATCGTATTGGGCTTGGCCGTTCTATGGGGACTGCACTATGTCGAGCAGCGCATGCACCGCCGCAAGAGCGCGTGGCTCACCGTCGAGTACGGGGCGGGCAGCGAATGCCCGTCCCGACTCGCTCACGAGTTGGCCGCTCTCGGTTGCTCCGTCACGCGGCGCGGCGCGGCCTGGCGGCGCGGCGACGAGCAGTTCGAAGAGCGCTTGCTCGTGCGATGGCGCGAACCGTTCGACCAGGATGCGAAAGTCTCGGCCTTCGCCGAACTGGCCCGGCGCTCGGGCGCGGATGCGACCCATTGGCAGATGGTCGAATAGTCGCGTAGTCGGATAGCGCCGCAACCCCATCTCACGATGCCCGCAGCGGCGGCAACGACGGATTGGCCGGCTGCGTATACCGCTTTTCGACAGCGGCCCGGATGCGCGCACGGCTCTCGTCGGGCGAGAGCGATGTTTCTCGTTCGACCGTCTTGGCTTCCTGCGCGAGCTCGTCGTCGCCGATCACTTCCCCGAACCAGTGCGAATAATCGCCGCGTTCGAGATGAAAGCGCCAGGTGTCCTCGTCCACGCCATCCGCCATCTCGAGAAACAGCACGAGGTTGTGCGCGCGCAGGTTGAGCTTGCCTTCGGGACCCCGGAAATAGAAGCTGCGTTCAGGAATCAACAAGCCTTCCGCATACTTGCGATGATGCCGCCGGCGCTGCGTCGAGCCGGGCTCGACTTGCACCAGGTAGGGTCGAGCGGCTTGCCGCATCGTTTCCCAGACAAGCACTTGTCCCCGCTCGAGCGCATCCGAGGGTAGGGCGAGCGACGGCGCAGCAACGCCGGCCGCCTCGGCGAACGCGTTCATCGTTGCGGCGGGCTTCGCGCCCGTGGCAATCATGGTGTTGACTTGCCGCAGGAATGGACGAGCCACCTGGTCCGGATGGACCGTAACGGCCAGTGCAGTCTCGAGCACGATCGGCAGCGACGTGTCCGCGGGGTCCCAGCCCGCCGGAAAGAGCTGATGCGCCTCTTCGAACACAAGCCAGTGCGGTCGTCCGGTCCGCACCCGCAGCGCTTGCAACCGCAGCAACAAGTTCGCGCAAAACTGCGGCCGCTCGGGCAGCGGCACGCGCAGCAGATTGACGGCGACGCTTTGTTCGGGCCGCTCGAGCAGTTGCAATGCGTTATCGATCGAAGGCACGGTATGCGGATCGCCCAGCGCGACGAGGCTGCCTTCGCTGCAATGGTCTCCCTCCGGATCGAGGATGCAGGCCTGGTATCCGGCGTCCGCGAGCCGTTCGAGCACCGCGGCGGTCACCGTCGATTTGCCGCCGCCCGAGGGCCCGGCCAACAGCGCAATCGTGCCGTAGGCGCCGAGGTGAACCCGCGAGCGCTCCTCGTCGTCGAGGCGATGGCCGAGCAGCACCCGGCAGCGTTCGACGTTGGAGATGCGCGAACTCAGATCGTCGTCGATCAACGCGCGGGCCAGTTCTTCGACGCCCTGGCCGTTGGCAGCCTGGGTGACCATGCTCGCATGGGCTTTGAGCGCGGGCAGCGCATTGCCGACGGCCACCGAAAATCCGCACGCGTCGATCAGGGGGTGATCGTTTTCCGCGTCGCCTACGCCGGCGACGTTCAAAGGCGAAAGGCCCAGTTCATCGAGGGCGGCCATCAGGCCAGTTGCCTTGGTGACGCCGGGCGCAAGAATCATCACGGCATCGCCGTTGAAGACGACATGCAAGTCCAGCCCGAGATCGCGAATCGCCTCGAGTGCGATCCGCTCGTTTGGCTTCATCATCGCGACGAGCGTTTCGCCGACGCTGAAATCGCGAAGGCCTCGTTGCCTCAGCGCGGCGACGAACGCATCGGGCGGCGGCGGGGCAAGCAGCCGCTTTTCGCCGCCATCGGGCTGGTAGAGCACGCCGCCATTCTCGGCGACGACACGCGCAAAGAGATCGAGGCGCGGGCAAATCGACTTCAGATCGTCGAGCTCGCGTCCGCTCACGAGCAGCAACTGCCGGCCCGATTGCCGCAGTTTCTCCAGCACCGACCAGGTGCGTTCGACTACCCTGCCGTCCGTGGCGAGCGTGTTGTCGTAGTCGGTTGCGAGCGCAACGAAGTGCATTTCGTTCTCCTCGAGACGCAATGGTCTTTCGCGCACCTCATTGCATTGAGCGTGCCGCGGGCGGATCGGATGCCGCGGCACGCAAGTCAGCGAATAAAAACCAGGCTTGGAGCGCTATATCTGGCCGAACACCACGAGCAGGATCACGATGACGAGCAACAGGCCCAGACCACCGGTAGGTGCATAGCCCCAGCCGCGGCTATACGGCCAGGCCGGAAAAGCGCCGATCAGAAGGAGAATCAGCACGACGAGCAAAATGGTTCCTAACATATCGACCTCGCACGAGCGAATTGAAAAGGATGCGGGGAAATGCAGGCCGCATAGATCGATCTCTGCAAGAGCCGTGCCGGCCGGGCGCCCAATCCCCATAAGGCGGCGGGGAGCGAACCCTGCCGCTTTTTGCGATGGAGGCGGCAAATTCGGCCTAAACGGCGTCCCGAATGGGCGCTACGTCAGTCGTCAGTCGAGCGCCCGTAAATCGGCGATTGCCGCCGCGAGAAACCGTGCCGCTTCGCCGCCGGTCACCACGCGGTGATCGAACGTCAGGCTGAGCGGCAAGATCCGATGCACGACAGCCTGGCGGTTTTCCGCCACGATGCCCTCGTGAATGCGACCGGCACCGAGGATTGCCACGGTTGGCGGCACGACGATCGGCGCGGCGTATTTGCCGGCGATCATGCCGAAATTGGACAGCGTGATGGTTGCGCCGCGCAATTCCTCGGGTGGGATTTTCCGCGCTTGAACGTCGGCGCGCATGCGATCGAGGCCTGTGCGCAAGTCGGCCGCATCGCGATGTGCCACGTCGCGCAGCACGGGCACGAAGAGGCCGTCGGGAAGATCGACCGCAATGCCGACATCGATATGCGCGAGCACATGGCGGCGCGCCGCGCGGCCGTCGAACCACGCGTTGAGTCCCGGCTCTGCGCGGCATCCGGCCACGAGCGCGCGAATGAGCCGGATCGTGACATCGGTACCGGGCGGCCAGGCATCGATATCGGCATCGTCGATGACGGTAGCCGCGGCCACCTCGCTTTGGGCGCGCGCCATGTTTTGCGCCATCGCGCGCCGCACCCCGCGCAACTCCTCGGGCGGGCCCAGTTCGACGAGCAGCTTTGCCGTGCGTTGCACGTCCGCTGACGTCACGACGCCATCGGGGCCCGACGGCGTGACCATCGCCAAATCGATGTCGAGCGTGCGGGCCAACGCGCGTACGGCCGGCGTCGCCTTGATCGCGGGAGCCCGGGCGCCCGCGCCGGCCCCGACGATACCGCGCATCGATACGTCGCGCGCAATGTATCCCGCGGGTGCGGGACGCGTAGAAGATGTCGAAGGCTGAGTCGGTTGCATCTGCGGCATCTCGCCGACGACCGTGCCCGTATCGTCGTTCGCTCCCTCGAACGCGACGAGTGGCGCACCCAGGTGCATGATGTCGCCTTTCTTGCCGAACAGCTTGGCGACCCGGCCCGCCTGCGGCGAAGGAATATCGACGATCGCCTTGGCCGTTTCGACCGCTAGAAGCGGTTGATCGGCCTTCACGTCGTCGCCTTCGTTGACACGCCATTCGATGATCTCGGCTTCTTGCAGGCCTTCTCCGAGGTCGGGGAGCTTGAAGACTTTCATGTGGATGCCTCGAGCGTTTTTCGGACCGCGCTCACGATGCGCGCGACGCTCGGCATGTATTGGGCCTCGAGCCGAAAGAGCGGAACGACCACGTCGTAGCCGGTGACACGCTCGATCGGCGCGAGCAGCGAATAGAGCCCGCGCTCCGCGAGATTCGCGGCGATTTCGGCGCCGAGCCCGCATGTGCGGGGCGCCTCATGAACGATGACGCAGCGTCCAGTCTTCGCCACGGAGGCCACGATGGTTTCCATGTCGAGCGGCTTCAGTGTCGCGACATCGACGATCTCCGCTTCGACACCCTCGGCCGCGAGGACGTCGGCGGACATTTGCACTTCATGGAGCATGGCGCCCCAACTGACGAGCGTCACGTCGGTACCTTCGCGCAATGTGAAGCATGTGTCGAGTGGCGCAGCGGTACCGTCGTCTTCGACCGCTTGCTTGTAGAGCCGATAGAGCCGGGTCGGTTCGAGAAAGACGACGGGGTCCGGATCGCGTATGGCGGCCAGCAGCAAACCGTAGGCGCGTTCGGGCGAGGAGGGCATGACGACCCGTAGCCCCGGCATGTGCGCGAACAGCGCCTCGGGACTCTCGGAGTGGTGCTCGGGTGCATGGATGCCCGCGCCGCAGGGCGAGCGGATCACGAGCGGACACGTGAGCCTTGCGCGTGTGCGATGACGCAATCGCGCGGCATGATTGAGTATGTGGTCGATCGCCGGATAAATGAACCCACTGAATTGAATCTCGACGACAGGACGCAAGCCCATCGAGGCCATGCCGATCGCAGTGCCGGCAAGCGCCGTTTCGGCCAGCGGTGTATCGACGATGCGTTCGGCGCCGAAACGCGCCTGCAATCCGAGCGTGGCGCGAAATACGCCGCCGTTCGCGCCGATATCCTCGCCGAGCAACACAACCGACGGATCGTGCTCCAGCTCGTAGGCGAGGGCGCGATTGACGGCTTCGACGAGATTCAACTCAGACATGGTCGTCCTCCGCGCTCTCGCCGTTCGCGAATCGCAGTGCCGTGTCCAATTGTTCGTCGAGCGCACGCGGCAGCGTTGCATATAAATGCTCGAACATGGCCGAGACGTCCGGCGGCGCCACGGCGAGATAAGCTTCGACCGCGCTCTCGACCTGCTCGCGGCAGGCCCGCGAAAGCGCTTCTTCCTGCGTCTTGTCCCAGACACCGGCTTGCACGAGGTACTTGCGAAGACGTGCAATGGGCTCGCTCGCCCATTGTTGGGCGACTGTTTCCGGATCGCGATAGCGCGTCGCATCGTCGGCCGTCGTGTGATCGCCGAGCCGGTAGCTGAGCGCTTCGATGAGCGTCGGGCCGTCGCCGCGCCGCGCTTTGTCGAATGCGCGGCGCATCGCGTCGTGCACGGCAATGAGATCGTTGCCGTCCACCTGTTGGCCCTCGATGCCTGCCGCAATGGCCTTTTGTGCGAGCGTGCCGGCTGCCGTCTGACGTTCGCACGGCATGGAAATGGCCCAACGATTGTTATTGACGACGATGACCAGCGGCGCCTGCCAGATGCCGGCCATGTTCATCGCTTCGTAAAAATCGCCTTTGGATGTGCCGCCGTCGCCGACGATCGCGACCGCCGCGCGCTGCGTTTTTTGCAACTTGAACGCGTAAGCCGCGCCTGCGGCATGACAGACCTGCGTCGCGATCGGCACGCAATTCGGAAAATCGTAACGCGCAGCGGCAAAATCGCTCCCGCGCTCGTCGCCGCCCCAATACAACAGGCTTTCAGTCATGGTGACGCCGCGCAGCAATTGGGCGGCGTGATCCCGATAGGAAGGAAAAAGCGCATCGTCGTGCTGCATGGCGGCGGCCACACCGACACCGATGGCCTCTTGCCCGAGCGATGAGGCAAACGTGCCCAGCTTGCCGGTGCGTTGCAGCGCAACTGCTTTGTTGTCGAACGTTCGCGTCAGTGTCATTGCGCGATATAGTTCGACGAGCAGTGACGTTTCGTTTGCAAACGCAGGCAGCGGTTGCGTCGCGTTACCGTCGGGGTCGAGATAGCGGGTGTATTCGACCTGAAAGCGGGCGGCAATACTCATGATCGGTACCCCTCGCCCGTGCCGGCCGTGGTTCGGCAGCACCCGGGGGCGTATGTCTCCCTTTTAGGTATGGACGGCTCTTGGCCGCCATTTGAACGTTAGTACGTTTTCCGATGAAAACAAGGACAGGTGACCTGCCGATGCGGCCGAACGCAAGGTCCCTCGGCTGAGCGCCTAGTAGTCGGACTAGTTGGCGATTCTCGTAGTCAGCGGGTGCGGCGAGACTGCAGAAGCCTTTCGGTAACGCCGCGCGACGCACGATCGAACAGTCAAATCGATTTCGACGACAGCTTCAAAATAGTCCGACTAGTTACGGGTTTACATGGATTAGGAGGCACAGCCGCACTGCACTAACATTTTGCCGGTACCACGCGGCGCATCATCGAACGCCTCCGACCGAGGTTGCAGTTGTGCATGCCCCGGTCAAGCTCAATCCAACGGCGCTCCCGGTGCCATCCGGCATCTGCATGCGATCGGCTCGACGCCGATCATATCGACCCACGAAGTAAAGAACTGGAGGAAGAGATGGCACACGAACGGGATGACGACCAGGAACACGGCGGTGAGGGTTTCAGCGCGGCGCGGCGCGGACTGATGCAAGGGGCCGGGTTGGGCGCTGCGCTTTCGCTGATGGGCGCACTGGGCGGGGCGGGCGGGCTGATCGGCACCGCGCAGGCTGCCGAGGCGGCTTTCCCGTCGCACAAGAGATGGAAGATCGTGTTCGTCAATCACGTCACCACGAACCCGTTCTTCGTGCCGACGCAGTACGGCATTCAGGACGCCTGCGCGTTGCTCAACATGGATTATCAGTGGACGGGCTCGGCCAATTCGGACGCGGGCGAAATGGTTCGCGCCGTGAATTCGGCGATTGCCGCCTAGGCCGACGCCATCGCCGTGCCAATCGTCGATCCGGGCGCGTTCGACAAGCCCATCCAGGCCGCGCTCGATGCCGGGATTCCGGTGTTCGCCTATAACGCCGATGCGCCGCGCGGCAAGAAGAATCCCCGCCTCGCCTATATCGGGCAGGACCTCTATCTATCCGGCTATCAGATGGGCGAACGCATCGTCAGTCTCATCGACAGCGGAATGGTTGCGCTTTTCATCGCGACACCGGGGCAGCTCAATATCCAGCCGCGTCTGGACGGTGCGCAGGACGCCATCAAGAAGTCCGGCAAGAAGATCGATATCCAGACCGTGGCTACCGGCGCGACCGTCAACGAGGAGCTTTCGAAGATCAAGGCGTTTTATCTAGGCCACCAGGACCTCAAGGGCATGTTCGCCGTGGACGCGGGCAGTACACAGGGCGTTGCCCAGGTAATGAAGGAGTCGAATCTTCCATCGAAGGGTGTGCACGGCGGCGGCTTCGATTTGCTTCCGGCCACGATCCAACATATCCATGAAGGCTTCCTCGACTTCACCATCGATCAGCAACCTTACGTGCAGGGTTTCTATACTGTGATGGAGGCGTTCGTATTCCTCGCTTCGGGCGGACTGGTGGGACCGGCCGACATCAACACCGGCCTCAAATTCGTGACGAAGGATACGGTCGAGCCGTATCTGAATACCTCGACACGCTATGAAGGCAAGACCACCAAGCCGCAAATCGTTCCGATGAAGGGTGCCATCAGGTCGTAATGAATACAGTGAACGAAACCAGCAAGATCGAAGCGGCCCGCGCGGCACGGCGCGCGGGCGTTCCGTTCGTATCGCGATGGGCGGCCGAGCTGCGCATTTTGCTCGTGGCCGTGCTCCTGGCCGCCTATTTCGAATTCGCGAACCACGATTTCCTGCTCACCAACGCGAGCCTCGTCAACCTTTCGCAGTTCATTGCGCCGGTGGCGATCATCGCGTTCGGCGAAATCATGTTGATGATCGGTGGGGATATCGATCTCTCGGCGGGCATGGTGTTCGCGTTCGCGCCGTTCATGATGGTGTTTGCGAACGAAGCCGGTGCGCCGATGTGGCTTGCGGTGATCGCGGGGCTCGTGGCCTCGGCGGCCGTCGGCTTCGTCAACGGCGCGGTCACGGTCTGGCTGCGGCTGCCGTCGTTCGTCACCACGCTCGGCACGCTGTTTCTGATCAACGGCATCACGCTCACCGTTTCGCACGGCACGCCCGCCGCCACACCCGGGTCGCCCATGTTCTCCGAGTTCATGGGCGCGTGGGGCTACAGCGAGATCGTCTGGACGGTGGCGATCGCTTTCGCGATGCACGTGCTGCTGCGGCATACGCGCTGGGGTCTGCATACCCAGGCGGCGGGTGCGAATGCACTCGGCGCGAGCGAGGCGGGCATTCACGTGAACCGGCTGCGCCTGGGCAACTTTGTTCTCGCGGCGGTGCTGGCCGGCTTCACCGGCATGCTCGAGGCTTTTCGCATTACCTCGATCGACCCGCAGGCGGGCGGCAACCAGATCATGTTCCTTGCCGTGGCGGCCGCCGTGATCGGCGGCACGCCGCTCACGGGCGGCTCGGGCACGATCGTGGGCGGACTCATCGGCGCTGCTGTGCTCGGCATTCTCAACGATGGGTTCACGCTGATCGGCATCAACGCCTTTACGTTCAACATCATTCTTGGCGCCGCGATTCTCGCGGCGATGATCTTCAACATTCATGTTGGACGCATTCGCCGCAAGGGAGGGAGCTGATGGACGAATCGCAAACCGCCTCGCCTGGCGCGAACGCGGCCGCCGATGCGCCGCTCGCACTGCACGGCGAGAGCCTCGTCAAACGTTTCGGTGCGGTGACTGCGCTCGACGGCGTTTCGCTTACGCTCGGCAGCGGCGAAATTCTCGGCATACTCGGCGACAATGGCGCGGGCAAGTCGACGCTCGTCAAAATACTGACGGGCTTTCATCAACAAACTAGCGGCACGCTTTACATCGACGGTCAGGAGACGCTGCTGCGCTCCGTGGATCATGCGCGTTCGCTCGGCATCGAATGCGTGTATCAGGACCTCGCGCTCGCGAATTCGCTGAGCATTTATCACAACATGTTTCTGAACCGCGAAATCGTCAGGCGCGGACCGTTCAGGCTGGTCGATCACAAGCAGATGCGCGAGCGCGCGGCGCAGTGTCTCGACGATGTCGGCGTGCACGTGCCTTCGGTGGATTTGCCCGTGGAGCGCCTTTCAGGCGGCCAGCGGCAGGCCATTGCCGTGGCGCGCGCCGTCTATTCCAATGCGAAGATTCTGTTGCTCGACGAGCCGCTCGCCGCGATGGGTGCGCGTGAAGCGGGGCTCATCATCGACCTCCTGATGCGGTTGAAGGAAAAAGGCGGGCTGTCGATCATTATGATCATGCACAACTACGCGCAGACGCTCGATATTGCGGATCGCATCATGTTGATGCAGCGAGGCCGCGTGACGTACGAGCAAAAGAGCGCGTTGACTTCGGTGGCGGAGCTCATGGATATCGTGCGGAGGGAATACCGCGCAATGCGCGCCGCCGATGTGCAGTGATCGGGCCAATGTCATCATCCATTCCGCCGCTGACGGGAACCCTCCGCATCGCTTCATGACCGAGCCTCGTCTGACATTCCTTGACCAGAGTGAATGGGAGAGCTGGTTGACGCAAAACGGCGATACCTCGGCCGGGGCATGGCTACGCATTGCCAAAAAGGGCGCTCGAGAACCCACCGTGACCTACGAACAGGCGCTGGAAAGTGCCCTTTGTCATGGCTGGATCGACGGTCAAAAAAAGACTGAAAGTGAAGAATACTGGTTGCAACGCTTCACTCGACGCTCCGCAAAAAGTGTCTGGTCGAAGCTCAACAAAGACCGTGCAGAAGCGCTGATCGCCGCAGGCAGAATGCTTCCTTCGGGCATGCGAGAAATTGAGAAGGCCAAAGAGGACGGCCGCTGGGAGGCCGCGTATACGTCCGCCGGCAACTCCGGGGTGCCGGACGACCTGCAGGCCGCGCTGGATGCCAATCCGAGGGCCAGCGCGTTCTTTGCGACGCTGAATGGCCGCAACCGCTACGCCATCCTGTTTCGGATACAGAATGCCAAGAAGCCCGCAACACGGGCGCGCAAGATCGAAGAGTTCATCGGCATGCTGAATCGCGGCGAAACTATTCATCCCTAGACTGGGAAGCGTCAAGCCGATCCACTAAAGACAGTGCTCGAGTCCCACGACGGACGTTTGAGCTGAACACACGCTTCGGCTCGTGCCGAACGTGTCGATGATCGCCGTTCCCTGTATGTCATAACCCGCGATCAGCAGATTGTCGTCGCCGTCGATCGCGATGCTCTGGTATCGGGTGATGTTCGGATCGGTAATGCGGGCCGGATTGGGTATCGGCCCGGAGCTATTGGCGGGAACGACCATCACGCCCGCAGTCGAGGGACGAACGCTCAGGACGAAGTCGTTGAGGCGAGAGTCCACCGCGATGCCGGGCAGGTCATTTGTCATCCCCGGCATGAACGAGCGACCAGGCGCCTGATTGCCCTCCGCTTTCCGCGGAAAGATGTCGACGGTGTCATTGCCAAACTGCGCAACGTGAAAGGCGTCCTTCCTGTCGATAACCGTCGCCCCGGCCGTCATCAGGGTAGTGAGCGGCCCTTGCAGCACCTGGCAGGGTTCGGTCGCTCCATTGGCGCGCGCGGAGTAACCGCGAATCTGATCACCGAGCGTGAGAAAGCAGCACGACCCTGAACAAACCTTCAGATTTACCCAAAGCGGCGGCTCGACGCTAAAGCTCTATGTTCGATCGGATTAGTTGTTACCGGCTGAGTCCTTTCCACGAGCATCGTCATTTCCATCCTGTTGTCCGCCTCCGCGCGATCGCGCCGCGATCCCTCCCTGGGTGGTTGGACCCAGGGTGGAGTCCTCGATGACCTGAGAGGGTGCAACATTGCCCCTTGCTCCCGGCGCGAACGCGAGAATGCGCCGGTTCGGCGCGGCAACCAGGAGCCGCCCGTCCGAGGAGACGGCGATCGTGTTTCCCGGTAAGCCAGAGGCAGTGAGTCCCGTGGCTGGACCACTGATTGTCCGTACCGGCCGCACATCGCCGTTGGCCTGCGCGGCGAAAACGCTCACCTGGCTCTGCGTCAGGTCCATGGTCGAGTTGAAGACGAATAATTCGTCCGTATCCGGATCGACAGCGAGCGTCATCGTGTTCCTGGCAAAGAGCCCGCCCGCCGGCAGCAGGCCGGTTTTGCTACCCGTGAGGCTGCGCAGCAGCGGCGGCGCGGTCATGTTCCGGCTCGTGCCAAGCGTGTCGATCAACGCCGCTCCTCGTGCATCGTAACCCGCAATCAGCAGATTGTCGTCACTGTCAATCGCAATGCTCACGTACTGGACGATATTCGGATCGGTAATGTGAGCCGAACTGGTTAAAGGCCCAGAGCTGTTTTTGGGAACAACGTATACACCTGCCTCGGAGGGGCGAACGCTTAGGACGAAGTCATTGAGGTGGGAATCCACCGCGATGCTGAGCAGGTCATTGGTCGTCGTCAGCATGAACGAGCGGCTGGGCGCCTCATTGCCCTCGGCCTTGCGCGGGAAGATGTCGACGGTGCTGTTGGTGAGAAACTGCGCGACGTGAAAGGCGTTCTTTCTGTCTATCACCGTCGCGCCAGCCGTCATGAGGGTAGTGAGCGGCCCCTGCAGGACCTGGCAGGGCTCAGTCGTTCCGTTGGCGCGCAACGGGTAACCGCGAATTTGATCCCCGAGAACGAGGAAGACGGCGTCATTGGGGCAGGCGGCGTGCGCCAGTTGGACCGCGAACAGCAGACTGAAGACGGCGACACATAGCGCGGATTTCATGACGCGCCTCCCTGGTCATATGGTGCGAATGCGCCAATCAAGCATAGCCTCCGGGCGAAGGCCGAATGGGGTTCCGCCAGTTCGAACCTGTGTTTTGGCGGGCGAGGCGAGGGAATACCCATCGATATCGACGGTAGGGGCTCCGATCTGACGCTGGAAGTTAGGGAGAGGTCGGTCACGCGGTTTTATGTTGGCGAATGAGGCAATCCGCCTCGTTCTTCAACAGGAGCCGAATCATGACCTCCTCACAGGCGAACGCCAGTCCACTGCGTCAGCGCATGATCGACGACATGCGCATGCGCAAGCTGACACCGAAGACGCAGGACACCTATCGTTTATCGGCGGAAATACGTCGCGTTGACTGAGCAGGTCCAGCTTGTTCCACTTCCGGAGCAGGCGCAGCTTGAGGTCCCTGCGGAGGCCCATCCCTTGGATAACCAATTAACCCTGTCCTGCTCCGACGCAGCGATTGCGGAACGGCAAGCGTCCTGCTGGTCGCTGCCGTTCCTTGAGTAGGATCCCATGGAAGTGGCGGCGATCGCAGCCGCGTTAAAAGTAGCGATGAAGGCAATCACGAGTACCGATTTCATCCTAACTCTCCTTTCCGTGGTTGACACGGTGGCTTCTCTACCCTATAACCATCCCATTGGATGGTGACAGGATGGAGAAATGAAAACGAGCGAATCCCCCCCAGCACTCACGGTGCCGCCCCGTCCGAAGGGTGGCGAGACGGAAAAGATCACCATCAATCTTGGCCCGATCGACCTCGGTCAGATCGACCTGCTGGTCGAAGAAGGCTTTTACTCGAATCGCACGGATCTGATTCGAACGGCGATCCGCAATCAGTTGGCGGTCCACGCCCAGACCGTGAATGAAACGGTGACGCGCCGGGCGCTGGTACTGGGTCTACAGCACTTTTCGAAGCAGGACCTGGAGTCGGCGCGAGCGGCCAAGCAGCGCCTCAACATTCATGTGCTGGGGCTGGCCAGCATTGCATCCGATGTTACGCCTGAACTCGCGCTTGCCACGATCGCGTCGGTCGTGGTGCTCGGCGCGTTCCACGCTTCACCCTCGGTCAAAGCAGCGTTGGCAGGAAGGATCAGCTAGCCGGGCCCGCTGCTCGAACCACCATACGGACAACGATGATGAAGATGAATGAAGATTTCCTTTCGTCGATGCAAGAGGCGATGCACCTGTTGCGTACCGCAGGGCCGCTTGAAGCTACCGCGGCGATTCAACGAGCGCTGCGCGGGGGCGATGGCAGCGCCGAGCGCGCGGTGCCTGAGCCACCTGTCGACGCGCTCGACGCGAACCCATCTGCACGCGCGGGAGCAACGGAGGCGTTCGTCCGCCCGCACGTCGCCAGGCAGGCCGATGTGGAGGACCGTGGGCATTTCAGTTCGCTCACGTACGTGAACGACGCCGGGCAGCGGAACTATAAGCTCTACGTGCCCAGCGGGTACCGAGGGGCGCCATTGCCGCTGATCGTGATGTTGCACGGTTGCACGCAAGACGCGGACGATTTCGCGGCAGGCACCAGGATGAACACGTTCGCCGAACGTCACCACTGCCTCGTTGCCTATCCGATTCAATCGAAGCGGGCGAATCCGTCCGGCTGCTGGAGCTGGTTCAAGCCGGGCCACCAGCAGCGGGAGCGGGGCGAACCTTCGTTGATCGCGGGAATCACGCGCGACGTGATAGCCAATCACAGCGTCGATCCGGCTCGCGTGTATGTCGCCGGTCTGTCAGCGGGCGGTGCGATGGCCGCGGTGATGATTCACACCTATCCGGAACTGTATGCCGCAGCGGGAATCCACTCGGGTCTGCCATATCGCTGCGCTCACGACGTGCCGTCGGCGCTTGCCGCGATGAAGGGGGCCGTAGGGGCGCGGCGTGCGCAAGGCGCCGACGGTCACGACGGGTCGACAATGCCGAAGCGACCGTTGATCGTCTTTCATGGCGACGCGGACAAGACGGTTCATCCCTCCAACGGCAGCGAGCTCGTGCGGGCATTCAGCGCCAGCACGTCCCCCGTCACCGAGCCACTGGACCGCCCGGGGCGCGCATGCA
>Ga0105239_10005182_pt1 | contig 15361 bp, 7 predicted proteins | sample KBSC44metaG_FD_92761 | JGI IMG/M metagenome (GOLD analysis project Ga0105239, IMG submission 92761) | Corn rhizosphere microbial communities from Kellogg Biological Station, Michigan, USA - KBS C4-4 metaG | ecosystem: Host-associated > Plants > Roots > Rhizosphere > Soil | place: Michigan, USA...
AGAATCATGCCAGAGACCATGTACGTTGACAGATTAATATCACCCATGACCGTACCTGGTTCCAGTTTTCTCAAGGTTTGGGTTGAAGATCTCAAGATTTCCGAGATGTCTGGCGGGTATACGATTGAAGGTGTGCTCGTAGCCTCCCAGTTTGAAAACCTCCTAGCTTATATGTGGACGAGACACTAGTCCTACCAGAATCGCTGCGATGCAGACGATTTGACTGACAGAGAAGATAACGATAAGCACCTTCCCTCACTTCATGACGTCTTGGAAGGAGGTGGAAACGAAAGCCTGAAATCATCGACCTCAACACGGAGTAAAACGGTACTTACTCTGACTGATCAAAACCCCCGGCTGTCTGACTCGCACAGGACCCCAACCTCTCTGCCCCCGGTTCCCAGCCCTAGATGTTGGTATTGGTCAGATGCCAATGCCGCCTGCACTATCTTCTATGATCGCTATACTACCCCCCACTTTGCCCACACAGCAATTAAGCTCCTCTAGGCGCATAAGAGGTCGAATCTCTTCGGCATTACAGACACCTAAGAAAAGTCTAGTGAAAAACATGCCACGGGTCAGCGTTTCAAGACAGAATCGCAAATGAATCAGGTCTTCACTGTTGTGGTGGAGAGTTGTTCAGAAAGCGAGAGTGATTTTAACCGGTGCTATCGACTAAATTGTCGCGAGGCTTACTATTATAGTCTAAACTACGGAGTACTAATAGTACTGACTGAGGTAAGGTTCTTTGATGAGTGAGTAATAGGGATGCGTGCTGTGAGGCTTGATGAGGGAGAGAACAAAGGGAGCTAATACTAGCTTAGGTATCCTAAAATGTAGGTATAGGATTGCTAACGAAGTAAACTACGAATAGTTCTATCTAGGGTAATTGTGTATATACAAGGCTCGCTGGACTGTGGACTGTGCTGGACTGTTGTCACGGGATGCCAAGGAGTACATATATATAGTGGATTGCCTGACATATCGACACATCGTGTCGATACTCCACGTCTTTTTGGCTTAATCGCCAGGTGTAAAGGCATCCATGCTGACAACTGTTCCCACAGCAAGTAGACCATATCGGTCCCTGCAGCCTGGTCACGTGACGAAGCGTCGTTCTCTATCGGCTTACTGAGTACTCCATCCTTCCCTGCAGGTGGCTTGTTCTTGGCAACCTTTTAAGTGGCCTTGATTTGTACATAACACTTGCGTGTAAACAAAGATTCAAAGGAGAGCACTAGTCGCTCTGTGTCTAATAGCCCGAGAATGGTGACGTGCTCGTGGCCATCCAAGAATTGGAGTGAATCAAGTCATACTGGCTGAGGGCGACCGACTGGTTGAACAGAACCTATCACGCAGCCTCGTGAGATGCGTGTAAGTCAGGCAGATCGGCAAAAGACTTCCAACACAATCCGATCGACAGTCATGGGGGGCTGAGAGCTAGTTGGACCGGCCCTGGCCTGGCCGATTTACCAGGACACCATAAACCACAAACACTGAACTCTTACGAGTCCTCCAGAAGCTGCGAGGCCCCATCTAGATGCTATTAGACTGTGAAACGTCCAGGCGGGGTTGCCAAATGGCGAGCAACATTCCGATTCATTGGTCCCTAGGCCTGCCCCTCGCTAAATGGCGTGAACGATGGTTAGCTGAACTATCCAAGTTCGACAAAACCACCTCTCTTTCCGGCCGCCGAGACCTCCGTATTCTCGCTTCTCTCGCAGATTAAGCAAAAATATGCTTTACGCCATCAAACCTTGTCCCTGGCGAAGCAAATACCACGAGTAATTAGTGGAGTTTCCGAGTCGGCTGCCCATCACCTTCCCAATTACTCCCTGGACATCCATGGTTTCTGGCGGCTTCACTCTCTCCATGTGCTCTGCATGATTCTGGCACACAGCAGCTACTGTACCAGGTTTTGCCTCTGAAATGAACAACTTCGACTTTCTTTTCATCCTTGGGCTCCTCAACATTGCCCAAGCAATCAAAATCGTCTCGCCCGCGAACACGTCCGTCGATCAGCCTGAACATTGGGTTGCCACAGCAGCAAATTATCTCAGGTGGACGTACGACAGGTCGGTAATGAGAAGCGCGTCACTCAGCTCACTTTTCCCTCTTTTTAACTCTCTTCTTCTTGTGGGAGACCTTACTGATTCAAGTCTCCGCGCAGCAATGATGCAAAACAAATCTTCATAGCTTTGTTCGATCCACTATCGACAACCTATTCCTTTATTCCTCTTGAGTACGTGGAAACGGCCATAGGGTCTCTTCAGATAACTCCTAACTCCAGCCTACCGAACGAGTAAGTACACCTGATCCATTGTTGAGTTGCCTGGCGTCGCGCGTAGGTGGTTGCCAGAGGTTAAACCGTAATGTTGTGTTTGACTCCATGTAGTGGCTTGATTATATATATCAACAGCAACTCAAGTACAGATGGATCGGAAACCATCTATGATAGGGCATATGTGGTACTCGACAGTACTGCTACTATATCTTCCGCCGTTACTCCAACGGCATATACAACCCCGACGTCGATTCCATATACCACCTCTGACGTTGGAAGTTCCGAAATATCCACAAGCAGCACTTCTCCAGCGCAGGGCCTTAATACATCGTCTCCTCCGTCTTCTTCAAACGTCTCCAAATCAAACGAACTGTCCACTGGAGCCAAAGTAGGTATAGGGGTTGGAGTGACACTTGCAGCCGTTTTAGCAATCGTGCTACTCTTTATGTGTCTACGGAAACGGAAGCACACCACTAGACAACCGACTGATGATATCAATACCAGAGGATTTTATGGAAAGCCAGAACTAGAGGGCAGCACTCCTCACCGACACACAGAGAAACAAGAGCTGGAGGCAAACCTGGCGACTACCACTAGCAACGACAAAGCCCACGATCCACAGCCTGCTGGCCAAATCTCGACATCCACGCGCCCCGCTGGGAAAGGAGGATGGCCCGCTCACGCAGCCGAGCTCCCTGCGAATTCCGTCCTGGGCATGACTCAAGAAGGTGAAGCATATCCGAGCTCAACTCTCCAGGACACGCCGCGGGCGGAACTTGACGTCCAAACGGAATCGAGGATGAAAACTGCCCTAGCTAAGACTCAGACAACAGAGAGTGAAACCGCAGTGGAGCTCTGGTCCAAACCGTCTACCAAAAAGACCGAAGTGGATATGGAGTCATCGACCAGCTATAAGACACAGTCGACTAACCATTTGAACTTGGTCCGGGTGAATCCAGAGCTTGAAGAGCTCAGACTTCGCGAGAGTCAAGCTTGGGGTGGTGAGAATTCCCAATGAAACATCAAGAAGCCCATGGAAACATGCGTATATAATATGATTATCAATGTTGGGCGCCGGTAGCCGCAGGCTTGAATGTGGTCCATGAGCTGAGGATCGACTGGATCCATTCCGCGCGAGAGCCCGCCGCCATATCCGAGTCTACCAGTGCTTAAATGCTGTGGCATAATTGCCCTCAGAACAGCGTGACTATGTTCCTTCGCAGAGAGCCGGAAAATTGGTGCGCCTCTTACTCAATAACTTGCCAACAGGCTGTTGCGGCTCCAGTACCCGACGCCGTACCGAGGTAGCCACTGGGTAGCAACCTTCCAAGGACTGGCAGGAACAAAGGGTCTGACTCAGAACGTGCAAAGGCATCCCCTCAACGAGCGAGAGTGAGTCGTTTCTCCGGATGATTAGACATATATCATGGTGGACCTTGCCGGCCTATCTCACTTGCCCATGTTAGCAACAGGACGAAAGAATACATCAACCGCCACGCGAATTTCTCAGCCAAGTTTGAGACTTAGCCTGACCTTGATGGTGTACTCTAACATCATCCATTGTTTGCAAATAATGTGATTGGATCGATTCAAGTTTACATGTGATTGAAATCTACACACAGATTAGAGGGTGTTCAACGAAGCACGCGGGAAGGGATGGGATTATTGACAAAGGGCAACTTGAGAAAGAACCCAATGAAGGATTGTAACGACACAAGGTCGAATTTGGGTTGCCTGCCCGTGCCTGCCGTTCATGGCTCGAACCTATTTTATTCGAATGTTGTTCTCAACCTATCGATCGAATCAACTCTGTTAGGCCTCTGCGCAGCCGACTGCAAGTCATGGGATGGTATCTCAAGCCTAAGGTGCCTGGCTTGCAAGCAGCGATGCCCCAACCAACCAATCTTATTTGACAGATTGGATTCCAGTTTGGCCTGAGGGCCTCTTTTCGCAGGCGCACGCGTCTTTGCTCAGCCTCACTTCTCAACATTGAGAACTCAATTATCAAGCTCGTCCATTGGCATTGAAAGTCATCATGAATGACAACTGATATGAGTTCTTATCTGCGACCGACATCCTTTCACTTCTCATTGATTCACTGAGCATTTTGGTCCTTCCTCACGGACGGAGTGAGCGCCGCTTCCAGCGTTTCAGAGCTGGTCGCATTGAGTGGGCAAATCCTGGAATTTTTTGTCCACCCCTGTGCTGCATGGGTTTCTGTAAGGGTATGCGTGCTGATTTTTCCGCAAATCGAACGGGATCAAGCCGCAACAGGCAACCAAGTCTCAGTGCAGTACTGCGATCCAGCGTGAGACAAGTCACAGCGGCGCCAGGCGTGAGCGGCAGATGATAACATGTAACTGACCCAGCCATATTGGCCGTGATACCGTCCCATTCATTCAGCTGGCATAAGGGCACCCCGTTGTCCAATGCACCGCCCGCAGGAATCTGTCTGCCTTGCTCGGCTAGCCTCCCAGTACGAATGGCCTTAATCCACCTGATAGGCCCTCCATCAGCCATAAAATATCCAATCCACTCCCATGCCGTAGTAGCCAAGCACGAGACATGCACGGCGCCCACACGCAAGTAGAAATCCAAACCCGGCGAAGACCAATTGATCATCCCCTACGGAGCCTCCTCTCTGGTTGCCTTTGATTCAGCGAGGCGCCATACAGCCCAATCATTGTCTTGAGTTGGGGCGGCAGGTCTAGTTTCGCATTGAGAATGCATTAGTTAGCTCGAAGATGTGATGGATTGGGACCACTACGTCAACTATATCTCTTGAGCCGTTGTTGAGCTCGTCCTGTAGAGACTTGAGCTATCCGTGTTGATTTGGTGTCAGGTTGATCCGTCTCTTGAATGTTCCTGTGGTCAAATTCCTTGGGAGCACTGTGGCTTAGTCGAACTTTGGAGAGCCACAGAATCAGAGCATGCTGCAGCCTCAAAGCCTTAGCCATCTGCATGTGAGCGCGATATTACTACAGGAGAGCTCGAACAGTGAACCTCTTCGATGCTGCCACGCCAAACTTCTGCCACCCTTATAGCAAGCCTACCTTCCGACTTTGAAGGGTGGTCGCCACAACGGTCGCCGAACATGCAACAACGGTGACAAGCCTCTCGGCCAGTGAGGCATTCAATGATTTCAAGGATGTTCGACCTTTTTCGTCCCGAGAGTCTGGGTCGATTCGTGTATCGGCCCCAAAACTGCTTCACTATCTCGCGACTGATGGCTTTCCTAGCGCCTGATGATGCATGCGACAGTGGTGGGCGACCCTGGATGTCTCTGCTGTCGGGATCAATCTGAATGTCGGCCAAAAAGAGCCGTCACACCGGAGTCCCGAGATAAAATGTGTTGCCTTCTGAAAACATATACATTCTTTTGCTCACTTCCGCAGCATATGAAAGTGGCGTCGGATGATATGAATCCCATTCATCTTCGAATCCTCGACACGACCTCAGAAGTAATCTTATGACTTCAGCATTGCCATGCTGTGCTGCATAGGATAGTGGCGTTCTGCCCCCAGGAATCTGCATGATTTGCCTGAATATCTGCCTATATCAATGACCGTGTACCTGTGCTTAGATAACCCGCGCCAGCAGCATGCGATAGTGCGGTATGGCCAGCTTCATCCGTCAACTCTACGAGAATTTCTGGTCGTACTAGTAACAAATCGACGATTTTTATCATCTCCCCACTCGGCTGCAATCGATGACGGAGTGACACCGCGTGCAGAAGCGGTAGGAGGAAGGAGTCTTGCGATTGGGGCGACGTGAATTTCGAATCTGAGTCATTTGGATCGGCACCACTTGCCAGCAGGCTGCTTACGAGGCTTGCTGGCCCATTTGAATGGCGTATGAAAGGGGAGACATATTGTGCTGATAAGTTGTAGAAACTTGCGGACCATCGTCGAGCAAAAATATCACTGTTGACTGATTTTTACCATGGATTGCTTGAACCAACGCCGTCGGGTGTTGCTTGTCCTGAGCATTAAAGTCCGCACCATGTTCTAGGAGGAGCTTTACGACGTCATCGTGGCCCTTCCTCGATGCCCAAGACAGAGGCGCCCGTTCCCTAGAGTCTGTGACATCTGCCGAATACCGGCTCTCGAGGAGCGCCTTTACAGTGCGTCTTGCACCTGACCATGCAACAAAGTGGGAGAACGCTTGTAAGGTCAGAGTGATCCTTGTGTACACGCTCTATGGTGACATAGTAAGTTCCTTGGGCCTCAAAATCCGCAGTGGCTTCGTTGCTGATAATCCCATATTTATTACAAATACTAGAGCGGTTTCATAAGCGCGGCTCACGCAATAGCCTGAGTTCTTATGTGAGCTGTCAGTAGTTTTTACTTTCGACGTCAAGCAACGAAACGAGTTGCTCATTGATCGATGGTGGGAGGCACTCAGAAAGGCAAGTTGGCCGAGTGCCGAGCCTAGCGCAGCCTTGTCACGTGCATTCCGACTCGGGGTCCAGTATTTCAAAGCAAGCCATTTCTTTCTGATCGAGAATGACCATGTATTGGATTCCTAGGGTATCTGTAATTTGAAAAGTATAATTGTTTCCGTCCCCCTTCTCCCTACATCAAGTGACCCGGCCCCCTTGATCGCGAGAAACACCATCCGAGGCCGAGACCAAGCACTGGAGCTGACTTCCAGCAAGGGGACTTCCAACCCACTACCGTCTTTGGCCAGTCCTGCTGACCAAAAGCGAGGAGGGCCATTTCACATTATGGGTACGAGTAGACACTAGCAGACAAAGTCATAGCCCTAGAAGCTGCAACCCGATTCTGGTTCACACCATTGCAGAGAATAGCCGCTGATCGAGACAGAGGTGTGCTCGACGTTCGACGTTCTGTAGCGCACAACATTGAATGGGCCACAACCATCGAAGCTTTCTGAATGGGTCTGCCTGGCCGACTCTTGATGTCTTTTGCTCACCCACTCGGTCACTCTTGAGCTGGTCGGCTGCCTGAAATGGACTACCTTGTCCATAGAAGTACATCGTTTCAAGCCCCTCAATTCAATGGGCAAAGGAAGTGATCAAGTAGACGACCTTCCTTCCGACTTCCATTTGGTGATGAGTTTCGGCGACACTCCGGACCATGGTCTGCAGGAGAAGAGGAAGTGTAGCGGCTCCTGAGCTTCGTAAACATATCCGCCGTTATACACCAAGAAGGTGAAGGCTGAGGCGAAACAGTGGAGTGACGCCTCTAAGAGCCGCTTAAGAAACCACTAATTAACTAGCCTAGCGGTCTCGCATCTTCGAATTTCTCATCCCCATCGACATAGATAGAGCGGTAAGAGCCTTCGTTTCGAGGTCAAATGCACACCTCGTGACAGCTTGCTGGCTGCATGCTCGGTAGACGTCATACGCAGGACTGAAGTGGAGATGAGGGCTGTGCAGGTTGCATAACAATTCTTGTGTAAATCGAGACTGTTAGGTAGAAAAGACATTCACGTCAGAAAAGAATAGAGTTTCAACGCGGAGCACCGTAGCCCGTCAACCAGCCGAGTCCGACTCCCATCTATGCAGTCGCCATGAGTCCACGGCGATCTAGACTCCGGCTACGAGTAGCAGAGAACAAAAGAATAAATGTCGTTTCGATTACGCCTGACTCGCCAGACTATGAGGAAATGTCACCCCGCTTAGGGCCGCGGAACCGCCTTTGATAGACCAGGCGTTTTCTCAGAACTGACGATGATCGCGAAAAACCTGCAAATCGTCGAGCGGTCAGGAAGAATGAATTCAGTGAAGTAGGCCCAGGTGCATAGGGCCAGGAAGTCTGGTTAGACGATCTTCAACGTCGCTCCAAAGTCCTATGTATTGTGTGTGATGCTGCTAAGTCAATCAACATAGGGTGGCTGTTCTCGAGTTAAAGTTCAGTGAAGTGCCGCTGGATTAGGGGGCCCGAAGACCCCCTGCCAATTATCTGGCCATGTATAAGAAGTGTGAGAAGAAGAGAGAGCAGCATACGGATGCGAAAATCGAACCCAATGCATGTACTGGCCCATTGACATGGGCCCATTAGTCTTTTCTTGTCGACGCCTCCTGTGCAGCGGGGATGCGGGAACCTTGCGTATTTAGCCGGCGGATATTTTAGGGCGATTCCCCGCGGAGATCCACAGGAGGCCATCGGAGGCGGGTCAACATCCAGCAAGGCCAGTCAGCATAAGGTTCGAGGCCGGGAAGAGCAGAAGTGATGCCCTTATCAAGGGCATCTCATCCGATGATTTTCATATTTACGTACTCCGTACAGTGTTCATATATGTATATGATTGGACCTGGCAAAATAACCCTTGGTGTGCAGGTGGCTTGCCCTATGTCGAAAACGTACTCCGTACTTTACAAATCAGTTCTGTTGCTTGACTTAGACTTTCGTTTTTCTGGCGGCCGATGGCTCAGGGGGCCTTGTCCTTCCCCACACCGATATTGCGCTAACTCAAAGAGGAAGCTTCAAGGATTGCTGCAGGGAGTCCAGACCACTATATTTCATTGCGTTGACAGTTGGCCAATAGTAGATCACTTGCCCTAATCAAGACGAACTCGAGGAGGATATATAGCCGATGAGCATTTAGCCTGATGGCGCTCCCTTGAGGCCGTCGCCTAAAGGTCAATCATAGCTGTTGTATATTAAGGTTGAGTGTTGGATCAGTGCCCAAAGGTCGATTGAACCATCTTTAATTCAGGTGCTCTGGATTATCGTCGATCATCTCGTCGATCGACATAGTGTTTGCAAGCCATGGCGGCTAACAGCGAGGCCCTAGTAGCGATATCAGAACGATACGAATTCCAGTCGCCTCGTCCACGTTGACAATTGAACGACGCAATGGCTTGAGGATATTTCTGACTAGCTGGGGTCTCCTCGAGCTGAATATGGATTTGAACAAGCCTTTGCTCAGATCGATGTGCGTGTCGGCGAGGCGACATACTAAAATATCGTCAACCCTTGAAATAATGCCAAAGTCGACACAAAACAATCATGTATGCATCGCAGTCCGATGTTTGGTCATGTCAACAAGGCACCTCCTCACGCTAACTAGCATCGGACGACCTGTAAGACTTTCAACATGAATCCGATATGACATGACAAGGTCAAAAAGCACTGGCGCGCTACAATAATAACTGCGTGTTATCTAAGGTTATCGACAGACTGCGCCGACTTGTAGCTAGAGCAAACCGTCTCGATTGTCTCCTCTCCTCAGGTTGGGGCAGTGCAAAGTGAACTCAATCGCTCTCGCCTTGCTGAGCAGACAACCAGTCACGAACTGTTGGAGTAGTCTGGTGAGACCGACACGTGATTGAAGCGGAGTCACCCCTGCTGCTCCAGTAAGCTACACCCGCACGTAGGCGGATCACACTTGTCTTGATCCACTTTTGTCTGCGAGGGAATCGATCTGGCTCGTTAGGTTCTTAGCCATATTCATTCCCTATGAAACGTGATACCCCTGGCCCATTGTTCACGACAACCTTAGAAGACTGAGGGGCCCTAAGCTGCTTGTCTTGATCGATGACTCGTCAATCCAGATTCTTGAGTCTTGAAGGTGTGTACGGAGCACTCCCTAACAAGGTAGGTTGTACATAAGTTGAAAATGAATCCGTCATCAATCTTGATTTCCTCTCTGAAGGAGAGATAATCAAGATCACCACCTATCACAAGTAGAGTTCTTGCATTCCCTCTGGGAGTTTGAAGGTCTCGAACCCTGGATCCATTTTCTTGTTAAGTGGGTTTTGGTCCATCCATGAAGCACCTGTCGGGTTCTTTTCCCAGCGGTCGATGAGCCCGACGGTCCAATCTTGAAACAACCGCGCAGATTGGGGCAGAATGCGTGTGCTATCATACAACGTCTTTCTGAAGTCTTCCAGGTCCTCTGGTGGTATGATCAGTTCTTCGTGAGTGTTGCCGTGTCTGTCTAGGAACTTTCCAATTTCCGAAAGCGGCTGGTAAAAGACCTTCATTGCCCGATGCACGGTAGGTCCTCGATTTGAGCTCGAGTAATAGATGTCTGGATTGAATATCCAGAGAAGGAGCCCTTCTTGGCCATTCTCATTTCCCCCTTGAGTCTCACTATGGAGAACAACCTTGCGAGAGACCGTATTCTCGATCAGGGATAGCAATTGGCTAGAGATAAACACAGATGCAGGAAAATCCTGTGCTGGTTCATCCGGACTGCACACAAGTGCTAATCTTGATTTATACAACCTGAGGCTGTCTTCATCTCCTTGACTCGAACCCAGAGCAGCGTTGCATGCCACGCACTGGAGTGATGCACCTTTTACAGATTCCAATGTCTTGCCCTACATATTCAAAATTAGTTGGCCAAACTGTACCACTTTAACATCCCTTCATATCGACAACTCCTAGACTAGAAGGTGAAAGCAGAGGCTCATGGCGATCCAGTGAAAGAACGACCATCCTTGAAGCAAAGAGGTTGTAATTCCATGTGATCGCGCAAGGTAGACTTAGTATACGGCGATTGTATCAGAGACAAAGCCCACGAAACCCTCAGTAGCGAGAATGACAGGTCTCTTTCTTTACGCCAGAGAAGGGATGGGCAGCTGCGAATCGGATCTTGAAAGGTAGCTTACCTGTATGCCACAACAGTCATCTTGATGAAGTAGGAGTGAAACTGCATCCACCAGCCCGGTTCCTGGGTGAGCAGCAATCCTGCTTTTGGCAGAGAATCCTTTGGCTTCCGCGGCGTGATTGTCATGAGAGTGGTCATTATGAGGCTTGTGACAGAACCAAACGTCCATCAGGTCCGCCCAGTGTTCGCTTGGCAGATCTTTCCAGGCAGTGACTTTCCCAGCCTTCAAAATCTCGCTTGAACAACTCCGACATCGAATAGACGTGGTTTCTGATAAGTCGGTCGCACACCATGGAACCTCAACGCCAGCAAGGTCATCTGATGCATTGTTGGATTGCTCCGAGTCATCAATCTGGACTCGGGCTGAAATTTCGGTCTTTTTGTCAAAAGGAAAGGTCACATCGGCGGTGCCTGAAATCTGAGTCGGCAGATAGATACTGGAAGATTCACCATCATGAATGGCGGTGATGATGTGTTTGTCAGACGAAATGAAGATTTTGGTGTGTTCGTTTTTGTCAGTCTCGAGGGATGCGTGCAGGGTGAGTTGGCGGATGTGCATCAAAGCTTCTGCGTACAGGTGGATCTTTGGTTTGGGCATCTCTGGTCTGATCACCTGCTGGGTTCGCCACGAGTCGTTGATGCTCGATGCGAATGCGAGCAAGCAAGCACAAAAGGGCGCTTGCGAAGTTGTCAAGTCTCCAATGGTGTTGCTGGATAACTCGCTGGCGTTGTTTCGGAAGCTGAAAGCCGAGAGGACTACAGTTGATTAAACCTTGACGGAGGACCATCCGGGTCGCTGCTGCATGGCGAATTGAACTAACGATAGTAGTTGTTTCTGCCGGAGGGTCGCGTCGACAGTCTTCAATTGCTGGGTAACTCCTGGCAATCTGCGTAATGTAATGAACGTATCGTAATTAGCTGCCAGCTTCGGTCAGTGCTGGTAACGATCAGCTGCGTTCATCGCAGGGTTCAACGTCAGCTAGCAAGCTTGCACGTACCAGCGCTTAGAATATCTCACGTTTGGTGGAGTACGGATGAAAAATTGAAGAAACAACACGTACGAGAACACGGGTCATAAGCCACGAGCAGGGCGGGCGGCTTCCCTGATCGTCACGACCAAAGCTTGTTCTGCATTGGGCAGCAATGACGTTGCCGCTTTAACGCTTCTACGATTTCAGGGTCTGGGCCGACGACGACTTCTGCAGGGGTACCTCAGGTATCCAAAGTCCCCAGGAGTACGGCGTACTCGTGCCTGCCAGGAGGTAGATAGCTGACCGCCTGTCGAGGCCCACAGGTCAGGCTCGTATCATTGCAAGATGCCAGTTGGCCTCGGTTAAGGGGCAAAGGAGAATGAAACCACTATCTACGAGTCCCTACGAGTGACTGACCTGAAACGCTTTCCCCTGGACATATTTCTTGCAGCTCAACCGGGCATTGGGCTTAGGCAGGGACGAACACAATACCAAGAAGCTTGGGACGGCGCAATGGAACTCGTGCCCTCGTACCGGCACCGACTAGTATCGGCCCCTGGACACGGAATGATAGGCTGGCTTCCCGTGTGCAGACGCGGACCCATCCAACATCTACATTCAGAACTGGATGAGATAGTATCCACATGTGCTCGTACTGCTGAAGGAACAGGACTACTCGTACATCTACCAGTGCGTCCCTATTCCGTCACCACCCACCACAGATAATGGCAAACCAGGCCATCATGCACCCACCTGAAAGCTTACGTGTCCAATGACTCGATTCAGGATGATGGTTCTTGTAATTCCAGGATTCCGTCCACATGCCAGAATCCCACACAGAAAGTGGGAGTGTTTCTAATTGAGTGTGGAGAGGCACAAGGCTGCAGTTTCAAAGCGGCCATACTCTGGCACACCCAAGACAGGGGGGGCGATATATCTATGTGAGTGGAACGGCTGATGTGGAATACATAGCCTGCCATCTGACCCTTGTTGGTGTACGGGTATTGAGGAGATCCGAATGCGTATAAGGCCAAATACTGCCACAGGAGGTGGACCTGGTAGGCGCATGGACTCCATCCAACTTACTTTGAGAGGCCGATAGTGGCAACAGATTCTTTCAAACTCTACTCCCTAGTATACCTATAAGTATACCACCCCCCAAGCAACCATGCTGCCAATAGCATCAATTACCTTGTCTAGTTCCTCTGACCAAACTTTTGCTGGTCGATAAAGGTTTCCCCGCTAACGTTTCACCTAGTTGCCTTGATTCTAGCACCTGCTCCCCTACGGAAGACCTCTAGTTAGAGCCGTTGTCCGATGACTACTCCCTAGGCCGCTGTTCGAAGAGAGGAGTTGCCAGGCCCCCAGCGGTGACCCTGGGTCTTTGGAGCTGGGTCATTATCGTCAGCGTTGTCTTGATCGTGGTGTCCCTCGGTCCGGGGTGGTAAGTAGTCTCAGTGCTTGCCGTGCGAGGGCGCAGAACTGGCAGTTTTCCCAAGCGCCACCTGTCTACAGAGCCGTTCAAATCAGTGGTCGCGGCATTTCCCAAGTACTCGCAGCTCACGCGGGTCTATCGCGGGCCGTTTACCATGCTCGCTTAGAAAACCCCTCAAGAGGTGGGATGCACGAACACATGCAGATGTTGTCTCTACTTATTTCCATGACTAGGGTTAAATGGAGAGCTTGGTGCGTCCCGTAGCAAATTCCGACCCCAGTCAGTCGTTCTGTGGTAAAAGTTCCTCAACGACTGGGGGCAAGTGAAATCATGTCTGGATATTCCATCTAGTATCTGCAGGTCCACAGAACTACGAGAAGACTAACTTTGCGGTTCCGCTTAGCCCCGAGCCGGGCAGAACTAACTAACATATCAATTCGTGTAAGGGCAGGGGCTGATCAACCTGTCAGCATAGGCTTTCCGTCTTCTCTTCTCAGTCTATGGAATGCAGTTAGGTGGAGCACCTGATTTGACCTCAGTGCACTATTCCAACCACCAGCGCGATGCCCTGTTCAGGCCAGGTCGCTCTTCCAATGAAATGACAGTACCTGCAATCACCTCCCTCTCAAGAGAAACATTCAGGAACTGTCGTCAACAAGGGTGTCCGCATTTGTGACAACGTGTGCCTGGAATGACCCAGACTTCTTGTCCATTTCCCTTGCATTTCGGGCAACGGACGCCGTTCATCTTTCGTAATACGGAAATTGGAGCATCAGCCACGACCGAAATATCATCATTCATGAAGTGACTCACTGGTCGGGAGCGTACTCCCACGACAGGCCGAAGCGACGGTGGTGGCTTCGTAAGGTCGCCATCGTGAAGGAGAGGAATTCCGATGTCAAGCTTTGGAAATGCCATGTTGATCAGCTAAATAGATTGTGCGTTGATGGAGAGTATTTCTGGTCAAGAACGGTTGAGCTGGGCTGCACAGGGACGGCGACGTTGCATTCTTTTATACCCTTCCTATCGTGGGCTGGGCCACTCTAGTTTGAGTTGATGTAATGGAATATTTGCTCAGACGTGACGAGTGGTGAGGCAAACAAGCTTTGGAACTAGCCGGCATGCAGACTCTTTCAAAGAAAGTATGTTCTAAGAGCAAGGTTTCGATCAGCCTGCTCAATCAATAGTATTCAGGACACCCATTTGGTCATGGTCTCAGTCTAGTAGTCGGCAGTCAAGCTATCAAGGTTGAAGTGTCACGGGCTTGTCGGTGAGCCGACTTCCAATCCCACACAGCAGGCTTGTGGAACGTCGAAAGTCACTGACGAAAATGCCATAACGAAAGAAAGTTCGAGGAGTACCCCCCACATTCGAAAGCGGCCGTGTGCGCATATGCGTTCCAATCTGAGAGTGATGGCAAGCAACGGACAAGTCGATCGGCTCTACCTCGTTTCCCTCTGAGGAGGAGAGCTGTAGATAATCCTACTTTTGAGTCCTCTGTCCATGGGAAAATCGGCGGATAGGACACTCAGATCAAGAGTCCATGCTTGTGTGTGCAGTGGACAGGGAAAAAATTCCGGTTTGATATGATCAGATCGGGGGAAGTCAGGTGGGTTGAAGTCGCAGACAAATCCGGATCGTGCATGCCAGGGTGTGATGAAGACTGCCCCGCATGAGCATTTACGGATAATCACAGGGAGATAAGTCCAAGTCGATCTAAGCATGAAGGGAAAGGAGACTAATGCGGATAGCCATGACAAGACACTGAAGGCCCTCAGCAAGCGGCACTGAAACGAGGACGCTTACTGATAGCGTCTAGTTAGTTCGATTCCGGAATCATGGGTCTGGGGATTAGGCAGTAAATGCTATTGGGCCCTTCTGTATCCAAGCCGATAGCGAGAGGAGGCTGCTTATGTTTCGAGGAGTAAAAGGTTCCGGCATGAACGTTCCCCGTGCAACTGCGAACGCAAGACATCCATAGCCAATTAGATAGGATGACTCCGTCGGACCACTCCACCACCAGAGCTACCCAGCGAAATGACGGAAGTGTACGGAATAAGTTCGGCTTGCGCATACGGATGAGAAAAG
>Ga0105239_10005184_pt1 | contig 15355 bp, 8 predicted proteins | sample KBSC44metaG_FD_92761 | JGI IMG/M metagenome (GOLD analysis project Ga0105239, IMG submission 92761) | Corn rhizosphere microbial communities from Kellogg Biological Station, Michigan, USA - KBS C4-4 metaG | ecosystem: Host-associated > Plants > Roots > Rhizosphere > Soil | place: Michigan, USA...
CATGTTTTGAAAACGATCTTTTGGTTCCTTTTGCAGAGCGCGATCGATGATTTGTTGCAGGCGTGGTGGAATTGGACTGCCGCGCAGCTCGGCTATAGGGCTTGCCTCGTCGTGGAGCACGGCATGTCTGACATCGATTGTTGTCTTACCCCGAAACGGCCATGTGCCAGTTAGCATTTCATAAAGCAGTACCCCGGTAGAAAAAACGTCCGCTCTTTTATCAATTGAGCTGCGGTGAACCAAAAGCCCAGAACTTTTGTTCACAACGACCACGTCTTCATCACGGTAAAGAATCGGCAACTCCATTGCCGATTTCTACAGGGGCTTAATCCATATCGTCAAAAGGCAATTTGATTTGTACGCTAAATGCAGAGCCGTCATTGGCGTTCGAAAGCTTATTTAAAGTATCACGGTAGCGAGCATTGTCAGGATCGAGCCATTTCGCCTGTTCGACTTCCGTTTTCGCATTCTTCTCGTCGTGTTGAAGACTGTATGCGGCCGCCTTCCAGTAATGTCCAATTGGATCATCTGGAAACTGGCGAATATGAGCATCAACGTCTGCCATCAGCTTGTCAGGCGACGTCTGCATTGTTGAGAAGAAGCTGGCTTCTAAGAAGTCGGCATCCTCGGGATGGATTTGGCGAGCTTTCATTGCGATTGCGGCCATTCCTTTAGCGTCGCCGGTCAACATGCGAGCGATCACTTTTAATTTTTGCGCAAAGTCCCAGTCGGGGCGCCGACGGAGCAATTCGTTGGCCACCTGATCGGTGCGACCGACAACCACAGGGCCCTGCTCTTTATCTTTCCAGAGGCCCTCATTAAAAATCGCAAAGGCTTTGTTTAAAAGCGCGGACTCTGACAACTGGGTGAGATCGGCGCCATTGGTCAGTTCGTCGACGAGCGAGGCACGATAAAGCCCAATGTTCGCCTTGCATTCTTGCTTTTGAATATCCGTCAGATTCGGTTTATCGATACATTCCGCTTTGATTTTTTCTACCAGCTCTTTGAGATGCGCGTGAGCCGGCCCACAAATCTTGAGCTCTTGCTTTCCTGTCATGACAAGATCAACGACGCGAACCGTGCTCATACGCGCGATATCCATTGCCTCGGCGACACATTTTTTATCGGCCGCGCTCGGCTCAACCGCAGTCTTCTTGACGGAATTGATCTTGGCGATCGTCGGCGCGCCTAAATCAACGGGACTTCCGAGCAATGACTGCACAATTTCTTTGGAAGGTGAGTGAGGACGAATATATTTCGGGCGGCGCGGCCAAATTTTGAATACCAAAGTTCCCGCTGCTAGGACCGCAATTACCATCAAAAGACGTCGATAATTTTTTAGCATAAGAAAATCTTAAAAGTTTATGTTGGGTCTTGCAATAGCCTTGCTTTTGTTTTTATCTCTTCGTCTAATTGGATTAAGCAATGAAATACATCTCAATCGTTCTGGCCGGTTTGGCCACTTTTGCGGCGTCTGCATCGAAACCGAAATACGGTAACGAGATCACTTTACTGTCGAAGTCACATGAGTACGTGCAGAAAAATGCATCGCCAGATTATTGGGCATTAAGTCCTTATTACGTCGGTCAGCGTACCGATAGTTCGTGCTCAATTGCAGTGGCATCCGCTATCGTAAATGGCGCGCGCGCCAATCGAAATATGAAATCAACTGACGACCTTGCCACTCACGCGGGCGTGCTCAAGCGACTCAACGACGGTTTTTTAGAAAAAAATGTCGCCCACGGTGGCGACGGCATCACGCTCGATCAAATGAAGAACGTGATTGAAAACAGCCTGAAGATTTATGACGTCGGTGATTTCGTCGTGAAAGAGTATCGTACTCCCGTGCCGTCAAAATCTGTCGCACAGGAACTTCACGATAAGCTTGTTGAGAATGAAAAGTCGTCTCGCAATTTCATCATTGCCAATTTTATTCAAGGAATTCTCACAGGTGACGCGATGATTGGTCACTTCGCAGCGATCGGGGCCTACGATGCGCAAAGTAAACGTGTTTTGATTATGGATCCGGACCGCGAATGGTACGAACCATATTGGGTGAGTGAAGAGACGCTGCTGAAGGCGATGTCAAAATCAGATAAAGCCGCACCTAACGGGCGCGGCTATTTGTTCATCCAGCTCGACAAATAGATCGGTTATTTAGATTTCGCCAAATATTCTGCGAACGATGAAAATAACGACTTCGAATATTTAATCAGTCCAAGTCCGAGTCCGCGATCGCATTTATTTTCTTTTTCCATTTCGGCGTTGGCGCCATCAAGCAAATCGCCCACACCACCGTCGTCTGGTTTTTTTGGGCTAAGGCCTACGGCATTACCAATGAGATTGCCAACCTTTTTGGCGGCTGTGCCGACGGCCTGCTTCGCATCGTCGACGCCTTGTTTCGCCGTAAGCACAGCGTTCGTGACGGCGTGAGCTTTTGTGTTTTGCATTCCATCGAAGAGGTAGGGTCTAAAATACTCGGCCTTTCTTCCCGCTAGCAACTTGCTGCTCAGACCGAGATTTGAAACAAACACAGCACGAGTCACCTTTTTGCCATTCATTTCTTCTGCGAAGAAAAGAAAGATGTTTTCAGCTCCTTTAACAAGGTGATCAGCATAGAGGATATGTTGGACCAGTGCGGCCGTCGGACGGCGACCCAGCATCGCCTCGGCCGCTTTAAGATCACTGCTATCGTTCCAACGCAGGTCACTGATTACATAGATTGATTTTTTCCATAGAGGCTGTTTTTCAGATTCGGTTTTGAAATACAGATCCACTGCTTCTTTGAGTTCAACGCAGTCATAAGTGCGTAGATCGAAAACGGATAATAAATAGTCTTTGTTTGTGTCAAAGTTCTTGCCAACGATGTGGCCTTCGTCGAACGCGGCCAAAGCCATTTTGCCTGGAATCACATAGTGAAAGTGATCCTTGTCGATCGATTTCGCCATTGCAACGAGTTTGTCTTGTCCAAGTCCGAGATCTGCAAACGGCCGGTTGATGACGGTGCTGACCACGGTTTGTACGACATAAGTGGAAGCGACGTCGCTGGCCAATTTTGATGGCAATGTTTCGCCGGGCTTGAGTGCCGGCGGTTGAGACCGCGCACCATTCGGATTTTTGTCATTCACGAATTCCGCGAAATCCTTTTCTTGATTGCTAAACTTTTCCGGCGTCAATTTGTCTGGCTTCTCGAGTTTAACGCCAGCGACCAGGCCGGAGTAAACGGGCGAAACATTTAGCGGGAAATAAAGTCCACTCTGCTTTTGACTCCAGTCACCGTAGGGAACGTCCGTCATCATAAAGCCAATGCCGGAGCCGCTGACCGAGAAAACGTCACCGATCGATTTCATCGTGATGTACTGAGGCTCGTTCGTGTCGGCAGATGCGACGGATCCCAACAAGAGGGCGAATAAGAGGTGAATGGTTTGTTTCATCGTTAACTCCTTAAAAACTGGCCGTATTGTTTTTGCATCGCTCATTAGACGACAAAGCCGACGGCACTATATATTCATCAATTCCAGATTCGGGCGGCGTTGGTTTCCAGCGCGGTCCACCGCACGGATTGTTGGCGTCCGCCCAAAAAACTCTTCCGCTCTCATCAACTTTTGCATGAATGACGCCTGGTAATTCATTTGGTTGTGGGAGTGGATCTTCCAATTCTTCAGGATGCAATTTGTAATAGCCTTCTAAAATTTCGCGATAAATTGGTAATGCACCGGAAGCACCGGTTGCTTTGCCCAGATTTTCTTTGCGATCATAGCCAACCCAAACAACGACTGTGATTTTGTTGGTGTAGCCGGCAAACCAAACATCGCGACTGTCGTTAGTGGTTCCCGTTTTTCCGGCCATTAGATCAGCCCAATTTGCAATGCTCGCTGCAGTTCCGCGACGAAGCACTCCTTGCATCATCGATCTCAATTGCGCCACCGATTGCGGTGTGACTCCTGGAATGGCGCCAAACGCCTCTGGTGCGACGGAAAATCCTTTTTGTACAGATAAACGGAAGTCGCGCGCTTGATTGCGAAGGGTTTGGGTTTTATCCCATTCGCCATCGAGTGGTAGATCACCTTTGAAAACTTGTGTCACGAAACGGGCAGGTCGCTTCAGTCCACCATTGCCAATCGCCGCGTACATCTGCGCCATCCTAAGGAGCGTGGTCTCAAATCCGCCGCCACCGATCAGAAATGGAAAACATGGGTACGGTGTTTGTGGATCTGTTTTGAAGCGATCTTCGCGAGACGGGTAGGCGCCAAAATCCACAGCCAAGTCGTAAAAATTGTAAAGCGTTTGCTGTAGCTTGGTTTTCTCTTCGGGTGTTGCGTTGCCAAGATTTCCCGAGCTGAGTTTGTCTTTTGGCATGCCAGCAACGCGAATAAATAGGTTCGCAACGGATCGATTCAAAGAATGCTCAAGCGCATGGCGTACTGTCCCTTGGCCACCACCTTCGCCACCATAATTTCCCGGTGACCACTCATAGTTGCAACCCGCAATGCGAGGGAAATCGACTCGACCATCACGAAGTTGCTGATTCGGCTGCACTCCATGGTTCAAACTATAAAGGTAGATAATCGGTTTAATGCTTGAACCCGGTGGACGTTTAGCAATGGTGGCACGATTGAATTGCGCATTTTTTCCATAGGGACCGGCTGTGTCGCCGCCAACAACCGCAAGAACTTGGCCGGTGTCATTGTCGAGTACAATCGCCGCACCTTGGACTTCCGGATAAGTCGCAAGACGATAGGAATTCTTACCGGTCGGCTCGAGAACGACCGCATCGTAGTTTCTGAGCGATCGAAAAACGTTCGAATCGCCACCAGCAACATATGCGCGTTGCCCATTTTCAAGTAACCATTGCGAACTCTTGGGAACTTTTAATCCGATCACCCAATCGCTTTCGGGCGCTGGGTGGGCGACACGCAAGGCTTCAAAGACATCTTCGATTTCAACATCGGGCTTAGACATGCGCTCAGCCACGTTCATGTTTTTGCCGGTGGTCTCATCGAGCCAAGGTTTCCATTTCTGTCGACCAAAACTTAAAATCTTTTGTCGGACAGCTTGGGTCGCGATTTTTTGTAACTCTAAATCGAACGAAGTTTTGATATCAAAACCGCCCAGATTCCAGCGCGGATCTCGAGGAGATTTTTCGAGTTTTATTTTGTGAAACAAATTGGTTAATTGACCGGTGAAATAATATGAAAAGACACGTGCTTCATCGACGCCTGTTGGATCTGAAAGACCGAGCGGTTCAGCCAGCGCATCATCACGCTGCTTTTCAGTGATTTTGTTTTGCGAATACATGGTTTGAATGACGAGATCACGACGATTCTTGGCCGCTTCAGGAAAACGCCGTGGATTCAGTTTCGCTGTCGCTTTCGGCAATGCTGCAAGCTGCGCCATCTGTGCCAAAGTCAAATCTTCTAAGTGATGTTTGTCGAACAAATCAATAGCGGCCATGAGCACGCCTTGAGCGGTCGGAGTCAGGCTAATGAGATTGAGATAGTAAGTAAGAATTTCTCTTTTACTATAGCGCTTCTCGATGAACGGAACCGTTAGAAGCTCTTTTAACTTGCGGTGAAGCGTTCGCTTACCGAGTGAGCGTTCGTGTTCAATATCTTGTGCGAAGAAAGCATTTTTTGCGAGCTGCATGGTGAATGTCGAGCCGCCACGATCAGCGCCGTTAACAAAGACACCTTTTAGAGCTTCGAAATCGAGACCGTTATGCTGGAGGAAACGTTGATCCTCAATCGACATAAAGGCGTTCATGAGTTGATCGGGCATTTCCGACGGCGATACGAGTCGACGGCGAGTGAGACCGCTGACATAGCTTTTGCCGTTTCGCTCGATCATTTGTTTGTCGTAAATCTCGCCGATTCGATGATTTGTTCGATCATAAACGAAGCTGGCTTGTGGTAACTCCGGCAAACGATCTACGTTGGGAAGTTCATTCACAAGTTCTTGTAGGTAGCGTTGACCACCAGAGAAATCGATACGTTCGGCCGCGGTTTTAGGATTTACTTTCCAGTGACAAAGCGAAGTCACGACGGTCGTTGCATCGTGACCGGTTGATTTTCCTGTTTGCGGATCGGGATCGAAAAGTTTGAAGCGGCCATCGGATGCCTCCAAAACCTTTTGATTGATCTTCTCTTGCAAGCCACCTTGTTTCAGCAGACCAATTTGATTTGAGAAGTCGGCGCGATTCATAGTTGCGCCATCCATCCACTCCTGCGGCTTGAGGAAAACGCGATCCGCGACGGCGTAGCAAATCAAATTCAGTTCTCTGACGAGTTCCTCATTCGAAAGATGTAGGAGTTGATCGATGGGTTTGGGATGATAGCCAACGACGTCTCGTAAAATTCGATCTGAAAAGCACTGCGCTTCGTTTAAGTCGCTACCGGTTTTTTCGCAGGCATTTCTTTCTGCGGCGGCAGCCAGCGCTTTTTTCACGCCTTCTTCAGGAACGGGCGTGATGAGTTGGCTGAGAGCCAACATCCCCGCTACAATGATGTCACTAGTTGTGCCTAACGCGACCATAAGTGTTTAGCCCTTACAAACGTCTGACCAAGGTTGAACGGCGAACACGCCTTCGGATGCGAATGAGAATTTTGCTTTTAACCAATCGAAGCTGGGTTGATCTTGGGAGTTTTGAAATCGACAAAGGCTCGATTGCTCTTTCACAATCGTTGCTTTTGCAAATTCAGGAAGTTTTTCGAAGCGAAGTAAAATCGCAGCGACTTCGCCGCGTGAACCGCTCGTCATCATCTCGGTGAGTTGCTGATTGGCGCGAGCCTGTAATCCTTCGCTCAAAAGTTCATTTTCGAGTGCCGTCATTTTATCGACGACGGAAGTCGGGGTGCTCCCGGTTAGGGCTGCGGCAGGTGGAATTGAAGCGAGGCGCTTTGCTGGCGCCTCACTTGGAGACGAAGCTTCAGTTTGCTGCGCAACATGGCGCGTGCCGGTGTGCGGATAGCTGATGCGTTGTCGCTTCAAGCTCTGCACCGCAAAAAAAGCGAGCAAAAGAAAAATAAGCAGCCAGCGAATCTTTCTCATTATTTTTTCACACTCCAAGTGATTGGATCGATATGATCACCCAAAATAATTTGCGGATGAGCGCCGTTACGATCGAGTGCCCACGTCGAAACAAATCCGCCGACATTCTCAATCGGTAAGTAAACGACCTGGCCATTTGCTGCGCGAACGGCTTGTGCTTCAACAATGCGAACCGCCAATGTGTTTTTATAGTCGAAATCGCTACCTTGCAAATCCGCCCCGACATTCAACGCCGCGGGTTGGTTCGGCACTGTGTATCCAGGAACACATGCGAGATACAATCGACCTTTCACCGCTGCCGCAACTTTTGGTGTTCGATAGGCATCGATCTCCCAAACTTTCTTTGAGCGATCGATCGGCGCCGTTTGAATGCTTCCCGAATAACGTTCGACCGTATTTGTTCTGCGATAATTATTCAGTGACGTGACTAAGCGTGGATCGGCACAGTCTTGTAAATCTGTGACACGAGCTAAGGCGTTACCGCTTTCGTCAAGCAAAGTGGAACTTTGTAGCGGCCATGCCGGCATCCAAAGATCATCTTTTGAAACGTACGGAGCTTTCACGCGGACCCAGCCTGCCTCTTCTTGGGCGACGACTTGAACACTGTCATTCAGGCTGAGTCCCGATCCAGCTTCATTCGATTTAGTTGATGGACCGGTATAAAGTTTTACCAGGCCAATTGTTTTAATTGGAAGTATCGCACCCGCTTGTAATGGAGCGCTCGGTTGACCCGGTTTAAATCCAGGCGCGTAAGTTGCAAATTCATAGCGAATTTGATTCGGATCGGCTTGTGCAACGGTTTGCTCGTTCATTTTCGTTGTATAGTCGAAAGCAAGAACACGAATGAGCGCTTTAATTAAAGCATCACGACGTTCAATCGATGAGAGATTTGTTGGCGCGCGAACTGTTCCTGCCAAAATACCAAATTCGCGAGACAGCAATGATACGGCACGACGTTCAATCAGATCTTCGGGTTTGCTGCGAGCTTCCTCAGGCAAAGCGCGATCCAGCAACGATCCTTCGAACGTTGTGAGAGTTTGCAAATTCGTTTGAAAACTTCGGCTATCATTCACGAGGCGAGCGTCTAACGCTCCGCCATTTTGGCAACTGACGGCTTTGAGCTTCGCATCTTTATCGCTGCCTTCACTCCACGCAATGTAAGCACTACGCATAAGACTCGGGAGAGCGGCACTCAGCAGGCGAGGCATTTCTGTTTCAGCACAGCGGTGCGCCGATGGATCGGGATTAAAATACTGCGTCATCACGTCGTTATAATCTTCAAGAATTTGATGAACGCTGACTTGAACGTAAGCCGGAACATTTAACAACACGCCACTTTGAATCGGGGCCGAGAAGTGAGCGTAATCCATATTGAACAAACCCCATCGACCCGCATCAACTGGAGCAGTCGGAATCGAAGCGGCGCCACGAATTGGCGTAACATAAGGTTTCTCGATTGGTGCGCGACTCAAATAAAGAGCGGCTTTATCGCGAGACAAATCGGCGCGGCTATCGCAACTCTGCTCGAGGAACCAGCCCATTTGCGATTCGTCATGGTAGCTCGCGATCGATTTTTGCAGTGAAGTCACTTCCGCTTGAATTCCATCGGCCGAACCATCATGTGATTGTTTTGCTTTCGCGAGTTGCGCTTCGATGTTTGCCATGTTGGCTTGCTCGCGTTTGAGTGAGGCATATTGTTCACTGTTCGAGCGCGACAGTGTATTTAGTTTGTTGGTGATCAACGAAACAAAATATCCCGAGATCGAGGCTTGATCATTTGCCGCCTGTACGTCGGGAAGTAGTTTGTTGTACTTTTCTTGCAGAGCCGCTAGCTCCGGCTTTGCTTGCGCCAATTGTTCTTCATTCGACTGGATTTGCGCGCGATCTGAATCAATCGATCGATTCAAAAACTCCACTTGGGAATTCAGCGCCGTTTGATTGGCTTGAATTTTATTGAGACTGTCAGTGAGAACGGCGATGCGAGATTGGATTTTGACCATTGCTTTATTGCGCGCACCAGTTTCATCGATCGCAGAAATTTTTGCTGTGTCGTTAGCAGGCAGTGAGTTGGTCTCAACGAGATGGTTATAGTCTTGAATTTTTCGTTGTTCGACTTTTTGATTTTCCAGCTCAGTCGAAAGCTGCGTGTATTGACCTTGTTGTAGATTCAAATCGTCATTCAGTCTTTTGATTTTATCCTGTTTCTCGCGAATGCCAGGAGTTTTGTCGTCGCCAGATTGAAGCTTTGCAAGACCATTTTGGAGCGAGTTGATGCGATTTTGTGCTTCCTTTACGCGAGCATCGGCGGCCGTTAATTCCGCATTCAAACGATTGCTTTTTGCGATGTCGCCTTCGGCGCTGTCTTCACGTACGAGATTGACTTCGTTAAAGTTCTTCCAAGCGTTCCGAATCTTTGATTCATCGCTCGGATTTTCTTTCACCGCATTCTCAATCGCCTCGGCCGCATCCGCCAGACAAGTTTCATTTGGTTTTGCGCCACCGCGAGCAATGCGGCTCGAAAACACATTAAAACAATTCGTCGTGCTATTAATTTGCTTTGAGAAATTGGTAATCAAATCATTCAAGCGAGTTTGTTCGGCTGCCGATTTGCGCTTCAAGATTTCGGCGTCACTGACAGCTGCATTCAAACCATCGAGAGTTTTTTGCTTCTCGTCGATCTTTGCCTGCACAGGTCCTAGCGGTTCAACCGTGTTGATAGTCGAGCAAGTTTTTTGCTCTTTCGAATCGTTAACGCCGGCCTGATAGAAATGTTGAAATTGTGACGAGTGATTGGCCACGGCGAGGGGCAAAAGCAAATTCGGAATAATGTTTACGCGAACGCCTTCGCGATCCCAGTTTTCATACAAATAGTGAAAACCTTCGGGCAGATCGCCAAGCTCAGCGAGTGGTGTTTGCTCGAGATCTTTTCCTTGTTGCTGAGCGCGCTCAATGAACCGACGCGCGCTTGCCGGATTCATTTTCATTTCGATTAATGTCGATTTCAAAATCATCCCAGAGATCATGCGGAAATAACTGCGACCATTTTGCGTATCCAAAACCGGCCCAATGTAATCCAATGTTTTGCCAATTGTGGGACTTTGCAAATTGAGCTGGCGATCTTTTAGCAAGAACCAATCCCGTGCATTCACCGAAACGTCTGAGTTGGGTGTGGAACTCACTTTGAGCGGCAAAAGCGGAATCGAAGCGGGAAGCGGCTGGCCAGGAAAAATGTATTGCGACTCTGCAAATGCTTGGAGCGGTAAAGCGAGAACCGCCGCGAGAGTGAAGCGAAAAAAGCGAGCGAGAGTTTGGTACTTCGGCATGAGTCTGAACCTCGGTTATGCTTATATGAGCTATGGGTTTAACTCGCTGTACCACGCGGCCGAGCTAGGGCGTATGAAAAGGATTTCAAGACGGTAGTTGATGCCGTAAATCGAATATTAAAATTGTTTAAGCTAGCAATATCTCTCCGGAAAGTTTCTTTTAAATAACGGTTCGGAGCCCCGTATCTGGATTGGTTAGAAATCTACGGCCGTGATATGACGCCGAGCTATAGGGGAAACCCGTAATTATATAGTGAGGGTAAAGCGTGCTGAACAAATCAGGCCAGTTCCGACTCTTTTTCGTTTATGGCTTTATTCTGGCCGTCTTATTTGCGTGTTCATGGCTCTTGTATTCGAATTTTCAGGAAGTCAACGATCAGCAATTTTGGGTGGTTCACACCAACAGAGTTCTCAACGAACTCGAGCAAACGTTTTCCGCGGCCAAAGATGGCGAGAGTGCGGATCGTGCTCTTATTTTAACGGGTCAGGACGAGTATCTCACTATGTATCACCGCGGAATGGAGGAATCCTTTCAGCACGCGCAGAGATTGCGTGAATTGGTGTCAGACAATACTGAACAACGTCGCAGTGCCGATGAGATCATCGAAAGATTGAAGCACCGATTCGATTTAGCAGAACAGATGGTGAAGCCTTTTTTAGAATCACGTGCACGTCCTACGAAACAACAGCTGAAGTCGTCACAAGATGAGGCGAAATTTCTTCGTGAGCAGATTGACAAAATGAAGGCTATGGAAATGGACCTCCTTGTCTCGCGCCAGCAAACTTCCGATCGTAGTCGCTACATTTTCGATTGGATTTTGGTTCTGGTGACGGCGTTGATGGCGACCGTTATCTCGATTGCTTTTTTCCAAATTCATGTCGGCCAACGAAAAACGCTTGCAGAAGCTAAGGCCAAGGCAGACGAAGCGTATGAAAAAGATTTGATTTCTGGCATGGGGCGCGTGTTGGCCGGAGACATGACTTTTGAAGAGGCGAGCTCTGGCGTGCTGAATTTTCTTTCAGATCGTCTGGGTTTTTTAGCAGGACAACTTTGGATCAATGAAAATGGGCTTTTGAATCTTGCGGCGGCTCGCGGGGTGAATGAAAGTATGACCGCTTCGCGCACGGGCCTTGTTGAAATGGCTTTTGATCGTGAACAAATTTGGCGAGTGCCGCAAATCCCAGAAAATTATTGGAAGATTTCTTCAGGTCTTGGAGAGTCGTTGCCTCAAGAACTGGTTTTTGTGCCGTTTGCGTTTCAAGGGAAAAGTCTTGGCGTCATAGAGCTCGCTTCGTTTCAGGCCGTCAATGAATCCGTCTTGCAGCTACTGACGAAGATGGCCGATACCATTGCCGTGGGTCTTAATGCGGCCGTCTCACGGTCACAGCTGCAAGTGCTGCTCGAAAGAACGCAGCAACAGTCCGAAGAGCTGCAGGCACAACAAGAAGAATTGAAAACCAACAATGAAGAGCTAGAGCAGCAAGCGCGCGCACTTGAGAGTCAGCAACAAACGCTCAATGCTAAGAATCGCGAATTAGAAGTCGCTGGGGCTGAGCTCGAAGCAAAAGCTCTCGATTTACAACGTTCAAGTCAGTATAAATCTGATTTCTTGGCGAAGATGTCTCATGAGCTTCGAACGCCCCTGAACGGCCTTTTGATTCTTTCAACGTTATTGGTTGAGAATAAAGAAAAAAATCTGACTGAACATCAAATGCAATTTGCCAAGTCGATCAATAGCGCTGGTAATGATTTGCTTGTCTTGATCAATGACATTTTAGATCTTTCAAAAATCGAAGCGCGAAAATTAAGTTTACGTCCTGAACGATTCGGTCTCCGTGAGCTCGTTGCATCGAAGCGCCGCACATTTGAGCCGCAAGCTCAAACGAAGGGTCTTGCTTTCAAAACCGTTGTCTCGAGCGAGGCTGAAAATGTTGAGCTTTACACTGACCGTCAGCGGTTGGAGCAAGTTCTTCGCAATTTTTTATCGAATGCAATCAAGTTTACCGATACGGGCTCCGTTTCGCTTGAGGCGGATTACGACGCCGAGAAGAAGGCGGTCCGATTCGCAGTGGTGGACACCGGAATCGGCGTTCCTAAATCGAAGCAGGCATCGGTGTTTGAAGCATTTGAACAAGGCGACAGCTCCGTCAGTCGTAAATATGGTGGAACTGGCCTTGGACTGACCATTTCGCGCGAACTTGCGAGTCTTTTAGGCGGCGAAATTTATCTGGAGAGTGAAGAAGGAATTGGAAGTCGTTTTACCTTAATGATTCCAATCAACCTGCCCCAGATGGGAGAGGCGCGAGCCGTACAGTCGTCTCCTTCTGCTCAGGCCATTCCAACCACAGCGACGGCAGCGAAATCCAAATCTTCAACGCTCGACAATGGCGCTCGAGTTCAAGCACAGGTTAAAAAAGCGCTCCAAGGTCTGCCGCTCGATCAGAAGACCATTTTGATTGTCGAAGACGATTTGAAATTCCGCTCTTCGGTCGTTGAAGCGGCGAAGGCTTATGGCTTTCACACTGTTGAGGTGAGTGATGGCGAAGTGGCGCTGGCAATTCTCAACGAATATGTGCCGGACGCCATTTTGCTCGACATAAAACTTCCGGGAATCAGTGGTCTTGGAATTTTGGAAATGATTAAGAAGATGCCAAATCTCCGTCATATTCCGGTGCATATGATTTCGGCGATGGAATATCAAAACAATGCTCTTCGTATGGGGGCATTAGGCTATTTGACGAAACCTGTAACAATAGAAAAGGTTCGTTCAGCGCTTGGCCGCATTGAAAATTTAATTTCGAAAAAAGTTCGCCGTGTGCTTTTGATTGAAGACGATGAACGGCAAAATCAGGCGATTGCCGAATTGATTGCGGGGAATGACTTGGAGGTCGTGTCGGCGCGCACAGGAAAAGCAGCCGTAGCGGAACTCAAAAAAGATGGCTTTGATTGCATCATTCTTGATCTCACATTGCCCGACGTGTCGGGTTTTGATTTGCTATCGGAATTGCGCGCGCTTGAGATTTCGCTGCCTCCAGTTGTCATCTACACAGGTCGCGATCTGTCGGATGAAGAAGAACAGTATTTACGTAAATATTCGGATAGCATCGTGATCAAGGGCGCCCGGTCGCCTGAGCGATTGCTCGACGAAGTGAATCTGTTCTTGCATCGCGTGGAATCTTTATTGCCAGAAGAAAAGCAAGAAATGCTGTCACATCTTCGGTCGCAAGAGAAAGCATTCGAAGGACGCACTATCCTCGTTGTCGACGATGATATTAGGAACGTGTTTGCGCTTAATAGCGCGCTTGAAACGCGTGGTTTGCAAGTGCGTGTTGCAAGAGATGGTGTCGAAGCACTCGAGGCTTTAGAGTCGCATCGAGATATTGATCTTGTTTTGATGGATATTATGATGCCGAGAATGGATGGCTTTGAGGCCATGAGACGCATTCGTGGATTTCAGGACGGTCGGTTAAAAAATATTCCAATCGTTGCGCTGACAGCGAAGGCGATGCGCGAAGACCATGAGAAATGCATTGAATCGGGCGCCAATGACTATTTGCCAAAGCCAGTGAATCTAGACAATCTCACGACGGTCTTGAAAGTCTGGCTCGCGCCCAAAGGGTTCATTGCATGAGCATAGACCCGATTGAGCGTCACCTCTTTCTCGAGGGAATTTTTCTCAAGTACGGCTACGATTTTCGCCAGTACTCAGAGGCCTCGCTCAATCGGCGTCTCGCGAATCTGATGCTCCAGTGTAAAACTGAGAGCTTGCTTGATGTCCTAAAATTGGTGAATAGCTCACAAATGTTTTTTCGAAGCGTTTTGCCGTTACTCACGATTTCAACAACCGAGTTTTTTCGGGATCCTGAGTTTTTTCGATCGCTCCGTGAAAACGTTTTTCCGATACTTAAGACTTATTCGAAGCTTTCTGTTTGGGTCGCAGGGTGCAGCACCGGAGAAGAGGTTTTAAGCCTATCAATTGCGCTGCAAGAAGAGGGACTCGCCAATCGAAGCACCATCTATGCAACCGACATCAATCCAGACGCGATCAAGACTGCAAAAGATGGAATTTACCAAGCAACGACCATTCCGTTGTTCAATAGAAACTACGTGCTTGCCGGTGGTCAACATAGTCCATCTGACTACTACACGTCAGAGTATGGGCTGGTGCGATTCAATCGGCCGCTGCTCAATAACGTCGTTTTTTCAGAGCACAATCTGGCAACGGACGCGGTCTTTGTTGAAGCGAATTTGATTATCTGTCGAAACGTTTTAATTTACTTCTCGCGAGAATTGCAAGATCGCGCATTTGATTTATTCGCTCGCTCGCTCGTCTTCAAAGGCTTTTTGGGAATCGGTTCAAAGGAATCACTCCGCTTTTCAACATCTGCTCCCTATTTCGAAGCGATTCAGGGTTGCAGCAAATTGTTTACGTTGAAAACCCAAGCTGTCACCTCACTTGTGAAACCGCGAGGTCTGGCATGACATCGATCAAAGCGGTTTTTATTGGAGCATCTGCTGGGGGCATACAAGCATTGAAGACACTCTTTTACCATTTAAATGGTGAATTCCAGCTCCCGATTATAGTGGTGCAACATTTGCCACAGGATTCAAACATCGATCCCGCGCTGGTGTTTTCGAATCGCTCGAAAATGTTTTTTGTTGAAGCCGCAGATAAGGTGAGAATCCAACGGGGCCATGTGTATTTTGCGCCCGCAGGCTATCATCTTCTGATTGAATCTGATTTTTCATTTGGACTCACTCAAGATGAGCCGGTGCATTTTGCTAGACCGTCGATTGACGTCACCTTTATGTCGGCGGCGGAAGTCTTTGGCTCGAGGGCTTGTGGCGTTGTTCTGACTGGCGCAAACCCCGACGGTGCAGATGGTCTCAAACAAATCGGAGAAGCCGGGGGCTTTACGATTGTGCAAGATCCTGATGAAGCGGAAACGACGATGATGCCGCTTTCCGCGATTCGAATCGCGCA
>Ga0105239_10005185_pt1 | contig 15355 bp, 15 predicted proteins | sample KBSC44metaG_FD_92761 | JGI IMG/M metagenome (GOLD analysis project Ga0105239, IMG submission 92761) | Corn rhizosphere microbial communities from Kellogg Biological Station, Michigan, USA - KBS C4-4 metaG | ecosystem: Host-associated > Plants > Roots > Rhizosphere > Soil | place: Michigan, USA...
CCGGCAGCCAGGGATGCGGGATCGGCTGTGCCAGCGTCAGGGTCTCTCCGCTTGGAGCGGCGAAGGCGAACGTCAGCCCCTCCGGCCCCTGCTCAGCCCGAATCCCGACCGTTGCCAGCCGTCGCAGCAGTTCCGCGCAGCGCGGCGAGGTGGTGGGAAAAGCGAGCGGTGCGCCGCTCCGGACACGCTCCGCCAGGGTGGCGGCATCCGGCGCTTCCGAGGCGCACAGATGGAAATGCTCGCGCAGATTGGCGATCGCTCCGGTGTTGCGCAGCGCATAGTACTCCAGCTCTCCCTGTCGCTGACACCCTTCCGGCAGCGTCGAGGCGAAGTAGCCCTGAGCCGCCGTATGGATCAACCGTCCCCAATAGACCACGCCGACCGTCGCACGTCGCTCCAACGGGGCGCCCTCCTTGCCCTCCGTCAACTGTTCCATCCCATCCTCGGGCAACCCTGCTCCCTTCAGGCGCTCGCGCAACTCCGCGTCTGCAGGAGCGGCGAAAGCCGGAACGATCGCAGGCACGCCTTCACGCCGGGCGATGCGGCCCATCAGGGCCTCCCGTACCTGCCCGAAATTCATGCGGGAGTAGAGCCCCATGCTGTCGTAGACCAGATCGACGCAGGTTCCGTCCGGCAGATGGGGCATCTCAGCGTCGGGTAGAATGCTACTGATCACTCCCTTGGCTCCATGCCGGTTCCCCAGCTTGTCGCCGATCTGCACCTGCCTGGGAGTGGAGAGGCGCTGCGCGCAGGTCTCGCTCAATACGATCGCGTCCTCGAAGCTGCCCAGTCCCCAGGGCACATATGCCGTGACCAGGTTGTATCCGGCCCAGAACTGCGGATCGTCGGGCTCGTTGCCGGTACGGACGAGGGGAGGCTCCGGATCGGACGGAGCGACCCACTGCCGCAGCATGTTCGCGCCCATCAAGGCGCGGCAGGGCTCGTCGTGCTCCAGAAAGGGGATGAGGGAGGCGCTGATGCCGAGCATCCCTTCCGGGCTTGTATCCACGATCTCCAGGCGGCCCTCCCGAATCGTCGCCCCGCGCGCCACCACCAGCACTCGGCCGATGTTCGGCCCTTCGGGGGTCTCGATGGGGCAGGTGCGTCCATAGTGACCGGGCGTAAACAGCTTCTCCCGGTTGGGCAGCAGAAGGCGGCGCAGATGCGTCTTGCGGCTGAGCGCGCCGGTGCAGTCGAGCGCCTGCCCGGCACGCTCCAAGGCGGTGCGTAGCCAGCTATCGAGCGGCAGCCAGATCCGGGCCAGAGCCTCGTCCCAGGGCAGATCGTCCGGCGCCTCCCCGAGGCGGGCGGCGATCTCCTCCAGGAACTGCTCGCCTACACAGCGCACCTCCGCCAGGTCGAGGTCGTCGCAGGAGGCGATCGGCAGCACGACGTACGGTTTCTCATTGCGCCAGAAAATCCCCTCGGCATCGGGCCGCGGCAGCGCCGCGAACCCCAGCCCCACCTCCTGCCCGCTCGTTCCCAGCGTCAGATCGATCTGACACGTCGTCTCGGAGGTCAGAGTCACCTGGTATCCCCCCAGAGGCAGGCGGGAGGCCAGCAGTTGCGGCAGCTTCTCATAGAGAAAAAGATCGAACGAAGCCCTATGCCAGGGCGCAGACATGTCCATGGGTGGTTCCTTCCGATTGCACCGCAAAGCGGCTCAGAGGTTGCGAAGAGTTTTCCGGGATTGAAATCCCGTTCTGAAATGGCAAACCCGCCTGCGCGGGTTGAACGCCTTTAGTCCGCGAAGGCGGACTTCCCGTTTCAGAACGGCAATTCATTGCCGGGCTACTTGGGTTAGGTAGTCAATCCTCGTCCCATTCGCGGGCGAGGCGTTTGCGGATGTAGTGGAGGCGGGAGCGGACGGTTCCGGGCGGGACGCCCAGCGATTCGGCGACGTCTTTGATCTCCATCTCGGCGTCGAAGACCATGCGGAACACCTCGCGCTTCTCCTGCGGCAGCTCTTCGACCAGATGCTGCAACTGGCGACGGCGCTCCCCCTGCTCCAGCGCGCGCTCAGGGTCGGCGTTGGCGCGGTCGATCATCCAGTCGGGAATGGGGGCGCTCTGATCGTCGTCCAGAGGGTCAGTGGGCAGTTCCAGCGGGCACTCCCGGCGGCGGCGCACGGTGCGGAGATAGTTGAGCGCCGTATTGGTCGCGATGCGGAGCAGCCAGGCACGGAAGGGGCCGTGTCCGTTCCACTGCTCCGCGCGCGTCCAGACCCGCACAAAGACCTCCTGGGTGAGATCTTCCGCCGTGTTCGGATCGCGTACCATCCGCAACAGATGTCCGCGTACGCTCTCCTGATACCGCGCCAGGAGCGTTTCGAACGCCTCGGCATCCCGAGTGCAGATCCTGCTGAGCAGATATTCGTCTGATTGCGGCTCTGCCGTCATCCTTCTCTCGCCTCCTACTACCAGAGACACCGCCCAAAATCGCGCCGTTCAATGGAAAGTAGATTTCTTGCACTACTATGCACTATAATGCACTGTAGAAGCGTGTGCATGCACCGGTAAGAGCGATATTTCAGAGGAGAAACAGAGCGATGACCTGGAGACGGATCGGGGCAATATGCCTGATGGGCTGGGGATTGACGACCGGAAGCAGTCGGGCGCAGGCGCAGGGCACGCCGGTGACGGTGACGATCGATGCCAGAGCCAATCGACATCCGATCGATCCCCTGATCTACGGCCTCGCGTACGCCGACGATGCGACGCTGGCCGACCTCCATGTGCCCCTGCACCGCTATGGCGGCAACAACGCAACACGCTACAACTGGAAACTGAACGCCGACAATCGTGCCAACGACTGGTTTTTCGAGAGCATCGCCGACGCCAGCGCAGTCGCCGGAGAGCGGGGCGACACCTTTATGGCGCGCAGCAAAGCCGCCGGAGCCCAGACGATGCTCACCATCCCGATGATCGACTGGGTAGCGAAGGTCGCGCCGGATCGAAGCAAACTCGCCGGCTTCTCCATCGCGAAGTACGGCGCGCAGACCGGCTCCGACGCGCAGTATTTCGGGGACGCGGGCAACGGCATTCTGAAAAGCACCGGGAAGCCCGTGACCGGCAACGATCCGAAAGATGCCAACGTGCCCAACAGCTCGGCCTTTCAGCAGGAGTGGGTCAGGCATCTGGTCGCGAAGTGGGGCGCCGCGGCCAAAGGGGGAGTGCGGTACTATCTCCTCGACAACGAGCCCGCCCTCTGGAGCAGCACCCACCGGGATGTGCGTCCGATCGGATTGAAACTGGAGGAACTGCGCGCGAAGACTCTCGACTACGCCGCCAAAATCAAGGCGGTCGATCCGACGGCGCTCGTCGTCGGGCCGGAAGAGTGGGGCTGGACCGGCTATCTCTACAGCGGCTACGACTCGCAGTGGGGAAACGACCACAAAGACTGGAGCCACCTCCCGGACCGCTCAGCCCACGGCAATATGGATGCGATGCCCTGGCTGCTCGATCAGTTGCACAAAGAGGAGGTCCGCACCGGCAAACGCCTGCTCGATGTCTTCAGCCTGCACTACTATCCGCAGGGCGGCGAGTTCAACAACGGCAAAGACGCCGCCATGCAGCTCCGCCGCAACCGTTCGACCCGCTCTCTCTGGGATCCCAACTACACCGACGAGACCTGGATCAACAGCAAAGTCGCCCTGATTCCCCGCATGAAGGGCTGGGTCAAAACCTACTATCCCAACACCCCGATCGGCATCACCGAATACAACTGGGGCGCGGAGGACCATATCAACGGCGCGACCGCGCAGGCCGACATCTGGGGCATCTTCGGCCGCGAGGGTCTGGACATGGCGACCCGCTGGACCACGCCCAAATCCGACACCCCGACCTACAAAGCCATGAAGCTCTACCGCAACTACGACGGCAAGAAGTCCGGCTTCGGCGAAACCAGCGTTCAGGCGAATGTCCCCAACCCCGACAACCTTGCCGCGTTCGCCGCCCTGCGTGCCTCCGATGGCGCCCTCACCGTAATGGTCATCAACAAAACCCCGGACGCCCCCACCCCGGTATCCCTCGCGCTCTCCAACTTCGCCCCGAAAGGCGCGATCCAGGTCTGGCAGCTCACCGCCGCCAACACGATCACCCACCTACCGGACCTGCCCACTTCCGGCAACGCCATCCGCCTGACGGTCCCCGCCCAGAGCGTCACTCTCCTGGTCCTGCCCGCCAAATAACAGACCAAACGTCCGCAAAACACACGACCTCACACAGAGCGTGTTCGCCCAACTCAAACCTCTGGAAGTAATCCTGAAAATCCTGAAAATCCTGTCTAAAAGCTAATGCTTCCAGACAGGATCGCAGGTAGGCCGGAGAGGACTGTATGAAACATCTGGATATGGTAGTCATCGGCAGCGGCCCGGCCGGGCAGAAAGCGGCGATCCAGGCGGCGAAACTCGGCAAAACGGTCGGGATGGTCGAGAAGAATGTCGCGCTCGGAGGCGTCTGCATCAATACGGGGACAATCCCCAGCAAGGCGCTGCGCGAAGCGGTCCTCTACTTCACCGGCCTGTCGCAGCGCGGCCTCTATGGAGGCAGCTACACGGTCAAGCAGAACATCACGATCGACGACCTCATCTATCGCAGTCAGGTCGTCATCCGCAACGAGATCGATGTGATTCGGGGCCACATGGCCCGCAATGGTGTGGAGATGCTCGCCGGCAACGCGCAGTTCCAGGATCCACATACCCTCCTCGTCCACAGCGACCAATCCTCCGAAACCCTGACCGCCGACCATATCGTGATCGCCACCGGAACGACTCCCGCGCGACCTGCCAATGTCCCTTTCAACGAGAACTGCATCGTCGATAGCGACGGCCTGCTCCTTCTCAACCGGCTGCCCAAAAGCATGATCGTCGTGGGAGGCGGCGTCATCGGCACGGAGTATGCCTGCATGATGGCCGCGCTGGATGTGCGGGTCATCCTGACGGAACAGCGCGACCGCCTGCTCGATTTTGTGGATAGCGAGGTCATCGAATCATTGCAGTATCAGATGCGTTCGGCAGGCATCACGCTGCGACTCGGGGAGCGGGTGGAGGAGATCATGCGCCTGCCCGACGGCTCAGTGCAGGCGAAACTGCAGAGCGGCAAGCATCTGCACGCCGAAACGCTACTCTACTCCATCGGCAGACAGGGCGCGACGCAGACACTGGGACTGGAGAACGTGGGAATCGCGACCGACAACCGGGGCCGCATCAACGTCAACGCCTCCTACCAGACGGAGCAGCCCCACATCTACGCGGTCGGGGATGTGGTCGGCTTTCCGGCGCTGGCGAGCACCAGCATGGAGCAGGGCCGTCTCGCCGCCTGCCACGCGTTCGGCGAACCGACCTCCTCGATCCCGGAGCTCTTCCCTTACGGCATCTACTCCATTCCCGAGATCTCGATGGTCGGCAAGACGGAGGCCCAACTGACCGCCGCGGGCATCCCCTATGAGGCCGGAATCGCGCAGTACCGTGAGATCGCACGGGGACAGATCATCGGGGACGAGTACGGGATGCTCAAACTGCTGATCCACGAGGAGAATCGGCAGATCCTCGGCGTGCATGCCATCGGCACCGGCGCGACCGAACTGATCCATATCGGGCAGGCGGTCATCGCCTTCCAGGGCACCGTCGACTACTTCATCAACAGCGTCTTCAACTACCCCACCCTCGCCGAGTGCTACAAAGTCGCCGCCCTCAACGGCAGCAACAAACTGCGCACCCTGCACCACAAACCACTCCCCCCCGACATTCCGGCGTAGGCATCTGTGGGGCAGATGCCTACGGATTACGAGTCGATTCTGATATCGTATTCAGATTCAGAGTCGTTCAGGGCTGTTTCGCCTTTTCAGGCTTCAGGTCAGTCGGCTCCTCCAGGGTAACCTGCAATTCGACCTCGGCCGGACCACCGGCGAAAGTCCCATGGCCCTTTTGCACGAACCGGACCATTCCCTTCTCCCGCCCCCAGGTGAGCGATCCTTCCGAATGAGAAGGATCCTGGGCATTCCCATTGTCTTCCACGTGGAACTTGATGTTATAGGTCTCGCCCTCACCCCGATGTTCTACACCGGTAAGTTCGGCGTCACCGCTAAGTTTCGCGCTCCCGAGCATCCGGTTTGCATTGGCATAGGCGATCTTCCATCGATCTCCCGTCTTCGTCGCTCTGGTCGGCAGAAAATTGTCAGCAGCAGCCGCCAGTTGTTGCAGCACGCCGATCGCCTCCGGATTTCCTTCCACATTGCCCTTCTCCGCCATTGCCGCGAAGCGCCCTTCGGCGGATCTGGTAATAGTCACCGCCGGCAACAGCGGCAGGATATTGATCTCCTTTCCACTAACCGTCGCCGTGCCGCTCTCGAACTCATCCAACAGCGAGAAACTTCCGTCTTTCTGCACCTCTTTCGTAGTGGTCCGGAATTTCTCCGCCACCAGGACGACGTGCTCTCCCTCTGCTCTCTTGCTTCGGATCGTCAGCATCAAACGATAGTGCCGGACATCCCCCACCTTCTGTGCCCGTTTCGGCGACACTGCCGCGTCTTGCGAAAGCGCGGTCTGGGCCTGAACGCCAAATCCCGTCAACAGCAGCGCACAGGGCGCCAGTACCGCACGGAACCCAACCAACCAACCATTGGAACGATGCATCGATCTCCTCCTGAGCCTGATGATGCCTACCGACTCCCTTCTGTTAGGAGCCGGAGACATGGGAATGAATATCTTTCCCCTCTCTACTCCGGTATCGTCCCGAAAGCGGAAAGCACTCTCTGTCCTGAGCGCCGTGTCTGCTTTGCTTTCCAAAATAGCGTGCTGCACGCTTTCCGGTTTTGAGTGTCTGCTTGGAGTGAAAGATTATGAAGGTTGGAGAGGAGGAAGATCATGCCGGAACCCCGTGGAAAAACGCGGATGAACTACTTCACTGTCGCGGAACTCAAAGAACGCGGATGGACCGACACACTCATCCGTGATTATCTTGGGGATCCGGATGCCACTGTCAAGAATCCGATGTATGCCTCTGCCGCTCCGATGCGCCTGTATCTGCGGGACCGGGCGGTCGCCGTCGAATCTCAGGAGGATTGGACCGAGATCATCCTGAGGGCTTCGAAGCGCAGAGAGGCGGCAAAGAGAGCCACCGAGACGAAGAGTCAGAGTCTGCTGGCATACGTGAACGGCCTGCATATCTCCATCAGAGTGATGCCTTTGCCGGAGGTAACCGAGCTGGCATGCAAAGATTATAATCGCCGCATGCAGAATATCGAAGAGGAACATATGTCCGATGGGCGTTTTGACTTCACCTGGACTCCGGCGACAATTACGTCCGACCCATCGTTTCTCCAGCGTATTACGGTGAACTATCTACGCCACAGTCTGAGCCGCTACGATCGTGAACTTGAACGGTTGTTCGGCAAGGTGGGTACCCGTGAGGCGTATGCCCAACTCAACGCAAAAGTGTATCTCGCCATCACGCAGTCTTATCCCACTCTGAGAGTAGAGTGTGCCCGACAGAGGGAGCGGAAGTTCGGCGCGAAAGTCGAGGAGGAAGCGGCAGCATATTGCTACTTATCCTCCTGCTGAAGAAGAGAGCAGCCGATCCGCCTCGCGCACTGCCTGGCAGAAAGCCTGTACTCGCGCCGGGTCTTTGCGCCCCGGCGACGCCTCAACGCCACTTGCCACATCGACCGCGTACGGCCGCACCACTCGGATCGCCTCCACAACATTCTCCGGCGTCAAGCCCCCCGACAGGATCAACGGCAGATCGAACCGCGCTTTCGCCTCCAGCGCCAACTCCCAGTTGAACGTCTCCCCCGATCCGCCCATCTTATCCTTATGATACGCGTCCAGATGCATTGCCGCCGGTCGGCGTGTGCGCAGCGCCTCCTCGATCTGATCCAGACTGCCCGCATCCTTGATCCGAAACGACTGCACCATCACCTTCCCAGGAACAGACGGAAACTCCGGACTATAGAACTGCACCGCCTCCAGACTCTCCAGCAACCCGACCGGCAGCGTCTCGGCCGTCGTACAGACCGCCGTCCGCGTCACAAAAGGCGGCACCACACGCAGCATCTCCTCCAGATCCTCCCGTTCGCCCACAAACCGAGGCGTCTGCGGCACAAAAATAAAGCCGAGCGCATCCGCCCCCTGCTCCACCGCCCATAGCGCGTCCTCTCGCCTGGTAATCCCGCAGATTTTGATTCGTGTTACATTTGACATGGGTGAGTACATCTCCATAATAATCCAGAACGTCCCAACCGTTAGTTATGTGAAGTTTTACAAGATGATTCAGTTTACCATGATTGTGTTAGGAGGATGCGTTCAGGCATGGTACCGTGTCGTGTTATCCTACATCAAGTAAGGCGGAGCAGTCGAGCGATAAACCGAAGTCCTGTGGAGTTACTAACAACCGAGAAGACGTATTGAAGCCATGAAGTATGAGATGAGACAATTCGGATTGCTGGCACAGGGGAACCATAGAACCGGAAACCACCAGCAAACAGAAACCTGCAAAATCCAGGGACTGATGATACTGAATTAGGTCTTAGTCAGGAAGTAATGATGGATGAAGTCGCCTCTCTCAGGAGTGTTTTCAGAAAATTCTGCTATCGGAAACTCTCGGTAATAGGAAGGCGTTTGCTTCTGGATGGTGTCGAAGAACTGAAACGCATCACCAACAGCGAATATTGGGGTGTCTTTCATCTTTTTGGGCGCACCCAATGCGTTCCACATTCCACTTTCACCCTCGTTCTCGCCAACGGCGGCGGCCATCCATTAGTTCGTGAAGTCCTGGTCTTGGATGAGCGGGGAAAACGGTTCTTATTGCCTTATCGCAAGCGGGAAGATTTTTTTGCGCTCGCTTCGCTATTGGGTATTCAATCCGTACGAGGGTATGCGACATTGGTCGCTTTCGTCGAACCGTCGCTTGATGGCTTTCAGAAGATTGTCCCACCGACGCAGATACAGAATGCGGCAGACGCGGAAGCGTTTGCTCTGATCTTCCCCGACACCTACACGCAATACGTTGAGGGCAATAACAGCCTCTGGGTTGGAAGTGATTCTCGTTTGGCTTACCTCTACATGCTGACTCTGGATACGCAACAAACTCCGCCTTATATGACCGTTACCTTCATTGACCCAGAGACCAAATACATGTCTGAATTATCAGGCGCAAGATAGATGTCTCCACCGAGATTTTCGTAAACGGAACTATCCAGCAGAAGCACATATTTACCAGGGTCGTTGTAGGCCATCATGATTCTTCTCCGTTCGTTTTTACCCACCACCTCCTCATAGAGATGCTTGTTGTTCAGCAAGGTATCGGAATATCCTTCTGATGCGAATGCCAAAACCGAATAGTGTCATGGTACAATACAATGAATCTCCTTTACGTAACAGGTTAATAAGTCTGGAATAGTTCCAGAAGATCTCTTCCAGATGCCCCAATCATACACGGGGCGCAGTGAGCAGAAAACATGAGCACGACACTTCAAAATGAACCTATGCCCGATACCAATTCTGCACCAGGGGAGACGCTATCGGCGGTTCTGGAAGATCGGGGTATGACTCAACAGGAACTTGCGGAGCGGCTTGGCATGGCTCCCAAGACTATCAATGAGATCATTAAGGGCAAAGCGCCTTTAACCCCGGACACGGCACTGGCGTTGGAGCGTGTGATCGGGATTGAGGCAGGTTTTTGGAATCGCCTGGAAGCGTCTCATCAGGAGTTTCTTGCACGTCGGCGAGACAGAGAGCGACTGGCAAAGGCGGAGGAATGGCTGCATGAATTCCCCATCGAAGAGATGATTGCGCAAAACTATCTACGAAGCCGGGAGACAACAATCGAGCAGGCGGAAGAACTGCTGCGCTTTCTGCATGTCGCCTCGCCGGTGGAGTGGAATATGCGCATGGTGGCGATTCAGGGTTCCTATCGTCGTTCAAAGATCCAGCCGAGCGATCCCAATGCTGTCGGAGTCTGGCTGCAACGCGGCGAGAATATGGCACATGCGATGGATTGCGCTCCCTTCGATGCAGTGCGATTTCAGCAGACGCTACAGGCGTTGCGCGGTTGTACTTTCGAAACAACGGAGGCTTTTCTTCCCAAACTGGTTCAAATGTGCCAGGAGTGCGGCGTCGCCGTGGTCGTGGTTCCCGCACTGGCAGGAACGAGTGCTTATGGCTTTACGCGCTGGCTCAGTCCGAATAAAGCGCTGCTGCAACTGAGTGATCGCTACCAGCGGGCCGATGTCTTCTGGTTTACCTTCTTCCATGAGGCAGGACATCTCCTCAAACATGGTAAGCGAGAAGATTTTTTGGAACTCGATACAGAGCGAGAGGACAACCGTAAGGAACACGAAGCGGATCGCTTTGCCGAAGACCTGCTTATACCTCCTGCCCTCTACAAGAAGATCGAACAAGACAGGCCTTATAGTCGTGCAAAAATCAAAAGGTGGGCAGACGAGATAGGGCTCGCTCCCTGTATGATTGCCGGACGTTTGCGGCATGAGAAAGCTCTGCCGTCAACGCAATGGACGGATCTGCTGACTCCCATCGATCTAACAGCCTTTGCTGTAGGACAGTCGGAAGAGAAAGAGCCGCCGAAAACACTCGCTGAACTGTTTGCAGGGCGCGTCGGTGGGATACATGGCGGAGGCAAAGCCTGGTCGGAAGATACCGGCAAGGCATTTTCAGAGGGAATGACAGAGAAATTCGGACGCGATAGAGAGTCCTCTACCCTATGAGGCGGCAGGCATCTCTTGCCGATGCAGGACCGCTCATTGCCCTCATAGACGAAGAGGACCCTCATCATCAACGGTGCGTGGACGCTCTTAACACTCTCACGCCTCCGCTGGTCACGACCTGGGCAGTGATTGCGGAGGCGATGTATCGTCTGCATCAAGCGGCCGGACTTCCTGCCCAACGGATTCTCTGGAGTTACATCAACGACGGACTACTCGATGTCGCCGAACTGGATACAGAGCGCCGTCAGTGGACACAACACTACATGGATCAGTACGGCGACCGTCCCTGCGATCTGGCGGATGCTTCCTTGCTCGCATTGGCAGAAACGCTCCTGGTGCGGCGTGTTTTCACCATCGACAGCGATTTTTACATCTATGTGCTTTCAGATGGATCTTTGATAGAGGCCATTCCCGGTCCCCGGCACAGATAAGACAATCCCCCTCCTGTGGCCCCACAAACCTCGATTGTTGCACTTCTGACGGCGCGACCGTCCTGTCATAGAATAGTATGGGCGGCCTGTATGGAATCAGACCATACAGGAGAGACACCCTATTCGAGACGTGTCCCCTGTAACAACGCGCGTCGCTGCCCTGTCAAGGAAGAGAGAGGGAGCAAAAGTCTGGTGGAAGGGGAATAGGAGTATGGAGTCTCAAGAGCGTCCTGCGTTTCCGGAGCAGATCGAAACCGAGAGGCTGATCCTCCGTGCGCCGCGTGAAGGGGATGGAGTCGAGGTGAATGCCGCCATTCGCGAAACTTATGCGGACCTACATGAATGGATGGAATGGGCGAGTTACCTGCCGGATGTGGCGGAGACCGAGTCCCGACGCCAACAGGCGCGTGCCCGCTTCCTGGCCGGGGAGGAGTTCAGCATCCAGGCGCATCTGAAAACGACCGGCGCTCTGGCCGTATGCGCCGCGCTGCACCCACGGGACTGGACGGTTCCCAAGTTCGAGATCGGCTACTGGTGCCGTGCAGCCTATCAGGGCAGCGGCTATGTCACCGAGACGGTCGGTACGCTGACGCGCCTTGCCTTTGAACTATTCAGCGCTAATCGCATCGAGATACGCTGTGATGCACGCAATCTGCGCAGCCGCCGTGTGGCCGAGCGGGCCGGCTACACGCTGGAGGCCAGCCTGAAAAACGATGTCGTCGCGCCGGACGGCGTCTTGCGCACCACGCTGATCTATGTCCGGTTTCCAACGACATCCCGTGATTCTGGATTATGAGCCCATCGCCGGCAGATCGATCTGTCGTCAGCGCATATTGCTGATCACGAAGAGGACAGCTCCCACGATAAGCGCCATCACCACGCCTAACGTCAAGGCCAGACGAAAGAGCCGCTTCATCACCGCTCCGACCACACCGATAACCAACCCGAGAATGAGCAACCCTGCTATCATCGTCATGTTTGCGTCTCCTTTATAAGTCGGCTACTGGGCAGTCACAGGCTTGCGGGACTTGCGGTTTGCCAGATAGGTCCAGACATTGACACCTTTGCGAACCAGGTGGACGATCATCCAGATCACCAGCGCCAGCGCGATCACCACCAGCACGAAGGCAAAGATCGGGAGGAAGGCGGCCAGGAAGACGCCGCCGATGGTCAGCACATCTTCCAGGGTGGAGAGCACGGCATTGCCGACCCCGGCATGAAAGTGCGCGAAGAGGCTGGTTTTCGCCCGGGTGACGGCCTTTCCGGCATGGATCGTAAAGGCGGGAGCGCCGCCTGCGATCAGCCCGAAGGTCGTCGCTGTAAGGGGGTCCAGATGCGTCAGCATGGCGGAGGCGAGGATCGTTCCGGCGGCAGGACGCACGACCGTGCCCACCGCATCCAGGAAGTGGTCGATCACGATCACTTTGTCGCCCAGCAGTTCCAGAACCGTCGCCACGCTAAAGACGATCAGCGCATCGGTACGGACGAGAAAAGAGAAAGAAGGGCTGAGATGGACATAGCCTGCTTTCGCCAGCAGGCCGACGATCAGCATCGGCATCCAGGCGCGCAGGCCGCAACAGGCGGCCAGACTGACTCCCATCATCAACTGCACTACCGTAGAGATCGCCATCCTTACTCCTCCTGTCGTACAGATCTCCCCTGAGGAGAGAGTGGGAGACACATTCCCCAATGCACGACAATTCCCACGGAGATAGACGCAGAATATCCGTCGCCGGTTTCTGCGTCTCACCTCTATGAGAGACGGAGGAAAGCCTCCCTGGCTACCATCATCCCACCTTTGCAGGCAGACGCGCGGCGGAATGACGTTTGATGTCGGGTAGATTGACCAGGACGACATAGCGCAGACGGAAAGGCTCTTCCGGAGGACTGCCGGCAGAGCGGCGAGTGGCTCCGGGCAGATTTTCGTTCATGCGGTCGCGGGTCTCGCGATGGCGCGTGGCGATCTCCTCCGGAAGGGCCTCCAGATCGACATCGATCGCGGCCTGAGTGGTTTCGCCGCTGCCGTAGAGCTTCAGAACCGTGCCCGTCAGGTTGCGATAATGGTTGTAGTAGAGTTGGGATTTGGCGTCGGCGGCGGTGGCGACGCGATCGACGATCTGGGCGCGGTCGCCCTCTTTCCAGCGAATCATCAGGGTTTTCCTCCACAAGAAAGCAGACGCAATAGTGTACTATTGCGTCTACTATTGTACCCTGATTATCCTCCCCTGTCCAGTTCTTCCGCCTCTTTTTCAACCCCGATTCTCAGGGCGTCTTGCGGCGGCGACGGCGGAGGGCGAGAAGTGAGGCGGGAACGCCCGCGCCCAGGAGGAGCGCCGTGACACCGGGCTCAGGCGTGGCCGCGGGAGTGATCATCGGGTAGACCGTGCCGGAGCCGGAGGTGACGGTCCAGCCCGTGACAGGATTGCCGGCGGCATCGACGACCTGGATACCGGCCAGGGTCGCGGTGGAGCTGAAATCGGAGGTCCCGGAATAGTCCTGCCCATCCGTGAGGTCGAAGGTGTTCAAGACGACTTGATCGGAAAACTGCACATGAATCGTCTGCGGTGTAATGCCGTTAATATCGAAATCTTTCGTGGCCCACACCGTATCGATAGGACCGGGATCGAAGTCGAAGAAGGCATCGCCGGGAGCGCCGTCGATATCCACGGCAAGGTCTGCCGCCGCCCCTGTGCCGGAGTTCGTACCGTCTATGTGGAAGAGATACCGGGCCTTATAGCCGGCCTGCAAGTCGCCGCCATACTGCAGCGTGTCGTCGAACGACGCGAACCCGAGGGCCGTGAGCGTAGACGGCGCGCCGGCCCCATTGATGACATTGCCGTTGCTGTCGGCATAAGGGGCATTGGAGGCGTTGTAGAAGGAGTTGAGCAGAGTGCCTGACGTATAACTGTGCAGTCTGCCGTAATCAGATTGGGCGATCGTTGTGCCGGTGAACGTCATCGTCTGGGGGTCACCGGCGCCATCCATCCCCGTAAACGCATGGCTCCCAAAGGCGGATACCGCGGAGTTGCCGGTGACATCCTGACGATCCAGGTAAGAAAACTGGCCCCCAATGTTGTTCACCGCGACGATCGCTGTGGAATAGGTGCTGAACTGCGCCTGCGCCCTCTGATGGCCCATACTCGTTCCTGCGAGGGACAACCCGAGAGCAAACAGGCCGGGCGAGAAGCGACGATGGGAACGGCGTGTGCGGGGCATGGTCATGGCTTTCATAAAAAGATCTCCTTCCGAATAGCGGTCTGCTTCAGTTTACAAAATAAGCGGTGACTGAAACAGTGACCACGAGGCCACTTTTTGGGTATGATTCCGAAGAGGATGTCGTGCGGCAGCAGTTGGTGGGGAGCGGGGCGATGCCTTCTGCACAGGGGCGTGCACAGGCACGGGAGGAAGCGAAACGGAAACGATGCTGGAACTGCTTCTGTTCGGGGCCATCGAAGTCAACCGAAGCGGAGCTTCAGGACACGGGCTGTCGGCGAAAGGGAAGCTTCTCCTGGCTTACCTGGCGCTTCATCCTGGGAGAGCCGTGACGTCCGCCCGGATCGCAGAGGCCGTCTTTGCCGACAGCCAGGCGGAAGATCCTCACGACCTCGTCAAGAAGACCGCCTCGGAGATCCGCCGTTTCCTGGGTACGGAGGGACGCAGGCTCACGTCGCCTGCTCCCCGGACGCTGACGCTGGATCTGGAGGGAGTGCCGGTCGATTGGGCGGAGTTTCGAGAGGATCTGCGGCGCGGCGATCCGGAGGCGCTGCAGCACGCGGTCGCCCTGCACACCCGCCCGTTTCTGGAGGAAGAGCCGCTCTACTGGGCGCTGGAAGAGCAGGCGAACTGCCTGCGCCTGCGGCAGCAGGCGCTGGAGACACTGGCCGGACCGGCTCTGGAGAGCGGAGATCTCGAAGGTGCAGGCCACTGGTTCGCCCAGATGCTGAAATTCGAACTGCCGGATGTCACGCTGAACGAGACGCTCTGGCAGGAGTTTCTGGCGGCGCTCCTGCTGCGGCACGATTATGGGAAGTTCCAGCTTCACTACGGACGATTGCAGGGTTTCCTGGAGCGTACCGCCGGGCGCGGGCCGCAGGAGGCGACGGCAGCGCTCTACCAACGGATCCCCAAGTCGATCGTCCTCCGGCTGTCACAGGCCGGCCAGCGCCGCCCCAGGCGCATTCTCCCGCCTTCGGCCCGCCCCC
>Ga0105239_10005187_pt1 | contig 15344 bp, 13 predicted proteins | sample KBSC44metaG_FD_92761 | JGI IMG/M metagenome (GOLD analysis project Ga0105239, IMG submission 92761) | Corn rhizosphere microbial communities from Kellogg Biological Station, Michigan, USA - KBS C4-4 metaG | ecosystem: Host-associated > Plants > Roots > Rhizosphere > Soil | place: Michigan, USA...
CAGAATGCTGCGATCCTGCTCACGGCGTGCCGCGCGCTCTTGAGGCGTCTTGGCCTGCACGTCCCCAAATAGGCGCTCGAACACCACCTGAGGATTCAACTCCATGGGCAGCGGAAGGTTGGTGGCGGCCCAGGAAATCGAATTGGTGTAAGCGCAGCTGTAGCCCTCGCCGCAGTTGCTGGAATTGGCGCCCGGATCTTCGATGGCCTGCTGCAAAGACGGCAGCAAGGATTCCTGGCCGATATGATTGGCGATGATCTGGTCGATAGTGACGCCGTTGTGGATATCCGAACCGGTGGCCTTCTTCGGCTTTTCGCCAGCCAGGAAGGCTGCCGCAACCCAGTGATCCGCGCCGGTAACTCCCGGAGGCGGTTCGGCCGACTTCGACCACAGACCGCTAATGATCACGCTCTGGTCCACGTAGGGCGCCAGCGGCTCCATGATGGACGGAAGTTTCTTGGCGTCGAGGATGTTTCCTTCCGGGATCCAATAACCCGGCGCCATTCCGTGCGGCACGAAAATGCCGGTGAAACGGGTCTTGCCGACTGCCGCGGTTTTGCTTAAGGGCGTCTGCGCTGGAATCATCGAATCCAGCAAGGGCAACGCGAGGGTAATGCCTGCGCCACGCAGAAACGTCCGTCGAGGTATGTGCTTCTTAGTAAGGAACATTGTTTCCGCTCTCTATCTAAATTATAAATCTCTCAACACTAGCGGGAGGCGCGTTCCTGCCCATTCCCGCTTGACTCCAGCTTCTGATTCATCTGGAAGGGCTGGCTCTTCACCACGCCGATCACCAACGAAGAGAACTTGTACTTGTCTTTTTCGGCCGAGTGCACGATGTTTCGCACCAGCGGCATGTCGTAGTACTCCGTCCCCCGGCCGAGCGCGTAGATCATGAGCTTCTCGGTGACCACACGCACGAACTGCGGAGAGTATTTGACCAGCGCCGCGCGCAGATCGGCGACACCGTTTAGCTTGGTTCCGTCCACCAGTTGGCCGGACGGATCGATCGGACTCCCGTCATCGAGGGTCCGGTATTGACCGATCCCGTCGAAGTTTTCAAGCGTCAATCCGATGGGATCCATAATCTTGTGGCAGCTCCGGCAGGGCTCGTCCTTGCGATGAAGCTCCATCTGCTGGCGCATGGTGGGCTTTAGGCCGCCGCGGACGGCGCTTTCCTGCTTGGGGAGATCGGGGACATTCGGAGGCGGAGCCGGAGGCTCCACGCCCAGGAAAATCTGCAACGTGAACTTGCCCCGATGGACCGGAGAATTCCGGTCGGGATTTGAGGAAATCGTCAGGAAGGAGCCCTTGCCCAGCAGTCCGCGGCGCACGTCGAATTCCGGGGGCAGCACCACCCGGCGGAAATTGCTCCCGTAGATGCCCGGGATCCCATAATTCTCGGCCAGCCGCTCATTCAGAAAGGTGTAGTTGGCATCCAGAAGATCCGTTACGGGACGGTCTTCCTGCACCACGCTGTTCACAAACATCTCGGTTTCCTTCCGCATGGCCTGGCGCAGAACGTCGTCGAAATCCGGATACACGGATGGCACCGGCGTCTGCGATTGCAGGGCGCGCAGGCTGAGCCACTGGCCGGCGAAATTGCTCACCAGTTGCTCCGACCGCGGATCCTTGAGCATGCGGCGGACTTGCTGTTCCAGAACCGTGTTGTCGTGCAGCTTGTTCTGGCTGGCGAGCGTCAGTAACTCATCGTCGGGGATGCTGCTCCAGATGAAAAATGAAAGGCGCGAGGCCAGTTCGAGGTCACTGATCCGGTAGGTTTGCCCGGCAGCCAGGGTGGCGGGCTCGCCTTCGCGGCGAAACACGAATTCGGGGTCGGCCAGGATGCGGCGAAGAGCCATCTCGATGCCGTTGTCGAAAGTCCCGTTATTACGTCCCCGCTGGTAGAAGCCCAGGAGAACTTCGGTATCGGCATCCTTCAGCGGCCGGCGGTACGCCCGGCGCGCCAGAGTCGTGATGATCCGGCGTGCGCAGGCGGTTTCCTGACCCGCATTGGCCGGCTTGCACACGAAAATTCTGCGGCGGGCAGCGGTGTCGCTCGCCCCCTTCGCGTCGTAGGGACCGTCGATGACGAACTTGCCGACGTGCGGGAAGAAACGGTATCCAGGCAGTCCGCCGGTTTCGATGGTGCTGCGCAGGAAGTGCTCGTTCAGGTCGGTTCCCGGCGCGTAATTGGTCGCTAGGAACGTGACCACCACCGTGTGGCGGCCAGCCTTGGCCGGGAACTTGAAATCGAATGTGCCGTCTCCGCGCTCTCGGTCCCGGTCCCACTCGAATACATGCAGCCGTTCGCCATCCAGAAGGACTTCCAGCTTTTCACCGGGGATTTCCCCGAACGGGTTGGTATTGCCCATGTTGCCCTTGCTGATGGGGGTGACCTTGATGCTGTACTCGCCGTCGGCTGGGAACTCATGTTGGACGATCATGCCACCGCGAGTGCCGAAGGGCATTCCCTCGATGTGATAGTCCTGATCGGTGTCTTCCGCCACCCGGTAAGTGGTCTGCGTGGGAGTGCTCACGTCGCCAATCGCCAGACGGCTGATCTTGCCTGCCGCGGTGACGTAGCCTTCGAGCAGCGTCGGCGAAATGCCCAGTGCGCCAGCGATGTTATCGAAGCCGCGTGTGGAATCGTCGGAGGGTAGGAACTTACTCGAGTCGATCTGGATGTCCAGCAAGTCGCGGATCGCGTTGGCATATTCCGCGCGGTTCATGCGATGCAGTCCCGGAGGAGGAATATGCAGCTTGGCATTGCGGTCGAGTTCGTTCTCGGCGAACACGATGGCCGATTCCAGGAACTCGGGCTTCGGGCGCGGCATGCCCGAAGGCGGCATCATGCCCGCGCGGAGCTTGCGAACCACCTTTTCCCACTGCTCAGGATCCTTGTCGACGTGGGCCGGGTCCAGACTATCGAGTGTGATGCGTAACGCGGATTCAACGCCCCGCTCCTTGGCCGCCTGATTGTGGCAGCCATAGCAATATTGGGTAAAAAAAGCCTTCTCGGCCTCGGCGGTGGTCACCGTGGTAGCGGCCGCAGGCTTCTGGGCCTGGCCTGACATCCCAATAACACCCAGAATGGTGGCTGCACAGCCTACCAGGATTTTTGTTCGCATGATTCCTTCACCCTCAATAAATCGCGGCGTAACATCCTGCCAGAACTACGACGTTGCATAAGGCCCAAAACTTCCCAGAGAATTGGCCAGCGATGCGTGTTCCGCGCTTGTCCTTAGTATACACCAACTTGTTGAAAATGTGGGATCTACGCTGCATTTCCGGATCCTCGGCATCGCTCTAACGACAGCAGATACCCATAGCACTCGGCGTGCCGGACGGCCTGCAGGTTACAGATCCCCGGCAGGTTAAGTCCCACCAATAGATTAACAAGAGGCCCGGAGGGTTCCAATCGCGTCGCTGGGGGATTTCGCGGAAGAAACAGAGTGATATGGCGCAGGCCCTGGGGTAACTCGGGGCAGTCACCGGAGAGTCTGCGATGATAGGGAAGGCATTGGCGCTATGGCGCGTCAAATGCCATAGAGTCTATATGGCGACTGGAAAATGGGTGGTAGTAGGAATCATCGCGGCCGGCTGGGCGGTAGGGCAGACGCTCGGCGAGACCGCCCTGATTCCGATAGATCACCCGGCGATTCAATACGATACGCGCCCCCTGGATGACCGGATCACCCGCCTCGGACACGATCTGCTCAGCGGGAAGGTTCACCTGACCGCCGGTGCAGACGGGTATCTCCCAGTTCTGCTTGACGCTCTGGGCGTCAATCCCGATTCTCAGACCCTGGTGTTTTCAAAGACCAGCTTCCAGGCCGCCCGAATCGAGCCTCGCAATCCGCGCGCGCTGTATTTCAGCGACGACGTTATGGTCGGGTTCGTCCGTGGCAGCGATCTACTGGAGGTGGCGGCGCTCGACCCCAAGCAGGGCGTGGTGTTTTACAGCTTCGATGCCTCGTCTAATCCACCGACCTTCGATAGGCGTGACGCGTGTCTCCAGTGCCACACGAGTCCCGGTACGTTGGGAGTTCCCGGTCTGCTGACCGCCTCGTCCTACACGGACGCCTCGGGGATGCCCGCATTTCGCGGCGCGCAACGTATCACCGACGGACGAACGCCCTTTGAAGATCGCTGGGGTGGATGGTACGTCACCGGGACGCACGCAAACATGCGCCATATTGGGAACGCCGTGGGACACGATTCGGCTCATCCCGAGTTACTCGATCTGCGCGACACCCAGAACCTGACCAGTCTGGCGAAGAAATTCGATCCCCGCGGCTATCTCAGCGGAATGAGCGACATCGTGGCCCTGATGACTCTGGAACATCAAACCCGCATGACCAATCTGATGATTCGCACCGGTTGGGAAGCTCGGATCGTGGCAGCCGGGAAGAGCGACAAAGCCACGGAGACGCAGCTTGACACCGATCTCGAATCGCTCGTCACCTACATGTTGTTCGCCGATGAGGCGACGCTACGAGGCCCTGTTATCGGCGTCTCGACGTTCACCAAGACGTTTCCCGAACGCGGGCCGCGCGACCACCAGGGCCGCTCCTTGCGCGATTTCGATCTGCAGACGCGTGTCTTCCGCTATCCACTGAGCTACATGGTGTACAGCGAAGCTTTCGACGGCATGCCGAATGAAGTGAAGGAGCGGGTCTACCAACGCCTCTACGACGTCTTGACCGGCAGGGACCAAAGCGCCAAGTTCAAACGGCTTTCCCCCGACGATCGGCGGGCAGTGCTCGAAATCCTGCGCGAGACCAAGCCAGGGCTGCCTGGGTATTTCAAGACGGACACAGTAGGGAAGCTGCGCTAGGCCCTTTCCCCCCAAGGACTGATCTCGTAAAGAAACGCTCCGAGGCCTTTCGGGAAGCTGGATCTCGTTCGCCGGTTGACCCGGCGCCACGCCTCCCATATATTCCCAGCGAGCACGCCTGCCAGCAGGTAATAAACCACACCTGCCCATTCAAAAAATCCAAAGCTGACCACAGCGACAATCAGGCCGCATACGATCTGGTCGGGATATTTCGCCGGCGACGTCGGCGGATCGGTCAGGATGATGAACGCGAAATAGAGCGCCGCCTCAATGTCCGGTGTGCGAAAGATCTCGGCAACCGTCAGCGGATTGCTCACGAAGGCAATAACCGTAAAAAGCAGGAAATAGGCGCCGAGGAACGTCAGCACCAGGGGCAATTTATTCACCCGGTCGGCGATGAACACCCCAGCGCCCAGCAGCGCCACCTTGGCGATCGGCGGAACGTCAGTCAGAGCGCCCCACCAGCTTTGGCCGGTGTGGAAGACGTAGAAGCTGGCGATGATCGCCAGCGCGGCCGGATTGAATACGTTGGCGGATCGTGAACGAAAAGCGTACTTACTAAATACCGCGGCCACCGACGTGATGGTGACGACGTACCAAGGCTCCTGCGCCCTCAGAACCATAGCCACGATCATGGCGGTGAGTACCGCGCCGCTGGGGAACTCCCAGACCTGTTTTCTCACTCGAAGAACGATTAGGTCCACCAGGCCGGCGGCCATGGACGCGCTCGCGAGCCCGGCCATCACGGCGCGGAACCCCTGGCCCGGCGCCGCCATCGCGATGAGGACCGCAAGGATGATCGTGACCAGGCCTTTCGGTGTCTTGAAGAAGTTCTTGATCCTACGTAGCACGGGCCAAGCCTCGCGTTTCGTAGCGCTTCAAATCCGGGGTCATGATCAAGCCTTCGACGCCCATGCGCGTGAGGAGATCAATGCCATCTCGGGGGCCCAGCACAAATGCGGCGGTTGCCAAAGTATCGGCCAGCATCGCTCCGGAAGCCACGACGGTGGCGCTGGCGACCGCGCCAGAAGTCGTGCTGGTGCGTGGATCGAGGATATGAGTCCGCCGTTCGTAATCGCCGGAGGTGCATACGGCCTGATTCGACACTTGCAGCGAATCGATCAGTTCATTGTCGAGGCGGGGATGGCGAATCCCGACCGACCAGGGAGTGCCCTGCGGATTCAATCCGCCCAGATACAAGTCGCCGCCGGCATCGATCGCAAAGTCCTTACACGGCTCAAGCTCACGCGCGGCTGCGTCCACCGCGAGACCCTTCGCGACCGCCCCCAGATCGAGGGTCAAAGGGCGGAGCAGGGTGATGGTTCGCCGATCCGGATCGAGCCGCACGTCCCGGTAGCTGACATCGTCATCGGGGCTGATCGTGGAGCGGACGATTTCTCCGGTGCGATGTTCGCGATTAAAGCCGCGCACCTCCATGCGGTGGCCGACAGTCGGGTCGAAAGCGCCGCCGCTCTCCTCCGCGACCAGTAGGGCGAATTGCAGCGCTTCGTAAAGGATCGCGCTGGCAGGTACCGGCACGCCGGCTTGGGCTGTGAGCTGCATCAGTTCGCTGCGAGGATCAAAACGCGTGCAGCGAGATTCGATCTCGTGAAACCATCCAAAGGCGCGCTCGACCGCCGGATCGACCCCGTCTTCGTTTGCGCGGACGACGTGGATAGTGACGAGCGTACCCATCACCGCTTCGGTGCGAACCCGGTCGGTAGCTCTTTGGTTGGTGCCCTTGTCGGTCACTTGGCCTTGCTGAGGGCTTCGACCACTGCGCCGTAGAAGGCGTCGGCGCTCTGGGTGGCGCCGGAGACGTAATCGACGTCGGGACTCTGACGCTGGGCCACTTGCGGGATCAGTCTATCGATTACATCGCACGAGTAGCGCGTCCGGCATTGAGAAATCCTGGCGGAAGCGATACGCCCGCCTTCGATTACCACTGCGGCCTCGATATTACCGTGGCGGGAATAGCCCCAGCCGGTATAGGTTCCGTCCTTCCACGACGGCTTGGCAGGCTCTGGTGCGGGAGCGGGTGGTAAGACTGAAGCTGGTGCAGTCACCGGCACGACTTGAGCCAGCGGCTCAGGCAGCGCGATCGGTGCCGTTTCGATGGCACTGGCCGGAACGACCACGGCTATCTTCGCTTGCTCGGTTTCCTTGGGCGGTCGGTCCGCTGTAATTGGACCGCGCTCCGGCAGCGGCGGGGCCTGTGGTAACAGCCGGGCCGGGACGGGAGCGGGCGTAGGCGAACGCAGTCCGGGAACCTGAATAGTGACGCGCTCCGGGGCCGGGATCGCAGCCCTCCGCTCGGCCACCTGGGATGCCAGGCGGTTGGCCGCCGACTGGGTTCGGGCATATCCCGCGGTGTACACGGCGAGCACGGCCGCGCAACTTGCGGCTACCAGCCGGTTGGTCACTTTCTTGTTCGAGGTGCCTTGCGCCATTTCTGACAAGTATAGACAGTGGTCAGCCCCCGAAAGTTACCAGACTGTATTCTAAAAGATGGACACTCCAGCACCCGCCCTGTCACACAAAGGATTCACCGTCTGGTTCACCGGACTGTCCGGAGCCGGCAAGAGTACCGTGTCCGCTCTGCTGCATGAGCGGCTATGCCTGGCGGGCGCAAAGACGGAATTGCTGGATGGCGACATCGTGCGCACCCATCTCTCCAAAGGCTTGGGCTATAGCCGGGAGGACCGCGATGAAAATATCCGCCGCATCGGCTTCGTCTGCGAATTGCTGTCGCGCAACGGCGTGATTGCGATCGCCGCCGCCATCTCTCCCTATCGCGAAGTCCGCCGTAGCGTGCGCGCACGCATTCCAAACTTCGTCGAAGTGTATATGGAGTGCCCCATGGATGTGCTGATCGGGCGCGATGCGAAAGGTCTGTACAAGAAAGCGCTGGCCGGAGAGATTGAACACTTCACAGGTATCTCCGATCCCTACGAATCTCCGGAGGCACCCGAACTGGTCATTCATTCCTCCCAGGAGACTCCGCAGCAGAGTGCCGATAGAGTTTGGCATACACTCAAGAGCTTAGGTCTCATCACGTACGCCTGACGTTTACTTATGATCGATTTGCACTCGCACACCACTGAGTCCGATGGAACCTTTTCGCCGGCGCAGTTAGTGGAGGAAGCCAGGAGCATTGGGGTTCGCATCCTGGGGATCACCGATCACGACACGTTTTCCGGTTATGATCGAGCGCTACCGCTGTCGCGCCAGGCCGGGCTGGAATTGGTCTGCGGGATAGAGCTCTCCACCAAGCTGCACGGCCATTCAGTGCACCTCCTGGGCTACTTCCTCAAGCCCGCCGGCTTGGACGTTTTTAGAGGATGGATTGGCGGTCTGCAGGCGTCGCGTCGCGACCGAAATGTCCGCTTGATCGCGCGGCTACGCGAACTCGGCTTGGATATTACGCTCGAAGAAGTGGAAGCGCGCGGCGGTGGGATGACCGGACGTCCGCACTTCGCCCAGGTGCTGATCGAAAAAGGTTACGTAAAGAGCATGCAGCAGGCCTTCGATGACTATCTGGACGAATCCGCCAAAGGCTACGTAACGCGGCGAGAGCCGCAATTCGCCGAAGCTGTGCAGCACATTCGTAAGGCGGGCGGCATCGCATCGCTGGCGCATCCGATTCGCTTGCAAGAGGATGTGGCGGCGCTAATGCCATCCCTACGTGAATCGGGACTCAATGCGATTGAGGCGTATCATAGCGACCATAGTCCAGACCAGACGGCGCTGTATCTGCAACTGGCCCATCAGCACAGCCTGCTGGTCACCGGCGGCTCGGATTTTCATGGCGCGGTGAAGCCTGAAATCCACTTGGGCACCGGCCGCGGCGGCAATCTTCACGTTCCGGAAGATGTGGTCGACCGCCTGCGAGCGGGCTGAATTCAGCGGTCGGCGATTACATCGAACGCACGTTTCTGCAACTCTGGAAGATCCCGCGAGCGAGCTTGGGCGCTCAACGGATTTCCCCGCAGCGACACAATCCAAAACGGCGTGACCCCCTTTATCGGTTGTCGATCCGGCTGGACCATGGTAACGAGCGGCGTCAGATCGCTTACCTGGTTTTGATCCAGGTACAAGGAGCGCCAGGCGGTGAGACTGGTAAGCGGCGTCAGATCGCTCACCCGGTTCTGCTTGATGCTCAAGGTCTGTAGCGACTTGAGGTCCGCCAAAGGCTTGAGGTCGCTCACTTGATTGCCATCGAGGTATAGAGACTGGAGCGAGGTCAGGCCTTGCAATGGGACCAGGTCCGTAATTGAGTTGCCAGGGAGCTTCAGGGTCTGCAAATCCTTGAGGCTCGCGAGCGGCGTCAGGTCGGATATCTGGTTCAGTGAAAGATCCAGATAGCGCAGGTGTGTGAGGCCAGCAAGCGGTTTCAGGTCCCGAATCTGGCCGCCCGAGACGGTGAGTTGCTCCAGGTTGGCAAGTTTACTCAGAGGGGTGAGGTCGGATACCTGGGATCCCGTCAGATAGATGGTGTTGAGGTTCGGACAACTTTCCAAGCCCGTCAGGTCCTTTATGGGGACGTTCGAAGCGGAGACCAGGTATACGTGGCTCAACTGGTCTTGCGTCAGGGGCTTGGATGGGTCCGCGCCGAAAATAAAGTTCCTGACGTTGGCCTCCAGGCTTGAATCTTTGAAGACCTGGGCTGTGAGGTCGGCGCCGGCAGCGGTAAGGGTTAACGATAGAACGATACCGATGATCGTCTTCATCGGATGTCACCTCCGTAAAAAACGATGTACGTCTCGATTATATTTCAGGTCAAAAGGCGGCTACAATGCGAAAGGCGAAGAATCATGTCCAGACGGTATGACCCTTACGACGACGCTACCCAGGTGGCTCGCTATGTCGATCGCTATCCGCTGAGCTTTAAGCGGACGCCGCTGGCACCGCTCGTCCCGCGACCGCTCACGCTATCGGAACAGACCGGACCTGCCGCGGCCGAGCTCTTTTCAATCGGCCCGATGGACCTCTCCAAGAGCGCAGCGGACGCGCCTCGGGCCACGGGGCAGCTCATTCAGGTAAGCGGTCGCGTGACTGACGAAGATGGATCGCCCATGCCGGGTGCGGTGATCGAAATCTGGCAGGCGAATTCGGCGGGCAAGTACGTGCACGCCGCCGATCGGCACAATGCCCCTATCGATCCCAACTTCACCGGAGAAGGCCGGCTAATAACCGATGCCGAAGGGGAGTTTCAGTTCTTCTCGATTAAGCCCGGCGCGTATCCAGTGCTCGAATCGGGCTGGTGGTGGCGGCCGCCGCATATCCACTTCTCGATTCTCGGACCAAGCTGGATGGACCGGTTCGTGACGCAGATTTTTTTCCCGGGCGAGCCGTTGAATGAGATTGACTTGCTACTCAACGCGGTGCCGGATCGCGACGTTCGCGAGCGGCTCATCTTTGAGTTTGAAGGGACGTCAATGGGCGAGGTGAATGCCATGGGTTTCCGCCGCGATTTCGTGTTGCGGGGGCGGCGTCAGACGCCGGAGCTCGATTGATGCGGACCGTTTCTCCATATTGCACGATTGGCCCATTCTTTCCAGCGTCATTTGTCGAGGGTCACGACGACCTTACGCATCATCGCGGAGGTGCTGCGCGCGGCCAGCATATCCTGCTCAGCGGGCGGATCCTCCAGGAAGGCGGCGTTCCCACAAGGAACACGATCCTCGAAATCTGGCAGCCTGACGCGAGTGGAATTTTCTCGAGCTGCATCGGGGCGGACCCAGGATTCGCCGGGTGGGGGCGCGCGCGTACTGACGCCGACGGATGGTACAAGATCCGGACCGTGGTCCCCGGCAGTTACGGGGATCGCTGTCCACACGCCAATCTGATGATCCTGGCGATCGGGCTCACGCGGCGTCTGGTGACCACGGTGTTCTTTGCGGACGATCCTGATTCTGTGCGGGATCCTGTGCTCGACTGCGTGAAGGACGCTGAGGCTCGCAGACGGCTTTTCGCCAAACACGAAAATGCCGGGGAATACCGGTTCGATATCGTGCTGCGGGGCGAAAATGAGACGCCGTTCTTTTTAGACTAAGGCAGGCTGAAAACGTAGATCGAATTGTGGCCTTTCGGCGTCTTCAACTCGGGAACCTCGGCGGCCAACTCGGGCACTTTTAAGTTATCCCCGGTCATCACGCAGATGTACTGCTTGCCATTGACGGCGTAGCTGATGGTGCTGACCGAAATATTTCCCCCCAAGATCGATTCCCAGAGCTGTTTGCCGGTTTCCGCGTCGAACGCTCGGAAGCGCCGATTCATGTCACCGTGGAACACCAAATCGCCCGCGGTTGCGAGCATCGCACCATTGCCGGGAGCCCGACCTTGATCGAAGCGCAGGATTTCTCCCGTCGATAGGTTGATTTTCGCGAGCCCAGTGAGCGCCTTGGGATCCGAGCCCGGCCTCGGGACGACTTTCCAGCTTTCGCGCTTGCCGGGGCTGGCCGTGGTCAGCTCGCGGCAGTTATCGATGTACGACGTGTATAACGAATTCGTGGACGGAGAATACGCCGTGGGCCAGTAGCTGCGCGTATTCCAATAGCAGATAGTGTGTGTCTCACCGGGCGTCTTGAATACATTGTCCCAGTTAATGGACGTCTTGCCGGTCTTGACGTCGATTCCCGTGATAACGCTCTCCTTCGCGTCGTACGGAAACGGCTCGGCCCACAGAAATTTTCCGGTGGAACGGTCCAGCACGAATAAACCGCCAGCTTCGCCGATGGTGACAGCCAGATCCACCTCCTGCCCGCGCGGGATGTCGGGGTTGATCCACTTGACGAATTTGGGATCGGGATTCAGACGCGTGCGCACCAGCGTGCGTTCGTGCGTGTAATCGGAGTCCCAATCGTCGCCAGGAAGATGCTGATAATACCAGGCGAGTTTCCCCGTGGCAGGATCAAGCGCGATGGTCGAGTTGCTGTAGAGATCCGAAGGCGCGGTGCGCGAGACGGCATCGGGATTTCCGTCGTGGCGCAAAGAGCGCTGGTCAGGCATCGGATTGGCGATGCCCCAGTAGAGCATCTTGCGCACGGGATCGTAGGCGCCGGGGAGCCCCCAGGTAGACGCGAGACGTTTGTCGACCGCGGCACCCCCCCAGGTCTCGTCGCCCGGTTCGCCGACAGCGGGCGTCGTGTAGAATCGCCAGGCTTCCTTGCCGGTGAGGGCATCGTGAGCCGAGATGTAGCAGTTCGCTCGATTGCCGGCGCATGCCCCGCCCGAGATGACTTTGCCTTCGACGATCAGCGGGCCAGACGTGTTGCCGCGCGAATCCACTTTAGCCTGCCAGCGTGGCTCGCCCGTGCGCGCGTCGAGCCCGACTACGAAACTATCGGGCGCGGTGTAGGCGACGATGTCCTGGTAAATCGCCAGCGACTTAGTGCGTCCCTGCGCCGCGACGTTGGCCGGAACGTCGCGTTTGTACTCCCACAGCACATCCCCGTTGGTTGCATCCAGGGCTTGCACAACGGCCCCGGGATTAACCACGTACATGACGCCGTTGTGGACGATCGGGATGGTCTCGGTCTGGCCCGCGCCCATGCCGCGTTCCCAGGCCAAGTGCAGTTGTCCCACGTTCTGCTTGTTGATCTGCTTCAGAGGACTGAAGCGCTGGGCGTCGTAGGTGCGGCTGAACATCAGCCAGTCATCCGGGCTCGGATTTTCGAGCATCTGCTGCGTCACGGGGACGTACTTCTGGACTTGCCCTAATAGCAGCGGACCCATTAACAGCGAGGCGAGCAGAATGCGGATCATCGTGAGGAATTATACTCGATTTGTGCGCGCTGCCTTACTGTTGATGCTTCCTATCATGCTGACTGCCGCCGATCTGACCATCGACCACGTCACCGTCGCTGGAAAAGATCTGAAAGCGATGCAGGCTACGCTCGCCGCGCTGGGGATCGCGGCCGAATACGGTGGCCCGCATAGCAATCACGCCACCGAGATGGCGCTGGCCAGCTTTCCCGACGGATCCTATCTGGAACTGATCGCGATCCAGCCCAACGCCGATCCCGCGGCCGTCGCTGCGCATTACTGGTCGAAGCGCATGCAGAGTGACGCGGGACCTGCCGCGTGGGCGCTGAGGCCTGCCGATTTAGCGGCTGAAGTAAAACGTCTTCAGGCCAAGGGAGTCGCGGTGACCGCTCCCGTCCGTGCCGGGCGAGCGCGGCCGGATGGCGTGGGCCTCGAGTGGGAAACCGCGAACGTTGGTAAGGAACCGAATGGTACCTTCTTTCCGTTCCTAATTCGCGATTTCACGCCTCGCGAGCAGCGGGCGTATCCCAGCGGCAAGCCCACTGCGCCGAACTTCAGCGGCGCGGCTCGCGTGGTGATTGCGGTTCGCGACCTGACGGCCTCGATCAAACGCTTTCGCGATGCCTACGATTTGCCCGAGCCGGTGCAACAAGGGGACTCGCGTTTCGGCGCGCGGCTGGCATCGTTCCTGGGAACGCCAGTGATACTGGCAACGCCGGTGAATGCGCAATCGTGGCTGGCTGGGCGGCTGGACAAAATCGGCGAAGGACCGTGCGCGTTAATCTTGCGCCTGAAAGACCCCGCGCAAAATGCAAAGTCGTATCGTATCGCTTCGCTGGCCATGTGGTTCGGAATCGAAGTTTCCTGGCTGAATACCGGGAAAATGGGCTGGTGGCTCGGATTTGAATGATCTACGATCATTTCAATCAGTGATCTGCGATCATTAATGTTTATGACCAAGTTTGTCATCGCCCCCCATATGCGACTGCAGGAATGGGTCGCCGAAGAGAAGGGTTATTTCGCCGCGGAAGGCTTAGATTACGAATTCCGCGACGAGCTAATTTCCAAAGAAGGCAAGAAGCACGACCTGGGCGACAAGTTTGGCGCTTATCAGACGTTCGAGAAAGGGCGCACCAGCGACATTAGCTGCGCCTGCCACTGGACGGTGAACGTCGCGGCGACGAATGGTCACGGCAAACTGTATCGGGACGCGTATTCGGTTTCACCCTCGGGTATTTTCGTGCCCCCCGATTCGCCGATCAAAACGCCCGCTGATTTGGCGGGCGTGCCGATCTCGGTGGGATTTCAATCGGGCAGCCACTACTCGACCATCCAGGCACTGGAACAATTTCTCAAACCCGACCAGATCAACCTCTCCTTTTCCGAGGGTCTGCTATTCCACCGGATGGAGCAGCTAATCGACCGCAAGACTCCCGCCGCATCGTTGTTCAGCGGCCCGTATTATTTTGTCGAGCAGCTCGGGTTCCGGAAGATTATCGACAGTACGTTCATGATGGCGACACTGATCACGGGCGATCCCAATCCGGAGGACGTGGGCAAATTCTTCCGCGCTCTGCGCCGTGCCCAGCGAGACATCGATCTGCGGCCGGAATTATACACGCACTACTACAAGAAAGAATTTCCCGAACGATTTCGCGACCAGATGGACACGCGCCGCTGGGGACCGGGCGAGCGCATCGTGTTTGAGCCATACACCCGCGACGTGTTCGAAGAATCCTTCCAGTGGATCGCCGAGCGTCCCATTTTCGCCGAAGGTGGCATGGGCGAGTGCAACTACGACCAAGCCACGTGCTCAGTTCCAGTCGGGTAAAGCGAACCGACGCCCGTGCGCCTGAAAATCGCAGTGCTGCCCGGCGATGGGATCGGCAGGGAAGTTACGGCGCAGGGAGTTAAGGTGCTGCGGGCTGTGCTGGGCGACGGGCACGCTCTGGAACTGCACGAGGCCCCCATCGGCGGTGCTGGTTTCGATGTCTGCGGCGATTCGTTGCCGCTCGCGACACTTGAGCTCGCCCGTCAGTCCGATGCCATTCTGCATGGAGCTTCGGGAGTTGCCGAGGACGAGAAGCGTCTGCCGCAGCAGGCAGCCGGATTTGCACTGCTCCATTTGCGGAAGGCCTTGAACCTGTTTGCGAATTTGCGGCCGGCGTTCATGTTTCCGGAACTGATTGGGTCGTCGACACTGAAGCCTGAAGTGGTCGAAGGGCTGGATCTCCTGATCCTGCGCGAGTTAAACGGCGATGTTTATTACGGCGAGCCGCGCGGAATCGATGCCTCTTCTGGATTCAACACCATGCGCTACACAGTGTCGGAGGTCGAACGCATCGGGCATTTCGCGTTCCGGCTCGCCAGACAGCGAGGGAAGCGAGTCTGCTCGGTGGACAAAGCCAACGTGCTCGAAACCAGCGCGCTGTGGCGTCAGGTGATGATCCGGGTGAGCCGCGAGTATCCAGATGTGGAGCTGTCTCACATGCTTGTCGATGCGGCGGCAATGATACTGGTGCGCAATCCAAAACAATTCGACGTCATGGTCACCGGAAACATTTTCGGCGACATTCTTTCCGACGAAGCGGGTATGCTTAGCGGATCGATCGGGATGCTGCCTTCTGCGTCACTGGGGAATGACAAAAAGGGGTTGTACGAGCCGGTCCATGGGAGCGCACCCGATATCGCCGGAAAAGATATCGCCAATCCTTTGGCGTCCATCTTATCCGTTGCG